>Ga0137435_1000045_pt1 | contig 57642 bp, 107 predicted proteins | sample EasRivERMGT100_2_FD_104904 | JGI IMG/M metagenome (GOLD analysis project Ga0137435, IMG submission 104904) | Soil microbial communities from meander-bound floodplain in the East River, Colorado, USA - East River MetaG ERMGT100_2 | ecosystem: Environmental > Terrestrial > Soil > Floodplain ... | reverse complement strand
CATTGAGTCCTCGAAGAAAGCAGCGTAGGAGTAAGACGCTGTGTGGTGCGCAGGAAACGGTCCTGCGTATCACAGAGCACTTTTGCTCTCGATGAAGGAGATGGCAATGGCAATCAAAAAATTTTATCGTGGCTCCTCGGTGTTCAAATGCCGCGTGTGCGGCCGTGGGACCAGGGACACCGGCGTGCAGTCCGCTGGAAATAAAATCTGTCCGCAGTGTTTCGAGTTGGCCGGTCTCGAGAATAGCATCAGCGACGGCCACGAGTCTCGAGCCGATGTCCTCGGCACCATCGCGCAGTTGGTGGCCGACATCGAAGAGAAGGGTGGCAACACGGCTGACTGGAAAGAGACATTCAAACTCTGAAGGAGAAGGTGATGGACAACATGACCCCGTTCGACCGCTCAGCCAAAGCCGAGTTGCCCCTATCGGTCCTCGACACGGCTCGAAAATTTCTCCGCTACGGCCTGATAGACATCCTCTTCATCTACGATGATCTCACGGCCACGGAGAAATCGTTCTGCACGAAGGAAGAGTTCAACCGGATGGTGTCGGCTCTCCGACTGAGGTAAGCGGAATGGATATCAACCACTCGGAATTCGGCTTCGTTGTCGTTGTGCGTGATCGCGGTCAGGATGCGCCACGGATGGTGAACAGAATTTATCCGGACCACCCCTCGGCTATCTGCGTGAAACACAACCTGCAACTCACTGGCCGCTACAACAGCGTCATCGTGCGAGAGGCCACCCAAGAGGATAGAGACAGTATCGAATAACAAACCGGCGATGATGGTGGAGATGACAATGGCTATGAAATCAAACAAGGATCTCATCGAGGAACTCCGCGCGAATCTTTACCTGGCACCTGTGGACGTTCCTGTCCGCACGCAGTACGCCATTCAATCCACGAGCACGAAGCTCTGGGTGGGAGCCGGAGCCAGCCAGCATTGGGTGGATCGTGAACACGCCCGACGGTTCGAGTTCATGACCTCGGCTCTCTCCTATGCGATGGGCATGGGTTTCAATCTCGATTCAATCTCAGTGGAGGCCGTGTAGCATGGCAAAGAAAAAAGCGTCTCTTCTCTGGTTCATCCGCCGAAAGCAGGGTGCGTTCGTTCGCTACTGGGTCAGCTACGCTCCTGGATTGTGGACGTGGCATCCCTCTCGCAAACTCGCCATGGGGTACACCAACCAGGAAGCGGCCGAAGAGGAAGCACGAGCGTCCGGGTGCACGAACTTTATCGTGGTGCAGGAGGAAAAGTGAAATCCGCAAAAGTCTATCGGCTCTACATTTGGAAAACGAGCCGCACGTTCGGCAGTAAGCTCACCGTGCGTGGCCGGTGTATCGCGGAGTTCAACCGATACAAGGATCTTCTGGCCGAAGGACAACGGAGAGCCGTGGCCGCCGGATATCCCAAGTCGAGGTGGATGGACCTGTTTGACTGGAACGTGTAACATGGAACAAAAAGTTCATGCTATCACAATCGACATTCCAGGCCACGGAGAATTCAAGGCCCGACTCGGTGACGTAAAGTATGCGCACCGTGTCTATGGCAAGCGAGCATTGGCCAAGGCTATCGTAGAAGGCTACGGAGGAGGATGCGGATTGGCCAGCACGCAACAGCATTGGTTGGTGTTCGAGAAATGGGAGTTGGCTATCGTCTACTGCGGAATGATTTCACCGCTCAACTAGAGGGAGAGAAAACATGAGACGGCAACGAGCGTGGTTGATAGCCTGCAAGAGAGCAGAGGAGTCCGGTCTCGACGACAACACCGCGAATGCTGCAGTGCACCGCGCGATGGAGGTGTTCCACGAGGAGCTAACCAAGCGTGAGTGGCTGAACTTCGTGGACCAGGAAATACAGAGACACGCACAGGAGTAACATGGCATCCTTTCATCCGGGCTCCTGGCCGACGGGAAAGAAACGGCCGGGCAAACTGAGACCCACACGTGGACGAAGTCGCGTAGCTCGAAACAAACGGAATGCGGCCGCTCGACGGAGCCGCATGCGCAATCGGTAACAGAAGGAGATGGCGATGGCAAAGGTGGCACGAAAAATTACGGTCCGCATTCGGAAACCCAATCATATTCTGTTGGCACTGGTGCCGAGTAGCGAGGAAGGCAAACCGCCGTACAAAATTTGCCTCGACCGCCACAACGTTGTGTTCTGCACCTGCAAAGGCTGGCGCTACAACGGCCACACATGCCGACACCTGACCAACTTTCGTGCCATGCTGTCGTCTGCCTCTGAACAACTCGCATCATAGGAGAAGGAAACATGATTTACGGTATCAACTTCGGAGCGGACCAGATTCCTGCAGGCATCAAGCGCATGTTTGCGGACCGGCTCGACGGAAAGTTTCGCAGGGTGGGAGGAGATCGCGGATGTGCCTGGAGACTCGTGGGCGTGGCTACTTCTCCAGAGGAGCGGAACCAAATGATCAGCACAGCGACCAACGGCTCTCGCAAGCTCCACGTCATCGAGCGCAAAACGGCCGGTGCGCCCTTCTTCGGTATCTACGCAGGTTGAAAAGGAACAGAACATGGACGCAGTAAAAAACGCGGTGGCATCAGCAGTGTTCTCGGCTCTCAACAAAGCGAATTCGAAACAAGAGCTTGTCAGTTGGCCGTGTGAGATTCAGAACACCGGCAACCTTCAGGTGTTGGTCAGTGTCCGGCCGGTAGACGGTCAACCTCGCCGGTCCTTCGTGGTGCAGGTAAAGGAGATGATGTGATGCTCGATATCTTTATGCGCATCAAGACCGTAGACATCGACTCGGTCTACGGCCGCGAACATCCTCCATCGCCAGAGATGGAAGGCAAGTTCGTGCGCATCACCAACATGGACACCGTGCCCGACAACCACGGCATGTGGAAGTACGACGCGGCCTATCCATATCAAATCTTTTCCGGTATCCTCGTGGACAGCAACGGAGAGGACATCGAAGGCGGAGAAGTGGAACTCATCGATCACGAAATCGACAGCTACGAAAACATGCCACTGCTGTTCAGTGCCCTGACGGATCCATCATGACGAAGAATCTTAAACGGCAGTTGCATAAGGCCGTGGACTCGGTGCGCAAGCAATCGCTAGAGGAGCGGTTGCAATCCGCTCTGGAGCACCACCGTGGCGTGATCCTGGCTCGTGTCAAGTCGAAGAGCGACCCAACGATCAAGCACCAGATTCGTTTGGCCGCTGACCACACCGTGTACTGCACCTGTCAAGCGTGGCAGTTCAATAAGGACCGGCCGAAGATGTGTCGGCACCTACAGAGGTTCAAAGAGAATGTCACGACACAAGACATGTGACCCGATTTGAATCGTGACGCAATCTGAATTCACCACCATGAGGAGCGTATGGCCAGAGTCAAACACCGGAAGAGACGCAGGCATCAGACCGAGGATGCTCGGCTGGCAGAAATGCTCCTTCCTCCAACACCGGAGGGATGCCCCTCCTACACGCGATTCTATTACGAGTCGTATCGCGGGCAACTTTTCCAAGCCTGCAGCAACTCGCATCATCGACACTGCCCACGCACATCAGACCAGCACCATGTGCATCTGTATTGCAAATGTCCGTGCCACCGGACCGATCTCACGAAGCATGCGAAGCGAAAAATGTGGTTGGCTCTCAAGGCCGACATGGAACGGCAACAGGCCAAGGCTCGCAAGAAAGTGCGCGTGGCTTCTCCTCCTGGCAGTAGTAGCAAGGTGGCCCGGCCACGGACGTCTCGAGGAGCGGCCGTTCGATTCCGTTTCGTCAAGCCGTTGGAACGGATCCCGGCTGGCATCATGGCTGTCGTGCACCAGAGCATCGTCACGCTGAAAGAGGGAACGGTGCTCTCGGTGGCTGACTTCGCTCTGACAAAAGGACTCAAAGATTTTACCTCGCAGGATTACGTAACGCAAACCTCGATCATGCTGCACCGTATGCTTCATGCTGGAGTAGTGGAGGAAGTGAAATGAAAAAGACGCACATGAGCGTTGGTGTGTACGATCAAAGCTGGCACCACAGTCCGAGCCCGACGCGACGCACCAGAGAAAAACATCGAACGGCATGTGGGTCCGTTTGCGATCGCACCAAGGCCACCACGGAACGTGACCGTGTGACGTGCCATTTCTGTATTCGGAAGATCGGAGCCCAGCGATGAAACCGAGATTCAAGAGGACCGTGCTGCAAACCGTCAGGAAATATTCTGGCGTCATCACATTGGATGATCTCAGAAAAAAGTTCAACATTCCGGTCAACGCGGAAGTCCGAGTCCGAGTACCAGGTGGAGGAGACTGGTCGAATCAAGATCTAGATGTCACGGAGATTTTTGTAATGTGGGAGGAGCTTCGATGAAACTCTCTTCACATCGCGTGACCTTCTTCTCCCGCACCTCGAAAGGGCAATTGCAGACATGGTCCTGTTGGATTGAAGCGGACGGAATCACGGTCACCAGCACATGGGGCATCAAAGGCGGGAAGATGCAACTCACGCAGGATAAAATGTTCTCACGTGGCCGAAAGGGAACGGCTGCCTTCAAGAGTCCACAGGCCGTCGCTCTGGAGGAGCATGCGCGACAGGTCAAGAAAAAGATTCGTGCAGGCTACGTGGAACAAGCCATCCGCACCCAAGCCGTGCAACTGGAGAAGTTGAAAACCGATTTCGATTTCGACCACATGCCACGCTCCTTTGCTCCGGCCAAACCCGTGCGAGAGATTGACCCGGCCGAAGCCTCTCGGCTGGATGTGGCTGGTCAGTTGGCCAAGCAACGCAAGCGGGATGGCATGCGGCATTATCTCGTGGCGGGCTCTGACAGCCGGGTGCGCGTCTACTCCAGAGGGATGGATGACCTGACGGCCCACTTCGAACGGCTCCTGGTGGGCCTCTCGTTGCCTGCAGGAACCATTCTGGACGCAGAGTTCGTGGTCTCCTCTCCCGATGGCGACGATGATTTCAAGGCCGTGTCGGAGATCTGTCGGTCGAAGCCAGAGAGAGCCCGACGCACCATGGCCAGCTACGAGAAGAACGGCAACCTCATGCAGTTCATGGTATTCGATTTACTGTTCTACGATCGGTTGCCGACATGGCAATTGATCTTCGAGGAGAGGAGAGAGGGACTCATCCGGGCTCTCGATCTCGCGTACGGAACCAAGAGCCATACAAAATTTCGGCATGTGGTGCCCATGCAACAGTTCGAGCGGCCGTTATCCGAATGCATCGGACTGGTCAAGAGGAAAGCATGGGAAGGACTGGTGCTGTGGCGGAAGGACCAGCCCACGCAGGTCCACATGAACGGCAAACCGAAGCGGTGCAACTGTTACAAATTCAAACCGATGAGGGAGGAGGATTTCATCGCCACAGGATTCGAGTTGGGTCAAGGCCGGAACAGCAAGGTGGTAGGTGCTCTGAAATTGGCCGTGATAGGACAGGGACCAGGACCCATTCACAAAGGGTACGTGTTCAACTCCGTAGGAAATGTCGGCACCGGATTCGATGAGGCCACCCGCAAGGCCGCGTTGAAGTGGAAGTATCCGTGCGTGGTCCAGGTGAAATTCGAGAAGATGTCGAAGACCGGCCTTCGGTTTCCGTCCTTTCTCAGAAAGCGAGAGGATAAAAAAGTCAGGGAGTGCGTGCTATAAGATTGCCCAAACAATAAAGGAGAAGGAAATGAACAAGTCGGATGACGAAAAGTATCTAGACCTAATTCGGTCAGAAGCATCTGCTCAGATTTCGGCCTTCAAAAAGTTACGTCAAACGCCTATCGGCGCAAAGCATGCACCAGAGATCATGCAACGAGCAAAGATCGCGGCATCTGCTGGTGGACTGTTCACCCGGCTTCGTGCCACTCTCACGAACGATCGTGCTATTGACGTGATGATAAAACGGATGGCACTGCTGCCTGGAGGACCAGATGGGACGGAAACGGATGAGTCTGGAACACAAAAAGGCGGTTTATAAAGCATGGCGTCAGCGATACGTTGAAGAAGGCCGGAAAGCAATATCGGATCAACGATACAGGCGGTCGGCAAAGGGTCGAAAAGCACATCGTAGGTACGAGCAATCAGAAAAGGGTAGAGCACGCATCCGGAGGTCGCATAAGAAATACGAAACGTCTGTTAAAGGGAAGATAGCGGCTCGAAGATACAGACATTCGAAAAAGGGTCGCGAGACTCACCGACGAGTTCAGAGTCGTTACCGTAAAACCACTAAGTGGAGGGAAGCACATCATCGAAGGACTAAGAAATACCGAATGACAGAGAAAGGACGTAAGGCGGCACGCAAATCTAAATGGAACCATAGGCATTCTGCAAAGGGACGAGCAGCGAGAAGGAGAGAGTCTCAGAAATATACAAACAGTGAGAAAGGAACCCGAAATCGTTTCACTTGGCATTGGACGAAAAGATTTGGTAAGTCTTCCGAGTCTGATATTGAGTTAGCCGTTCAGGTATCACTGCTTAAAAGAGAGATCAGACAAGTGGAGAAAGGAGAAAATGAATGAGGGTATGCGACTCTGCGAATGCGGGTTCGGCATACCTGCACCGGGTGGAATAGACAAGTATGGTAGTCGGAAACGATTCGTGGCCGGTCACAACTTACGAACAGGAGTCAGAACAATGGCAAAGAAGTCACTTGGACGAAACATCGAGTACACGCTCACCGGATCCAAGCTCGTGCTGGAGATCGACATCAGCAAAGAGTTCGGACCGTCGGGATCCGGCAAGACCATCATCATCGCCAGCACAGGCGGTAACAAGGATGTGGGAGACATCAAGCTCGGACTCAACGCGTACAAGTACGCAACGGAGAAACCGAAAGCGAAGAAGTAGGAGATGACCGACGAGTGGTGGCGTGAACAACTATGCGCACTGGACCGGCATGGGTGGGCCGGTCCTTCGTGGGTGTGGCCCACGGGCTCGCATCCGAGAAGGAGGTTCTGCCGAATGGAATGTGATCTCTGCGGACGGCCGGTTATCGTGGAACATGTGGGAGAGAAACCAAAGGAGGTGCACTGCGCTCCATGCACGGACCATGTTGCTAAGCGATGCTCACCGACGAAATGCGGCGCATGTCTCATCATCGCACTCTCGGGATACAGCATCAAGGAGGTGCGCAAGCTCACAGCCAATGAATTCCTGGCCGCGTTGTGGTATTTTGAGAAAGGTGCTATCGTGTGGCGGTCGTTTGACGGCAGGCAGTTGGTTGTGATTTCGAGAGACGCGGCAATCGAACCGTATTCGCTCCTGGTAGACGCAAGCGGTTGGTGTAAACGATCGAAGCACGGTTAACTCGCTGAAAAAACGAGGGTTAAAATTTCCTCCTGCCCACCGCGGAAAAGAGGATAATTCTCCGCTCTCCCAGACAACGAAGGTGGTGGCGATGAAGGCGGTTTGCGAATCCATAAACATTCGTCTGCGACGCATGCCGTCCGCACCATCAATCATTTTTCAGAAAAGGAGATCCCATGCGTTAGACTCTGCACTCTACATGCGACCGATACGGCCCATCAGAATCGGGCACGTCAATACAGATTGGTCCACCGACGGCTGGTACCGCCACGGCGTTCCAGTCAACAAGTCGTTGATCCTGGTATTGAAATGCGGCCATATCGAAATGGCACCGCAGCATCCGGTGAAGCTCCGAAAGTTGGTGCACTGCCCGATGTGCTTTCGGTTATGGACAGAGAGAGCCGAGACCGATCGGCTCTCGCAAGTGAAACAGCGGAAGCGGAAACACGTTCAAGAGGAGATAGACGTCATGGCAAAGAAGTCGAAGAAGAAGGAAGCACCGTCCGGTCGAGAACGCGGCCGCACGGAGTACGAGTTCGTCAAGATGGCCAAGGACATCGAAGACGAAACCATCGCCGGTGTCGTGTACAACGCCATCAAGAAGCTCAAGTCCGGTACGGTGGCCGAGGTCACTGACGCGGCCGTCAAGGGTGGCCTGAAGGATGTCACCGGCCAGGACCCGATGGTGCAGACCGGCGTGTGGCTGAACCGTCTGGCCGCAAAGGGCATCGTGAAGAAGATCAAGGCCGAAGGCAAGGCCGCAGTCAGCAAGGCTGCGAAGACCGTGCGCTTCAAGTTGAAGAAGGGGAAGAAGGACAAGGCCGCATAGCATGTCCAAAAGAAAGCGGCATCCCCGTGTGAAACGAGAACCACGACCGCGTGGGATGCCGCTTTCATTCTTCATGGATGATCCACCCGTCTCACCGGTAGATGATGTGACCAGAGAAGTACTGGAAAAGCTCGCACCGGCTTCACGTAAGGTGCTTCCATTTACACGGCGGATGATCTGCCGTTGGCCAGAGGATACGTAAATGTCTGAACGGATGGTCGGGATCGTGGCCGGTGTTTATCTCGATCGCGGATTCTTCTTCATCTGCGGTTCGGACAACAGAGATTATTTCGCGTGGAGCCGGGATCTTCCCAACCATCAGTCGTTGATGTCACTGGTCCCCCGTCAAACACGGATCGAGTTCACACCGGAGGAGCGGAAGAAAGGACCGGCCGCATCGAACCTCGTAATCCTGGAAGACGAAGAGCCTCAAACGAAACATGTTGATCCGGATGCTCAACCCATCGAGGATCCGACCATACGGCGACTCGGGTTACATCAAAAGGAAAGGAAACGATCATGACGGCCGCGAAAACAATTCTCTGGACACTCGTGCTCTCGATACTGATCTTCGTGGTGCTTACCGCTCCGGCCTACTGTCAGACTCGCGTGTACACGAACGCCGACTTGGGCAAGCCGATCTCAGTCAACCGGCCGACGGTGCCACCTGAAGTGTTGCAGGGCATGGCCACCCGGCAATTCCGATCCGTGCCTGAGAGACCGGGACCCATGGTGAGTTCCACCGGTGCCAAGGCTCCCACCACAGGCCCGTGGGAGTGGCCGGAGCCGAGACCAGAACGAAGGTTGGATGGCACGTTGCTCTCAGACCCAGTATCGATTTACGGGCTCACGCCGTTTCCGTATTTTCCGTATCCGTTCACTCCTCAGCAGCAGCATCGACACGGCCGCTGATCGTTCGTCGTGCGGAAAAAGTTTTTACCCCATCAGGTCGAAGCTCTCGCCTATGCCCACCGGCGTAAATCCATCGGTATCTTTTTGGCGATGCGACTCGGAAAAACCCCCGTGGTCCTGCGATGGGCACGCCAACGGAGCCTGAAAAAAGTTCTCGTGGTGGCTCCGTTGTCCGTCCTCCCTGGCATGGGATGGGAAGATGAAATCCAACAAGAGGGAGGATGGCCGATCTATCTCTGGCCGCAAGAACGCAGAGACGTATGGTTGACGGCTGCAGAGCACAACACCGTCGGATGGTATGGCATCAACTACGAAGCGGTGCTCCGATCCTGTCCAGAGATCCTCGAACTAGATTGGGATGCGATCATCCTCGATGAGTCCACCCGCATCCGTAATCCCAAAGCGCAGATCACGAAGCTCCTCCTGAACCACACAGGACATATCGAGCACCGCGCGATCCTCTCCGGTCTGCCGAATCCTGAGTCACCGCTTGACCTGTTCTGCCAGATGAAATTCCTCCACGGCTCCTTCCTGGGTATCGAAAACTTCTGGGCCTTCCGACAATCCAAATTCAAACTCGTCGGCTACGAATGGTATCCCAAGAGGGGTGTCACTGAACAAATCAAAAAAGCCATCCACCACGACTGCTTCATCCGCTCGCAGAAACAAGTGGGCATGGGCAATAAGAAAGTCATGGAGCGGCGCTACGTTTACATGACACCAGTGCAGAAGAGATTGCAGAAGGAGATCCACCGCGACTTTACGGCTGGCGACAGAAGCACCAAGTGGTCTACGGTGCAACAGATGTGGTTGGCTCGACTGGCCGGAGGATTCACGCCGGACCTGGAACTCATCGCGGACAACAAGATGCGTTTGCTGAAAACGATTCTCACCGAGGAGCGGCCGAAGGAACAGGTCGTGGTGTGGTTCCGCTTCACGGCAGAGATCAAGGCTGCCTATGCCATGCTTCGCAAGGCTGGCGTGACCTGTAAAATCATCCGTGGGCAGACCGACAAGCGGAAGCGGCCGATCATTCAGAAGAAGTTCCACGCCGGCATCTATCGAGTCCTCTTGATGCAGGTGAAGGTAGGGCAGTATGGATTGAATCTGGCCTGTGCAAACACGGCCATCTACTACAGCAACGCGTGGGATCACGAGATCCGATCGCAGAGTCAGCAACGCATCGAGCATATGATGAAGAAGGTGCCACTGCTCTACATCGATCTCGTCACACGTGGCTCAGTGGACGAAGCCGTGCTCGATGCCCTGCAGGAAAAGAAGTTCGAGTCGCGTCGGTTCCTCCGGGATGTGATGACGAAGTTTTTCCAGAGTGCCGCATGAAAGAGTTCTATATCTGCCGAAACTGTTTGGTGGGGCATCAACCGAAGGTGGATGCGCCGATGTTCTGTCGCAAGTGCGCGGCCTGTTCCTGGGTCATCTTACCAGAGGATGGAATCCGGCTCATGGTCCCATACTTTTCCGTGGAGAGACAGTCAGAGTTGGCACGCTTACTCAGCTACCAGAGGAGAGTGGCCCGTGGGACGAAAGTCAAATAGGAAATGGCTCCGTCGAATCCTCCGCTATCGTCGGGCTCGTATTATGGAACGGATCGACCTGTTGAAACTCTTTGGCCGGCACCGAAAGTTCAATCCGTGATTATCAAACGGCTGCGTCCTCTCCCTCGACCGGAGGAGCCGTTGCCAACCTTTCCATGCCGATGCAAAGGCTGTCGGAACAAAACGCCGTTTGTTGGTTTCACATGCCAGGATTGCTTTCTGGTATGCTCCGAAAGTAAGAAGAGTGTCAGTCACGAGTCACGCTACATTCGGATACCGAAGAGGAAGAAATGAGATCACGAGCCGAGATCTGGGTGGACTTCGCATGTGCGGTCGCGCATCAAGACATTCGAGCCGGAGCCGTAGCCGTGTCCCACCCTCGAGATCCCGCACTGACTGGCATTGCGGCTGATGCCTTGATGGCAGAGTTTGAGAAACGATTTGAGTTCCACGAGAGTGCGAGTGGAGGAGATTGGTTCCGTCGGGCACCGAAGAAATAAAGGAGATGGTGATGGCACGAGTAGATGATTTGGTGAATCGCGTATTGAATGCCGGTCCGTCCAACCTTCGTGAAGCTCTGCGAGAGTTGGCCGAACTGGCTGACCGCAAGCTCTCCGAACCGATTGCTGGTAGCGTGCTTCAAACATGGTGCATGAATCTTCCTCTGCGAGAGCAGGGCACGCTCCTCACTGCCGTGCGTGGCTGCGACGATGAGCCGAAGCTCTGGTCGGCTACTGGCTTCTCGGATTCTCCAGGCCGACGACTCACGGCCTATATCCGTTGGTGCTTCATGTGTCCGGCGGATCTGCGAGAAGTAAATATTCCTGGTGCCTTCTTCCAAAGTCAACCACCGCATCCGTTTAAACCGTCGGAGTTTGGGCATCTGCCTCAACACTGGTACGCCCATGTAATGCACGGTCTGGAGATCATCGCCTATCGGCATCCGGACGATAGCATCGCGCGAAAAGCGGAGATGCTCTACTTGGCGATGGTGTTCAATCTGCATCTGCAGCCGGAACCGATGGACCGAATGATGGAGCGACTGAGTGAAGACCGGATCATCAGAGGGAACGTGGTTTCGTAAAGATGGAGATGGTGATGGCAACTAATGCGAAACACCTGGAGTCCGTATATACTCCGCTTAGTGTACATGGCGATGTTGAATGGTCTGCAAAAAACGGATCTCACGTGACCACGACAACTCCTGGTCCCATTGATAAGTCGAAACGTTACCGAGCTTACAAGTGGAAGTGGCTTCGACTCGGTCTCGTCGAATACCATGCATGTAAGTTTTGGATTGACACATGCGATGTGAGACTACTTCGGGATGCGTTGCGTCCGTTACCTGACCCAGAACTTACTGACGGAAAGTATGCGGCCGTATACCGTGTCGTGGAGGTGGATACTACCAGAGAGTGGAGCCGTGTTTACGTATTTAAAATTCCTGCAGGTGAGAGAGCGGAGTGGTGGCGTCGTCGGACTGAACAAAATAGGCAGGCTGGCATTAAGTTCGGAAAGAACAAAGTTCAAACCGGATTTCTTTCTCGGAAATCGAAGATGAGGAAACGGGATCTGGAGCACGCGTCGTGAGATTCCTTTTGTCTGTCGATCCCGGACTTACCGGAACCGGGTGGGCTCTCTGGTCCAAGCCGTTCCGACAGCCGTGCGCCATCGGCGTGCTGAAGGCTGGCAAGGGAGAGTGGTGGGAGAGAGCACAGCAGATCGCGGATGGCCTCGTGGCTCTCTGCGACCAGCGCACCAAGATCGTCGCGGAGTTCACCGAGTATCATGCGGCCGCTACCAGCAACATGGGATGGCGCACGGGGGATCTCCAGCGGTTGACCTTTCTCTGCGGCGCAATCGCGGGTCGCGTCTATCCCAGAGAGTTCATTCCGATCACTACCTCCGGGTGGAAGGGACAATTACCGAAGGCCGTGGCCGCTCGTCGCGTACAGGAGATCATCGGCAGAAAAGCATGTCGAACACTAGGCTTACCAGACATCCAACGACGATCCGACACGCATGCGTGGGATGCAGTAGGAATTGGATTGTGGGCTCTCGGAAAATTTGAATGAGGAGAAGCATGGCGAAGATCATCCCGTTGAAACCGGTTACGGTGAAAAGCTACAACCCAGAACGCGATGGGGTGACGTTTTCGCTGCTGGCGAAATTCAAAAACTGCCGTGAGCTCACCCGGCTCTATCTGAAAGGATGGAAACCGAAACAGGTGCCGATGTATATCGTGTTCGGCAACATCACGCACTCCCTTTTCCAGAAAGTGTACGAGGATGTTCGGACTGGCAAGATGACCAAGGCTCCGTCTACCGACTACGTGAAGAAACATATCGCGGCCATCGAGAAGCAATGGCGAACCGATAATCCCAAGGCCGATAGCGAGACACTCGAACGGCTCGAGATCACATGCGCCATTGGTGAAGCTGTTCTCCCGATGTATTTCAAGTTTTGGGAACGGGACTTCAAGGTGAAATGGAATCCCCCTGAAACGGAATTCAAACAGCCGTTCACCGTGGAACATCCCTTCACTGGAAAGAAGATGAACACGTTCCTGCGAGGGAAGATCGACGCCAGCTTTTACGAGAAGGGACAGACGCGACCCTGGCTGCATGAGACTAAAACCAAGTCCCGTATCGGAGAGAGCGGAGAGTCGAACCTCACCGATATCCTGCCACACGAAATGCAAGTAGGAATCTATCTCCTCATGCTGCAGATCATCAGCAAAGGGAAAGTGCCGGCCGGACTCCTCTACAACATCGTCCGACGGCCCACCTCCAAGCCTCACAAAAAAGAAAGCGTGCAAGCCTTCGCTCAACGCATCATCGCGGATGTACGGAAGCGTCCCGAGTATTATTTTCTCCGGCTCCGGATGACGGTCGATAAACAGGATCTCTTTCGACGTCAACAGGAGCTTGAAGATACGGTGTCCGATTTCCTCCTGTGGTGGAAGGGTGAGGCCGGGCATTACAAGAACTCCGACTACTGCGAAAACAAGTACGGCACCTGTTCCATGTTGCCCATTTGCGGCCGTGGCGACTACAGCCGTCACTATCGAACCGATCGCATCTTTTCAGAACTAGAGGAGGCATGACATGGAACCAGTCGATACACTCAACCGGTGGATGATCGGACGGAGAGTAGACGGAACTCTCACGATCGCACGACCACCAAGCCGTCTCACGCAAGACGAAGCCTTGGTGTTTGCGGCTTATCTTGTCGCGATGGTCTGCGATGAAGGTCGATGGCAGGAAGTGCAGAAGGCAGTGGAGGAGGCATGAGACTTCATCTCGCGCATGCGGTCGTGATCGGAGGAGGATACGTCGGACAACTGGTTCAACTCCGGATCCCCTCTGTCCGTATTCTCGACTGGAGAAAGACACCGCCCACGAACCATCTCGAGACCAGGATGGGCCCACAATATTTATGGGAACCGATTCCCGGAGTGGAGTCCATCTCCTTTCCGGTGACCACGCTCGTGGACGGAAAGATGCCCACGAACGATTCCATCCTGGCCTACAAACGGAAGATCGGGAAACAGGAGGATGGCGGTGACTGGGGTTTGCAGTTCCGATACAAGACCACTGGATGGCACAGTGCGTTGCCGGTTCCACGTGTGGAATACGGTAGCCATGTGCGAGGAGTGGATCTCTCTGCCCATAGCTTGCTGATGGACAACGGCCGGATCATCGCATACGATCTTCTGGTCAGCACCATCCCACTCGACTTCTTTCTTAACCTCTGCGTAATCCCACCGCGTGTCCACTACCCGTGGAAACAGAATCCCATCTACATGAGCACCGGCGTACGGTCCGAGTCGATGGAGGAAGGAATGATCCTGAACTATCTGTCGAATCCTGCTACACCGACGTATCGGGAAACCGCCGTGCCAGGGAAAATGTTTTACGAGAGCCTGGAACCGGAACCGTCCGCCGTGAAGATCATGCCCGGAAAAATTCATCCACACCCGGAGAGTGAAAACGTGCTCCGGTCATTGCGGATGTTCGACGTCCATTGTTTCGGTCGCTTTGCGACATGGCGACCGGATGAACTTGCACACGAGACCTGGAACCAGATTGATGCATGGAGGCTTTCACTATGAATAACTTTCTGATGCAAGTGCTCGCGGACGTGATCGGAGGAGGGATCGCCTTGGCGGTTCTTCTGGGTGTCGTGAAGTGGATGGACCGGCGGGATGAACGCAAGCGGATGTACGGAAAGTAGCCATGTCGTTTCCTATCGCATGGCACTGTCGGTTCTGCGGGCTCTGGAACCGTTGGTTCAATCGCTCCTGTAAAGATTGTTACGCGGCCAAGGAACGGGCCATGGATGCCAAACAATGAATCTCAAGACTCTGCTAGAGGACCAACGGTCATTCAATCGGCAGTTCTGGAAACCGGTATCGCAGGATGCAGCGGAGTTCATGGACCGCTTGCGGATCCTCTCCCTTGGCATGGTGGAGGAAACGTTGGACTTCCTGCGCACCTACGAATGGAAGGCCCATCGCAAGCGGAGAGGTCATCTCCAGAACGTCGCGCACTCGCACGAAGAGTTGGTAGACATGTTCAAGTACTGGTTGTGCTTGGCCGATCTCGCAGACTTCCCCATCGACAAGATCGAGGAGTTGTATTACGCGAAAAGTCGCGTGGTGCAATATCGATACCAGGAAGAGTGGTTGAAAACGATTGACCGTCCGTGCGTGGTCATCGACATCGACAACGTGCTGGCCGACTATATTACTGGTATCTGCGAGTGGGCGAGAGAGTGGGGACCGAAGATTCTCAACCTCACTCCTCCTCTCACGCTGATGTTCATTGAACGGCTCTCCGAACTGCGAACTAAGGGGGAATGGTTCAACGCGTCCACTATCGGGATTGGATATGGGGACTGGGAAAAAGTCCGGCATGGCTATCGCACATCAGGAGCCAAGCGAACGATCCCGGTATTTCCAGGAGCCAAACCGTTTCTCGATTGGTGCCGATCAAAAGGCTGGATCATTCTCCTCATCACGAGTCGGCCGGTGGACCGCTATCCAAATATCTTCACCGACACACTTACGTGGCTGACGGAAAATCAGTTACCCTTCGATCAACTCTGGTGGGCCGATGAGAAGGCACGGCAACTGGAGGAGTACGAGCACGTCGCCCTTCGAGCCAATGTCGTATTCGCGGTGGACGACATGCCGAAGTTCATTTCTCAATACCGTTCGAAAGGAGTCAAAGCCTACTGGTTGAATCGACACGCAACAAATGAGCAGATGGAAACAGACCCGACCACCGTGCGGGCCTTCACTGAGATCATGTCGAAAGAAGGAGATGGCGATGGCGTACGAAGATGCGAAACATAGACCGCATGCAATCCACACAGGAGAGGAACCAATAAACCTGATAACTACCGGGCCGGAATCCCTCCGTGTGACTCTCGATCGATGGGGACCGGTAGACAACCTGTTCACCTCGATGTACGATGCACTCCAAGCGAATTGGGGAGAGCATCCCAGTCGAACAGTTGATAGGACGGCGTATGGAGAATCTCCAAAAGGATGGAATCCTCCAGATGACCGAGTGCCATCGTCTGGTGGACGTCAACTGTCCGACATCTACACACGAACCGGTTGGCATGTTCTCTCGAACGATGAACGCGCCTACGTGGAATCCTGCTTTGCCGGAAAGACGCTGCAGCAAGTTCTTGAAGGCATCACATTCGACTTCTGTATCGATGGCGTCAGCAGAGCCTTCACGCATCAGAACGTTCGGACTCGACTCGGAGCCGGGTTCATGCAGCATGGTGGCCGCGATAACGATTGGCGTCATCGGCAGTGGACCATGCCGGAAACCATGCGGCGGATGTGCAATGCGTTCGAGGTGGAAGTGGATATGAACCTACACACGGACATTGCCGAACCGGCTGATCAAATCATCCCGAAGGAGATCGAAGACGGTCTGCAGCATTGCATCACGGATTGGAACGCGGTCATGCGGTTCCTCACAACTGCCGTTCCTGGGATGAGTATCCGTCAGGCGATCGAGGACCACATCATGCACGGCCGCAAGCTCTACGCGGCCTTGGTGGACGCCGGCATTCCGTGGCAGGACGCGAGACGGGTGCTGTTCATGGGAATGCAGACCTACATCCATGATCAGTACAATTACTTGGCTCTGCAAGGCGTGCTAGGCAATCGGCTGGAACATATCATGGATTGGGAATTCAATTGCGTCGCGCAACTGATGCTCCGAGAAGTGAAGATGAAGTGTCCGCCACTCCTCTCCAAGTATCTCGGATCGCACAGTGACCGTGCGAAGGCCGCGAAGTTTGCCGGTCTCGAGAGTTGGCCACCAGACGGAAAGTATCCCAATCCATTCGAGCGGTGCAAGGTGTGCGGCCATGCCCATGAGAATCATCTCCAGCATCCGGACACGGATGACCTCAGCATCTGCGAAGTCTGCGAACGGGACGGCATCGATCCGGTGGACGGCCGCGTGTTTCACTCCTATCACAAGTACGAAGGAGTAGACGTTCTGACCCGACAGCATCGACCGGAGCAGATGCCGTTCTTCGTTCTTCATCCAGACAGCATGGCCGGTGGCCCCATCGTCTGGATTCCAACCAATGGCCGCTACCCTCACGACAAGGTTAAATGATTACATGGCGTGGCTTCTGGGAGAACGCGCCTACGGGTGGCGTCGTTTTCACCTGTTTGATTTCTTGGAAGGAATAGACATGGCTGTAGTAAAGCGAGAATCGGGTGGGATCAAGAAAAAGAAACGCCGTGAGAAGGAGGAGGAACCACGAGAGAAATTCACGCTCTCTCAGGAACTCACGAAGCCAAGTAACCGCCTGGAGGATTACATCATCCTCCTCACCGGTGAAAAGAAGATTGGTAAGACGACCCTGGCAGCCGAGTTCAGTCCGGAGGGATCGTACTTCCTGGCGACCGAGATTGGCTATCGCGGCCTGGAGATTCGGAAGTCAGACATTCCAGATTGGCGCACGGCTCGAGATGCCGCCAAAGCGTTGCAGAAGTCCGGAAAGAAGTTCGGTCCCATCATCGTGGACACCGTAGATAAGCTCTACGATCTATGCGATCGCTTCACGTGCGAGAAGCAGGGCATCCAGCATCTCTCGGATGCGGATTGGGGCAAGGGCTATTCAGAATGCAGAAAGGAGTTTGACCGATTCATCTCGACACTCTCCCAGATCGGCGTGGGACTGATCCTCATCACGCACACCGAGGAACGGGAAGTCAAGCGGCGCGGTGGCGACACGTATGATCGTATTGTGCCGACGATGTCAAAGCAGGCTCGTCAAGTGATCGAGCCGTTGGTTGATATCTGGACCTACTACATGTACGACGGCAATCGTCGCGTGCTAGTGATTCAGGGTGATGACCATATTTCTGCTGGCCATCGGTTGGTCAATCGATTCCGCACACCGGCCGGAAAACCGGTTCGTCAAATCGACATGGGACGCTCAGCCAAGCGAGGCTACCGGAATCTCGTGGCCGCGTTCAACAACGAGTACGAACCACCAGAGGATCGAGAGGAGGGAGAGCCGAAGAAACGATTCACCATTCGGAAGAAATCGTAACTCTCAAACGAGAAGGAGTCTATCGTGGCAAAGAAGAAAGCAGCCTCATCGATGAGCCTCACGCAACGGTTGGAACGGGCTCTGAAAAAGAATCTCGAAGGAGCCAAAGAGAAAGCCACCGGTGGCGGGTTCGACGAGTTCGACGATGGCAAGTATCTGGCGAAGCTCGTGCACGCGGAACTTGGCGAGTCCAACAACAGCGGACGGTTGCAAGTGGACTTCCAATGGAAGTTTCTCAACGGTGAGTACAAGGGAAAGATCAAGCACGACTACCAGGGCGTGGAGTCGGAGGATAACCAGTCCTTCTGCCTTCGCGTGTTCCAGAAGTTGGGCTACGAGACGGATGAGATCGAAGGCGCATCCGATATCACCGGCATCCTGAAACAACTCAACAAGGAAAAACCCAAGGCCAAGATCTCGTTGAAGACCAAGGGTGAGTTCCAGAACGTGTTCATCATCAAAGCGGCGGACTCGGACGAGGATGAGGAAGCCGAGAGCGATGATGAGGACGGCGACGATGCCGAGGAAGAAGAGGACGAGGACGAGCCGAAGAAGAAAAAGTCATCGAAGAAAAAGAAGAAGGCCGATGACGACGAGGATGAGGAGGAAGAAGACTCATCCGAGGACGGTGACGAGGACGACAGCGACGACGAGGATGAGGAAGAGGAGAAGCCGAAGAAGAAAAAGAAATCCAAGTCCGAGGATGACGACGAAGAAGAAGAGTCCGAGGACGAGGATGAAGACGAGGACGAGGCACCGAAGAAGAAAAAGAAGAAGGGTGCCAAGGCCGACGACGATGAGGACGAGGAGGAAGAAGAGGAAGAGTCCACCGACGGCGAAGATGTCGAAGTCTCCGTTGGTTCCAGCATCACGTACAAGTTCAAGGGTAAGAAAGCCAAGGGCATCGTGCTGGAAATCTTCCCGAAGGAGAACAAGGTCCGCGTGCAGACCAATGATGCGAAGCGTCGCATCTCCTTTGACAACATCGAGGACGTCGAGCCACCCGAGGAGCCGAAGAAGAAAAAGAAAGTGAAGCGGTAACCGACATCCGTCCTGACGTGGTGCGGTGTAGCAGGGACTAAGCTCGATGATGCGACATCCGGAGCCACTCCCGTTGCATCAACATCGCCAGCCGAAAGGCTAACGGCTTCCACGTAGGGCGGATTTTTCTCAGGGAGCAAGACCATGCGTGCCATTGAACAGATCGCTATCAAGACTCGTGACATCGAAGCACGGATCAAATCCATCGGCTGGTTGTTTCCATTCAACGGGCATCCCGTTACCGACCACATGTCGAAGATTAAGCATCCCATCATCTGGGTGCATGACCAAGTGAACGCCGTGCATGTCTATTCAAATCCGGACTACACGCTTCCGGCGGTAGGCTCCGGGTTCGAGGTTCGGCTCGCATTCAATTACGATCTCATCGAGGGATCAGAACTCGAACTCATCCAACTGATCTCCGGCCACACCGTGCAGTTCGATACGAAACATGAGCACGAAGGACTCTCACATTTCGGCTATCACATTCGTGATGGTGACCGGCTCCGTGCTGAAATCGAATGGTGGAACACGTTCAAGTTTCCCTGTGCTCAAGTGTCGGCCACCACCAGCCACACCGGAACCGAGAAAAGATATCTGTACGCCTTCATCGACACGAGGCAGCAGATCGGCACCTACACCAAGATTATTTCCAGGGTGACGTATCCGCACGAGATCAACCAGTGGATCCATGAGTTCAGCGATGTCAACACTATCTAGGTTCGATACGCTACGAGTGCGGCTCCTCGCACTGGCAGGCTACCCGAATCCGAGTGCCTACGAACGCGATGAAGCGTTTGCGGTCAACCACAAAATCCATACGGAGTTCAGAAACATTCTCAGCTACCTGGAGGAGATCGCAGCCAGAAAAGTCAATGGCTACGGTCCCTTCCGGTATGATGACATTGAAAACAACTGGCGATGGGAGATCCAATCTCTCTACCAGGACATCGAGCGGAAGTTCGGCCGGTTGAAAACCCTCTGCCGTCCGGAGCCGGTAGATGAGATGCATGTGGATCAGGTCCTCGAGATCCTTTTAGACTTGGCCGTGTATAGTGCACGCGGTATTCAGATCATCATTCGGCTGGAAGAAATGAAGGAGAAGAAATGAACGTGGTCGTGACCGGAGCCAGTAGCGGATTGGGAAAAGCGTTGGCCGATGTGTTTCGAACGGCCGGTCACTCGGTGATCGGCTCCTCACATGATAGCGTGGCCGTGTCCAAGGATGAGGGACTGATTTTTTTCGAGGCTGGTCAGCACGCCACACCACTCGAACCGTTCGTGGAGGAAGTCGGTTTGCGATTTGGCAACTCTTTAGATGTGCTCATCAACAACGCCGGAGCGAACGCGATCTGTCCCTTCGGAGAACTGACACCAACGTTCGTCCGGCATATCATGGATGTCAACTTTATGACGCCGGTGTTCATGGCCCAAGCCTTCATGAAAATGTTGGAAGGCCACGGCACGATTGTCAATATCATTTCGGACGCGGCCTGGAGACCGATGCGCCACTCGCTGGCGTACAACTGCAGTAAGGCAGCCTTGAACATGGCCACGAAACAAATGGCCAGGGAGTTGACGCAACCAAAGTCCATCAGCATTATCGGCGTGCGGCCTGGACCGATGTCGGATACTGAAATGACCGCGTACATTGACCGCCATGTGCAGGAGACTCGTGGATGGACACCAGAGGAAGCGTACAACTACTTCCGGCAGAACAGCGTGAGCGGATTGAAGCTCCATCCGAACGATGTTGCCGCATTCGTCCTTTCGATTGTTACTGGTGGAATGGTTCGTCAACTCTCCGGTTCCTGTATCGATCTCGTTGGATGATACAACTATCCTGCGGATGCGCGTGGATCGGAGATGAGCAAGTGTTGTTCTGTCCCGATCGAGAAGGACACAGCCGGACCCGGTGCGTGGCACCGAAGGAGGAAAAGCAAATGGTGTTCACGATGCCGGCCAGAACATTCTACTGTCCGACGTGTCGAATCTATTTCCAGGAGATGGACGTTACCTTCGATCGTATCAATCCGCGTGTCCCGATCCATCGCATCTCCAAAGAGGATGAGCCGGACGAACTGCACACCGTCACGGAAGTGAAGCAGAGCGACCGGTAAGTGCTGAAGCTCTCGCAGAACACCCTCATCTTCGATACAGAGACAACCGGCCTGTGGCCGTGGCCCACAGCATACCGGAAGTCTCTGAATATTTATCCGGACCGTCCCTTCCTCTTCGTCTTCACGAACCTCGATGGTGACACCGTCACCGTCCGAGCCCCACGCATCGATCCCTATACCAGACAGGTTCACTACAAAGGCATCGAGGCCGAACTCCGCTGGTTCAAAAAGATCGTTAGCAATCCCGACATGCGTGTTGTCTGTCACATGGCCCGGTTCGATCGCGCCATGACAATCCAAGCGGACATCCGTGCGGACTGGCGTTGCAAGATCCACGACACGCGTGTCATGGCGAGAGTCATCAACGCGACCAACGAGCCGGTGTACGCGTTGAAGCCACTGGCGAAAAAATATCTCGGGATCGATGATGACGATCTCATCGAACTGAAACGGGCACTGGCTCCTGCACGGCGATTGGCCAAGGCGAAAGGCTGGACCATCGCCACGAAAGAAACGCACGGCTCGAGACCAGCCGAGGCCGACTACTGGTTGCCAGAGCTTGAAGAGTTGGTGGATACGTACGGTGGCACAGACGGAGTCCGCACCGCTGGATTGTATCGCTTCTATCGAAAGCTCCTCGACCGCAACAAAAAGTTTGGTGGACGACTCTGGGAAGTGTACCGATGGGAGCTTCGCATCCTTCGTGCATCCATGGATATGGAACGAGCCGGGATGACATTCTGGCCGTTGGCCGGTCGCAAGCTCCAGCACATGTACCAGAAACTCATGCGAGAGCATCGACGTGGAATCGATCGCATGGGGTACAAAGACCTGAACCTCCAGTCACCGAAACAGATGGTGGAGTTGTTCATCAACGATCTCGGATACACAGCCATCCGAGAAACGAAAGGTGGGAAGAAGAGTAAGCCACAACCGAAGGTAGATAACGATCAGCTCATGCTCTGGGCCAGAGGTTCGGTCGAGAGCGATGATATCGATCACGATGCACCGGACGGCTGCAAGCTCAGTCGCCATGCGCTCGAATGGAAGGCTGGAAAAAAAGCCGTTGAATATCTTACCAGCTACGATTACTTCAAGTGTCTGCGGTCAGACGGCTCCTTCGTGATTCATCCGGCCTGGGATCCCGTAGGAGCCCGAACCGGTCGCTACAGTTGTCATGATCCGAACGCGCAACAGATCGCGTCCACTGGAACATGGCGACGGCATTCGCATGTCCATCCCCGGCAACGGGAATCGTTTGGTGTGCGACCTGGATATTATTGGTACGTGCCCGACTATTCCCAGATTGAAGTTTGGGTGTTTGCATTCGACGCCAACGAAGAGGTGATGAAGGCCGCTCTGCTTTCTGGGAGTGACTTCCATCTCTCCACGGCTCGATCGGCCTGGTACGAAAGTAACAAGCGGGATTTCTGCACATGCGGACGGTGGGCCGAAGTTGAACAGGAGATGCGCCGGAATAAAACGTTCGTGCTGATCTGGGAAGAGGAAAAGCCGAAGCATAAGAAAGGGTGCCTCATCACATGGTGGCGGCAACGCGCGAAATCGCTCCTCTTCACTCGCTTCTACGGAGGAGGGATCGATAAGGTCGCACAACTGATTCGCTGCACACGGAAAGAAGCGGTGAAGTTCATCGAGGAGTTCAACGAGAATCTTCCTGGTGTCGAAGCCTACATGGATGAGACGGTGCAGCGAGTGCGAGACACCGGCGTCCTGGTGAACCTCTTCGGTCGCGAATATCATATCGATCGGCACTTCGCATACAAGGCCGTCAACTACCAGATTCAAGGCAGCAGTGCCGAGATTATGAAACGTGCGATCGTGCGAGTGAATGATCACCTCACCACCGCGTATCCAGGTGAGTGGACGCGCGATCCGTATGACAACGACGAGTATCTCGGCTCCCATGTGATCGGCACCGTGCACGATCAGTTGCTCGCAGAGATCCACCCAGATGATCACAGCAAGCGGTTGATGCGGGAAATCATTCGACTCATGCAAGCCGACTCGCATGTTATCCCGAACCTTCCGGTCCCCCTTCCGGTGAAGATGGAGTGGTCGCATTCGAGTTGGCCAGATGCTGAAGAAATTTCTTTGTAGGAGGGGATCGCGTGCCATCGTCAACCAATCGACTTCGACCGTTTGAAGTTCACAACGTTGAGTTCACCGGAGAGCGTGGCGACGAACGCTTCGGGACCTGTCCATTCACTGGCAAGGCCGAAAAGTTTTACGTCAACATCAAGACCGGCCTGTGGGATAGCAAGACGGCCGGACTCTCTGGGAACACCTCTCAGTTCCTGCATCAGATCTCGAAGATGTACGTCTCGCAGATGACGGACCCGTTGCTCCGTCGGTTGGCCGATGACCGATCCCTGCCATCAAAAGCCTTTTCCGATTGGCAGGTCGGGTGGGACGGACGGAACTATACCATTCCGATTCGAGACATCAACAGCAACATGGTGGACATTCGTATCTTCCATCTGGGGAGAAGCATTCTTTCCACCGGTGGTTGCAATGTCGGGCTCATGGGCGCGGAACGGCTGCTGACCAAGAAAACGGAACCGGTCTATCTCTTTGAAGGAGAGTGGGACACGATCGCGGCCAGTTACATCATGAAGAAGATTGGCATCCCCGGCATCTGCGTAGGCCTACCAGGAGCCGGCATCTTCAAACCAGAATGGATCCCGTGGTTCAGCGGTCGCGTCGTCCATACGCACTACGACAAGGATGGCGCGGGTGAACTCGGTGAGCAGATGATCGACAAGCGATTGGCCGGTGTTGCCAAGAGTGTGACCTACATGCATTGGCCGGAGGATCTCCCAGAAGGATTCGATGTCCGAGATTGGATTGTCTACGGCCTGAACAAACGCACACCGCGAAAATCTTGGGCACGGCTTACCACACTGTATGAGCCGAAGCCACGCGTGCGCGAGTTGCCACCAGCCAAACCGCAAACTTTTACGCTACGTCGGGTCAAAGGCAAACTAAAACACATCTGGAAAAAACCGCCGACGCTCGCAGAGGTGCATGAGATCTTCGATAAGTGGTTGTTCCTGGACTCCTCTTCTCGCAACGCCATTGATGTGATGCTCGCTACGCTCATCTCGCAACGCTTGGAAGGGCCACCAGTCTGGTTGTTCATGGTTGGTCCTCCGGGATCGTGCAAGACCGAAATGATTACCTCACTGTCAGAGTTGGAGGAAACCTACGCCACGAGTACGGTGACGCCCCATGCGCTGATCTCCGGCCATGCCGCACCAGGACAGAGGGGGGATCCCTCGCTGATCCCGAAGCTCGATGGCCGCACACTGGTCATCAAAGATTTCACGGCCGTGATGGGAGCCAAGGACCAGGAGAAGGAGGAAATCTTTTCCATCCTGCGTGATGCCTATGATGGCCAGTGCGGAAAGTTTTTTGGCAACGGTGTGGAACGCCGGTACACTTCCCGCTTCACCGTCATCGCGGCCGTGACGCCAACGATTTACGATCTGGGCTACCGCCATGCACAACTCGGAGAACGGTTCCTCAAGTACAGCATGGCCGATAATCTGAACCACCCGGATGAATACTCGATCATCTCCAGAGCGATCGACAACACCGATCACGAGTTGACGTATCGAAAAGAAATCCGCGATGTCGTGCGAGAGTTCCTTCATCGCACGTTGAGTGAAACCGTCCTGCCGACGATCCCTCCGGCCTTGAAGGACCGGATCATTTGGTTAGGGAAGTTTGGCGCACGCATGCGCGGCACGGTCTCGAGGGATACGTTCCGCAACGACATCATGACATCGAGGCCCACGGCCGAAGTCGGTTCACGGCTCGGTATTCAGTTGGCGAAGCTCAGTCGCGCACTGGCCATGCTGCATACCAGAGAGCAGGTGAATGAGGACGACTTTCTGATTGTCAAAAAGGTTATGCTCGATACGGTAATGCAACGCACGGAAGATATCTTGCGAACGCTTCATGTGCATTGGGAGAAGGGTCCGATGACAACGGCCGAAGTTTCGCACCTCACGCGCTATCCGATCGCGACGGTGCTCCGGCTCCTCCAGGATTTGCATGTGCTCGATATTGTCGTGCGCAGTGGCAGCACGTACAAACATCGGTGGCGTGTTTCGGATTACGTTCACGAATGTATTGTCAACTGCGGATTGTATCTCACCGAGGAAGAACGCACGCGGCCATCCGGATATCAAATCCGATTACGCCGATCGCAAGGTGACAAGAAATTTAAATTGGCATCGGTGCTGAAACCTCTGTCGGTGAAGGCCGCTCCTCCTCTCCCTCTCCGGTCCCCGGCCACGGGCCTGACTCCTGGCTCCTCCAGGCCCAAGAACGGGTCGGCTGCAAACCCTACTGTCTAAAGGCTTTAACGCTCTCTCCCATGGCCTGAAACCCGTCTGTAACCCCTACTGTTCAAAGGAGTTACGGCCGGATGGTCCAGGAGCCACGGGGATTCTCCCCACCCTACCCTCGTCTGGGATCGCCGTTATCAATTCCTGGCCCACCCTGGCCACGGCTCCGTAGGGAACCGGGCTCCTGGCTGGCCCACAGGCCCACGAGCGTGGGTTCTGGGCTCTCCTGGCAGGAGGAGAGAGGCTACCGGCCGGACTCCTGGCTCGTGGTTCCTAGAGGCTTCAGAGGAGAGCGGAGAAGGAGAGCAGAGCCCGCACGATCGCGCGCATGCGGGCTCTCTGAAGGAGGAGCGAACGCTACGGCTGTTCTGACGGCGTACCGAACTTCATCGTGCCACCGATGGCTTGGCCACCGATGATGCTGAAGTCTTCAAACAGTTCCACATCGGTGATCCCATCGCCGAGATCCGCATCGAACTTGCATGAGAGCCGTGCGGCTCCTGGTGCCACGCTCTTCACCGTAACTTTCAGTTCGTTCGTCGGATCATCCTGCGTGGCTGTGATCACCGAGGAATCCGATGACACGAAGCGGACGGATCCCGCTTGCACTTTCGCCGGATTGCCACGCTTGCTAATCGGCGTGACCTCTCCACTCACCATCTGGGTCTCTGACATTTCCGTCATATGAATCTCCTGCGGTTCGGGTCCTGGTAAGTGCTGTTCTCTGGCCGGACCGAACGTCCAGAGGATCAGTGGTGCTTTCCACCAACGCCACAAGTGAATCGTGATCTGAACTTTCATTGAATAGTTACCGTTCGAGGAAGGGTGGTTTCCTCCGTGCATCCGGTGCTGTCCTGTGCGAACACGGTCAGATTGTAGACACCCGGCATTCTCGGTACGGAAAAATACATCCCGGCGGAATCTCGCAGATCCATTCCCTCTTGCTCACCAACGACCTGCGCACCAAACTTCACTTGGAGGTTCACGATCGGAAATGAATTTTTCAGGAGCAACAACACGCGGCCTCGATCGCCGATGGCCACAACGGTGGTCCACTCCTGGATGGCAATCGTTATGGCGTGAATGTTACCGGCGACGCTACAGTCCGTGGCGCTGCCGGAAATCCGAAAGGGACCGTGCCGGCGGACGCGGGTGAGACACCTCCGGGTCCTTCCGCTCGAAGGAACATCACGTACTCGGTATTCGGTTGAAGCAATGGTTTCAACACTGGGCTCGTTTGTGCACCAGCGACCACGGCCGGTTTGCCCCAATCGAATGTGAAGATGGGTGGTGTCGTGGGTAACACTGGAGCCGGTGGCGTGCCTGTGAATACGACCGCGGATTTCAACCAGAGATCCGCCCGGTAGTTCGTCAGGACCGGAACCGCTGGTGTGCCGAATGTCGTATTGTTGTCGGCTGACGGCGTCCATGTGGCACGGCTGGTATCCGTGATCACGAATGTAGTTTGTCCGAAGGCTCGTGCAGGCCATGCCATCATGACAGCCACGACCACCAGCAAAATCAATCTTCGCATACTTGCTCTCCTGTCCTGATGGAATGAAAACTCCTGCCGGACCGATGGCGCTGATCCGGCAGGATCGGTCTCGAGGAACGATTACGCGGCGGGAGTATTCGCCACGACTGCATCAGCCAACGCTTGCTGCTGTGCATCGAGCGAATCCGCCAACGCGTTCACGGCTGCCGCATCACCGGCGGTCGCACGGATGAGATCCGCCAACTGACCGAGGAGCGTCGCTGCTGATTCGTTCACCGTCTTGTCGCGGGCTACGGCTGCCGTGAGCTTGTTCAGATCCATGTGATGACTCTCTTTCGCGCGACGAAATTGTCGCCTGACGTTACGAGGTTTGAGTTTCCGGAATCTGGGCACCTTTCACGGCGTCATCCAGATTATCCGTTTGCACATCGAGTTGTGTAGTGATCTTCTCCAGTTCCCCCGGAATGGTTTCACCGTGCGCGTTGATCCAGGTACTCAACGCCGTGTTGAAGTCGTCGTCGAAAACGAATTCTCCTTCTGCATCAAAGGTGTCGTCGCCGAGTTTAATGCTAACCTTCAAGGCGGGCATGCGGGCTCCTCCTCTCGAAACGGTTACAGTTCCGTGATGACGAGTTTGCCGAGATCCTTCGTCGTCATCATCAACACGCCTTCCTCCTTTCCTCCGATATAAATTTCGAACAGATGCCAGGTTCTGGTTCCTGACACACGTCCGAGATAGACGCCACTCAACGAATCCGGCTGGCCGAATTCCGCGTGGGCGTTATTCCACATGTTGGGATTCATTCCGGAGAGAAGATACGGACGGCCGATCTGGAGATCCATTCGGCATTAGGTCAGACGCCTAATCCCGAGGATGCGACCTATCGGGAATGCACTGATGTTCACTTCGTTGTTTTGATTGCCGGCCAGGAGGAGCACCGAGTCGCCTTCATGCGCCGCAAAGAAGCCGACATGTCCGGCGGTTGGACTCGTGCCGCGAGAGAGCACCACCACATCACCTACCTCTGCATCCGGTAACGCAATCGGGATCCCGACCTTGAGCCAGGAGCGTGCCGCATTTGATTTGCTGCGAGGCAAGCGGAGGATCCACGCGCACATGTTCACGAAGGCCGAACACCACGGTGTTTCGTCATCGGCGGTAGCCGGGTTCGAGAGTTGTGACATCCAGACGATGAGGGGATTGTCATTGGCACCGGTGATCTCTTTCACACCGACAAAGCGTTGGGCCAGTTCGTAAAGGGTCATTGGATCGTCTTTCCGTTCCCGACATTCTCTCTGCGTTCGAGCAACCGTTGGTTCAGGTTGCTGATCTCATTTTTCACGTCTGAGATCTTGACGTTGGAATGATTTGCTTCCGTGTATGCGGCTTCGGCTCTCTTGCCTACCTCGATCGTCTCACGCGTGTTGTCCGCGATCGCTTCATGAATCTGGGTCGAGGACTCCTCTACTTTGCGTGCGAGAGCCTCACTGACATTGATGACCTTTGCGGCCAAGGCTTTCCGATCTTCTACTTCAACCGCTCGCAAGGCCGCACGATCTTCAAGTTCTTCACGGCGTTCGACTTCACGCCGGAGCCGTGCTTGCCTGGCATTAAACATGAGCGTGATCAACGTCATCACCTGTGCGACCACGGCCGTGATCACTCCCCAGACGATCATCGTTTGATTCTGTTCAAGGTCCATAGATTTAGCCACCCCGTGAGAAGGCAAATGCGAAACGCATCGTGTCGAAGAACTTCAGATTCGCAGGCGTCTGTGATGATCCAATCAATACGGGACTTCCTGGCATGAAGTCGGAAAGGACTATAGTCCGGGAGACACCATTAATGACACCGGTGCACAGGCCGACATCGGCAGAGATTCGAATATCGTAGATGGTATTCGAGTTCCATTCCGGAAACTCATCTCCCCATGTGAATACGGAACCGTTGTGTTGAAACATTCTTGGTCTGGCATTGACCCCGTCTACGTATCCAATACCGAATCCTGGAATCACGAGTTGGTTTACGTTAAACTGCGTGATGATACTGAAGGCTGCGTACCCCATCCAATATCTTGTACCAGAAACGTTACCGGTCCGAATCAATCCACGGACCACGGGACGATTCGATATTCGAATACCGTTAACTCCCAGGCCACCGAGGTTTCCCGAAGCCCATCCGATATGCGGGTTGCCCGCTGTGGATGTGCAGCGAACCCAACTCCCTACATCGTCAGGAACAGTCGTGAGCGTTCCGGAGTTGCTTGCTGCAGGACCACCCACAATGATTTGTATCGTACTGAATTGTAGGTAACTGGTAACGTTAAACGTTTCTCCGATCAAAGTATCGATTATCGAGTCACCAACGACCTGCTCTCGTGCGGCCGTGGCAGCAGCCGGAAGGATGCCCGACACACCGGAAGAGGGTGGAATCGGTTTATCAATCTTCAGCAGCAGATCGTTCAACTCAAAACTCACCGATGAGGCCGCACCGGCCACGGCTCCTCCGGCTCCACCTGATGCGGCCACGCTGCTACTCGTTTGAACGGCTCCGGCTGTCACATTGTATCTAGGAAGTAATTCATCGGACTCGTCATGGAACTGGTCGATGGTCACATCCTGGATCAGAAAATCTCCCTTGCATGGAGGGTTGGTCAGATCGACATGTACGATCGCACCGGCTCGAGACTTGGAATCCCGCGTGGAATAACTAATCGCCACAACGGGCCGACTGAACATCTCGAGTTCGGCTTGTGCTCTCGCATACATTTGGAACGGCGTGACCAATGTCGAATCTGGTACCATGAACTCATGGATGCCGTCTGTCGGATGTCCGTCCTTATCGAGTTCCACGAGTCCCCGTTCACGCTGTGAGTCCAGATCATCAACCTGAATAAACATGTTGACGGGTTTGCCCTGGTCCAGATTCACCGTGAGAGGTGCCCGGAGTTGAATCGTTCCGTTTCCAGATGGCGCACTGAGGGAATCGTATTCCAATCGATGCACACCGGTGATGAGCATGCCACTCGGTGGAAACACATCGGTATCGGCAACATTCAGTTCTGTGTCTCCGGCGATCGCGGCCGTCATGAGCGAAGTGCCAGCACCACGGACAAAGATTCGATTCCGTATCTGCGACACATCGAACGTGGTGCCGAATTGTCCATCACGAATGAGCGTCGTGTTCAGATCATCGAGAGGATCCGGCGGTGTCGCAGTCTCGAGACTGGGCCCATCCGGATTCGGCCAGACCGGTATGGCATCCGCGAGGATACCTGCACCGGACTTTCTCCAGAGACCATCACTGCCGAGTTCATCGTATCCATTTCCTTCCGTCGGACTGGTGTCCGCCCACCAAGCTTCGGAGCCACGAACATTGCCGCTACTCTTCGGTTGCCCACTGCCGGTTCCTGGTCCAATCGTAACATCAACGGTGGATCCATCTGGAACCAGATACCACATCATCGTGTGATCGGGAGACCAATCGGGATCTGTCTGCGTCGTTCTGTTCAGAAGATTATCAATATCCGATTGGCCGAAGGCTGCCACGAGTCCGGCATAATTCGTCGGCATCGGAGCACCGCCGAATACGGCCACATCTCCGTATCCCACGAGACTTCCGAGAGTTCCGTTCGCACGGGCTCGATTGAGTTGCTCCACCACGACCGACAAACTGACTTTGGTTTTACTAGAGGTGCCGAACGAACCATACACCTTTCGAGCCAGAGCCAGAGGATCCGGAGGGATGATCAATCGGACGGCATCCACTCCGTCTAATGCGATAGTATTCGACGCTGCTGTCGGTGAGGATTCCGATCCGTCTGCGTACAGGCTCGAGACCTTGAAAGCCCACCGGCCTTTGCTATACGTAATCGCATGGACACCGGCCACACTGGAAAATTCCGGAGACTGCGGTTGCGTTGGAATTGAAGTCGTTTCAAATGCATTCGGTACCGTGCTCGGTCCCGGAGGAGCGGTAGCCGGAGGCAATGACGGAATAGAAATCGTATCCAAAATTCCAACTGCCACTCCATCTACAACACCGGCTGCCAGCGAGAGGAACGAATGACTCAAGGCAACAGTTACGTTGTCACTGATCTGAAACGCTTTCGCAATCTCCGTGATCATGCCCGATCCGATGTATTTGAAGTACACCCGACGAGCGGTAACCGAATGCGTTCCGATCACGCCACCGATAGGAATCGAGGAGTACTCAATCTTATTCGTGCCTTGCAACGCAACGCAATTCGACAACGGACTCAATCCGCTTTCCATACCGTTGTCGTACACGAAGGTGGACCAGAACAAGTAAAATCCTGCCGCGTATCCTCCGATGCCTCCGACGGCCGCTCCTTCGGCCACGACCATCGCCGTACCGGGACCACTCTGGCCTGGAACGATAACCGTGCCGCTCGGACCGGTGTGGAAGAAATGTAGATCCTGCGTGTAGTCCCAGTACCAATGACCGCCACCGATATCGGATGCAATCTTCGAGAGGCACGTAGACAGGTCCATCGTGCCATCAAACTCCACGGACACCTTCGCCAGATTGGTTTGCACCTTCGTCGCGGTGAATCCTGGAACGAAACGAGCCACGAGATCAATCACTACGAGCGTGGCCGACACATCTTTGTAGGATGCGAATGGTCGCCGCTTATTCGCCAGCCAGGTAAAGTCTACAGCCGTAGCATTCCGAACTAGTTGATTGATCTGTCCTTCGTAGGTTTGATCCCACTGCTGAATGTTTCCCGCGAAGAGGAGCCGGTCGCCGTCATTGTGATCGACGATTTCAATCTTCTCACCACCCGACGGTGCGGGACTGGCTCCGTCTAAGGTAAATGAACAAGAGTTCGGCGTATTGTTCAGGGCGTCTCGAATGTTGACTCCTGGCATCCGACGAATATCTTCACCTCGAATCAACAACGTGTATTGGAATCCGTTGCTGAGTTCGTACGTGGTGGTGCTCGGCTCCGTGATAACGATATCAACGTATCCAACGGCATGAGCCGGAACGATTGCCAGATAATGTTGGCTATCAACAAACGTGACACCAGTAGCGGGGATTCCTCCAAACGTGATTGTTGAACCAGTAACGAAGTTGAAACCAAAAATCGTAACTTCGTACCCTCCGGCCAATGTTCCAAACGCCGGTGAGACAGAAGAAACGATTCCGGTGTAGTAAGTAAAGGCTCCGAAGAGCGTCGCTGTCCGTGCATTGATCGTGACACTAACGTTTACGAGTCCGACGGCATGAGCCGGAGCCGTTGCCGTAATCGTAAACGCATCCACCACCACGATACTTGTTGCTGGTGTCGTACCGAATAGTACTATCGGTGTCCCGCTGAAATTAGCACCGGTAATAACTACGGACGCACCACCAGCGATACGGTCAGAACTCGGACTGATCGCATCGATGCGTGGAGGATCCTCGGACGGGCCTCTCGTCCTGAGAAAGCGATCAGGAAAGAGACCGTGCGGTTCGCGTGGAGGCATGTTAATTCTTGGCGATCAATTCGAACTGATGAAGCTGGAACGAACCGGTAGCAGCCGTTTGCGTGAAGAAGAGATCCACTTGTTGCGCGGCCGTCGTGATGAAGTTTCCGCCAACGGCCGGAGCCGTATTCCATGGCAGCATCGCCGTCACTCCGCCGATGGGCATGGCCACGTTGGCACTACCGAGTACGTTCGGAGAGGTAAACGTTCCCTGACCCATGCAATTTCCTACGGCACCGATTAGTCTGGATGTCAACTCAATATCCAGCCACCATCCTACGTTAGTATACGCATTCGTTACCACCAGTGCGATGGCCAAACTATCGAACACAACCGTGCCACCGAACCGCACATCAAAGCGGAACGTTCCCGGTGTTGTCGCTACGGTTGTTGCACGGCCACTCGCTTTAATTTGGAGTTTCTTTCCCGGTGCGGAAAAGAAGTTTTGAGGAAGAGTGAAGAGACCGGCCGGCGGAAGCAATGTCGTCGCGGCTGCGGCCGTGACCGCTACACCGTCCACTGCCGTTGAAATCAAACTCTCTGGCCATCCGTCAAAGGCTCGTAGTGACATTGCTTCTCCTTAGGCAGAACCGAACTGCCGTCCCTGTTTCAATTCGCGCATGATGATCTGTTTAATCTTTTGGGCACTCTCGACAGCAGTACCGTTTACGTACCAATTATGGGTAACCGATCCTCCGCCACTGGGACTCATGCCAGTCGGATACACCGTTGAACCGAGAGGGATGCGAACGGCTTCTGGTCCGTTCTCTCCTACCTTGATATCAACCATGCCGCCTTCGGCATATCCCGTGACTCGTGGACCGGGACCTTGCGGTTGTCCCTTCGGTGGGCGACCGTATTTTTTCGCAAACTGAATGGCATCCTGCAAACTGTAGTTCAGTCGGAACCACGGTTCAAGTTGGTCCACCGTAACTTGCCAGGGTGCGAGCATGCGATCCGTAATGTTTGCTGCTGTGACGTCCGAGGATCCTCCCATCGCTCGATTCGCTGCTGCTGCCTCATCGGCCGCTTTCTTTACGGCCTGGAGTTCGGCTTTATTTTTGGCTGCTGCTGCGGCTGCGGCCTCCTGTGCAGCCACGAATTCTTTTCCCATGCCACGAGCGGCATCCTGAAGCTCGATGACCTTGAGTCGCTGTTTTTCCAGGGCATCGTAATGGAACCCACCGCTCCGAATCATTTGGGTATATGTTTCCTGTGCACGGTCAGCCGTCTGCTGCAGTGCTCGGATGGAGGTATCCTTCACGCTATCCCAGTCACTCGCGATCCCTTTCAGTGCTTGATCGGCCGTGGCTCGCAGTGCCGCGTAATGATCCGCGTAGTTCCGATCGGCTGCATCGAGTTTCTCCACCGACTTATTAAACGCGGCCTCGATGTCTGCCACCAATGCATCTTGCGTGGTCCCGGATTGTTTGACGATCCCCGTAAAGTAGTCATCCCACAACGCGGAGGTTTCCTCGAGACTCTTTTTCTCGATGGCCCACAGGCTCGCTTCAATCTTCGCGCGATCGCCGTGAGCCTTGGCCACTGCACCTTGAGCATCGGCAATCTTTTTCGCATTGGCGATCGCGATCTCGTCTATCTCCACTCCTTCTGTCTGCGTCTTCTGAGCCTCCACCATCGCATCGCGTACGGTGAAAAGAGTTCCGCCTAGATGATCGAGCGTCTTATCGAATTCAGATTGACCAATAAGACCGAGAGCGGCCGCATCTGTCTGCGCACCAAGATCCGCCGTGAGCCCACGCATGTTATCACGAAGGCTCACCACTTCGGCTACGGCACTTGCAGGCACGACATGGAGCGCATTTCCGGCGATGGCTACAGCAGCCATGGTTTCAACGATCCCATCGGCCACCATCGCCACAACCGTGAGGACGCTCAGCACGGCTACCTTCATGCCGGACCATGCTACGTTCACCACACGGGCCATCTCGATCGCACCAAGACCAACGTCCACTGCTACGATCGCTACGTTCTCTATCTGGTGTACGATGTCCGCGATCATCGTAGAATTCTCTCCGCTGAAGGCGACGGAGAACGCATCGCCAATCGCTTTCATGCCTGCAGCCAAGGCCGGAGAGACCGCTACGGCCGATGCGAGATCATCGATCCAATTTGTGATCGCTACCTGACCGGCCTCCAACTGTTCTCCGAAATCCCGTTCTTGATTTCCCGCTTCCTTCACGGCTTTCTGGAGCATGCCCATAATGGCAATGCGTTTCGATTCCACCTTCTCCAGATCCGTCATCTCATCTTTTTTGATACCGAGCGTCTTGGCGTAGGCCGCTTCGGCGTCATCGACTTCCACGACACCGAGAGCCATGGACAACGCACGGGTGCGTCCCGTGACCATGGCATCAGACACCAACTCTAGCATCTGTTTCGTATCGCCCAGTCCTCGATTCTGGAGTACGAACGCGGCCGAACCCAGTGTCCCGAAATCCTCAGCAGTGAGCTTCACTCCAGCGGAGAGCAGATGCGCCGCATCTTTGGCGAGAGCAAAGTTATCGATCGTACTTTTGGTTCCGGACCGAAGGGCCTCCATCGCGGCTTCGGCTTCTCGGGCTCCACCAGCGAAGTCTACGAGAGTGGCATTGACATCGTTGATATCGGATCCGCGATTGCCTAGAGCAACCGTAGCAACGGCCACCGCCGTGAAGGCAGCCGTGACCACTCCTGCCGCACCGGCTACGGCCTTGAGACTTTCCTGATTCTCTTTCGAGAAATTTTTCAGGGCAAAGGCCGCAAGATCGAGCTGACTGGTGAACTCATCCTTGAGAATGATGAGACCAGCAATTGCGCCAATATCAACAGCCACTAGTGAACTCCCTTAGCAGCAGCAGCCAAGGCCGCGTTGTTCAGAAAACACCACGAGTCAATAAGCATTTCCTGATACTCGACCGTTTGCTTTACGGTTAGATCCGCACGTGCGATTTTCAGGTCACCGAAGTTCAGAAGAAAGTCTGCGATCGGCCTTTCTTCCGTATTTCCAATCTGGGCTCTGGCAATAGTCCAGAGCGCATGCACCACATGAGCGATTCGATAATCCTGTCGTTCCGTTTCGAACGGCTCCAAGGACTCAAACGCTTGCCATTCAAGAAACGTCTCCCATGTGATCCCTCGCAGCATGCGATCGACATCGACGTGTCCTAGTTCTTTGGCGAGTCGGTACGCGAACCGGCGATGGCCTCCTCGCCTGAGTCGTTTTTTATTTCTTCCTTTTTCCTCGGGATCATGGCGTTCAATCGGAGTGCGGCCATCTGCAGCCGATTGAGGACGCGCATGTTTTTCTTTTTGAGCCGTGCGATGTCCTCGTGCGTGAACAACGGTTTGTTGTCCGCATCCACCGCACACCACACGAGGATGATGAACATGCCCTCCTGTTTGTTCTCTGGCTTGTCCATCTCCTCGGTGAACGCCGTGGAGTCCTCGGCATTCATTTGACGGAGCCGGACGACACCCGGCTCTCCGTCTTTGCTCCACTCAGGAACCGGTTCCTCGATGATCTCCAGGTCCCGGTCGTTATCGAAAATATCGTTCGCCGAAAGTACCCGACCCATGTGCCTACTCCTTCTTATGCTTCGACCACGGCTCCGGCCCACGTCAGGGCCAACGATGCACCCTGCTTCGCGTCCACCGGTGCAGGATCAAACTTGAACATCTGCACGTACGCGAAACCGGTTCTGGTTTTTCCGGATGGGAACAGAAACTGCCATGCGTTCTTGATGTTGCCCGCGATGTCAGCCAGGATGGAGATGTGCGTGGCATCCGCGGCCACGTAGTTGATCTTCATCGTCGGGTCCGATTGCCGGAGGATGCCTAGCACGTGGCTTTCGGAACCGTCGTTGTGCGTCGAGGTTTCGATTTTGTTGCGGCTCATCCCACCGGGATCCAGTTCGGTCAGTTCCCCGATAGTGACGAACGTTGTGGGTGTTGCGAAGAGAGCCCGCTTGACGAGAATCCCAGTGGTGGTAACAGCATTCGACATTTCGTGATCTCCTTAAAGGCCGAAGTAAAGTCCGAACACCCTGGAACTAGACGCTGGATCCGAGCAGAGCGAAGTCGAATACTTGCGTACCAGCCGATGGCGTGAACTGGAGGATGTCACCGGTGACGGCGGTGATGGGCCATCCGGTCGCGTCAGGCGCGTAGGCCAGGAACACGCCACCCGGAGGCACGGCCCACGTGTGCGTGATGGCTCCGAATCCGAGAATCGGAGAAGCGGCATCGTTGCCGATAATCACGTTCCCGGTATTGGCAACGGCTGCAATCACCAAGATCAGTTTGAGCCGTGCGAGAATGAATGCGGCACCAAGCGCATCCACCAGTGATCCGGACAGATCCACATCGTAGGCAGCCGCGATGGACTTGGCGGATTCCGTGTAGATGCGGTTGGCCTGATCCGCTCCGGTGCCAGACGCGATCGCTCGCGTGGTTCCGGTTTCCACGCTGGCCTGAGCATTGGCGAGCCCGACCGTGTTTGACAGAATGGACCGAAGAGTGAGAGCAAGATTCGAAACAACAGCGGTGGCCATGTAACTCTCCTTTAACTACTAGTTGCTGGTGACGAACGTTTTACAATGTTCACGTTGAAGGCAAACCGTGGTCTGCCCTTGTCGTCCTCCTCGAGATCGAGCGGCTCCGACTGCACCATGCTAATCGATCGCCACCATGTCCCATTCACGAATCGGTTTTTTATCGGAAAGAGGATATCGAATGCGTGTTGGGCCAGTGCTTTCGCAACCCCGTAGTCTTGGGCTCTGGCCACGATCTGAGCGGACGGACGTGGATAGGCCGGAACCGCAGTTGAATTGTGCGTACCCTCCGGCGACGTTCCACCCGTCATGCGAATCGTAATGAATGACCGATCGAGTCCATCTGGTAGCGTGGCCTTGGAGCCGACAAAAATATCGGCATCCGGGATTCCTCCTTCCACAAGCAACGTGACCAGATCATCATCGGTAGCCATTTTACTTTCCGTCCTTCAAATCGATTCGACTAGCAATCCGTGCCGCCATGTGAGGAGCGGATTCCATGAGTGGGCCCTCGATGAATTTCCAATTGCCCACCCGGTGGACGAGATCCGGATCCTCGTGCTGCCGCAATGCGTACGCTTCCGACTTGGGTCCGGTGGTGATCATGATCGTAATCGTCCGGCCTTCGCGGAACGGTCCAGCGACATGGATTTCATCTTTCATGTCGCTGGATTCAACCGGGCTCTGTCGTTTGCATTCTTTGACTTCGACGTTGCCTTCTGCCACCATGGCGTTCCCGAACACGTCCGGCGAAACTCCTTTCAGCCGATTGATTTTCGCCAACATGGCATTTGCTCCAGTGTACGTAGGGTAGCTTGCCATCAGCCTAGATATACCTCCGACAGTGCTTGCGCGTTTGTTTCACCATCGACAAATCCATCGATGGCAAGGATCGGGCCAGTGGAACCGTCCGGCAGTGTGATACGGTCCGTAAACTTGACCACGATTGCTGGATCAAGAAACAGTACCGACGCTTTGCTGAGAGCCATATCGCCAGACGGCGTGCGGACCTGCTGTTGTTTCATATCCACCACCGCTTTCCGTGCGACCTTGGATGGATAGATATGTTTTCCGTTCCGGTCAACTCCGGCCGAAATTTCCTGATAGACATCGGACTGCATCTTCAGAGAGTTGGTTACCGAGTTGGCGATAGCCACGGCACCGCTGATGAGGCTCATTCTTCGATCTCGATAGTAGCATCCAGCGTCGGGCCACCGGTAACGTTGTGCAGTGTGAAGGTTGATCCAGCTGGAATCCAGATGGCTCCTTTCCCTTGAACCGTAAACACCAGAGCGGCCACGGCTCCAACCGTGGCTGGGACGGATACTCGATGATAGAACGATGCAGGAGCCGTAGGACTGGTACCCCATGCGAGCGCGATCTTTGTGAGAGACGGCTCACCAACACTCCCGTCCGACGAAAGAAACGCCACTGGTGTCGTCGGTGTGATGCCTGCTGCAGCCGGACGTCCCGCTCCAAAAACGCCGGTCACCGCTGTGGCCAATGTGATGTTGATGCCTCTCAATCGACATCCCTTGTTCCCAGCGATGATTTCAAACAACGCTTGGGCAGAGGTGACGTTCGATGTTCGAACACCGAGTTGGAATCGTGCCATACGTTATGCCCTTATCAGGTCCCGAACGCCAGTCACCCGGCCTTTCGGATAACCCCATGCATTTGGAATGAGATTGAACACCGCATCAGGAACGGTTTTTGCGAAGACCGAATCCTTGAACGTGAGTGCCACTGACCCGGCTCTGACGGACGTGATTCCGAGTGTTTCAATATCAGAATCCCCGGCGCGATCTGATACCAATAGTTGACGAGCGTATTCGGATGTCGCTTGTTTCAACTCAATCGGAATCACGTTATCTGGAACGTACTCCCATCCGTTCGTTTTGATCATGCCCTGACGCGGCCAGAGCAAGGCTTGCAGAGCATCCGTGGGATAGCCGGTCCACACCCACAGTCGGTCCATCAGAATCGTCGCCCACAAGATAGCGGCATTCTTCTGGTCGTCAGTCGCACTGGCCCACGTTGTTCCAACCGGTGGTCGATCGAGATGGTATTGATTTGCCTCCGCCAATGTTGGATACGCATTGGCAGAGGCAGATCCCGGCGTGGCAACAAGTGTCGTGACGGGCATGGCCTTATGCCGGATCCGCCACGTAGTCGAACAGGAAATCAATATGGGTGGCCACGGTCATGGACGCTCCCACATTGGTGGCACGAATCGCCGTGTTGGCATCCACCTGAGTGAACGATGCACCGTCAGCCAGGATCACCGCGTTGGCCGCTCCTGCACGAACACGGGCACTCTGCGTCAAGGCCGCGATGGCCACAACCAGGAGTTGTACCGCTGATCCAGCCCGGATCGCGCTGATGTTCACGGAGGTGTTCGTGGTGGCCGCTCCTCCGATTGCGATCAGCGACGCATCGAACAGTCGCCATCGCACACCGAGGAGAGCCGGAAGAAGATCCGCACCCGCGATGACTTGAGCCGTTGTCAGTCGAGTGCGAAGCGACCGAAGCAATCCGAACGTAACTTCGACACCGGAGATGTAGCGGGTTTTTACTCCGCCACTCCCTTCAGGATACAGAGCGGAACTTGACATGAACGTTCTCCTTCAAGAAATTGGATTGAGCAGACGGCTCACCATGAACCGCCTGCCACGGTCCCGTTCATGAACCTTATCCCGCGAGACGCACCCACGCGTTGGCTCGCACGACGGATCCGCCGTACAGACCGTCATACGCCCACTGCACTTGCCGATGCTGTCTCGAAACTTCCAGCCGAAGCGACAGGCCGGATACTTCGTCGATTGCCACGGACTGCAGCGTGGCTCCGGGCACCTCCACGGTGTCCATCAGTGGCGCCATCGCGAATGCCAGCGCATCGCGGTGGATCAGCGAGTTCAGCCGGTGCGATGCTCTCTTGGTGAGTGCCTCATCATCGACCACGGCCGCAACGAGACCGGGCTCGAATGTGATAGAGGTCACCGTGCCCGCACCAACCGAGGAGACCACAGTGTAGGTCTGGGCATGACCAGCGAACGAAATGATATCACCAAGGATCAGCGTGCCGAGTGCGCCACCATCCACGGTCACGGTCTTGATGCCGATGGCATAGCCCGCACCGTTGTTGATCAGGTATCCGGCCGTGGCCGTTCCTGCGGTGTGGAGCGGGACTCGCTGCGACATCAGCCACAACGCACCCAACTTGTTGCCGATCTGGCCGCGAATGATCACGCCGTCACCGCCACCGAAGGATGCATCCTGGAACGCACGCACACCGAGTGCCTTCTCTTCTGCATCCGGATCGATGACCATGAAACGAGGTTCCATGTCCATCAACTGCACGTTGCCGACTTTTCTGGCTGCGAGATATTCCGACAAGTCCGTGGCGAACGGTGTCGTGCCGGCAACGCCCGCGTAGCCGTACGATGACGTGTACTTGGACCAGAGGAAATCCTCGATCGTGTTGGCCAATCCCTTGATGGCTTCCGAGGCTTGCATGGGGAGGATGTTGCGATCGACCTGGGCCATGCCCTTGTCATCCATCGCAAACGGAGCCTCTTTCCATTCCGACAGTGTGACCGGAACGTTGGTGGGCGTAACAGCGGTCACAGCCGGAGGCACGACATCCGGTGCCACCGTGCGTGTCGCGACGGCAGCCGGTACCGCCACGTTCACAACGGCATTTCGTTTTGCCGCCGTGATTTCATTCTCGTAATCACGATTCGCGATGAAGACGAGAGCCAGCCGTTGCCGGAGAGCGGAGAGTCCCATCGCAACCGTGGTTGCGAGGATGTTGGTTGTAACGAGTGCACCTGCCATAGTGAAAGTCTCCTTGACACAAACGTTTTGAGTATCAAGCGACCCCACCGGAGCCGGGCATCGTTCTCACCGAGAGGATGCCGGGATCCGAACTCACCGAGTCCAGATCCCCTAACACGGACGCAAGAAAAAATGTAATGTCCCACCGGGACTCGGTATCACATTCACCGAATGCGATACCGAACGAACGGACGTGCTACTTCGTGACGACGTGAAGCGAAATGTTTCCCAACTTCGTCACTGGATCGATATGGCCGCTGGTCGTCACGGTCACTCTCGATCCCGGCTCCAATGCCGACAGCACGTGATCCACCGAGGTGCGCACACCTGGTGGGACGCCGTGATCCAAACCGATTCTCTGCTTCACCTCGTCATGCGACCCTGATGCCTCTGCACTCCAACTCATCGGATGCTCCTTTCTACGCGCGTTGATCGGCTGAGTACTCGATCTTCATCGTGCCTTTTCGGATCGCGTCCGCATGTTCTCCCAGTTGTTGCGGAGTGGGATCCTTGAGCAGGATCTGACCGGGTTTCAGACCACCGCCACCGCCACCCGAACGCAGTGGATCCGCTCCTCCTCCGTTCGAGAGCTTGAATGCGAAATCCGATTCCTTCACCTGAGACTTCAACCACTCCTCGACGGTCAGGGGATCTCCAGGTTTTTCGGAACTGAAGCGGTTGGCCTGTGCTTTCACCGTGCCGCTCTCCACGTGAAACACGGACGAGGCTTTCTGCACGATGAAATCCAGAGCCGACGCAATTCCTCCGGCCTTGGTGAAGTGTTCGCTGATCGTTGATCGCATCGTGGCGTCATCCGCTCGCTTTCGGTCTGCGGCCGATGAGGCTTTCATGTTGGCCACTTCATCAAGCAACGGTTTCTGAGCGGCCGTCACGGCTGCTGTGATCTGTGCCGAAATGTCGTCTGGCTTGGTGACACCCTTGGCTTTGAGTGCGGCCAACTCCGTGACAGCGGTTTTCGCCGCATCGAGATCGAGATCACCCACCTTCGCTTTGAGTGGCCGTAACTCTTCGACTTCCTTCACGAGCTTGATGTTGTTGTCTCGAAACTCCACGACCTTCCCATTGGCCGTGGCTAATTCTGCAGCCGAAACAAATCCGGCCGGAGCCGAATCGAGAATCACATGAAATTTTCCGTCCTTCGGCTCGTAGAAGGTGCGTGCCGATTCGGGCACCTTGTCAAGCGAGTCCACAACCGGTGTAAGTGCTGGCATGGCTACTGTCCTTTCTCTCGTTGCTAATTTTTTCCGGGTCCGCCAAAGTGTTGGATCGCCGATGCGGGAATCGGCTGCACCAACCGCTCTTTGTTCTTATGATGCGCGACGCACGTTTCTTTTGCGACTTCCAACAGGCCGTAGAACAGAATCTTGTTGTCCAACGGTCCCTCGACCTGCACCTGACCAGCTTCGTCCATCGAGATCTTCATTTCCGCTACGAGCTTCGGCATCTCCTCCTCCTACGATTTCAATAATCCCAAACTAAACAGAGAACGTCGCGTGAGCCGCTTCGGTGTGCCGACGAGCACGGCTCCGGCTGCCAGTGCAGCCACTTCAGGCATCGTCCGGTTCTGTTTCTGGAGAAGCTCATCCACTTTTCGGAGAGCCTCATCCAATTCAGATGTGTCCACCTGAATCTTTATGGTCATATCTGATTTCGCCATTACGCAACCTTCGGCTTGGCAGATTTCAATTGTCGGAGAGCCCGTTTCCGTGACATGGGTTTCGATATCTTTTTCTTTCCGTCTTTATCCATGATCACGTACTTATTCGGACCGATGCGCTTGATCATACTCCGGGCTCCGGTGGTGGCTCGACGTATCCTGGCTTGCGTGGTGGAATCGGTGGTTGCGGTTGTGGCTTCGGCTTGCTCTTCTCACGTGTTTTCCGGTTCTTGTCGATGGCTTCCATTTCGGTATCCGCATCGATGCCTTCACGACCCCATCCACCGGTCACCAGAATGTTCCACCATGTTTCGTAACTGATCTCTTCGGCCTGGAGAGCGGCCAACGCGGCCTGGATGTCTTGCGGTGAGGCTTTGACATTCAGATAATCTTTATTGAGTTCCACGTCCACTTCGGTGTCTTGTGGGAGAGCTTCAGTCCCCTGCCACCACGCCACAATCTGAAGCACTAACGTAAATCCCAATTCCACAGACTGCGCCACGGTTCGAAGCGAAGCATGTTCACCCGCATGGCGCATGCTCACCGCTGATGCCGTTTCAGGAACGATCGCCGAATCCTCCAGGAGCCGTGCACCAAGCGTGGCCATCTGTTTCTTCTTCTCGTTCATGGCCGTGACCAACGCACCGAGTCCTTCACCGCTGAATTCCAACATACCGGCGGACCCTTGGATATCCAGTTCCCATACTTTGCTGGGACCAATCGGCAAAGGCGTCGAATCCGCACCAGAGTTTCGAGCACCGGCCACCCACGGCGTTGGCAGCGCCACGAGGTGCAGACCGTATTCGTAATCCACGCTGTTGCGCCAGTGTCCGAGGTTCACATCCGCGAGATCGATGAGCGGTGGCTCCTCCAGAGCGGGTGTTGCATTCGACGCACAAATAAAGACGAAGGGAATGAATGGAAGTGGCTTACCTCTCCGAACAAGATTCACCGCTGGACCGTATCGAACGAACTCATGCTTTTCAGATGTTGATTTCGGACGCCACAACTGCACAACGCATTTACTGTCCACCAGACGGAGTTCTCGATACTGCTCGATCACCTCGCAAACAAACGGATCATTGGGTACTGGTTGCTCGATGGACTCCTTCAGCACCAGCATCGTTAGCACTTCGGCTCCCTGGAGTCTCGAGGTTTTCCAGTTGACGATATCTTCCGCAAGATAACCGATACAGTACGGTCGATTATCTAACGCCGGAACCGAGGACATGTCCACAAGCACACCGAACCGGCCGATGAGCATCACTTCGTTGCCGGTGGTTTGAGCAAACATTTCGAACGGAACGTTTCCGAGTGTGATGTCGTCAAGATACGATCTCATGCTCTCCGGAAATTCCACCTCCGGTGCTTCCTGGAAGATGGACCCCATCATACCTTCGACCGTGCGCTTGGTCGCGTTGTAGAAGCTCCCACGGCTCCGATAGGCTTCGTTCTCGACGATATCCTTGGCCGGAAGAAGCGGCACGTACTTCACGCCAGCCTTCAAGATGGCATCCCGTCCACCGATGCAGTCACGAAGTCGTGCCCACTTCACCTTCATGTCTGCGAAATCTTTACGCTCAGTGTTAACGGGCATTCGTTACTCCGCGAAACAGTTTTGCAATCCCTGCATGGTGAAGCGGGCGTAGTCCTTGGCCAACGAGAAGGTTCGGTAACCTTTGGGAGACTTCGCCACGATGCGATCGCTCTTGTCGATCAGTTTCCAGAGCCACCGACGGCGATATTCGTAGACTCGCAAATACATACGTCCTCCTATGTATCCTTCGGACAGAAATCGCGGAGGCCCACGGTTGGCAAGATCGGTTGGAAGAGATTCCCGAACGTGAGTTGCTCCAAGTAGAGATCCTCTCCGGCTGCGATGCGGGCTCTCTCCTCTGGTGTAAGTGTCCACCTGGAAATCACCCGGTACTCCGGTCCCTGCATGAAGCGAACCACCGGCAACTCTCGGTACTTCGGCTTTTGGTTTTTCGCCAGCACCACGTATTGGTGCTCTGGAAGAAAGTCGCGATCCTCGTCATCGAAATGTTTTGGTTCCATTAGCAGAATAATCCCATCACGATCCACGACACAAATCCCATGACCAACGCGGTGAGGAGGATCGCCCGCACGCATGGCCAGCACACCCGACCGTAGAAGAGTTCCGTATCGCAGTTGTAACAATATCGCTGATAGAACGATGGTCTCATGAGCAAATGTCCGGTGTACAGGGGATCATCTCTGAGATCACGTGATCGAGTATCGCGCACCGACCGCATACGAGTCGTCCATCAGCCAGGAGGAACGGTTGCGGATGCTCACAGTCAAACGGACAGTGGGCATGATCGCAACCGTGCTTCTGATACCATTCTACCGTGGATGCGATGCCTTCCACTTCGCACCTTCTGCGATGTACTTGTCGGCGTTGCCCATGAACTCGGTAACCATCTCGTCGTACGTCGGCATCTTGCCGCCGTTCCGTTCCATGAGCCGCTGAATGATCGCGGCCACGGTGGGCCCGAAGATCGCAAACAGTTGAAGGATAACCTGATCCATGATGATGCTCCTCTGCTACTTGAGATTTTCGACCACCGTCCGTGCAGCAGCCAAGTACGCGGACAGTTTCGTTTTCCCGGCCGCATCGAGTCGTGCTTCGATTCGCTGAATGGCTTCAAGTCCCGTAGCTCGCCATCCTTCGGGCACTTTCTTGAGTGCCGTGAGACCGTCGGTTACTGCATCCACTACGATACCGGTGTTGTTCGTGCTCAGAAGCGGATGGCATGGCAACGGCTCGCACATCTGCACTTCGTTGAGCCCGATCGCCACATGTTGCAGCGTGCCGAGTCCAACGGTCACTTCGTTGGCTTGCCACACGATGACGCCCGCTGGCGTAAGCGACGCTGGAGCTTTCGAGGCACACGAGGGTAGCACAAACAGCAACGCCACAACGAGAGCAATTCGTTTCATCTTTGATTCCTCCATGGGGTTCTCTGCCTATAGTCGAATGCCGTTAATCAGATAGGCGGCATTCGCTTCCGGGTCTCCGATCAGCGTCAAGACTTCTCCCGCACCGAGATCCCGTGTCTCGACGGGTGCCTTGGGAGTGAGAGGATTGTACACGATCACACGACAAGCATTCCGTGCGGTCACCTTTCCTTCTTTCAGTACGCCGGATGGTGCCGTGAGAAAGGTGCGACCGTCCGGGCTACTGGCCGCGTAATTTTTATTCAGGCCGCGTCCCTCTTTCCCTTCCCAGAATTCATGATTCCGAAGCGGATGCGGAGGAGTAGCCCATGCATCGTTCGATCGCGTCCAATCCTCCACGCCTTCTGGGAGAATGGAATCAATATCGCGTACGGCCGTCATGATTGCATCGATGCCCGGTGTTTCCCAGAGGTTCGCCGGACGGAATCCGGTGGATCCCTCCTTCGGTACACCGTAGATGCCGGCTCCGTTGTGTAGGATGAAGGATCCTCCACCGCAGAGGATGCCCACGGCTCTGGACATGGCCAGCCGGAGCGGATCGCTGCAACTCGAGACGCTCGATAGGGGACCTTTTCCTTCACCGAGAGAAGTGGGCCATTTGTAGTCCTTGACATCCCATCCTTGTCGCACGAACCGCCAATCGAAATCACTGGCCGTCCGAGAGAGGTGTACCGATGCCGCATTGCCTGCACCCTTGGCCAACAACTCTTTCATGACACCGCCGTAATCGTCGCCGTAGCCAGGAGCCACGAGGATCCCGGTGGCCAGGAGCTTGCGTCCCATCTTCACGATGAGATCCTGTTCCTTGATGTTCCGCTCGTTGACCGGTTCCGCGTACAGAAACTTATGCTCACGGCCTTTGATGATCTCCACCCACATGTCGGTGGTTCGCAGATGGTCACGCTTGCTGCCACCAGTAATCGTGATCTGAGTACGAATGCCGTACTCATCGTACGAGGCATCTACCATGGACGCGGCCAACTCCTGATAGCCCGGCCATGTCGAATCGGTTTCGAGTCCGACCCACGCGACATCCCCGAGGACGCGATTAAAATCGTATTTGTATTTCTGCAGGTACGCCCATTGCTGACGCACACGATCCGGTTCCGTGCGCCAACCTCGCAACGCCCAAAAGAGCGTGGCACCGAGCGGAAAAAACCGTCCGGTGTCGTCTCTGAATCCGCGGCCGTCTGCGCGGACGATGCCTTGACGGCGTGTTAAAAACCTGTAGGCTCCTCCGTCATGTCCACGGCGAAGGTCGCACGATCCGGTTCTTGTTTCAAGTAGAGCCGTCCGTGCTGTCGAATCGCTTTCCCGTTCGCCCACGTGAGGGTGAGCCACGCACCGTTCCCCTCTTCCAACGTGTCACTGGTCGGCATGATGAGCGCATCACGCCCGTCAAACGAACCCGGCTCTCCGACAGACTCAAATCCACTGTCGTGCTTGAGTTCCACTTTCGCAGCAGAGGTAAAGTACGGAAACGGTTTCATTGAACCTCCAGGTTCCGGTTTGGGTTTTGGTTTTGGATTCGGGATTGTGCTCTCGGATCCGATGCGCGCCATAAGGAGATCGCATCGGCCGTTCCTCACGCCGAAGTTCGTGAACCAACATGCCCACTCTCCGGTCGGGTCCACGCACGCTCGCAGTTGTCCGTTGTATTTTTCATCGTCGGACGCATCTTCTGGTATCAAGGCCATGAGACCCGGAGCAATCACCCGTGGCGGATGCGCATCACTGATCGAGAGAGCCAGAAGTTCACCACTCCAATTCGAACTCAGTAAGGCGAGATCCGCGCGATCCCGACAGGCCACATGGCCCATCCCTGGTCCCCATTCCGGAGCCTGCCAAATCAATTCGCGTTGTCCCCACACCTCGAGATTCCATTTGACCAGCGCACCGGGCTCGTGCTCGTCATCTTCTCCGATCACGATCTTGTCGCCCACGTCGCAGTGCCCTAAGGCACCCTCTTTATTGCTGACGATACGATTATCGCCTTGGGCCAGATCGATAAAGAGATTTCGGGAATCCCCGTTCACGCGTTCTTGCACAACCAGATGATAGCCACTTTTATCAATCTGACATTCATCCACGACGCCGGAGGAGCGGAAAAACTCCTGCTTCTGGCCGTCATCTACCACGGAGCCGATAGCTTTGTAGTTGGCATCCTGTACCGTGGCCGAATGCACGCGATCGGTGCGGCTGCTGTGGGCCTGTTTGATGAAGGAGCCGTGATCTGGATGTAGCGTGAAAACATTTTCGGATTGACCGGTTGTGATATCGAAGGTGCGAAGTTCATTGCCCTGAATGTAGTAAAGCATCGAGGGATTGGTGTCGCTGAAATACCATCCTTCCGCTTCTCCCTCCATCGGCAGTTCCCGATGAAGGGAAACCGAGAGCGTACGCTTGTCAACAGCCAGGATCATCGGTCGTTGACCCTTGCGGCCTACGAGCACGAACATCCGGTCCGATCCTTCGTGGTTGTTGATGACCGACCAGTAAGAGTAGAGCCGTGGCGGGACACCGTTCGGCGCATTCGAGGCATTCGTCAAGCGGATGCCTTGCGTGGCCGGAAACGGAAACGGTCCTACGCGATCCGGTACGTTCACGGCTCGTTCTCTTTCTCTTTTTCCTCAGTATCGGTGGACTGCACAATCACATTCCCGGTGCGCCAGAGCGTGTCCATGAAAATCCGAACGGAGCCACCAGCCGTGCGCACGTATTCGAGCTTGCCGGAGGAGAGCCAGTTGTAAATCGTTCTCCTCGACACGCCGGTGAGTTCACAGGCTTTCAGAATCGAGACACTCTTACGAATGAGGGTCATCGGTCCTCATCCTCGTGAATCTTCTTCCACTCCTCCACCAAGGCGCGAATCCGTTTGATCAACGCTTTGTACTCCGGTGTCTCCCGATGATTTTTCACCGATGGCATCTCTTCGTGATAGAGCCGTTGAATCTCTTCGAGGAGCTTATCCCCATGAGGCATCCCGCACCCGAACTTCGGACACGCCACCGAGAAATTCCAGAGATGCGAGCATCAACGAGTCCGCATCATCCGGTGATGGCTTGTTCCGTCGCTTGATGTCATCCTTGGATTCCATTTGAATCTGGCCGCGAGAGTTCCGTTTGTAGCGGAGATCTACGAGTTGTGCCGCCAAGTCGTCATCGTGTTCATCAATGTCAATGTTACCAGATTGGAACGTTTCGCGGAGTGCCCAATACCCTTCGGCTCTGACATTCGCGAAATGTTCCTTATCCTTCGCCGGTCGCGACACATTGACGCCCACGACGCATTTAATTTTCTGTTCTTGCGCACGGTTCACCACCCCGCGTCCGATGCCAATCTCGTCCACCTTCGCTTTCGTAATCGGTGCTTCGGGTGTGAGGGTTTTTCTGGTGTGGATGAACGCGAGGAGCGTCCCGCACGTTTCCATGGTGTCCGGATTCTGGTCCCGCTGAATAATCCGGTAGTGTGGGCCTTGACGCTCGCAGTAGGTGCTGTTATTCGATCCGCCGCCGACGTCCAATCCGAATTCATGCGGGAGTGAGGGTGGCAGGTCCCGGAGTTGTGCGGCACGAATCCATTTGATGGGAATCAATCCGCCCACGGTCGTACCAGGGAATTGGCCCAGCACTTTGCTAATCCAGAACGGATTCTCTTCTCCCCATTTCCGTTTCTTCTCGTCCACCCACATCTTGCCGACCAGGAGCGGTCGCAGTCGATCCGGTACGGCTTCTTTGGTAAAGTTCGGCGTGTCGAACGCGGAAATCGGAATCACATTCCAGCCGGATCCCGGATCGCAGATGCGTTTAAATTCCGTTTCGGGATCGTCCGGGTTTCCGATGGCCAGGAAGCGTGAGTCATCATTCGCAATAAGGGAGTCCGCCGCTTCCCAGAGTGGCGTGGCGTTGATGCCTCCGGCCTCATCAAAGATCACGAGCACGTAGCGCGCATGGATGCCCTGAAAGGCTGCCGGATCGAGATCATCCGGTTTCATCCCGAAGGCGACCAACTCCTCTTTGCCGTTGGCCATCTGCATGAACCATTCCGTTTGATTCGTGCGGCCCATGAGGCTGGCTTTCCCGTGCGCGCGATTGATCTCCCTCCAGAGAATGTTCCGGACCTGCCTGCCAGTCGGAGCGGACGTGACAACGAACGCTTCTCCCACCGGATGATTGCACAGCCAGTGGGCTCCGATTCTGGCTGCGAGAAAAGATTTCCCGGAGCCGTGGCAACTCGGAACGGCCGTTTTCCGGTTATCCCGCACGGACTCCATGATCTCAACTTGTTTCGACCAGAGATGCTCTTTGAGAACGTTCTTGATCCAGCCGGGCCCATCCCGTAGATAGGTTCGGCGCGAGAGTTCGGCTTGTATGGCCGCAAGTTCTCGCACCGGATCACGATGCTGAATAGGAGATGCGGCGGCTGGCATTATTTTCTGAACAGATCGAAGGGTTTGCGTGCGCCGCAGTTACAACCGACGTGGCCTTGCGGAAATTCGCCGATGCGGCCGATCCGCCATTTGTGAAAACCACACCAACACAGCACGAAGCGAGCGAACGACGTTTCTTTCTCTTCCGCGCGCGCGATTGGGGATCCCTTTTCTCTCTCCTCTGAGGGAAAAGGCGTGGCGTCCTCCCATGCTTTGAGTCCCGTAGCCGAAATGGCGAGCATGGCATCTCGAGCGGCATCCGGCTCGCAGGTATAGGTTTTGATGCCGGCTGCGTTTCGCGATTCGAGAATTCGGAATCCCGGAAGCGGATGAATCGTGACATGCAGGTCCGCATCGCCGGAGAAATGGAGATCGCCGGATGCGAGTACGGAGAGGGTGCAGCGTACCGGTTCATCCACGCCGAAGGAGAGGGAAAAATCGCAGAGATCCGGCGTGTCATGGCCGTTGATGCGGAGAGCGGCACCGCGTTCTTTCGATGGGCCGTCGATTTCAATCCTGGCCATTTTGAATTTTTCGCAATGTCATTTCCCGGTCCTTGATGCGCTGATGCGCGCGACGGATCTCCTCTCGGCTCTCCGCTCTGGCTGCCAAGGATGCGAAATAGCGAATTTCCCGTGCGATTCTCCTGGTATGGGCTATCGTATCTGCAGGCTTGGCAGGGGAATGGAGCCCGTCAGCGTGCCGATCAGCCAGATGATCAGGGCGATGATCATGCCCACCGTCAGGATTTGCTTGAACGGTTCCGGCATCGGGATGTACGTCAGGATCAGATAGCAGATGAACCCGATCAGTGCGAGCGTCAGGAAGAGCACGAGTAGTCCGGCCATGAGGGAATCCTTTCAGCATGATGGGTTATTCGAGGAGGAGGAGTTGCATGATGCTTGTCTTGCCGGTATCGCACACGGCCCACAATTGCGAGATGGGAGTGAGCACCGGCAAGATGTGCATCTCGAGCCAGGGATCCACCGAGTTCTTCTGCAGCATGAACCCGGTGGCGAACGTGACGGTAGGACCACCGATGGCCACCTCGTTCGGGCCGATGTTCCGGAGCCAGACATGCACGTTCTTCTGTTGCTCCTGCACGAGCAGGATGCGTGTGGCGGTGATGGTGCGACGTTCAGCGATCATCGGGTGATACCGAAACAGAAATTGAATTGAGTTGAATGAGTGGATCCCGCACGAATGGCATTCCTAATTAGGGGGCACCCCCCCTCGAAATTTATTTTTTCGCGTGCTTCTTTTTCTTCTTCGTATCCTCGATGTCATCTTCTTCATCGAGCATTCGATCCACATCCTGGTCGTCCGCAAAGCGTTCGTCGCGCTCGTCCTTCTCAACGTTGAGATGGTCGAACCATTCGCCCTTGAGTGCGCGATCGTCTGCCTCGTTCTCTACGAAGACGCTCTGTCCTTCTCGATTGTGCCGATAGCAAGGATAGCCCATGTCTCTCTCCCTCCTCTAGTGGATGTGCTTGTCTGGTGTAGTGCTCAGCATAGCGGCGATGTCGAGTGCTCGTGCCCGTAGCTCCTCTGTCGATAACGCTGATAGCTCCTCCTGCAGCGAGAGCGTACCTGAATGTTCGACCATTTCCTTGGGCTTACCCTTCGCATAATACCAGAGCATACATTCTACGGCGGGTCGGATATCTCGAACCCGTAGGTCCTCCAGTAAACGAGCCCGGTATATCGGATCCTCTACCATCGCGAGGCAATCGAGTTTCGCGATCAGCGGTACCTGCTTTTTCTTTCCGAGTTTTTCCTGCATCGCATCCGCTTTTCTGGCAGAAAACCGGTGCGGGCCTTGATGATTCTCCTTCTTGATGCAGCTGACGCCGAATTTTTTCGTGTCGCAGCGTGCAATCGTTCTTCCTGCAGGGCGAACGAACTCAATCTTTGCTCGTTTTTTCATCGCACCGTTACTCCACGTTTTTCTGGAGTGCGAATCATCAATAAATCGTGCATAAAATTCGTGCTTTCGAGAAAAGGCGAATTGAATTGCATTTCATGCGGCGTTTATTGGTGATTTCAGCACTGAATCGCCCATGAATGGTGCGTGTAAATGCAATTTCGAATGCCGTTTTTATGACTAGGTCCGGCCCTTCTGCGACTAACTATGGGCTCCTTCGACGTCAAATTTCTTTCAATCGTTTACCCCACGCTCGACCCATGAATCCGGGCCTCAACACCACTTTTCAAAAAGTTCACTATCTGTTTGGAGAGGGTAGGGTAGGCCAGAGCAGAGCCGCTCCTCGGCTCCTTCTTCAACATTTCCCCTATGAGAATGCAACCTAATTGATCTTATGTTTCCTAAATTTTTTTTTCATAAAGAGAAGAAACAGCCAGGGGGACACAGGGGGGTCGTTTACGATCTGAATTATCCTCTCCGCGCAATTTCTCCATATAAACCGGGCTCCAACTCCACTTTTCTCCAGGCCGAAACCCGACCGCTCCGGGCTCGCAACAAAGTTCTTGCCGTCTGTTAGACAGACGACGATAATCTCTCGGCTCTGCGAGAGGAGCGGAAAGAACGAATATGCCGAAGCAAGGCTATCGACAAACACCAGCCCATCGCCGTGCGATTGGCCGCAACATGACACGATGGTGGGATTCATTTTCCAACATCACGCATCGACGCTACATGAAACAACTCTCGGCTCTCCAGAAAGAGGTTGAACACTTGAAACGGCTCCTGGCTGAGAAGTCACAAACGATGCACTGCCTGATTTGTGGACGAGACTACTGCGATCTAGGACAACCATGCCGCCGAAAAAAGGATACAAGCCAACCGCCCAACATCGTCGTCATCTCTCGGAAGCGAAGCAACTCTGGCATGCGCGCATAAAAGCCTTGCTCGAAAAACATCCGCTGCCGTCCGCAAAAGGCCGCTACGTGTCACAGCCGAAGCATGAGCGGCCTTCCACACCCGTGCCTCCGTCTGCCTCATCCATCTCCAAGCCTGCCTACGAGCAATGGGGACTCTACGGCTTTCGAGAGGACGGAGACTATTACTACAAACATGAGACCTTCGATTCGCTGAAAGATCTCCAGGGATGGATACCCAAGGCCGGGATTTCCTATCCGCTCTGGACCTTCGTCGCATCTGGCAACACGGAAAAGGAATGCTTTATCCCTATTCGAATTCCCTCCTCCGCTCTCCACACCCTCGGTTACCGCTTTCAACAACTGAAGGAGAAGAAGAAATGACCATCGGCACCGACTGGGTTCGCGTAGTGGCCGAAGCGATAGAAAACGATATCGACGATAACACGCCCTACGATCGAGCCATCAACTACATCATCGAGGCCATCAACAAGCACTGCCCATTCAAACCGGATACGGCGTACGAAGAGGTACGACGCATCGAGGGCACCGCGATCGAGGCAACCGGCCAGCAACTCATCGGCAAAACGATTCGACTCGTGGACTGCCACCTGAAGGATCCGTATCTGATCGAATGGACCTTCACTTTTGCGGATGGCACGAGACTCCGCATACGTGCGGCAGCCTTCGTAGCGGAGTTGCTCCGAACCTGTACGCTCGATCACGACGCACTCCGACAGGAGCTGACGGAGAAAGGCTTACCCACCACGCCCTGTCCGGAATGTGAAGGGCCGATCGCACCCTCGGATCTCGTGCTCTATATGACCACGACCGACGGGCCCATCCGTGATGCGGCATGGCTGCGCATGTATGCAGAAAAGATTCGCAACGGGACGGCCTTCGACTTCGATATTCCAAACACGATCGCCACCACGATCGACGGCATCGCCAATCGCATGCTGACCAGGAGCGACACATGATCCGAGAATGGATGGAATGGATTGATACAGCAACAGTACCGGCATGGGGTGTGGGCCTTGGGATTATTCTGGCCATGGCCGTGCTCCTCTTCCTCTGCACTCGATCACGAAAGGATCCCTTATGAATACGGGCGTGTACCGAAAAATCGAAGGCCGGACCGGCGTCGGGCAACTCTACGAATTCGACTGCCTCTGCCGACACCATGTCACCGGAGAGGAGTTCGTGGTCTACGTGCCGCTCCGGGTGGAGCCTGGTTGGACAGGCACCGTGCGTCATTGCTGCCTGGAACGGAAAGCCTTTGAGAAAAAGTTCGAGTACGTGAGCGAGGGATTGCCATGAGCTTTGATTGCCCACCCTGGAATCCGGAAACGAATCCGCTCCTTCTGGCGCTTCTCGGAAAGTTTATCGAGGAGTTGTCCGAATGCTCGCATATGGCCGCTCGCTGTCTCATCCAAGGCATCGGAGAAGTGGAGCCGGTTACGTTCCTTCCAAATCGCGGAGAGTTGGAAAAGGAAATCGCCGATGTGCTGGCCACTGCCGAATTGGTGTGCATCAACCTCCGGCTGGATCGTCGCGCCATGCAGGAGCGGCAGATCTCCAAGATGTCGAACCTCGATGGTTGGCATGCTCGCTTGCGAAAGGAACAATAAAATGGAAACGCTGGTGCATCCCCTCTTCTCCGATCATCTTCATGTCCTGAAAAAGGATCTCCTGGCTGCTGCACGGCCGCTCCTTCGGGACTTCACCTATCGGACGGGTGTCTGTCCCAAAGGCGTTCGATTCACGATGATCGAAAGCACCACGCACGGCGATGCGCTCTCGAAATACGAATTAACCGGAGTCAAAGTGGAGTTTGATTTATGAACCGACGCACCTTTCTTCGTGGCACGCTTCTCTCCGTCGCAGGCTCGCAAGCTCTCGTGCGCTTAGCGACGCCGGCGGAATCGTCTGCCTTGATTCCTCAACGCGAACTCGTGCTCGGGCATCCGCAACCGGAAACCGATCCGATCACCTCCTTCATGAATGCGCCAGAGGTATACATGCGACGACCGGAGGATGGCGCCTTTTTCTGTATTGGTATCTGCACGAAGATCGAGATGCACACGCCCACCTTCGATTCCTCTTCGGCCTGGGACGGAGAGGTACGGTTGATTCCATGGTTGAAGCGTGGCGAACTCTTTTTCGAGGGACAACGCTGATGCCGCTGTACGACTTCAAATGCCCCGAATGCGGCCGTGTGAAAGAGATTCTCATTCGAAATAACAAGACACCGATTCCATTCTGCGAACATGTGGACCGGACATGGCCGATGATTCGACAGATAGCCAATAGCGTTGGCGATCCCGTCATCCTTGGGTTCAACGAGGAGAACGGCTACTCCACGCCGGACGAGCGGTTTAAACCTTCTGGCATTCCAGGCATCAAGGTGCAGACACGAAAGGGACGCGGATGGAAAGATTAGCATTTCGATCAGATGCGCTGGCTCTCGCTATGCGGCCACTGGAGAGAGGCCCGTGGATTGAAGCCGAGTGGCGCGATGGGCATGGTGATGAAGCTCTCCGGCTCCTCGAATACCGACTGGTTTCAATCCCGATTCAATCTGTGACGGGGACCCGTCGCTGGTCGTACTACAGCACCGTACTCCGCTGTACGGTTCATGTCCTGAGGGTGGGCTATGTTCTTCGAACGTGACAACCCCATTCAAATTCCACCTCGAACCTTTCCCATGAAGAAAAACAAGGACGGCGTCTGGGTGCTCGATCGCGCGTCCACCAACGCGTTCACGTTTGTCTTTTTCGATGAGCCCGGATACATGTCATTCGAAGAGTGCGAGATCTATCTTGCAGAGAGGATGCGCGATCTCAATGGAAAATGAATCCTATATTCGAGTACTCGAACGGGATGGCCGACGCTACCGTGAACTCTCGGCTGGCGAACTCCTCGCCATGTCCGAAGGGACCGAGAGACAGCGAGCGCATTTCAAAGACCGAAATATCGTGACCATCGACGGAGATTTTTTCCTAGACGAAGGCCCGGTTCCGAAGTTAGGAAAGAGAACATGATCGCCATTGGTGTGGTGGGCTCGAGACGTCGCGATGATCTGGACTCACATCGAGAAGTCATACGAGCCGTGGAAGTCTTGATGCTCCGATATCGGAACAAGATTACGGCCATCGTGTCCGGTGGGTGTCCGAAAGGTGCGGACCGCTTGGCTCCTCTCCTCGCAAAGAAATTCGGGCTCACGCTGGTTGTGCATTATCCGAATTGGAAACGCTACGGACAGGCGGCACCCTTCGTGCGCAACCTCCTGGTGGCCGATGATGCGTCGTATCTCGTGGCAGCCGTGGCCGAAGATCGGACCGGAGGGACAGAGGACACGATCAAAAAGTTTCTCAAGAGAAGGCCGAAGCGATGCTTGACGCTCTGCTGAGGAGCGGTGCAGTTACAGCCAAAAAGAGGCAAAAAGTAGCACCTCAAAAGGGGGGGTTATCGTTCCTGGTACGCACTGGGCTCCTCCTAACCCACCTATTTTGCCCTGGCATGCCATCCGGAATATCTAGCAATTTCGTACTTCGCATTTTCTGGTGCAAATATGGACGTAATAAATCCATAAGTCAGCCAAATCCGCACGCTTCGTTCTTCCCTTATTGCCCTGCAGAGAGGGATAATAAAGGCCGGGACGGAGCGACGCGGGGAGGACGGCCCAGAGCCCAAGCAGAGGCCACGAGCCAAAGTCATAAAACCCCAAGGCGCAAACAGGCGGGTCACCCGCTTGACGAGAGGCTGAGTCCTCAAATCCCGAAATGCTCTTTCAAACTTAATAGCGACCAGCTTCCAGAAAAGCGTTATAAGGAGGGCACCTAAACCCCTCCTGTCCTGAGGGACGCGCAAGCACTGGAGACAAACCCACCAATGGCTGGTCGCCTTCAGCAACAACCACGCGGCCGAAATCGAATGCGTCGCGCGCAATGCGCTGGCAGAAAGAAGTCAGGCGGTGCTTGTTGTGAGATGAGGACAGGAGCTTAGCACGCTCCTGTAAATCCCTCACGGCCTTTTGCCGTGATTGGTTCCAAGGCCAAAACGAAATGACCGTATTTGAAACGACACTCACCCTGATGGAAATCGAATTGATGATGGCTGGCTTCGGCCTGACGCTCGACGTGCTCTGATGAGGACAACGCATCTCTGCGTTGTAAATCCCCGGCTGCATTCCGCAGTCGTATGGTTCCAAGGCCATTCAGGATTTCTAACAACGGTGATGGTGGAGATAGCACAATGAAATCAAACAAGAGCGTCAAGTCGAATCGTGGCACGTTCGCGTCCTTCGCATTCGTGAAGATGACCGACAAGGTGCAGGCCGGGATTCAGAGCGTGGTGCTGGACGCGGTGAAGAAAGCGAAGAAGGGCACCGTGGCGGAAATCGCGGCCGTGGCCGTGAAGCTCGGACTGAAGAAGGTCACGGACCAGAATCCGCTGACGCAAACGCATGTCCACCTGAATCGCCTCAAGGCTCTGAAGGCCGTGAAGCGCATTGAGTCCTCGAAGAAAGCAGCGTAGGAGTAAGACGCTGTGTGGTGCGCAGGAAACGGTCCTGCGTATCACAGAGCACTTTTGCTCTCGATGAAGGAGATGGCAATGGCAATCAAAAAATT
>Ga0137435_1000044_pt1 | contig 58927 bp, 47 predicted proteins | sample EasRivERMGT100_2_FD_104904 | JGI IMG/M metagenome (GOLD analysis project Ga0137435, IMG submission 104904) | Soil microbial communities from meander-bound floodplain in the East River, Colorado, USA - East River MetaG ERMGT100_2 | ecosystem: Environmental > Terrestrial > Soil > Floodplain ... | reverse complement strand
TCACGGGCTGTGGGACCTGTCCCACATGCTGCTTCCGACGCGCATGCCGCTGAAACGCTATTACCGCTCGCTGCTCGGCGTATACGCCCACGCCTGCATCAACCCGCGCCGCGCCGCCTCGCTCTCGCTGCGGACTGCGCCCCCGATTTGGTCCTGGAAATTCGTGCGCCTGTGGTACGGCGCTCTGAAGATCGCGCGCCAGTTCTTCATGGCGCACCGGCATCACTCGCCGGCGGATTTGGCGCTCGCCACGGACACGGGACCCGAAGTGCCGGGCCTCGTTCCTCGCTGGAAAGCGCGGCAGCTCGTGCCGGCTGCGGGAGATTGACGATGGCCGCCCCGACTGCCGCTCCGCCATTCCCGTTCGATCCGTTCGATGGCTACTTCGCGCGCGACGGCCACCCCGCTGCGGCACCCGGCAGCTTACTCGACCTACGAGCGGCGCGTCGCTGGTTCGACATCTTGCGCGGCGGCGAGGCGGAAAACCTCTACACCTACCAACAACCACTGCAAGGCCGCTCGGGCCCGCACGTCACGATCAACGGCCAACGCGCGCTGATGCTCGGCAGCTACGACTATCTCGGGTTGCTGGGATGTCCGTCGGTCGAGGAGGCCGCCGTCGCGGCGGTACGAGCGTACGGCACGGGCACCGGGGGCGTGCGCATGCTGAGCGGCACGACCAACCTGCATCTCGAGCTGGAGCGCGAGATCGCGGCGTTCAAGGGCGTGGAGGCGGCGCTCACCTACGGGGCCGGGTACCTCGCAAATCTGTCGGCGATCGGGGCGCTCGTCGGCCCGCGCGATCGCGTCCTCATGGATTCCCGCGCGCACCGGAGTCTGCATGATGCCTGCGCGCTGGCGCGCGTCCCGATTCAGACATTCCCGCACAACGACGTGGGAGCGCTCCGCCAACAGCTCGCGGGCCGTACCGCGCGGCAACGCACGTTGATCGTCGTGGACGGTCTCTATTCCATGGACGGCGACATCTGCCCGTTGCCGGAGCTCGTCGCCTTGAAGCGGGAATTCGGTGCGTTCCTGCTCGTGGACGAGGCACACGCCCTCGGCGTGCTCGGGGAAACCGGCCGCGGCGTGCACGAGCGCTTCGGCCTGCCCGCCACCGCCGTGGATATCTGGACTGGATCTCTCTCCAAGGCGATCCCGGCGAACGGCGGCTTCCTGGCCGGCTCGCGCGAGCTGGTTATCTACCTGCAGCACGTCACCGCGCCATTCTGGTTCTCAGCGGCGCTGTGCCCCGCGGCAGTCGCGGCCGCGCTCGAGGCGCTGCGCGTTCTCCAGCGGGAGCCCGCGCGCCTGTCCAGTCTCCGCAGTATTGCCGCGCGACTCCGCGACGGAATCCGGGCTCGCGGCTACAACATCGGGATGTCCAGCGGACCGATCATTCCGGTGATCGTGGGCACCAACGACGCCGCCTGGCGACTCGCCCGGCAGTTGTTCGACCGCAGCGTCCTGGCTCCCGCGGTTGTTCACCCGGCTGTGCCGATGAGCGAAGCCCGGCTGCGGGTCTGCGCCACGGCGGCGCTGTCCGACGATGATGTCGAGGAAGCGCTGGCAGCCTTTGAGGATGTCCCGCATGACGGCGTGTAGCATCCGCAGCTTCAGCGACATCGCCGAGGTCGAGCCGTCCGCGTGGAACGCCATCGTCGATTCAGACGATCTGCAAGCCAGCCACGAGTTCGTGAGCGTGTGCCAGCGGGCAGGCGTCGAGCACGCGGCCTACCGGCACGTGATGGTGTACCGCGACGACCAGCTCGTCGCGATCGCGAGCTTCTCGCGCATGGACGTGCACGTCGATCTGCTCACGACCGGACTCGCACGCACCGCTGTTCGCTGGGTTCGGCGGCTCCGCCCGAACTTTCTCGTGGTGCCGGTCGCGTTCTGCGGGCTGCCGGTCTCGTTCGGCCAATCCTGTCTGCGCCTGGCGCCGGACGCGGATCAGGCCGCCGTGCTCCCGCTATTGGCGCGCGAGCTGGAGAAGTTCGCTCGAGACTCAGGGGCGGAGCTGCTCTGCTTCAAGGAGTACGAGCAGGCCCAGCGCGCGTCGTTGTCGCCGCTGACCTCAGCGGGATACTTGCGCGCGCCTTCGCTCCCCTCGTGCCGGCTCGCCATCCGGTGGCGGTCGTTCGACGAGTACGTCGGCGCGCTGCGCGCGGGCTATCGCCGGCAGGTGCGCGCGAGCCTGCGGGTACAGGCGGCACGAGGCCTCACGTGCCGGGTCGTCCGGGATTTCGGGCCGGAGTGCCGCCGGATTTTCCGCCTGTACGAGCAGGTGATGGATCGCGCGCAATTCCAGATGGAGCGTCTCAATCTCGCCTTCTTCGAGGAGCTGAACGCGCGGCTAGGAGAGAAGTCGGGGGCGATCCTGCTCGAGCGGGACGGCGCACTCGTGGCCGCCGCCGTGCTACTGTACTCGCCCCACGTCATCACGTTCTTGCTGGCCGGGATCGACGATGCGGCGAATCGCCAGTGCGCGGCCTACCCCAACCTCGTCACCGAGGTTGTCGCCGAAGCTATCCGGCGCGGCGCCACGCACCTGGAGATGGGACAGACATCGTACGACCTCAAACTCCGGCTCGGCGCCGAACCGAGCGATCGTGACATCTATCTGAGATATCCCGGCCGCCTTCAGCACTCGCTGCTACGCGTGGGAGCGCCGATTCTGTTTCCGGTGACGCGGCCGGCGGCGCGGCGGGCGCTGCGCGCATGACGAGCGACTGGCGGGTGGCACTGGCCCGGTACTCGGGCGGCGATTGGTCCGCCGGCATCCGGCAGCTCGGCGTGACTGTTGGGCTCTACATCATCATCTGGTATGCCGCGTATCGAAGCCTGGAGGTTTCCTACTGGCTGACGCTCGCGATCGCGCTGCCGCTGGCGGGCATTCTCGTGCGGCTGTTTACGATTCAGCATGACTGCGGCCACGGCTCGTTTCTGCCGAGCGCCGCCGCGAACGACTGGATCGGGCGCAGCCTCGGCGCGATTACGCTCACGCCGTACCGCTACTGGCGGCGGTTTCACGCCCTGCATCATGCCACGTCGGGTAAACTCGAGCGACGCGGCGTCTACGACATCATCACGCTGACCGTGCGCGAGTACGAGGCGCTCCCGTGGTGGCAGCGTTCGCTGTATCGCGTATACCGGCACCCACTGTTTCTCTTCGGCATCGCGCCGACGGTTCTCTTCATATTGCTGCACCGTCTGCCGTGGCTCGCGCCCAAGACCTGGCGCGCCGAACGACGCAGCATTCTCGGCACCGACCTGGCGGCGGCACTGCTGTTCGGTCTCCTCGCAGCGATCGTGGGAGTGCGGGCGCTGCTTCTGATTCAACTTCCGGTCAGCGTGATCGCATCGGGCGCCGGGATGTGGCTGTTTTATGTCCAACATCAGTTCGAGGATGCATACTGGGAACCCAGTGAGCGCTGGGACTTCGCGCGCGCGTCGCTCTCCGGATCGTCCTACTACGCGCTGCCCGGCTGGCTGCACTGGTTCACCGGGCACATCGGCTTGCATCACATTCACCACCTCAACACGCGCATTCCGAACTACCGCCTGCAGGCATGCCTCGAGGAGAATCCCGCGCTGCCCCAGGCCGCTCGTCTCACCCTTCGCGACAGCTTCCGGTGCGTGCAGTTTAAGCTGTGGGATGAAGATCGCAGCAGGCTCGTGCCGATTTCGAGTGCCCGCGCCTGATGTCGCGTTCGTCGCTCGAGCTGCTGATTGTGGCGGGATGGGCAGCTCAAGCCGTCAATTGGATGTGGGCGTTGGCCCGGAGCGGGCGCCGCGCAGCCACGCCAACGGAATGGACGCCCGAGCTGTTGCTGCGCGCCGGCGTTTTGACGCTCGTGGTGTGGGCGGTTATCGGCCCGCCGGGCTCGCGCGTTCCGCTTGGCGACCTCGGCGCCCTGCTCTGGGGCGTCGCCTTCCTCGCCGGTCATACCGTCGCGATACTCGGCCGGGTACGTCTCGCCGGTGCCTGGGGGATCGGCACCCGTCCCAAAGCTGATCTCGACGCGCCCGTTCGCAGCGGCATCTACCGGCTGGTCTCGCATCCCATCTATCTCGGCATCAGTGTCGCGCTGATTGCACAGCTCGTATTGCTGCAGAACCTGCCTGCGCTGCTGCTCGTCGTGGGCGCCGCGGTCGTCAATCCGTGGAAGATCGCGCGGGAACGCCGCTTGCTTAGACGGAAACAAGCGCCCGGGCCAGGGGGGGGCCATTGGCTCCTCGGTCACGTGCCCGCGTTCCGGCGCGACCCGCTCGCGTTCATGCGTGACGCGGTCCACACGTGGGGTGACGTCGTCGCGTTCCGCGCCGGGCGGCAGCGCGCGTACTTGATCTGGCGTCCGGAACATGTCCAGCAAGTGCTCCAGAACGACCCCCCCGGGGGGGGCTACTCCAAGAACGTCGCGCCGCTCGGACCGATGGGGGACGTGCTCGGGCGCGGTCTCGTCACCAGCACCGGCGAAGAGTGGCGGCGACAGCGCCAAATCGTGCAGCCGGCGTTTCATCCCCGGGCCGGTGCGATGCAATCGCTCGCTGCGACCGTCACGAGCGCCGTCACGGAGATGATGGCGCAATGGCGTCCGGGAGCCGTCGTCGACGTTCACGGGGAGATGATGCGTCTCGCCTTCTTGGTAGTCGGAGAAACCCTGTTCGGCGCCGACCTGCGCGAGCACGCCGTCGTGGTGCGGCGCGCGTTGGAGGAAATCCAGCGGCAGAGCAATCAGCGGATCGACGCGCTCGTGTCCCTGCCACTGTGGGTGCCGACGCGCCGCAATCGAGCGTTTCGCCAGGCCGTCGCCACGCTGCACGGCGTGGTCAGCAACGTCATCGCTCGACCAGGTGGTCTAGGCTCGTTGCTCACCGAGCTGCGCGGCTCGATGGACGAGCGTCTGCTGCACGACCAGATCGTGACGCTGCTGCTCGCGGGGCATGAGAATTCTGGCAACGCGCTGACGTGGATGTGGTATCTGGTGGCGCGACACCCGGCGGTTGCGGAACGGCTTACGGCGGAGCTGGAGGACGTGCTCGAGGGCCGTGTGCCGACGCTGGACGATCTTCCGCACCTGCCCTACACCCGTATGGTCGCTGAAGAAACGCTGCGCCTCTATCCGCCGGGATGGGTGACGCTGCGCCGCGCCGAGGAACCGGATGAGATCGGGGGGTTCGCCATCGAGCGCGGCGCGATCATCGTGATCAGCTCGTATCTCACGCACCGGCATCCGCAGCATTGGCCCGACCCCGACGTGTTCGACCCGGAGCGGTTCGCCGAGTCAAGATCTGCCGCCAGGCATCGCTTTGCGTACCTCGCGTTCGGCGGCGGTTCCCGCAGGTGCGTCGGCGGTGGTTTCGCGATCGCCGAAATGCAGCTGGTACTGGCGACCGTGGCCCAGCGGTTCAGCTTCGAGCTCGCGACTGAGGCGCCGCCCCTCGCGCCGTTGCCGGTGGTATCGCTGCCACCGCGGGACGGACTCAGGATGCGCGTGGGGGATTCGTCGCTCATCAGACGATGACGCCGCCGCTTCACTGGGCGGTCCGATACCGCGTCTGGGTTGTTCTCGCGTGGACCGGCATTGCCATCGCGCTTGTCCCCCGCGCCGCCCGCGTCAGCGAGTACCTCAGCGTCATGCCCCAAGTCGAGGGCCAAGCGGCGGTCGTGGACCGGGAGATGGCCACTCGATTCTCCACGCCGTTCGTGAACTACGTCATTCTCGTCATCAGCGGTGGTCCTTCACCGCTCGATCCGGAGGGCCGCGTGGTGATCGATTCGATCGCCAGGCATGTGGCACGAGTCCCTGGCGTCCTCCGCGTCCGCAGCTACGAGAATCCTGACGACACGCTGTTCATCATCCCCAGCCACGCGGCGACGCTCGTGGTGGTGGGACTGGACGACGAGCGGCACGTGCCGGAGACGGTCGTGCTCGAGCTGCGCCGCGCCACGACAGCGCTGCTCCCGGACCTCGTCCGGCGATTCCCGAATCTGACGCTGCGCTGGACAGGGCGCGCGGCGCTGAACGCCGACCTGCTGGCCGCGAGCAGCGCCGACGTCGCCGCGGCGGAGCGGCGCGCGCTGCCGATCACCCTGCTGGTGTTGATCGTCGCATTGGGAACGCTCGGAGCGGCGCTGGTCCCCGTGGCCTCCGGGATGCTCGTCGTCACCATCGCGCTCGGCAGTGTCACGATCATCGGCGCGCGGATCGAGATCGCGAACCTGGCGCAGAGCTTCATCGTCATGATCGGCCTGGGCCTGGGCATCGACTACGCGCTGCTCGTCGTGAGCCGCTTCCGCGAGCGGCTGAGCACGGGGGGGGGCGCCGGCGGCCGGGAAGCCGCGAGCGACGCGGCGCGGGCATCGGGCGGCACCATCGTGGTCTCCGGCAGCGTCGTGGCGGTCGGGTTCATCGCGCTGCTCGCGATTCCCCACCACGAGTTTCGCGCCGCGGCCGTTGGCGGCGCATTGTCCGCCGCGAGCGCCGTCCTGCTTTCGATATCACTCGTGCCCGCGCTGTTGTCGTGGGTCGGCGCCGGCGTCAACCGCGTGCGGCTCTGGCCCTCCCGCTGGACGCTCCAGACGACCGTTTGGGAGCGTTGGGGGCAATGGGTCGTGGCGCGACCACTCCGCGTCCTGGCTGTGGCCGCGTTGCCGGTCGTGGCGCTCGCGTGGCAGGGACACCGGCTGCGCACCGGCCTGCCACGCAGCGGAGGGAACGAATGGCTGCCGTCCGAGCTCGAGTCCACGGCGGCGCTCCACGATCTGGAGACGATGGGACGACGTGGCGTCGTGCAAACGATTCACGTGCTGGTGGGGCTGCCGCCCGGCGCGGACGTGCTGACGCACGACGGCTGGAACGCCGTCCGCAGGATTCGCGAGCGGCTCAGCCGCGATAGGCGGATCGCGGCTGTGCACTCCTTCAACTCATTCGATACGGACCGTCCGCTCTCACGACTGACGCTGTTCATGACGCCACGATCGGCGTGGCGGCCGTTCCTGAGTGAGGATCGCCGAGTCGTGCTGCTGCACGCCGTGCCGATCGAAACGGTGGACGAAACAGCGCTCGCCGCGCTCGTTCGCCAGCTGCGCGCGCTCGACGCGGGCCGGTTCACCGGAGTGGCGGGCACCGGGGTGCTGGTGGGCGGGCTGCCGGCCGCGCGCACCGACTACGTGGATGCCATGTCGGGGCAGTTCGGAACCGTCGCGACGCTCGTGCTGCTGGGGACCTGCGCGGCGCTGTTCATCGGCCTGCGATCGTTGCTCGTGCCGCTGAAAGCGATCGTGCTGAATCTCCTCGCCGTCGGCTGCGGCTTCGGCGCCGTCGTCCTCGTGTTTCAGGACGGCTGGGGACTCAGCCTCTTTGGCTTGCGCGAGCCGCTCGAGACAGTGTTCCCCATTCTCCCGACGATCGTGTTTTGCACCGTGTTCGGTCTCAGCATGGACTACGAAGTGTTTCTGGTTTCGCGCGTGGCGGAATTGCGACGTCAGGGCCTGGACGACCGCGCGGCGATCGTAGCGGGGTTGGCAACGACGGGACCCGTCATCACTAGCGCCGCGGCGATCATGGTCACGGTGTTCGGCGCTTTCATGATCGGGAAGTTCCTGCTGATTCAGATGTTGGGATTGGCGCTGGCCGTGGCCGTGTTCATCGACGCAACATTCATCCGCAGCGCCATCGGTCCCGCGTTGCTGACGTTGGCCGGCCGCTGGAATTGGTGGCCTGGAAAAACCTAGGAGGCCCCCTCGTTGCGCATTTTGGACCGCCAGTACAATGTCCGAGTTGTGTAAATTCTCACCCAGGAGACCGTATCAAACTGTTTGACAGCGCTGCCCAACATGTGAGGAGGCCCGCTTGCACCTGCCTGGTCGGGGGCTGTTTGCAGTGTCCATCACCTGCGCCCTGTTCGCCGTCGGAGTCTCCGATGTAGCACTGTGCCAGTCCGTGCTCGATCGCCCACCCAATCTCTCGGGTGGCTGGCTCGGCACGAGCGGCTCGTTGCAGTTCAACTTCGTGCACCGATTCGGAGTCGGCGATGCACCGACCCGGAAAGTCACGAACTCACCCACTTTTTTGCTCAGCTACAAGCTTCCCGCACCACTCCTCCTCGGTTTCAACTACGCCACCTCCTCCGACATCGCCGCCTCCTTCCCCAATGAGTGGGAGTTCTTTGCGCGCTACGCCCGCTCCGGCATCGCGCTGCAGGGCGGCTACAACCAGGCCGCCGAGAGTTTCGATGGGGAGCTGACGGCCTCGCGGACCTTCGGAGCGCTGCGGGCGATGGCGGTGGGACGAGTGCTTTCCAACGGCTACAACAGCGACACGACGCGCTACGCCGTCGGCGCCGGCGCGACGGTGCGTCTGAATCGCTGGTTCGCGCTCGCGGGCGACGTGACCACGCTGCTCGACCGCGGTCCCGCCGAAGAAGTCGCCTGGGGCGCCGGACTCCAGATAGAGATTCCGTACACGCCGCACAGCCTATCACTGCAAGTCACGAACACAAACACCGCAACGCTCCAGGGAGTGTCGCGCGGGATCGATCAGGTGCGGGGCGGATTCGAGTTCACGATTCCGTTCACGCTCAGCAGGTACTTCGGAAAAAGGGCGGCAGCAGGTGCGGCGGCGGGTGCAGCGGCGGCGCAGGGCGCCGCAGGAACAGCGGTGGAAATGAAGGGAGTGGCCTTCCTCCCTAGTCGGATCGAGGTCGCACCCGGAGCCACCGTTACCTGGACCAACAACGATCCGCTCGTTCATACGGTCAGCGCTGACGACGGCTCGTGGGATTCAGGACAAATCGAGCCCGGCAAGTCCTGGAGCCGCACGTTCACCCAGCCCGGCGAGTACGCCGTGCACTGCACGCCGCATCCGTTCATGAAAGCGGTCATCGTCGTGAGGCAGCCATGAAGGCCCCCCCCCGCCTCGCGGTGCTCTCGGCGATCGGCGGCGCGATCGCGATCGCCTGCTTCTCGGAGCGTGGTGCGGGTCCCGGCCCGAGCGGCGCCGCCGAGTGCAGCGTGCCGATCTCAGTGATCGATTCCATACATTTCATCGTCGCGATTCGCGGCTTTGCGTTCCATCCGGATTCGATCAGCGTGCCGCCCGGCGCCACGGTGACATGGGTGAATTGCGAGAAGCCGCCGCAGGAGCCGCACACCACCACCGCCGACGGAGGCATCGGGTGGGATTCACCGCAGCTGAATCCCGGGGAGCGGTTTTCTCATACGTTCCCGACGCAGGGAACCTTCTCCTATCACTGCACTCCACATCCATTCATGCTGGGAAAAATCGTTGTCGAATAACGCCTAGCCCTTGAAAGGAGGGCCGAACCCGGTTCCGAGGATTGTGCGGTCTCACCTGAACTGATGTGAGGAGGATTGGTATGCGCGTAACGCGCGTGGTTACCGTCTTTGCCGCAGTCGCGCTGCTGGGCATTGCGTGCGAGGAGGATGCGACTGGTATTCCTGCAGGGCTGGAAGTCTTTACCACGACACTGAATGGGGCGAACGAATCGCCGCCGATCACCACGACGGCCACGGGCCATGCGATCGTCACGATCCTTGGCGATAGTCTGGTGAGCTGGGAAGTCGTAATCGACTCACCCATCGACAGCATCACGCTGGGGCACATCCACCGGATCCATCCCGATTCCGTGACGGGAAACGTCGTCGTGAATTTCGCCCCCCCCGCGACCGGCCTCGACTTTACCGGGACCGCGACCGTGGGGTCGGCCACTCCACCTGATTCGGTGATTGCGTTGATTCGCGAGGGACGGGGCTACGTGAACATCCACACTCGGGTCAACCCGGGCGGGGAGATTCGCGGCTTTCTTGTAAAGCAGTAACTACGGAACGGCTTTGACGGAGTCCTGAGCGCGGCGCCGCTCTTCGGCGTCGCGCTCGGCCTGTTTGCGGTCGCGCAGCTCGCGCACGTAGAGTCGGAACTGCTGGAATGACTGCGCCCGTGCCGCGGCCTGCATCAGGTCCTCGCGCATGTACTGCAGTTGCCGCGCGCGCAGGCCCTCATCGTAGTTGCCCTGCGGCAGGAACTGACCGAGCAACGCCAACGCGGGCGTGGGAATCTTGATGCCCGCGATGTGGATGTACTGGGAATCCAGGCCCCACGCGGGCTTGTCGGGCGTGCCGCCCACGACCCAGGCAGGCCGCCTGTTGTCGCGCTGGATCTGGTCGAGGACCTGATTCAGCGAATCCACCATCGCCTTGAGCCGCCCGATCGCGGCGCTATTCCGTCCCGTCGTGTCTCCATAGAGCGCTTCGGCCACTGACGCGGGCAATCCCGGCCGCGGACTGACCCACAAGCGTCCATCCCCGACTTGGGGTGCGGCGGCGACCGGAGCGAGCGGGGCGAGGGGGGCGGCAGCGGCGCCGCGATTCGCATTCGGGTCGTACGCAGGCATGATAGATCCTGTATCCGGCGGCGCGGCGGCGGCGAGAGGCACGGGCGGCACGGTTGCGGCGATCGGCGGGGGCGGCACAGCGGCGGCGGCGGCGGCCGCGGGGGCAGCAACGACGGGCCGCGTTGGGGCGGCATCGGGGCGCGCAGGGGCAGCGACGGTGGGGGGCGGCGCCGAATCCCGGCGGCTGGGCTGGACCGTCGGACCCTTGGCACGCTCCTCGCGCGTGCCCAGGACGAAGACGATCGTATCGCCGACCTGTTCAGGCGGCTGCACCACGGCGTTCGATGGACGCCACGGCGCCTGCAACGGGACCGTGAAGAACAGAATCGCGACCGTGACGTGCAGCACCGTGGCGATCAACCACGCACGGCCGATGGGCTGGGCTACCTGACGCTCAAACAGTGGCGAGCACCTTTCCCAATCGCTCCGACGCCTCGATCAGACGGGGCGTCGGCACCGTCAGCGCGATCCGGAAGAATCCGTCCGCGCTGGCACCGAATGCGCTGCCCGGCAAGGTCACGACCCCCACATCCTCGAGCGCGCGCTGCTGGAACGCGGCGGACGCGAGACCGTCGGGGAGCGGGATCCACAGATACATCGTTGCGCGTGGTGCTTCCACATCGAAGCCGTTGCTGCGCAGCGCCGGCAGCATCGCGTCGCGCCGTTCCTTGAATTGCGCCGTGTACCCAGCCGCGATGTGCTCCGCCTGCTTCAGCACCTCGGCGCCCGCGGCCTGCACGGCCAGGAACGCACCAGTATCGACGTAATTCTTCACGCGAGCGAGCGCCGCGATCCGATCGGGCCTGCCCACCGCCCATCCCAGCCGCCACCCCGTCATGCAGAAGCTCTTGGACAGCGAATGAAACTCGACGGCCACGTCCATCGCGCCCGGGATTTCAAAGATCGAGGGCGCGACGTAGCCGTCGTACGTGATCTCGCAGTAGGGATTATCGTACGCGAGCACGAGGTCGTGCCGGCGGCACGCGGCGATCGTGCGCTCGAGGTACTCACGCGGCGCGACCGCGGCGGTTGGATTGTTCGGGTAATTCAGATAGACGAGCTTCGCGCGCTCGAGCGCGTCGGTCGGAACCTCGTCCAGCTCGAGCAGGAAGTCGGTCCGTGGTGTGAGATCGTAGAGGTACGGTTCGCCGTCCGCGAGCACCGTGCCGCCGTGATAGACGGCGTAGCCGGGAACGGGGACGATCGCGAGGTCGCCGGGATCGAGCAGCGTCGTCGCCAGGTGCGCGAGCCCTTCCTTCGAGCCCAGCAGCGGGTGCAGCTCCTTGAATGGATCGATCGAGAGCCCGAACCGCCGCTGCATGTACGCCGCGGCCGCCTCGCGGAACGCGGGCAGGCCGAGCTGGAACGCGTAGCGGCTCATCGCCGGATCCTGAAGCGCGCGCGCGAGCGCCTGCACCGCCACAGCGGGCGGCGCGAAGTCGGCATCCCCTGCTCCGACGTCGATCACGTCCACACCCTGCTGGATCAGCCGGCGCTTGATCGCCGGCAGCTCCGCCATGGGGTACGGGGGCAAATGGGCGACGCGCTTGCTAAGGCCCATGGGTCGTTTCGAAGTCTCCGATCTTGGTCTCGGCCTCCGTCATCCGGCCGCACTTGGCGTCGAGCGACTCATACTCCTTACGGAACGTGTCCTGGAACCGTTGATAATCGGCGCGGGTGAGCCAGCGATCGATGGTGAGATAGTGGCCGGCGCGATCGGTCTCGCGCCGCAGCTCCGCTCCTTCGAACCCCGCAGCACGCTGAAACAGCTGCACCCACTCACCCTCTGGTCCGTACACCCGCTCGAACACCTTTACCTGGTCGGGCTTCACGTCGAACGACCAGACGATCCAGTACATCCCGGAATCTAGCTTCGGGACACGGGGGTGGGGGGCGCGCCGATGCTGTGCAGCGCGAAGAATTCCTCCAGCTCGCGGAGAATATCCGGCCAGTTGCCGATCGCTTTCACCGCCGGTGGCAGCCCCTCGAGCATCATGGCCCCGTACCGCTTGGTGACGACCCGCCGATCCAGGAGTACGACGGCCCCGACGTCGGACTTGGTCCGAATCAACCGGCCAAACCCCTGTTTCAACTTGAGCGCGGCGAGCGGCACGAGATAGTGCGCGAAGCCATCCACGCCCGCTTCCGTGAGACGCTCCAGCCGCGCGGCGGTTAGCGGCTCCGTCGGCACTTTGAACGGCAGTTTGGCGAGAATCAGCACGCGCAGGGCGCGGCCCGGCACGTCCACGCCCTCCCAGAACGAATCGGTCCCCAGCAGAATCGCGGACCCGGCGTCGCGGAAGCGGCGCAGCAGCTGATCGCGCTGCCCTTCGCCTTGCACGAGCAACGGCCAGCGCGCGCCGATCTGGCCGCGAATCACATCCGCCGTGCGCCGCAGCGCGCCATGACTCGTGAACAGCGCGAAGATGCCGCCATCGGACGCGTGGGCCAGCTCGAGCAGCACGCGCGCGACCGCGGCGCCGTGACCGGATTCGTCATCGCGCGGCTCGGGGATATCGGTGGGAATTCCGAACACGCACTGCGCGCCGAAGTCGAACGGCGAGGGCAGGACCTCGCGCACGGTGACGCGCGACGGGGGCAGCGAGAGCCCCAGCCGCTCCTCGAGGAACGTGAACTCGCCGCCCGCGGCGAGCGTCGCGCTCGTCAGCACGACCGTCTCGACGCGATCGAACAGGGATTCTTTCAGGATGGGCGCCATGTCGAGCGGCACCGCCGCCAGCGTCAGGTTCGGCGTGCGTCGTCCGCGTCGTTCCATCCAGCGCACCGCGGGGCTGGTGGACGGACGATACCCGACGGGCTGCAGGGTGGCCTTCAGACCCTCCGCGGCCGTATCGAGACGCCGCACGACCCCGCGCAGCTCGCCGATGAGTCGCGTGCGCATTTCCGCGGGATCGTCGATCGACAGGCGATCGGCGATGGTCTCCACGCCGTCGCGCAGCTTGCTGAAGGCGATGAGCAGGTTGTCGAGCGCGACGTCGAGCCCTTCGCGCCAGACCGGATCGTCGGCGAACGAGTCGGTGAGACGCAGCATCGGGGACGGCGCGGCGCCCCCCCCCCCGCCCTGCTCGGCGCCGAGCCGGCGCGCGAGCCGCCCGAACAGCTCCTCCGACCAGCGCCGGGCGGCGACCAGGGCGTCGAACACACTGCGGCTCAGCAGGTCGCGGCTCGCCGAGGCGAGCAGGTCGTTGTGCGTTCCGAGCTCGGCGGCGAGCGCCGGGAGCAGGCCGCGGCCGTTGCGCTCCAGGCGGCCCAGCAGCCGCTGCACGCCGAGCATGCTCACCGAAATGCCGAGGTGCTGCGCTGCGACGTCTTCGAGATGATGCGCCTCGTCGAGCACGAGGCGCCGATACGGCGGCAGCACGGCGGCCTCCTGCCAATTGTCGGACGCGATGCGCACTGCGAGATCGGACGCAAGCAAGTGGTGATTGACGACCACGACGTCGGCTTCGGCGGCCCGGCGGCGTGCCGCAAACACGAAGCAGCGATCGAAATGCTCGCACTTGAGCCGCGTGCACAGATCCGACTCGGCGGCGACGGCGTCCCACACCTCGCTCGACGGCTCTTCGATCAGATCGGCGAGGCTGCCGTCGGAGGTGCGCGACGCCCAGCCGGCGATCGACTCAAGCTCGGCGGAGCGCGCGGTGTCGAACAGCGACTCCTGGCCCGCGCGCGCCTGCTCCAGGCGCGCGAGACACAGGTAGTTCCGCCACCCCTTGAGCAGCGCGAACGTGACCGCGCGCTCGGGGGTGGAGAACGCGCGCGACAGGATCGGCAAGTCCTTGCCGACGAGCTGCTCCTGCAGGTTGATCGTGTTGGTCGAGACGACCGTGCGCTCACCGTTGACGCGTGCCCACTCGAGCGCCGGGACGAGATACGCGAACGACTTCCCGACCCCGGTGCCGGCCTCGAGCAGCGCGATGCCGCCGTCGTTGTACGCGTCGGCGATGTAGGCGGCCATGTCGCGCTGACCTGGGCGATCCTCAAACGCCGCTGCGCCCAACACACGAGCGACAGGTCCGGTCTCGGTGAGTAGGTTCGCGATGTCGAGGGAATCGAGTTTCTGGACCTGCCGCGCACGCGGCATTTCGACCACGATGTACAGCGTCGAGACGTCGTTGTTGACGATGCCGAAGCCGACGCCGTCATCGTGCAGGCGCGCGCCGACGTGCAGATCGGCGCCCGAGGGCTCGAGAAAACCGCTGGGGTGGTTGTGGATCAGCATTTCGCCGCGTTGCGCGACGCCGGGGAGAGCGAGCACCGCGTCGACCGTACCGCGCGCCACCACGCGCGCGTCCGTCAGCGTGCCGTTGGGATCGGCGCGCACCACAAACGACACTTCGCGCCCGTGCGCCGCCGCGATCTCCTCCTGCAGCAGCGCGCGCGCGGCCGCCGTCAGGCGCTCGACGCTCAAGTCTTCAGCTCGCGCTTTTTCGCGGCGGGAAAGAGCACGTTGTTGAGAATCAGCCGGTAGCCGGGCGAATGCGGATGCAGGGACAAATCAGTCGGCGGATCGCCGATCTGATGCTGCGGGTCTTCCGGATCGTGGCCGCCGAAGAAGGTCCACGTGCCCTTGCCGAGCTCGCCGCGGACGTACTTCACCCAGGGCGCGCCTTCTTCTTCAGCCAGGACCGTCACGCCCGGCTTCAGCCGGGTGCGCGAGAACGAAGTCGTCAGCCCGTAGAAGTCCGGGACCGTCTGGCGATGGCCCTGCACCAGCATCGTCGGGACCGGATCGATCTTGGCGCTGAAGTTGAAGAGCTTGAACGCGCCGAGCGGCTGGCGGCGCGAGCCGCCGTTGACCTGATGCCCGTCGATGTCCGAGAAGCTCGCCACCAGGGGATTCGGCTCCAAGTGCCCCCCCGTGAACGCAAACGCCTGCGACCAGTCGAGCTTGGCGTCGGCATTGGGATCGAGCGGCGAGCCGTCGGCGAATGTCGCGGCGATATCGACATCATGCGCCGCGAGCGCCAGGTCGATCGTCTCGGTGGCGGTGCACATCGCGAACAGGAACCCGCCGTTCTCGACGTAGCCGCGGATGCTCCGGGAGACCGCCTTCTTGAGCGCCGGCACCGTGGCGAACCCGAGCCGGCGCGCCATGTCGCTGTTGCGCTGCACCATTTCGGCGAGCCACGGGAGCCCAGAGTAGATCAGGAAGAACTTCGAGTACTGCCCGGTGAAGTCTTCGTGATGCAGGTGCAACCAGTCGTAGTCGCGCAGGCCGCCGTTCATCACTTCCGCGTCCCAGATCTTCGTGAACGAAATCCCCGCGTACTGCAGGGCCATCGTGACCGCGTCGTCCCAGGGCGCGGCATTGGGCGGCGCGTACACAGCCACTTTGGGCGCCTTCTCGAGTGGCACGGCGTCCATGTTGTTCGCTTCGATCTCGCCCCGGATCGCGGTGATCGCGCTGTCGACCGGCTCCACGCGAATGCCGTTCAGCGCCGCGTCCCGCCGCAGCGCGTCCAGATCCGGAATCAGAAACGAGCCCCCGCGATAGTTGAGCAGCCACTCGGCTTTGAGGCCGGCCTCGATGGCGCGGTAGGTGAGGCCATACGCCTTCAGGTGATCGGATTGCGCGTCGTCCATCGGGATCAACAGCGAGGCAGCGGTTAGACGGCTAGACGGATAGAAGCCCACGATTCGAGCACCAACCGTCACACCGGCTAACCGACTAGCCGCTCTCAGAAAGTCCCGCCGCTTCACGACTTCGGAATCACTCCCCTCGCCCGCTCCAACACGCGCCGGGCCTCGGGCACGAACGCGCTGTTCGGATACGTCAGAATCAGGTGCTCGAGATGAGGAATGGCTTCGGATGCGCGCCCATTGCGTATGAGCAGCCGGCTCCACTCGAGCTCGGCCGCCGGCAACGCCGCGCTTTCCGACCCCTTGCCGGCGCGCACGATTTCGTCGAACAGGGCGAGGGCCGTCGGGTCATGGTCGCCGCCGGCGCGCGCCGCCGCCTGGCCGGCGAGCAGCAACACCTCGAGGCGGCCGCCTTCCACCGGGAGCTTGTACGCCGCGCGACGCAGCCCGGCGACCGCGGTCGCGGTATCCCCGCGCGCGAGCGTTAGCAACGCCGAGCCGAGTTCCGGGCTCGACTCGACCTGAATGCGCTGGAGCATCGCCATCATCGCGGTGCGCTCGGTCGCGGCGGACCGATCGGTGGCGTACGGACCCGCCATCCGGAACGCCTCCATCGCGCCCTTGAGGTGGCCGCGGTAGAGCTCGATCCAGCCGCGCTGGGCGATCGCGGCAACGCTCGAGTCATCGCCCAGCGCGGCGGCCGCCCGGTCGAGCTCGCCGCGCGCGATCCGCGCCCTGGCGAGCGCGAGGCGCAACCCGGCGCGGTCATCCACCGTGAGTCCCGTGCTCGCCGCGAGACGCTGCTCGACGACGTCGAGCTGGCCGTCGGCGATCAGCACTTCCAGCAGCGCGGCCTGGGCCATCGCATGCGCTTCGCCAGGCACACCGCGATCCGTCGCGAGTCCTTCGAGCACCTTGCGGGCGGCGGCGCGATCGCCGCCCTCCAGCAGCTCGCGCACCGCTTCGGCGCGCGCGCGCTCGGCGAGCGGCGACGGGACGAGATCGGCCCAGCGGTTCAGCGCGAGGCCGCGCACGCGATGGCCCTCGGGTGTCGAGAGCGAACCCGCGAAATCGGCGAAGCGCCGCAGGGCGGGTTGCGCTTCGCTGTCGGTCAGCGTCGGCTCGAGCAGGGCCCACGCCTCGTTCGGCTGTCCCCAGCTGAGCAGCACTTCGGCACCGACCCGCTTCGCGCGCACCGGCGCGTCCGGCGCCGTGAAGAGACGGGCAATCCGCTCGCGGGCCGCCACGGGGGCTTCGGCGAGCTGGCTCGCGGCGTTGGGTCCGACGTCGGCCGAGCGCGTGACGGCGCGGCCCCATTCGGCGGCGGCCGCCTCCCAATTGCCGGCGCGCTGCTCCAGTTCGGCCAGCTCGATGGCGAGCGTCCCGTCACCGCCCAGTGCCTTCCGGCCCGCAAGATAGGCGCGCCGCGCTTCATCCCATTGGCGGTGATCGGCGAGCGCGAGCCCCCACTCGCGGTACGGCTGTTCGCTGTGCGGCGCCGAGGCGGCCCAGCGACGTACCACCGCCTCCAGCGAATCGGGCTGGTTCAAGGCCGCGTACACCCGCAGCTCGAGACTGCGCACGGCGCCGTTCTCGGGGCTGCGCGCGCGCGCCCGCTGCACCAGCGGGAGCAGCTCGGGCATCCGGTTCAACACGAACAGCGTGCGCTCGAGACCGAGGAGCGCGGGGACATTCACGGGATCGGCGCGGACCGTCGTGAAATAGACCGACGCAGCATCGGCGTAGCGACCGGAGCGCTCCAGCTCGAACCCGGGGCTGATGGCTTGCGCCGCCGCCCAGGCGGGAATCACGAGCATGAGCCAGAGCGCGGCGTTAGCGCGTCGGCTCATTCAGCCTGCGGAAGTACTCGAGCACCATGCGCCGCTGCTCGGGGGTGAGCCCCGTCAGCTCGTCCCACGTCGGGTAGCGCACGCGTGCGCCCGTGCCGGTGGCGCCGGGCAGGAGCGCACCGGGAATGCGGACGCTATCGCCGGTGGCCGAGCGACTGACGCGCTCTTTCTCCTGATCCGGCTCCTCGCCGGCGAGGCTGCGACCGGCATCGAGCAGCTTGCGGTAGAGGCGCTCCTGGCGCTCGATGATGCGGCGATCAAGCCGTCCCGCCTCGAGCTGGCGGGCCAGCTCCCGCGCCTCCTCGGCGAGCGCGCCCGCGGCGCTGGCGTCGCCACCCGCCTGGAGGCGTTCGAGCTGTTGGGCGAGCGCGCGCTGCTGAGCCGCGAGCTGGCGCAGCCGCTGCATCACGACGTCCCCGCCGGGCGCCATCATCGGCAGGAGGCCCTGCGCGTCGCCGTTCATCCCCTGCTGCTGCTGCGCCATGCGCGCGAGCTGTTCCAGCGCCTCTTGAAATCCGGAGCCGGACTGCGCGCCCGCGACCTGCTGGGCCGAACGGACCAGGGCGTGCGCGGTCGCATTGAGCGCGTCGAGCGCCTGTTCGGCAAACGGCGCGGCGCTCGCGGGATTCGGATCGCCCTGCTCGAGCTGCTCGCGCGCCTGCTTCATCTGATTCTGCGCGAACCCGAGCGCCGCCTCGAGCTGCGGCGACACGAGCGCGTGCCGCCCGGCGGCCTCACTGATCTGTTGCTCGATCGCGCGCGTCCCCTCTTCAATCGACGCCTGGCGAGCCCTGGTATTCGCGCCGGCTTCCCCAGCGCGCAGTGCCTCGGCGACTTCTTCCTGGCGGTGCGCGAGCGCCGCCGTCTCCGACAGCGCGCGGTTCAACGCATCCAGCGTCTCCTGCCGCCATGCCGCGGCCAGGGAATCGCGGCGCTGCCGCAGCAGATCCGGGAGCTGCGACAGCGAGTCCGCGGCTTCCTGCCCGGCTCTGCGCGCGTTGCGCGCGTCGCGCTGCTGGGCGGCGTCGGCCGCTTGCTGCATCGCCCGCTGCGCGCCGCGGGCCGCCTGCTGGGGCGCCTCGAGCGGCACGTTCTGGCCGGCGCGCTCGACGCCCCGTGCCAGCGAATCGGCAGCCGCGGCGAGATCGCGCTCGGCGGCGACCGCGGCGGAGTCGGCGCGCTGGGCGTCTTCCCTGGTCCAGTCTTCCTGGCGGCGCTGCAGGTCCTCCGCATCCTTCGCGAGCGAGGCGAGCTCACCTTCCATCGCCGCGCGCCGGAACAATTCCTCGCTGCGCTCCAGCTCGCGCCGCAACTGCTGCTGCGCCTCGGCGAGCCGCTGCAGCGCCTGGCGCGTGGCATCGGGATCGAGACGCGCGAGCGCCTCCTGGAGCTCGCGCAGCCGCTGCTCGAGCTCGGGCGTCAGCGCCCGTTGCAGCAGCTCCTGCACTTCGGCCAACCGCTTCTGGAACGCGGTGTCGTCCACGCCCGCGGCCTGCGCGGCGCGCGCGATTTCTTCCATCGCCTGCGCCAGCTCCTGCACCCGCTGCGACATCGCCGCCTGATCGCGGGCGATCTCCTCCGCGCGCTGGGTGGACTGGAACGACATCGTTCCGCCCTGCTGATTGCTGCGACCGTCCGGCCGCACCGCCGCGCGTCCGTCCGCATCCCGGCTGCGCTCCTGCGCCAGGTCTCGCGTGCGCTCGCTCAGCTCGCGTTGGGCGGCGGACACGGAATCGCCGGCGTTCGCGACCGCGCGCGCGGCCGCGCGCGCCTGGGCACGCAGCTCTTCCATACTCGGGAGTCGCAGCGCGATCTCCGGACTCCTGCCGCGATGCGGCGTCGGCGCATTGTCCCAGGCTTCGAGGTACAGCCGCAGCGTGTCGCCGGGCAGCAACCCGCGCCGCTCCGCGTCCAGCTGACCCTGCACGATGGCGCGGTCACCCACGCCGCTCACGTCGAGCGACTCGCGCACGGCCTCCCCGATCCGGCCCGTGCGGCTCACACGCCAGCTCACGACGGACAGGCGCGCGATGCCATGGTCGTCCCGGACATCGGCGACGAGCTGCTGGCGCAGGGAAATGGGCAGCGTGGTATCCCGCCCCGGCACGGGCAGGGCAACGACGGGCGCGGAGTCGGGGACGATCACCAGCCGCAGCTCCGGAGGGTCCCCTTCGAGCGGCGCGCCATCCGCTGCGCGCGCCTCGAGCCGCCACATGCCGCTCACCGAGGGCGTAAAGCGCCCTTCGATCTGCGTGCCGTCGACGCGCAGGCTTTCCGTGCGCTCGGCGTTTCCCAAGATCCAGCGGGCGCCGCCCAACGGCACACTGGCGGTTCCGGCCGTAATGATCGAAGTGCCGGCCGGCAGCGCGATGACGTCGGATCCCACCAGCAGCGGCTCGTCGGAACGTTCGAGATATGCAGGAAAGCGTGCCGTCAGGCCGATGTCGGCCAGGAACGCGGGGAGCGCCACCGAGACTTTGATTTCCGCGGTGCGTCGTGCTCCGCTCGAGGCGCGGAGGAATAGATCCGATTCGATCGGACCGAGCTGGCGCACCACCCGCCCTGCGCCATCGAGCGACAGCAGCGTCGCCTGCCACGGCTCGCCGGCCCCGCGCGTCCACAGCGTGACGCGCTCGCCGCCGGGCACGGTGAGCGTCGCGGTGACGCGCCCGCCGCGGCGCACCGTCTGGCGGTCGACCGAGAGACGAACGGGCGCGCGCGCATCCCGCCACGCGCGCACCGGGTGCCAGAATGCGTCCGCGCGCCCCGAGGCCGGCGCGCTGGCGACAAACAGCAGCGCACCCGCGAGCGCCGCCCCTGCCCCGGCGACCACCCGGCGGCGCGTGGTGCGGCGCATCAGACCGTCGACACCGGGCGCAGCGAACGAGACGATGGCGGCGGCGCGCGTGTCGGCCGCCGACAGCAAGGCAGCGCTCGATCCCCCGGTGCCGGCCGTCGGACTGACCACGCCTACGATGCTGCCGGAGCGCCCGCCGGCGGTTGATTCGACGAGGCGGCCGAGTCTGGGCGGGTCGGCTTCCCGTCGCGTGCCCCGGATGGCCCAGGTGGCCCCGGCGGCGCTGACGAGAATCAGCACCCACGCGAGCGTGACGCCCGGAACGGCCGGTGCGAGCACGAGCCCCAGGGCAGCGGCGGCCAGGGCCGCGCCCAGCCCCCCGAGCACGACCGCGAACGCGCGGGCGCGCGCGTGGGGAGCACCCAGGCGACGCAGCCGGCGCGCCGTTTCTGTCATGGCGATCCGCTCACCGCGTACGTGAAGAGGTTCACACCCATCCGCAACGCCGCCTCATGAAGTTCAGGAGGATCCTTGTGGACATCGGGGTCTTCCCAGCCATCCCCGAGGTCCGATTGATAGGAATAGTATACGACGAGCCGGTCTCCCAAAAAAATGCCGAACCCCTGCGCGGGCAGCCCGTCGTGCTCGTGGATCTTGGGGATCCCCTTGGGGAAGGCGTACACGAGGTTGTAAATCGGGTGCGTCAACGGCACCTCAACCAGCGGGTGATCCGGGAAAACGCGCGCGATCTCCCGCCGGAACGACGTGTTCATCCCGTAGTTGTCGTCCGCGTGAAAAAAGCCGCCCTGCTCCAGGTAGCGACGGAGGTTCCGGATCTCGAGATCGGAGAAGCGCACGTTGCCGTGACCTGTCATATAGAGGTAAGGAACATCCCAGAGCTCGGGTCCGGTGAGCGTGACCACCCGCTCGCGATCGGCGACCGACAACGTCGTGCGCTCGCGCAGCGCTTTCAGCAGGTTCGGAAGGCTGGAGGGGTTGGCGTACCAGTCGCCGCCGCCATCGTAGTGGAGGCGGCCGATGGTCAACGAGGCGGTTAGGTGGTTAGGCGGTTGGGCGGTTGGCAAAACCAACCCCACGAACGCCATCAAACCGACTAACCGCCTAACCGCCCAACCGCTCATAGTTCATTCACGAGTCTGTACGCCGCATTCCGTGAAATCCCTGTTTCCTCGGCAACCCGTTCAGCGACGTCCTTCCGTGATAGCCCGGAAGCCAGCAGAGCCTTCGCCCGATCGCTCGGATCGACACGCGGCTCCTCGGCGCGCGGCTTGCCGGTGCCGGCGACGACTACCGTAACCTCGCCTCGCACCGGCGCCTCCGCATAGTGCTCTGACAAATCTTGCAACGTCCCCGAACGTGTCTCTTCGAATACCTTGGTCAACTCTCGAGAGACGGCAACCCGCCGTTCGGGACCACACACCTCGATCAGATCGGCGAGCAGTTGCGTGACGCGATTGGGCGCCTCGAAGACCACCACGGTCCACTCACTCTTTGCAATCAGGTCGAGCAAACGACGGCGGTCGCTCCCTTTGCGGGGCAGGAATCCGAGAAACGAGTAGCGGTCGCCTGGGATACCTGAGACCGCCAGGCTGGCTGCCACGGCGGTCGGACCTGGAATCGTCACGATGGGGATCCCCCGTTCCCGGGCCGCCGCGACGAGGACGACGCCGGGATCGCTGATCGCCGGCGTTCCCGCATCCGTAATCAGGGCCACGTCCCCGCCCTTTGATAGGATGCGCAGGATGCGCTCCAGGGCGCGGTCCGACGAATGCGCGTGGAAACTGACGAGCTCCGCCTGGGAGCCGGCGTGATTGAGGAGCGGTTTGGAGTGGCGGGTGTCTTCGGCGGCGACGGCCGCCACCCGCTTTAGCGTGTCGGCCGCTCGCGGCGAGAGATCGCCGAGGTTTCCGAGGGGCGTGGCGACGACATAGAGGGTGCCGGCCACGTCACCACGTCACCCGCCAGGGGAGCCGGCCGTAGAAGCCCGCTGCTTGCAGCACGTAGCGATGCTCGCGCGTTGCGTCCTTCAGCACCTTCGGAGCCGTGCCCGGCATCATGACCTCCGCCCCTTCGAGGAGCTGCAGCGCCCAATCGGTCAGCGCGGTCGCCAGCTCTTCGGGCCGCACGACCGCGTCCGGCGTGTCGGTCCCGCGCGGGACGGACAGCAGCGCCAGGGCCTGATGGGTCCCCACGATCGCGGTGGTGACCTTCTGCGCCCGGCGCCTGGCCTCGCCGGGAAACTCGCGCTCGACCGCGTCGACGATGCGCCAGTACAGCTCGCGATAGGTGCTGACCAGCGCGGTGGCGGCCTGCGCCGGAAGGTCGTCGGCAGCGGGAAAGGTGCCGGCGGACATCGCGGGCGCGCTGCCATCGCGCTTTTCGAACAGCGATTCCAGATACCGGGCGGGGGGCAGGTTCTCCGGCTTGTCACAGAAATGCCCGCTCAGGTACTTGCCTTGATCGAACTTCAGGTAGGACACGCGGCCGTTGGAGATCAGCTCGAGCACACCGGTAGTCTTCTCCTGCTGCAGCGCCGGGAAGAACTTGTCCGGCTGATTCACGTCGATGGCCCGGGGCTGGTACTCGCCGGCGCACGCGGCGTACATCCACGCGAGCTGCTCCATGGGGGCCGCGCAGTAGGCCAGATCACCTCGCTCGACCTCCGCGCGCATGCGCCTGAGCGCTTCGGTGATGGTGATGACCTGGCGGCCGGCGGTGTGCATCGAGGCGGCGTTGACGGCTTCGCCTTTGCGGAAAAACAACAGCACGCATTCGTCGGGCAGGTGCGCGGCCAGATACCCGTCGATGCGGCCGTCGCGGTCGCGTTTGGCGTACGCCAGCAGGTTTTCGAGATGAATGAACGCGAGGCGGGTGCGATGAATGAGCCGGTTCACCTGCGGAAACTGGAGATCCGCGAGGCGCACCGGCGAATTCGTCAGGCGAGCAGTGCTCGCGCGCATCGGCCTCCGCTGAGGACGCTACGAAAGGTGCTGCTGGATCTTCTGCTCGAAGGTCGCCGACGGATACGCACCCACCAGCGCGTCTACGTGGCGGCCGTCCTTGAAGAATAGAATACTCGGAATCGAGCGGACGTTAAAGCGCATGGCGGTCGCCTGATTGGCGTCGACGTCGACCTTCACGATCTTCACCTTGCCGTCGTACTTCCCGGCGAGTTGATCCAGGATCGGCGCCACCATGTGGCACGGCCCGCACCACGTGGCCCAGAAATCCACCAAGACGAGACCCTTGTGCTGCTCGACCTCCGCCTGAAACGTGGCATCCGACACATCCATAGCCTTCACGCTCCCTCGATAGACGTTAGTTTGACTTTCTATGAATCCGTCAGTCGCTCACGTCGGCATCGCCGTCACGAGCATCACTGAAGCCCTGCCATTCTACCGCGACGTACTGGGGATGTCGCCCGGGCATCCCGAAACTGCCGATGGCGCCCGGATCGTCAGCCTGCATTTCGGTCCCGTGGACGTCGAGCTGCTCGAGCCCAGCGATCCCACGAGTCCCATCGCCAAGTTTCTGGCCAGACGCGGGCCGGGCATCCATCATGTCTGCTACCGCGTCCCCGATCTCGACGCCGCACTCGCACGCTGTAAGGCCGCTGGGTACCGCCTGGTCGATGAGGCGCCCCGGCGCGGGGCCGGCGGACGCCGCATCGCGTTCCTGCATCCTACGTCGACAAACGGCATCCTGCTGGAGCTGACCGAGTAGCGGTGAAACGCCGCCTCTTACGGTCGGGTTCCCTGGCCGATGCCGGTCGGTGCGCAACGTCCCGGACTGCCGGCGCTCTCCAAATGGACGTCGTAGACGAGCCAGCCGCCGCTGTGCGTGCGCACGACGTCGATCGGCAGCACCTGATTGCAACTGGCGCGCTGCAGCTCGACGCGATAGGTGCGCAGGTCGTCCCGGCCCGACACGAGCAGAGGCCCCTCGATGACGCGATACCCGGTATGATCGAGGTACTTCTGGATGACGGTGAGGCGCTGGCGCAGCACGTCGGAGTTCATCGAGCCGGCCGCGGGACCGCGCTCGGTGCCCCACAATTCTCCCATGCGTTTTTGATTGTTGGCCTTCACCGCCGCGAGAAACTGGGCGAGCGACTCGTTCATTGACTGCGGGACCGGCGTTGCGGCACCCGGGTTCTTGCCGCACGCGGCAGCGGCCAGCAAGAACAGAGAGAGCGCGAGTCGTCGCTTCACGAGAGCACACACCTGAGGTGAGGACGAACCGAAGGTAAAATACCATGCGTCTCTACGTCAACATCGATCACGTCGCCACCCTGCGCGAAGCACGCAAGACGGACGAGCCCGACCCCGTGCAGGCGGCCGCCGCCGCCGAGCGCGCGGGCGCCGACGGCATCACCGTGCATTTGCGTGAAGACCGGCGTCACATTCAAGATGCCGACGTCGCGGCGCTCGCGCGGAGCGTGAAGACGGTGCTCAATCTCGAGCTGGGCGCGGCCCCCGAGATCGTGCGCATCGCGGCGCGCATGAAGCCGTTTCAGGCGACGCTGGTCCCCGAGCGCCGCCGCGAGATCACCACCGAAGGCGGGCTCGCGCTGCGGCGCGGCGATCGCCGGCTGCGCACCGCCATCGAGCGGCTGCAGGACGCCGGCATCCGCGTGAGTCTGTTCATCGCTCCCGTGCGCGCGGTCATCGATCAGGCGCGCGCGCTGGGGGTTCCCGCGATCGAGCTGCACACCGGGCGGTACGCGCACAACTGGCGCCCCCCCCGGACGGGTCCGCTGCACGAGCTGCGCCGCGCCGCGACGCACGCGCAGGCGCTCGGACTCGCCGTGCACGCGGGCCACGGTCTGACGTACCTGAACGTGCAGCCGGTGGCCGCGATCCCCGAGATCGAGGAGCTGAACATCGGGCACTCAATCGTCAGCAATGCCGTGTTTTGGGGGCTGGAAGAGGCGGTGCGCCGCATGAAAACGCTGGTGATTACGGCCCGGAATCCCTAGCTTGGAGTCGCCATGACCGCCCCTGGCGCTCCACAGCCCCTTGGTATGAGCGACTTCTTCGCCCTCGAGGCGGGGGAGTATCTCGACCGGCTCGACGCGTTGCTGCAAACGCCCGCTCCGGCGCCGGACGAGATGGTGCGGCTGGCGCGGGCGGTGCGCGGCAGCGCGCTCATGGCGAGTCAGCAGCCGATCGCGCGCGCCGCGATGGGACTCGAGGCCCTGGGCCGGGGGCTGCGGGAAGGGCGGCGGCAGTGGGACGTCGCGACCAAACAGCTGGCGACGCGCGCGATCGACGACCTGAAGGTGTTCGTGCGAAAAGCGGCGGCCTGGACCGACGCGGATACCGCGAAGGCCGAAACGCTCGCGGCGCAGCTCGAGCAGCTCGGCGGTCGGCCCTCCGCGCCGGTGCGCGCGGCGGAAGTCACCGGGTTGGACGCGGGCGCGCGCGCATTCGTTGCCCGCGAAGGCGCGGCGATCGCGAGCGCGCTCGACCGCGCCGGGCGCGCGCTCCGCACCAACCCGCTGGCGCCCGATCCGCTGCAGGCGGTGCTCAAGGCCATCCAGCCGCTGCGTGGGCTCGCGGCGCTGAACGACCTGCCTCCCCTGCCCGATCTGCTCGACGGCATCGAACAGGCGATCGGTGAGCTCAATCGCGCCACGACGTCGCCGGCCCCCCCTCCCGCGCCTGGGCTGGGCGATCGGATCGCCGAGCTGTTCCAGATGGCGGCGACGTCGATTGCACACGCCGCGCGCGAGGTCGCCGAGCGCGGCCGTCCCGACGTGGAGACCGCGGAGTTCAGGCGGTTCGCGGGGCTGCTCGTGCAGTTCATGGAGAGCGAGCCCGACGTGGTGCCGATCGAGCGCCTCGCGACGATCGTGCACCGCGGCACGGCGCCAGCCGGAGCCGAGAACCGGCCGGCGCCCCTCGGGCAGGTCGAGCTGGTCAGTCATGGCGAGCATCTCCGCCAGGCGGCCGATTCACTCGAACGCGCGCCGAGCGCGACCCAGCGCGAGCTGCGCGCGCACACGCTCGGCGGAACGTTCCGGGCGCTCAGCGCCGCGGGCGGCGGTCCGGTCGCCGAGCGCGTCGCCGAGTTCGCGCAGGCCGCGCGCGAGGCGGTGACGAGTGGCGTCGCGGTGAGTCAACCGGCGCTGTTCGCGGCTGAGCTGCGCAGGGCCGGCGAGATTCTCTCGGCGTCGGGCAGCGGCGACGAGACCGCGGCCGCCGCCGCGCTCGCGGCCGTGACACTTGCCGTGCGGCGTCTGGGTGGATCGGAGCCAACGTCCGCCCCTCCACAACCTCCACCACCCTCCACTCGCCGTTCACCACCTCCGGCACCAGCCGCGCTCACCACGCCGGCGGAGCGGGCACGCCGGTCCGGAGCAACGCGCGCCCCGGCCGCTGCGCCGTACGAGCCGCCGATCGGCGCCGAGTCGTCGCCCGACATCGCGGGCTCGTGGATGGTTTATCAGCGCATGGTCGCGGCGGGCATCGGACCTGCATCGTTGGAGGAACTGATCTCGGGGACCCCGACGCCGGGCCGTGGGCTCGGGGCTCGCCACCCCCAAGAGTCACCCGCGGGCGCGGGGGCGGGGGCCATGCCCCGCGGCAACGGCAGCGAGCCTGTCGACATCGGCACGCTCCTCTATAAGGGCGACGGCGCGCGCCAGCGCGCACAGGAGCTGCGCGAGCTCGCGAAGCGCTCGAGCGGCGACGCGCTGCGGGCGATCATCGACGAAGTCTGCGACCTCGTTGTCCTCGCCATCGAACCCGAGTAGTCGAAAGCGCTTTCACTGGGCGCCGCTGATCGGTTTGATCGTCAGCGTCGCGCTGCTCGCGTGGGTGCTGTACCGGATCAACCTGCGCGAGGTGTGGGCGTACGCCCAGCACGCCAACGGACTGCTGCTCCTGCTCACGGTCGTGGTCGCGACGATCACGTTCCCGGTGCGCACGCTGCGCTGGCAGCTGATCCTGCGCGACCCCGAGGGCCGGCGCATCCCGTTCCGGCCGCTCTGGCACGCCACGACGATCGGGTTCATGGCGAACAACCTGCTCCCCGCCCGCGCCGGGGAGGTCGCGCGCGCCTACGTGGCGTCACAGCAGGTTCCAGTTCGGTTCTCGACGGCGCTCACCTCGATCATCGTGGAGCGCGTGTTCGACGGGCTGGTGATGCTCGGGTTGATGGCGGTCGCGATTGCCGCGCCGTCGTTTCCGGTGCACGCGCTCGTGGGCGGCAAGTCGCTCTCGGCGATCGCGGGTTCCACCGCGGCGCTGTTCGCGGTGATCCTCGTGATCGCGCTGCTCGTGGCGAACCGGCCCAAGTTCTGGCTGGTGCTGGTTGAGCGGGTGTCCCGGCGCGTCCTGCCGGAGACGATTGCAGACCGAATCGTCCGCGCCTCGGACGGCATCGTGGTGGGACTCCTGCCGCTCAGAAGCCCGGCGCGTTTCTTCGGGGTCGTCCTGTGGTCGCTCGTGCTGTGGCTCAAGAATGCGGCGGCGTTCGCGATCTGCTTCAAGGCATTTGGGCTCGATGTCCCGGTGGAGGCAGCCCTGCTGCTGCAAGGCATCATCGGGTTTGGCGTCGCCGTGCCATCGACACCCGGGTATGTGGGCGTGTTTGAAGCCGCTACGCTGGTCACGCTGGGGTTTTACGGGGTGGACTCGAGCCTCGCGGCCAGCTACGCACTGACCTACCACGTGACAACGTTCATTCCGATTACGCTGCTGGGATTCTGGTCGCTGTCGCGACTCCATCTCCGGCTGCGCGAGGTGCGCACGGCCGCGGCACGAGCGCAGCCGTGACGGCGCTCCGGCTCAGGGCACACGCCAAGATCAACCTGTTCCTCCGCATCCTGGCGCGCGAGTCGTCGGGGGGGGGGTTCCATCAGATCGAAACGGCGTTCGCGCTGCTCGAGCTGGCGGACGAGCTGGTGGTGCGCCGTACGGACGCCGGTGTTGCCCTCGAGGTCGTGGGGCCGGACCTCGGCCCGGTCGACGAGAACCTCGCGGTCCGGGCGGCGCGCATGATTCTGGACGCGACCGGAAATCGCTTCGGCGTGGCGATCACGCTCACCAAACACATCCCCGTGCGCGCCGGATTGGGTGGCGGTTCGAGCGATGCGGCCGCGGCCCTGCATGCCGTCAACGCGCTCGCCGGAAATGCGGTGCCGCGTCAGGAGCTGATGCATTTCGCCACGCGACTCGGCGCCGATGTCTCGTTCTTCGCCGGCGGTGCCCCGCTCGCGGTGGCGTGGGGCCGGGGTGAGCGGCAGTTCCGCGTCGCGGCGCCCCCGTCGCAGCCGGCCCTGATCGCCGTGCCGCCGATTCAGGTCGCGACGCCCGATGCGTACAGGTGGTGGGACGAGCAGAATCCGACGCCACCGTCGCGCGGCCCGGTCACGCTCGATAGCGACGCCCTGAGCAGCTGGGGGAGCATCGGACGCCTCGGCGGCAATGACTTCGAGGCGACGGTGTTCGGCAAGCATCCGGAGCTGCGATCCCTGTACGAGCGGATGGCGGAGACGGGGCCGGTGTGGGTGCGGTTGTGCGGATCAGGAAGTGCGATTGCCGCAGTCTATAAGAAGGAAAGCGAGCGCGACGATGCAATGCAGCGACTGGGAGAAAAGCAGCAGCGGCTGATCAAGACTGCGACGCGCGCGGAACCGGTTACGGCTGCGGGACGATCTTGAAGAGGTTGCCCGACTCCGAGGTGATGTAGAGCTCGCCGTCCGCGTCCTCGCCGAAGCTGTTGGGCAGCTCGTTCCCGTTCAGCCACGCGTAGCGCCGCCTTGAGCTCACAGTACCACCAGACCACACGAACGTCTCGACCCAGGCCGCGCAGTAGTCCAGGTAGAAGTATGTGCCTCGGAGCGCGGGTATCGCGGCGCCACGGTACACAAACCCGCCAATGACAGAGCATCCATCCGCGTGCGTGTAATCCCATACCGGCAGCGTCAGCCCACTCATGTTGCACGCCGTTCCGCCGCCGAAGCACTCCCGGCCTTCCATGATGCGCCAGCCGAGGTTCTGGCCGCCCGTGCTTGTGTGAGGCACGACGTCGATTTCTTCGCGGGTGTTGTCACCGACGTCGCCGATGTACATGTCTCCCGTCTGGCGGTCGAAGCTGAACCGAAACGGATTGCGCAGGCCGTAGTTCCACAGCTCGTGCCGAAACGTGCTGTGGGTGGCCCACGGGTTGGTCACGGGAATCTGGTAGGGCCCGGTGGGCCCGACGCTGAGTCGCAGGATCGAGCCGAGCAGCTCGGTACGATCCTGGCCGTGTCCGTTGGGGTCGCCGCAGCAGCCGCCGTCGCCGACGCTCAGATACAGGTACCCATCCTGCCCGTACGCGAGCATCCCACCGTTGTGGTCACCGCCCGGCTGCGGAATCGTCAGGAGCGTGTCTTCACCGGAGAGCGCCGTGTCGGACGTCGCACTGGCGACGTGGAAACGCGACAGCACGGTCTCGACCGCCGGGTTGACGTAGTACACGACGAAATACTTGCTGGTCGCGTAATCAGGAGGGAACGCCATGCCCAGAATGCCCTGCTCGGCGCCGGTCGAGACCTCCGCCGTGATATCGAGGAACGGCTTCGCTGCGAGGACGCCGTTCTTGAAGACGCGGATCGTCCCGGTCCGCTCCACCACGAACAGGCGGTTGCGATCACCGGGCGGCGTGGTGACGTAGAGGGGATTGCTCAGCCCGGTTGCCACGGTGTCCAGCACCAGCTCGGGAATCGCCCCGGGACCGCCCGGTTCGTCACCGCACGCGGCGCCGAGCCACGCACCGGCGAGCGCGCCGATCCACACGCCCCTTCGACGGAGATTGGTCACGTCGTAATAATATGTGAGGCTCTACCGCGCCGGCGGTGACGCGCCGCACCCCAGCGAGGGTAATATCGTAAGGACCCAACCGAGAGTGTCTATGCGCCGTTTGTGTTCGATCGCGTTTCTCCTCCTACTCGTAGCCGCGTGCCACGAATCGCCCACGGCCCCAGTGTCCGATTTGAACGCGATCGCGGTCAGCGTGAGCGTCGCGCCAAATATCATTGTCGCCGGAGCAAAGGCGAACGTGGTGGTATCGCTCAGGAATACGTCGGCACACCCCGTCGTGATCTCAGCGTGTCCGATCTACTTCTGGGTCCAAGGGAAAGGCGGACAGATTGTTGGAGGGAGTAACGGAGTTTACTGCTTCGCTGGCACGTTTGTGTATCAGCCACTGCGATTTGGTCCGTTCGAACGAAAGCAACTCGCATTCGAATGGGGCGAGACACAGAATGTGGCGCCAGGCCTCTACGATGTCTTCGGGTGGGTAAACATCCCCGAGCGCGCCTCGACCCCGGTGGGCATTACGGTACTGCCCGCGAACTGAAGACTGCCCGGGCTTCGGCCAGCGCGCGCAACGCGCCGGCCTGCTCGCCCGGCGAGTTCCACGCCGTGCTGGCCCGCGTCAGGAGCTGATGCACTTCGCTACCCGCCTCGGCGCCGGCGTCACACCCGGCGCTGATCGCCGTGCCGCCCATGCAGATCTCGACACCCGACGCCTACAAGTGGTGGGACGAACAGAATCCGACGCCCGGATCGCGGGGCCCCGTCTCACTCGATCCCGACGCGCTCAGCAGCTGGGGCAGCATCGGCCGTTTGGGCGGGAACGATTTCGAGACGACGGTCTTCGGCAAACACCCCGAGCTGCGCGCGCTGTATGAGCGCATGGCGCAGACCGCCCCGCTCTGGGTCCGGCTGTGCGGATCGGGGAGCGCCATCGCCGCGGTCTACAAGACGGAGCGAGACCGCGACGACGCCGTCCAGCGCCTCGGCGAGAAGAGCCAGCGTCTCATCAAAACGGCCACGCGGGCGCAGCCAGCCCTTGCGCCACAGGCGCTGGAGCCGCCAGTTACGGGATGATCGAATTTCGCAGAGCGTTTTTCTTCACCACGATTGTGTTTCTCGCCGCGTGCGGCAGTGACAACGTAGGTCCGCCGCCTCCCCCTCCCCCTCCGCCGCCACCACCGCCTCCCCCGGCTCCGACGCAGCTTGCCTTCACCGCGGAACCGACCCAGGCGCGGTACGATTCGATTATCACGCCTGCCGTGACGGTCGAAACGCGGGGTGCCGCAGGCACGCGCATCGCCGGGGCGACAAACACGGTGACACTCGCGCTCGGCGTGAACCCCAACGGCGCCGCGCTGACGGGGACGACGAGCGTCGCCGCGGTCGACGGCATCGCGACGTTCGCGAATCTCCGTGTCAACGCCCGCGCTCGCGGCTTCACGCTCGTGGCCACCTCCGGATCGCTCATGCCCGACACCAGCGTGGCATTCAACATCGTGCAGCCGCTGTTTCCCGGGGTCGTGCAAGCGGGGACGTTGCACACCTGTGCGCTCGTGGCATCTGCCGGGTTGTACTGCTGGGGGCGCAACGACAACGGCGAGCTGGGCGATAGCACGCTGATTCTCCGCGCGCTTCCGGAACAGGTGCGCTTCGAGGAACCGGGCGCGGGCTTCGTCCACCTGGCCCTGGGCGATTCCCACACCTGCTTAACGAGTTCCACTGCCAAGATGTATTGCTGGGGCTCCGATTCGTCCGGTCAACTGGGAATCGGCAGTCAAGCCGACCGCCGGATCTACCCCACGCTCGTCAGCGGCGGCATTTCGTTTGCCGGGGTGACCGCGGGGCGGGCGCACACCTGCGGAGTCGCGACGCCGAACCCCGATTCTACGTACGTCTATTGCTGGGGCGCGAATGATCGCGGCCAGGTCGGGGACAGCACCAACACACAGCGCAACGCTCCGGTCCTGATCGCCGGCGGAATCGCGATGAGCACTGTGACGGCGGGCCGGAATCACACCTGCGCGATCGCGACCGCGACCGGCAAGGCATACTGCTGGGGCGATAACACATTCGGCCAGCTGGGAGACAGCTCGACGTCGGCACGCAATGGTCCCGTGCCGGTGGCGGGCGGTCTTACGTTCAATCAGATCAGTGCCGGCGGGAATCACACCTGCGGCATCACGAACATTCCCGAGGCATACTGCTGGGGGGAGAATACCGACGGCCAGCTCGGCGACTCCACGACCGACCAGCAAACGGCGCCCGTGAAAGTCAGTGGTGGTGTGACCTTCGCCGGAATCGCGAGCGGAACCAGATTCACCTGTGGAGAATCGGCGGGCCAGCAGCTGTATTGCTGGGGCCGAAACTCAGATGGCCAGCTCGGCAACGGGAGTATTTCTACGCTGCCGACGCTGCAACCCGTACCCGTCGGCGGGACCATCAATCCGACCGGTCTCAGCGCGGGCGACCGGCACGCCTGCGCCACGACGTTCCCCGGTGTCGCGTACTGCTGGGGCGCAAACGTCTCCGGCCAGATCGGCGATGGCACCCGCGGAGCCAGGCCGAATCCCGTGGTGGTCGTCTACTGAGCCCCCCGGCATCACGGTACTGTCCGCGAACTGAACACCGCGCGAGCGTCGGCCAGGGTCCGCAGCGTGCTGGCCTGCTCGGCAGCCGTATTCCACGCCGTGCTCGCCCGCGCGGCCGCCTCCACTCGCTCGATCCATTTCACGAAGAACGCTGCGTCGTCGGCCGAGCGCACCGCCTGGTCGCCGACCTGCACGTAGATCGGGCTCGTCGAGCCGAACGGATAGAGATCGAGCACCGGCATCGTTGCCCGATCACTGTAAGCCCGCAGCACAAACCATCCGCTCTCGGTCACCGGAATCATGATTGTGTCAGTCACGCTCACGCGATTGCCGGTGAGCGGAATTGAGGCGACAACGTTGCCGTTGCCGATGATCTCTAGATGATCGATAGGGACACTGGACCGCATGCTCACGCGGGCAGTCAGCTGACGGCTGATGGCTGACAGCCGAATTTCCTCGCCGATCCCACGTCCATTCAAGGAGAACTCGAGCAGCGGCGCATTCGTCACGAACGTGCGCCCAGCCTTGATCCCCGCAAGCCAGCGACGGTGATTGAGTGTCGCCCCGGAGTTCACGAATGTCCGGACGAGTCCAGGTGGTCCGCGCAGACTCGCGAAATTGGGAAACGCGTCGGTGCCCGCTGCGGCGGGGATCCGGAATCCGCAATTGAGCAGGCGATACCAGATGTCCGACGTGATCAGATGATCCGAGTATCCCATCACTTCGAGATAATCGACCTTGCCGAGCGCGACATCGACCGGGAGCTGATAGTTGAGGGCCGCCGTCGTGTCGAACGGATCGGGCTTCGTGTCGAACGGATGGACGTATCCGACGAGAGCCTGCTGCGCGTGCGCCAGATCAGCGACCGTGGCGTTCGTCGGGGCAAGACTCGAGGCAGCCGTGTTGGGATAGCCGGCGTAATCGGGGAGGAGGTAGTGAGAAGAAAGGCCAAGCAACCCCATGTGGCCCCACACGCTCGTGTGGAATTCCTGGCCATGCATCAGCAGAAACGTGGCGGTCGATACCGGATCGGCGCCCATACGGAAGTACGCGATGTCCGGAATCCGCTGCTCCTTGTTCACGATCAGGTTCTCGACCACGTGCAGGTCTTCGGCGCGCGCTTGAATTGCCAGATTCCGCGGAGTGTTGCGGTACGCGCCGCCGTAATTCATGTGCACGTGCACGTCGCCGCTCCACCAGCCGCGCGCGGGAAGGTTGGCCAGCCGCTCGAGCAGCACTCGATGCACGACGCTCCCACCGGCCGGCACCGTGAAACGCCCTCGAAACGCGCGGAATTCCGGCCCGTGCCACACTTCGACATGCACGGGACCTGCGGGGACCGTCAGCTCCGCCGCTCCGTTCGTGTGGAAGTATGGATACTCGAACTGCCGCTCCTTGCGATCGAACGCCTCATCGGCATGGCGCCAGGCGTCGTCCGGCGCATAGCCGCGGCCCTCGCGCGTCGTCACGGAGACGCGCGCGGGTATGAGGTGGCCGGCGCCGTCCGCGATCTCGAGCTGCAATGTGCCGACCGAATCGCGGTACCGCCGTTCGCCTGCAACGACGGCTTGCCGGCGGCCCCCGAGGACGTCCACCACCCACAGCGCCGTGTTTCCACCTTCATTGGAGATGAACGCAATCCGCCTGGCATCGCGCGACCAGCGCGGCGCCGTCGCGTCGAACTCACCGTAGGTCAGCGGAAAGGGATCGCCACCCTCACTCGTCATGACCCAGAGCTGATTCCATTGCCGGCCGAGGTAGGAGCTGTACACAATGCGTGTCCCGTCTGGCGACCAATCAGGACGCGCCTTCCACGTGGTTTCTTCGTAGCGCAGCTCGCGCAGCGGCGCTCCCGGACGCGCCTCCATGCGCCAAAAACCGCCCGAGCCGTGGATGTGACCGCGATTCGAGACAAGGACGAGCTCGTTCCCGTCGGGCGACCACGCGGGCGAGATGTAGTGATCCCAGCGGCTGTAGTAGTAGCGCGGGAGCTTGCTGTCGTTGTCCTCGGTGAGGCGAAGCGGGTCCTTCGCCCCTTCGGGGCTCAGGACGAAGATGTGCCAGCGGCGGTTGTACAACGTCGAGACGAACGCGATGCGTGTCCCGTCGGGTGACCAGCGCGGCTCGACATTCACGGCGCCGTTGGAGGTGAGCGGCGTGACGCTCCCCGATTCCAGGTCGAGCAGCTCTAGCTCGATCGCGTCACGCGCGTAGCGCGCGAACACCACCGAGCGGCCATCCGGCGACCAATCGGGCTGATAGTCGTACGAGGGTCCGGAGGTGATCTGCGTGGCCACTTGTGACCCGACCCTCTGGCGCCACAGGCTCCCCTGCATCGAGTAGATCAACTCCTGGCCGTCCGGCGACCAGGCCGCTGCACTTGGCCCACTGGTGACTTGAGGAACGTACATCTCGCGCCAGTAGTAGGCGTGCGGCACATCGACCTGTTTGAGAACCGGTTCCCGTTGAGCGTATAGGTCAGCGCCCATGGGTAGGGGCGCAGCATGCTGCGCCCCTACGAACAACATCACACCTAGCGCGACTCGTCGACCCATCGCTCAATCGCAGCGCGCAGCACCGGCAATGGCACCGCGCCGTTTTCCAGGACGCGGTCGTGAAAGACGCGAATGTCGAACTTGTCGCGGAGCTTGTTCTGGGCGAACGCGCGCAGCCGCTGGATTTCGAGGCGGCCCAGCCCGTACGACAGCCCCTGCGCCGGCCACACGGGATAGCGGTCGACGGCCGTTTCGGCGCGCACCAGCGGCACGTGCGTGTGCTCGCGGATGTAATCGATCGCCTGTGCGCGCGTCCAGCCGAACGCGTGGATTCCCGTATCCACCACGAGCAACGTCGCCGACAGCGTGATGTCGGCGAGCATGCCGAACTGCTCCACGTCCGAGGAATACAAGCCCATCTCGTCCGCGAGTTGCTCGGCGTACTCGGCCCACCCCTCGCCCATGCCCGGTGACCAGAAGTAACGCCCGATGGCCGGGATCGAATCGCCGCGCTCCAGCGCGATCGTCCCCTGAAGATGGTGGCCGGGAATCGTCTCGTGGAACGACAATGCCTCGAGATCGGCGCGCGATTTGCGCCGCGGGTCGTATGTGGAGAGGTAATAGATCCCCGGCCGGCTGCCATCCTCGGCCGGTGGATTCCACTCGCCCACGCTCTGGCGTTCGCGGAATGCCGGATACGGTTCCACCACCACCGGCGCGCGCGGCAGGCGCCCGAACCACCTGGGCATCTCCGCTTGCGCGCGCGCGAGCGCATCCCGGGCGGTCTGCAGCATCTCATCACGCGTGTGGAACGTGAAGGCGGTGTCCCGGCGCAGCCGCTCGAGCAGCGCCGAGACGTCACCCGTGCGCATGGAGCGCTGGGCGATCAGGCGCATTGTCCGCCCGAGCTGCTCGACCGTGGCAACGCCGATGTTGTGGATCGAGTCGGCGGACAGGGCGAGGCCGGTCGTGGCGCGAATCGCCCCTTTGTAGCAGTCCAGTCCGTGCGGGTTGGCCGAGACGCCGATCGCCGTGCGCGCTCGCCCGAGGTACTCCGCGGCGAGGAAGTCGCGGTAGGCGCGCATGGCGGGCGCAATCAGCTGCTCCATGATCTGCGCGAGATCACGCCCGAATCCCGGCGTCGAGTCTCGACGAGCGGGGTCGTACAGTGGCGACTGCTCGACGGGCGTGGCGAGCAGTGTGTCGAGCTCGTTGAGCGCGATCTGCACGTTGCCGCGCGGCGCCGTGTAATTGCGCCGCAAGCCCTCACGGTGGTTCGCTATCTCTGTGGCGATGTACCCCGGGATCGCGCGCCAGCGCGCGAGCACCTGGGCGCGCGCGTCGTCGCTGCCGACAGGCTGGAGCGCCGCGAGCGACGTGATCGTCGACAGCCAGCCGCCGCCCGTGTGCGCCACGCTCCACAGCTCGTACCGGCACACGCGCGTCGCCACCGAACCCTCGAGCGCATCGCGCATGATCCCGTACGCCACCCACTCCGGCCGGCCGGCGATGCGCTTCGGGTTGACCCGCTTCAGCGTCGCCAGCCAGGCATCTTCGCGCGCCTGCCAGCGCGCCAGCGACTCGGGGGAATTGTCCGGCAGCCGGTCGTGCCGGATGTTGGCGACGCCGTTCTGAGTGCCCTCATCGGGATGCTGCTCGAAGTACGCCACCATATAGCTGTCCGCGAGCTGCCGGACCTGGATCGCGAGCGAGTCCGTCCCGGTCTGGAGCGCGAGCAGCGCGAGCGCGAGAGTGGGCGTGGGGATCATGATCTGAGATACAACCGTTTGGGATCGAGCACCTCGCGCAGCAACTGGAGTTCGGCGGCGGTCGGAGCGTCGAGCCGGCCGAGCTTGGGCCGCGCGCGCAGCGGCCAGCCCACCCCGGCCTGGACATCGGCGACGTCCACACCGGGATACAGCGCGGCGAGCACCAGCTCGCCGTCCGTGCCGTCGCGCTCGAGGACGCCCTTGTCGGTGATCACCTTGGCGACGCGGTGCCCCGGGCTGGTCAGAAAATCGACGCGCTCCGGGAAGGCGCGCGGCGAGAGCTTGGCGACGATCAGGATCCGCTGCGCATGGATGGCGATTTCGGCCGCGCCGCCCGACCCGGGCAGCCGCACCTTGGGGTTCGCGTACGATCCGATCACGGTCGTATTGATGTTCGCGTGACGGTCCACCTGCGCGCCTCCCAAAAAGCCTACCTCGATCCGGCCGTTTTGCAGAAACAGCTGAAATACGTCCGCCATGCCGCACACCATCAGCGACCCGGTGACCAGCGCCGGATCGCCGATCGACACCGGCAGGCGCGACGGCGTCGCGCCCACCGCGCCCGATTCGTAGATGAGCACGAGGTTCGGCGCGTGCGTGCGACGCGCGAGATTGCACGCGAGGTTCGGCAATCCGATCCCCACGAACACGACCTCGCCGTCCACCAGCTCGCGCGCGGCGACGGCCGCCATCATCTCGTCGGGCGTGTAGTCAGAAGCCGTAGTTCACTCCGGCGCTGCGCTGCTCACTCGCCTTCAGCCGCTCGGCCAGGCGCGGTTGCTTTTCCATGTATTCGGCCCGATCGCGCACGCCGTAGACGAACTCATCCAGGTAGTTCGCGAGCTGCGCCCGCTCTTTGGAGATCGCCTCCCAGCTCACATAGAAATCGTTGTCCCGGTCGTAATAGCCCTGCGCGTACGATGGATGGGCGCCCCACGGCTCGACCACCACCGCGCTGACCACGACCGCGGGAATCAGGGTCCGATTCGGATCTGAGCGGATCACCCGCTCGTCCACCAGCTCCTCCACGACGACGATCACGCGCTCCGACGCGAACGCGGCCTCCTTCTGGACCCCGAGCAATCCCCAGACCTGCGTGTTGCCCTGCGCGTCGGCCCGCTGCGCGTGTACGATCGTTACGTCGGGATTCAGCGCCGGCACGGTCGCCAGGTTCTCGCCGGTGTACGGGCAGGTGACCGACTTGATGCGCGGGTTGGCGCGGGGGAGGTCGGTGCCGGCGTAGTCGCGCAACGTCCAGTACGGCAGCCGCGCCGCGCCGGCGAGGAAGCGCGCGACCATGCCGAAATGGGAGTACTCATCGATCTCGAGCTGCCCGCCTTCGACGGCGCGGCGGAACGCGTACAGCGACCCCACACCCGGGTTCCCCGCCCACGAAAACACGAGCTTCCGGGCGCATCCCGCGGCGATCATCTGGTCGTAGATCAAGTCCGGGGTGAGCCGGCACAGCGTGAGGTCGCGCCGGCGCTGGCGGATGATCTCGTGGCCCGCGGCGAACGAAATGAGATGGGTGAAGCCTTCGATGACGACGACGTCGCCGTCACGCACCAGGCGCGCGACGGCGTCCTGCATCGAAACAACCTTTGAGCCGTCAGCCATCAGCCGTCAGCTCAATCACTCATCTCATGCAGGCACTCATCGATGATGCGGAGCGCTGTGTCGACATCGTATTCGTCGACCACGAGCGGCGGGGCCAGCCTGAGTGAGCTCTTGCCACAGCCGAGCAACAGCAGTCCCTTCTTGAAGGCGCGGCTCACCAGCTCGTGCGGAATGTCGGGGGCGGGCTCGCGCGTGGTCCGGTCCTTCACGAATTCGACGCCCACCATGAGGCCGCGCCCGCGCACGTCCCCGATCGCGGCGTACTTCTCCTGCAGCCGGCGCGCGCCGCCGAGCAAGCGCTCGCCCATCGTGTTCACCCTGGGCAACAGCTCCTGCTCGACGATGTCGAGCGTCGCGAGCGCCGCCGCGCAACACACGGGATTGCCGCCGAAGGTCGTGCCGTGCGCGCCCGGCTTCCATCTCATGATCGATTCTTTCGCGATGATCGCGCCGATCGGCATGCCGCTGCCGAGACCCTTCGCGGAGAGCAGGATGTCGGGCTCGATCCCTTCGTACTCGCACGCCCACATCTTGCCGCTCCGTCCCACGCCGCTTTGCACCTCGTCGCACACGAGCAGGATGCCGTAGCGATCGCAGATCGCGCGCAAGTCTCGCAGATATCCGGCCGGCGGTACGACGTAGCCCCCTTCCCCCTGAATCGGCTCGACGAAGATTGCCGCGACGCTGTCCGGCGCGACCTTCTTGGCGAACAGCTCCTGCTCGATCCACGAGGTGCAGCGCGTCGTGCACGCGGATTCGCCGCGGCAGTACTCGCAGCGATAGCGATAGCCGTAGGGGACGTGATGAATCTCCGGAACGAACGGCGCGAACCCGGAGCGTTGCACCGCCTTGCTCGCCGTGAGACTCAGCCCGCCGTAGCTGCGCCCGTGGAAGGCGCCGAAGAATCCGATGATCGCCGGCCGGCCGGTCGAATGTCGCGCCAGCTTGATCGCGCCCTCGACCGCTTCGGTGCCCGAGTTCGACAGGAACACGCGCTTCTTGCTCGGCCCGGGTGCGAGCTGGGCGAGCCGCTCGCACAACGCCGCGAAGCTCTCGTAGTAGAAGTCGCTGCCGCAGATATGCAGGAACTTGGCGGCCGCTTCCTGCACGGCCTTCACCACCTTGGGATGTCCGTAGCCCGTGGACGCGACGGCGATCCCGGCCATGAAGTCGAGATAGCGATTGCCGTCCACATCCTCGACCATCGGCCCCTGCCCCCGCGCCACGGCCAGCGGATACTCCTTGGGATACGACGTGGACGCAAAGCGGTCCTGCCGCTCGACGATGGCGCGCGCCTTGGGACCCGGCGGCGGGACGACGATGGCCGGATAGTCGCGACTGGCGCTCATGCGCGGACTTTCATTCCTGCAACGGTTTGCTGCAGCGCTGTAGTGAAGCGGCTCACGATCTCGTCGATCTCTTCCTCCTCGATAATGAAGGGCGGAGCCACCATCACGAGATCGCCGTTCGTCCCGCCCGCATGCCCGACGTTGGGCCAGACGGTGAGCCCGGCATCGAGCGCGGCATCCGCGAACGTCTCGGCGAACTTGACTGAGCGCGGGAACGGCGCGCGGCTGCCTTTGTCCTCGACGAACTCGATGCCGGCGAGCAGACCGCGACCCCGCACGTCCCCGACATGCGGCAGATCGGCGAGCGTCGCGAGCCGCTGATGCAGCACGCGACCCATCCGCGCGCACCGCTCGACCAGGGCGTGTTTCTTGAGATAGCGCATGGTCGCCACGCCGGCCGCACACGCGACGGGGTGATGCGAGAAGGTCTGGGCGTGCATGAAACTCCCGGACCCTTTGGCGATCGCATCCACGATGCGATCGGGCGCGGCGATGCCCGACAGCGCCGCGTAGCCGCCGGAAATCCCTTTCCCGAACGTCATGATGTCGGGCGCGACCCCGTACGGCTCCATCGCCCACCACGTGCCCGTGCGGCCCACGCCGACGAGCACCTCGTCGGCGACGAGGAGCACGTTGTGGCGGTCGCAGATCTCACGCACGCGCCGGAAATACTCGGGCCGGGGCGTCGATCCGCCCGTCGACGAGCCGCCGACTGGCTCAGCGATAAACGCCGCTACCTGGTCGGCGCCGAGGCGGGTAATTGCTTCCTCGAGGACGTTTCCGCTGCACACCGGGCAGTTCGCGCCCTTGCCGCCGCACTCGCAGCGATAGGGATACGACGCCGGGATGCGGTGCACGTCGACGAGCCAGGGGCGGAACATCGCCTTGTACGCTTCCCGCGCCGACGCCGAGAGCGCGAGCAGGGTATTGCCGTGATAGCCCGGCGCGAGCGCGATGATCCGGTTCTTGGACGGCTTGCCGCGCTCGATCCAGTACTGGCGCGCCAGCTTCAGCGCTGCCTCGACCGCCTCCGATCCACTACAAAGGAAGTAGAGCTTCGAGAGATCCCCCGGCAGCGTCGCTTCGATCTCGGCGGCGAGTTCCTCGACCGGACCATGCGTAAACATCGTGCCCGACAGGTACCCGAACTGGCGGCACTGCTCGGCGACCGAGTCCGCGATTTCCGGGTTGGAGTGGCCGAGGTTCGCCACGTAGGCACCCCCGACCGCATCGAGGTAGCGCTTGCCGCGCTCATCGATGAGCCAGCAGCCGTCGCCGCGCACGATCTTGGGATACTCGTGCGCGAGTTTCCGATAGAAGACCGGACTATCGGGATAGGCGTACGTCATTGGCCCCCGGCGGCGCGCGACCACGGCGGCGTCACGCCGTTGCTGCGCGCGTACGCGATCAGCTGTCCCAGATGCTCGTGCGCGTGGGTGACGGTGGTGAAGTAGACATTGCGATACGTGGTCTGCTGTCCGAACATCGTCGCGGGCTTGTCGAGATCCGCGTCGCTCGTGTTCCGAATCGCAGTGCGCACGTGGTCGAACGAGCGCTTGAGCTGTGCGATTGCCTCGGCGCGGTTGGCGGCGTTCTCACCCTGCGGTGCATCGGCTGGGGCCTTCACGCCCGCAAACGACGTGAGGTAGTAGTTGCCGCCTGTGACGTGCATGATGACTTCGCCGACGGAGCGGACGCCGGCCGCGGGCCGCCACGACAGCTTGTCTTCGGGGATCGCTCCGGCGAGCTGCTCGAGCTTGCTTGCGGCGTCATCGAGCTGCGCGAGCATATCGCCGCGCACACCCTTCGGCGCTGCAGCACCTTGAGCTGCTGCTGCGGAACTCAGACCGACCAGACCTGCGACCAACAGAGCTATGGCCTTCATACGACGCTCCCGGTTTTGAGTAGGACCGGGAATATGCCGCCATTGGGCACCGCTCGTCAGGGCAACGGAGCTGTCACGCGGGCTGTAAGCCCCTTGCGACCGCTGATAGCAAACGCCGCAACGCTGACGGTGCCGCGGAACGGAATCGGACCGCTGACTACGGGACTGCGTGACGTTGGGTCGCTGCCGTCGGTCGTGTAGCGCATTGTGAAACCGGGGATCTCCAGGGTGCTGTACACCATCCCTCCCTGGATCTTGAGGCCCGGAGTCGGGATTCGGTAATTGAGTCCCGGCATCTCGCGCTCGAGCCTGGGCAGCTCGCGCTTACCGACCACGTTGACGAGCTGCGACCACGAATCTCCAAAGAGCGAATCGGATTTCGCCGCGTTGCTCTCCCGCGCCCATGCGGGGTCCGCCGCCCACGCACGCTCGGCGAGCCCGAACAGCTTCGGCACGAGCATGTAGTCGAGCCGCCCTTCACCACCGATCGTTTCCGACCAGAGATTGCCCTGAATGCCGAGGATGTGTGCGCGACCGTAGTCGGTGAGCCGATCCTTGCCGACGAAGACGGCCGGATTGAGCGGGTTGCCGGCACGGTCAACCCGCGCGTTACGGTAGTAGTCGAACGGGATGAACTCGAATGGCTTGCGGAGATCGATGAAGCCGCCCCAGTCAAGTCCGCGCTCATCCGTATTAGGATTCCACGCGAGATCGAAATAGAAATTCGTGACGGGACTGAGCACGACGTCGTAGCCGCCGTTCGCGAGCCGGTACGCGAGATCCTCGGCGCCCCAGCCGGGCACGTTGTTCCAGACATACGCGCGCCAACCGCGCTCGGCGAAACCAGGATTGACGATCTGGGTCGGGCGTCCATTGAGTCGCGTCTTACGCACCGCGATCTCTTCCCAGCCCGACGGAACGAGCCCGTAGATCTTCAGGATGTCGGCGACACGGCCATACAACACGTACCAGAGATCATCGACGCTGGTGAGTCCCTTCGCCTGCATGAGCGCTTGCACTGCCGGCGAGCCCACCCAGACGCCGTTCGGGACTTCATCGCCGCCCATGTGGATGTTCTTCAAGGGCGCCCCAGCCTCGCGATGCATCGCGACGAGATCAGCGACCACCTTCTCGATGAAGCGATACGTCGACTCGAGCGCCGGATCCATCACGTTGTCGGGGTACCCCTGCACCGAGCGGTACACCGAGCGGTCGTTCGGATCTGTCAGCTGGTATTGCGCGTTCCCCGCCATCGCCTTGACAGCCGCCCGCGCGTGGCCGGGCATCTCGATCTCGGGAATCACTTCGATGTGGCGCGCGGCCGCGTAACGCACGATTTCGACGTAGTCCGCACGAGAGAAGAATCCGCTTCCCCAGCTTTGATCGGCTTGGCCACCCGAACCCCATGCCGGTGGCAGGAATTGTTTGGAGTCGAGTGTGTGGCCGCGGCGCGCACCGATCCTCGTCAGCTCCGGGAGCCCCGCGATTTCGACGCGCCAGCCCTCGTCGTCCGTGAGGTGCATGTGGAAGACGTTCAGCTTGTAGCGGGCAAGCAGGTCGATCGTGCGCAGCACCGACGCCTTCGGTTGGAAGTTGCGCGCGACGTCGAGCATGAAGCCGCGGTAGCCAAAGCGCGGCGCGTCCACGACGCGCAGCGCGGGCAACACCAGCGCTCCGGCGGTTGGTGACGCCGGGAGTAGACCGCGCAACGATTGCAGCCCGTAGAACACGCCCGCCGCAGACGCCCCGACGACCCGGATGCCTCCAGTGGGATCGACCACGAGCTCGTACGCCTCAGGTGACGACTGCCCTGCGACAGCACCGATCTCCAATCGCAGCGTATGACTGCCCGCTGCCGTCCGGCCCGCGCGCAGGTAGGGCCGAAAGTACTCAGCCGCGAACGTTGCCTCGTTCGCGAGCGCAGGCGCCGCGCTGATCTCCGGCATCACGGAGAGCCGCAGCTCTCCTGTTTCTTTGGTTACTTGGAGCGGCGTCGGGAATACCGGCGGCAGGGCGCTCACGGAGATGTCGCGAGCCGCGGAGTCGCGCGTGAACTGTGCCGCAGGTGTGACGATGCGCTGCGAGCGCTGGAACGGAGCCGCGACGTAATCGGTCAGCGGAACGGCGGCGTCTTTCGCGTTGTCGAACACGATGTACGGACCCGCAGGGACGAAGCTGCGATTGAGCAGCGGATCGGTCCGGTACGGAATCCGGATCGTCGCGCCTGGCGCGAGACCGCTAAAGCCCGTGCGCGGGACGATGCGATGAAGATCGCCGATGACGTCCTCGATCTCGAACCCCGATCCCACGGTGCCCGAGTCCGCCGAGTGCAACGCGCTGAAGTAGATCGCCCAACCGGTTGGCGGCAGCTGCTTCGTGTCGCGGTTGGTGAGGATGAAGGCCGCGTTGGTATCGCCCGTGAGCTCCCAGCGGAGCTGCAATGCGGTTTGGGCTGCGGGCACCGTCGGAGTGAAGACGAGCAGAAGTGCGGGCAGGACGGCGAGGAGTCGGTTGCGCATGACAGAGAAGCTACGACCTACTTGCGTACGGCCGCGAGTAGCCCGGTCCGCAGGCAACCCCACACAAACGCGGGGAGCGTCTGGGTCGAAGAAAACGCGAGGTTGATCGCGCCCCGGCGTGGCGCCTGCTCCCCACGATCCGGGTTGGCAGCGTGCAGCCCCGCCCCCCCTACCGCGGTCGCGATGCCGCGCGCCGCATCCCCGATGACCCCACCCGTCCCCAGGACGCCTCCCGACCCTCGGCCGGTCACTTTGATGGTGAGGTCCTTGTAGCGCGGTGTGACGAAGCCCTGCGCCGCGCCATTGGTGACCCGCGCATCGAAGGTCACTTGCTGGATTCGACCTTTCGTGAATTGCAACGGCATGGTCTCATGGATGAAGGTGTTGAGGCTGGTCGCATCCATTGCGCCGAGCGTGCCGCGGAAGGTCATGGTGAAGGTTTGTGCGTCGAGCGGCACCAGGAATTCGGTATCGAGCCGGCCTTCGTCTTGAACGAATGCCGTGGCACGCAACGTCGTGGGACTGTCACTCCGGCGGCCCGGGACATGCCGCACGTTGACGATGCTGGCGTCGAGCCGCGCGAACGTCAGCACGCCCGGCTGCGGGCGTCGCGCGTGGTGTTCTCGATATGTCACCTCACTGCCCTGGAGCAACACCGAGTCCACGCTCCAGCTTCGCGCGAGGTCGGCGATCCACCGTTGGGGCGTGCGGCGAATCGTACGCTTCGGGTTGGGCGGTCGTCGCTTGTCACTGAGAACGTCCACGCGCAGCGAGTCGACTTGGACGGTCCTCGCGCGCACTCCCGTGCCGAGCACGAAGGCCCCGACATCGAGGCCCCGGATGGCAATGCGGGCGATTGTGGTGCTGAGGCGCGAGCGCCGGTACGGCCGCGCTTGCGCGAACGCGGAGTCGCTGATCGTCGGCGCGAACGCAAAGCCACGGATTTCGACGGTCGAATCGGGGAGGCTGGCCTCAAACCGCGCCACGCGAAGGGCTGTGGTGCTGTCGGGGTATGCCAAAAAGCTTGTCGCCGAGATGTCGATCTTGCGACTGAACAGAAGCCGGCTGGTTGCGGCGGAATCGGCGGGGTCGACCGTGACGTCCGTCATGTGCCACTCCAGGTGGTCCAGCTCGAGCCTGGCTGTGTCGCCACGCGCCCATTGAAAGCGGAAGTCCAGATCGGTGTGAGGGAAGTCGATGCGCGCGAGGAGCACGCGCGGGGCGAACGTGGGGAGTCGCAGGCCCCGCTGCACGACGACGACCCCCGGTCGCGGCGCCGCCCGAAGGGGGCGACCGGGGAGGCTGGGCGGCGGCATTTGCGCCGCGGCACTGACGCCCCGGCAACCGAACGATTTCGCAATGAGGCCGCGGGACGTGATGAGCGAGAAGACGTGGATGCCCGTGATGGCGCAATCGTGGAACGTCAGGCGCACCGCCGGGAGCGGGCGCTGCCGTTTCGCGTTGATGTCCTCGTTCGTGGTGACGCGGATCGACTCCACCGCGATGCGTCGGCGGAGCGCATTGAAGCGGACGCGGTGGACCTCGACGCGGTACACGTCGCCCGTCCTCTCCGCAATCGCGGCCGGGGCATTGGAGACCAACAGCTGTTTGACGACCCAGGTCCCGCGCCGCCACACCGCAATCAGCACGAGTGCCGCGAGCGCGGCGAGCCCGATCGCCAGGCGACGATGCTGCATGCGGATCCGCGTATCTCAAGCTACCGCCACCACGGACAAGGGGCGAGCATGTGCGCTCAGCCTGCGGTTACATTCGTCCCGTGCCCTCGCCCTCCCGCGCTGACCTGTCCGCGCCCGGCGCGCGTCTGCTTTCGTCCTGGCGGCGGCTGTCCGTGCTCCCGGGCGGCAAGCTGCTGTTCAGCCTGCTCGTGGGCTGGATGACCCCGTACTCCGGCACGCTCGGCGCCCGTGTCACCGAGCTGGAGCCGGGTTGGTGCCGGGTCACGCTCCGCGACCGCCGGCGCGTGCGGAATCATCTCGCGTCGGTGCACGCGATGGCGCTCGCGAATCTCGCGGAGATGGCGAGTGGACTCGCGGTCCTGGTGGGCCTGCCGGCGGGTGTCCAGGGGATCGTCACCGGGTTCTCGATTTCCTATCTCAAGAAGGCTCGCGGCTTGTTGACGGCCGAGTGCCGGGCGAGCGTGCTGCAGGTGAGCGCCGAGCAGGAGTACGAGGCGTCGGTCGCGATTACTGACGCGGCGGGCGACGTCGTCGCACGCGCCACGGCAAAGTGGCGGCTGCGGCCGATCCCCCCGCGATGAGCCTGCTCGATACAGGTCTCACGCGGCAGCTCGGGATAGAGGTGCCGCTGATTTGTGGCGCGATGTATCCCTGCACCAACCCCGAGCTGGTGGCGGCGGTATCGGCGGCCGGTGGCATCGGCGTCGTGCAGCCGCTGTCGATGATCTACGTCTACGGACACGATCTACGAGAGGGTCTGCGGCTCATCCGGCGCACGACCCACAAGCCGGTCGGCATGAACGTGTTGATCGAACGCAGCTCGAAGCTCTACCTCGAGCGCATGCACCGGTACGTGGACATCGCACTCGAAGAAGGGGTGCGCTTCTTCGTCACTTCACTCGGCAATCCACGCTGGGTCGTCGAGCGCGTGGCGCCACTGGGCGGGATCGTCTATCACGACGTGACGGAGCGGAAGTGGGCGGAGAAGGGATTGGCCGGTGGAGTCCATGGCCTCATCGCGGTGAACGATCACGCGGGCGGGCACGCAGGCCCGCGCAGCGCGCAGGCGCTGTTTGACGAGCTTGTGAACCTGCGCGTGCCGATCGTCTGCGCCGGCGGCATCGGCGATGAGGCCGGCTTCGTCTCGGCACTGCGGATGGGCTACGCCGGCGCGCAGCTCGGCACGCGCTTCATTGCCACGGTCGAGTGCGCGGCGCACGACGACTACAAGGAAGCGATCGTCCGAGCCAACGAGTCCGACATCGTGCTCACCGAGCGCGTGACCGGCGTGCCGTTGGCGGTAATCCGCACGCCCTATGTGGAGCGGATCGGGACGAAGGCAGGCCCCGTCGCGCGCTGGCTGCTGCGGGGACGGAAGACCAAGCACTGGATGCGCACGGTATTCGCACTGCGCTCCGCGTGGCAGCTCAAGCGGGCGTCGCTGAAGGGCGGCGCCGGGGAGAAGACGTCGAAGGACTACTGGCAGGCGGGCAAGAGCGTCGCGGGGATTCACGGGATCGAGCCGGCCGGGGAGATCGTGCGCCGCTTCGCCGCGGCGGCGCGCTAGCGCGCCGGAGGGGCGAGCATCTGCGCTCGCCCCTCATTAGTTTTCTCTCGCTTGGAATTGCTGGCCCCTCGTCCAATGGCAGGACAGCGGACTTTGGATCCGCGAATCTAGGTTCGAATCCTAGGGGGCCAATTCGTTCGAGTGTTCGCCCCTAGCGAGGCCTTTGGTGGATGCTCACGGATCATCGTCGGTGTCATCGTCGGCGTCATCCTGCTTCAGGCCGCCGAGCAAGTAGCGCCAAGCATCGCGGAGTAGCGGCATGCCGTCGGGGCCAAGCGGCGTCCGCATGTCGACTGCCGAGGACTGGTGCGGATTGGGGGTGGCGTATCCCCCCTGGGGTTCGAGGTCGGTGAGGAGGATGTGCGTGCCGCCGTACGTCGCGTCACTCATCTCCGCCAGGACCGGCTCGCCGAATCGGTCCAGGTCGAGTGCGGTGAGATTCGGTCGGATCCCCGGGGCGAGATGGTCGCGGACGTGGAACAGCGCGAAGTACTTTGCGGCGGGCGTCTTGCCGATCGAGACCCACGCATCGGTCTCTCCCGACACGCGCGCGTCGGGGGGGCCGGAGAACATGATCACCCTATTCACGCGGCGGAGCTTGCCTATCAGTGCCGCCTGGCCCGCTCCTTGTGAATGACCTCCCACGGCGATCCGCGACCATCTCGGTTCGCCGTCCTTGAGAAACCGCGACCACTCCTCGTTGGGGTACTGCGCGTCGAGATAGAGGAGCAGTTTCGCCAGTCTGTTGTCGATGCTGTTTGCCTGGTTCACGTCCACGAAACTCGAGCGATCAGTCCCGTCGATGATCTCCAGACGCGCGTTTCCGGAGCATTCCGGGTCGGGGCTACCAGTGCAGACATCCACCACCGCGACGTTGTTCTTGTACATGAGGCCGATCACGTAGTACCCCTGCCGGGCGGCCTCTTGCTGAACGAGTTGATAACCTCTGGGTCGGCCCCCGGTGCCCGCCATGAACACGAACAGCTTGCCGTTGGGCTTTTGGTCCGGGTCGAGCCAGACGAAGTGGTGATTGAACTGAGGATTGACCGCTGGGATCCAGTCAATCGCCGGATCGGTTGCCTGGGGCGCGATGATGCGCGGGACGAGCGGCGCGGCCACCGCCGTCGTGCGTGACATCATCGGCGTGGGGCTCAGCGGACGTCCGCTGTCCTGACAGGCTTCGAGCGCCAGCGCGGTTACAACGGCCAACACCATGACATTCAATGGGCGGGTGTTCATGACTCACCTCCGTTAGAGATCATCGTCGGCATCCTTATCGCGGTCGATTCCCCATCGTCACGCGACTCACGGCGAACGCGTCTGGATTGCGGCATATGTTGAGGGACTGCCATCGCTCGAGACCGCCATCACCACCCAGCCCCAGCACCAGCTCAAGGGGCACGGACCGAGTCCCAGAATGCCGGTCGTGTTAGCCGGGTATGTGCCCGCCAGTCCCTCGTAGGCTGGTCCGCCGTTGTCATCCATGAACCAGAGCTCGTAGCCGGATTCCACCGAGGAGTTGTCGGTCCACGTCAGGTCGTCGCCGACCATGGTGAGATTGCTCGGGCCCAACAGCGGCGCCGTGCACGCGCCAATCGGCGGTGAGTCTCCCGCGGCGTTGAAGGCAACGACGCGGTAGCAGGCCGACTGCTCGATCGTCCACGTTGTGTCGACGAACGACACCCAGGAGTCGTTCGAGGGACCGGTCGACCCGACGATCAGCCAACTGGCCCCGTTGTCAGACGACCGCTCGACCCGGAAGCCATCCTCGTTCGTCGAATTGTCGTACCACTGGACCTGGACGGTGATGCCCGGGACCAGTGCCGCGAAGACTGGACCGGGCGCACCTGGTGTCGGCGGCGGAGGAGGCGGGGGAGGCGCCGGAGTGGTGACACATGCGATAGCCGAAAACGCCGAGACGTGGATCTTCCCCCCCTTGGTCTGGAAGGCGCGCAGCTTGTAGCAGTATTGCGTGCTGGCGGTGAGTCCCGTGTCGCTGTATGCCGAGGTGTTCGCCGCAAGACTGGCGCGCAGGGTGAAGGCGCCGCTCGCCCCGGCCGTGGAGCGATGGACCTCGAAGCCGCTCTCGTTGGACGAGTTGTCCTGCCACGACACATCGATCCGGCTCACCGACACGGCGATGACGGTGGGATTCGACGGCTCGTTCACTGCCGACCCCGGAGCGGCGGCCCGAGCCTCGAGGGTGGGCTCGACCGGTTGCATCCGGTCGCAGGCGACAGAGAGTGACAGGATAGCCGTCACGGTGAACACCGAGCGCACAACCATGGAACCCTCCCGCGAAGGATTGCTGGATCGATCAACACGCTCGTGGGACGGACGGCTGTCGACGGTTTGCTCAGAGGAGACTTCGGTGGATCAGCGCAGATTGGAAACGAAAAACGGATTGGCTCACACCAATCCGCAATCCGAGTTCAGCAATTCACGGTTCTGTTCTGGGTTGTCCTGTTCCGCGACCATCCGTGCTTGCTCACGGACCCCGTGGCCTCCAGAAAGGGGCGGCGTCAAGTACGCCGTTGTTCGTGAGTTGGAGAAAGCCCGGGCGGTCGGCGTTCATGACATAGATCTCATAGGTTGCGTAACGGCTTTGTTGGTCGAAGGTGAAAGCGATCTTCGTGCCGTCGGGCGACCACTGGCCGCCTACGGCTTCCGCCCCGCAGCAGAAGTTGGTGAGCTGGCGCTGGGTTGTACCGTCGGCGTTGATCACGAAAATCTGATGAGTGTAATAACTCGGGCTTTCGCCCACAAAGAGGATCTTTGAGCCGTCGGGCGACCAGACAGGTCCGCCGGCTGAGTGGCCCGGGCTGAAGGTGAGTCGCGCGGTGCCCGTGCCGTCGGCGTTCATCACGTGAATCTCCCAGTTACCGGTACGGAGGCTCTCGAAGGCGATCTTTGTGCCATCGGGTGACCATTGGGCAAAGTTGTCAGGGGACGGGCTGTCGGTGAGGCGGAGTTGGCCCGAGCCGTCTGCGTTCATCACGTAGACGTCATCGTTGCCCTCGCGGTCGCTGCCGAAGAGGATCTGGACGCCGTCGGGTGACCATGCGGCCCAGTCGTCGAAGGCCGGGTTGTTGGTGAGGTTACGCTGGCCCGAGCCGTCGGCGTTCATCACGTAGACCTCACTATTGCCGTTGCGGTCGCTGGTAAAGAGGATCCGCGAGCCGTCGGGTGACCATGCGGCGCAGCAGTCTAAGGCCGGGTTGCTCGTAAGGTTACGTTGGCCCGACCCGTCCGCGTTCATGACGTAGATCTCACGATTGCCGTCCCGGTCGGTTTCAAAGAGGATTTTCGAGCCGTCAGGCGACCAGACCGCATGGTAGTCTTGGGCTGGGTTGTTTGTGAGGTTCCGTTGAGCCGTGCCGTCGGTGTTCATCGCATAGATCTCATCGTTACCATCGCGCAGCGTCAGGAACGCGATCTGGCCGTCTGTGAGCGCGATAATCCCAACGACGGCTGTGAACGAGTTGCGGTTGTCTCTGACTGAGGTGGCCGTAATGCCGAGCGTGCCGGGGGGCACCGATGCCGGCGCGGTGTAGGTCGCCTGCGTTGGCGTGACGCGGGACAAACTGCCACAGATTGCCGGGCCGCCGCTGCAACCCGAGATGCCCCAGTTGACGCCGCTATTGGTCGGGTCGTTCGTCACGGTCGCCGTGAAATCCTCTTGCCCGCCGGTGACCAGGCTCGCATTGGCCGGGACGATAGAAACCAGGATCCCAGACATATAAGTGAAGCAGCCGTGGCAGATGCCACTACTCCCGCTCGAGGAGGTCACAACCACATCCGTGGTCCCAAGGTTGGTTGCCGCCGGTGTGGTACCTGTGATCTGACGACTGCTCACTACGGTGCGGTCAACCAACTCGCCGGCACCGATCCTGACGCTCGTCACGTCGAGGAAGTTGGTGCCCGTAATGGTCACGCTGGTCCCGCCGCCCGACAGATCGCTCGCGGGGCTCACGCTGGTAACCGTGATCAGTGCGGCAGGGAGGACTGGTTCCTTGCAGCCTGCATGGAGGAGAGCGCTGAGAAAGCTGCCGAAGATCGCTGCCGCTCTGGTCGGCTTCATATCCCGTCCCGTCTGATTGAATGATTCCCAGCGCCCGTGCGCCATTTGATGCGCCCGTGAGACGGACGGCTGGGTCGGCGTTGCTCGCAGGCGAGGAGTCACGGGACGAGAACGGTGGCGGTGCCGCTCTGGCCCCCCGCGCTAGCCGTGATCGTCGCCGCTCCGGCCGAAACCGCCAGGACGATTCCCGCCGGCGACACGGAGGCCACCGCCGGGTTGTCGCTGACCCACATGATCGGGCGGAAGAACAGGCGGTTACTGTTTGCGTCGCGGAGCTGAGCCGTCAGTTGGAGCGTCGCTCCTACCTGGACCGACTGGCTGTCTGGGGTGACTGTCACCGCGGCCACGTCCTGCTCACGCACAGCCTGCCATGCCCCGTCGTCGGTCCCGCAGCGCGTCGTTCCGGTGATGTGGTCGGGGGGATTACCGGAGACGGTGCCGTAGTAAACGCACTTCGCTGTGACGAAGAACGTGATGCTGTCGCCGACGACGATCCCGTTCGACACCGGGTCTTCGTGAGTGTTGTCCTTAGGGCCAGTAGAGAGGTAACACATGCCGACCTGCTGGGACGACCCGCTGAATGCCCCGTTGGTCTGATTGAAGATGTAGCTCCCCGTATCGGCGCAACTCGAAAAAACGTACAGCTCAGTCCAGTCCCAAATGCCGCTAATGTCAGCCGGGGTGAACGCGGTCGCCGTGAACATCACATACGGGGCGCCCGGCAGGCCAGAGGCAGTCGCGGTGACGGTTTGTGTCCCAATCGCCGGGCCTAGGGTGTGCCGTGCGCGCGCGTAACCGTTCGGCAGCATCGTCGTGTCGCGCGTCGTAGTGAGCGACCCGCCGCCCGTGGCCACGGCCCAGTCGATTACGACGCCCGCCACGCCATTGCCGTCAGCATCGGTCGTCCGGACGACATAGTAGGCATTTAGCGGCGCGTTGGTCGCGCCTGTCTGGCCGTCGCCCGATGCAAGGTCCAGCTGTGGCGTGAACGCTGTCGCCGTAAACGCCACATACAGCGCGCCCGGCAGGCCTGAGGCGGTCGCGGTGGCGGTCTGCGTCCCACTCGCCGGGCCTAGGGTGTGCCGCGCGCTCGCGTAGCCGTTCGGCAGCGTCGACGTATCGCGCGTCGGAGTGATCGACCCGCCGCCCGTGGTCACGGCCCAGTCGATCACGACGCCCGCCACAGCGTTGCCGTACGTGTCCATGATCTGGACCACGTAGTCGGCGGCGAGCGGCGTATTGGTGCGCAGGCTCTGACCGTCGCCCGACACAGATCGAAGCTGTGTTGGTGTAGCCGCGGTCGCGGTAGCGTTGAAGCACAGCGCCGATCCGCAAGCGAAATCGGTACCGATGAAGATCGGACCCGGCTGGATCAGCCCCGGGACACTGGCCCGAGCCGCGTAGGTGCCAGGCCAACGTCCGAGCTTCAGCTTGAGCGGCGAGGTGGCGATACCTGCGGTATCGGTCAGGACAGTATCCCTGAAGACGCCTACCGAGTCGTCGTACATCTCCCACAAGACCTCGACACCATGGGCCGGCGTGTCACCGCGCCGGACCAGAACGCGAAAAGGCAGCGCGAGTGTGGCCAACACGGTATCAGTCTGGTTATCCCCGCTGTTGGTGGGGGTTTTCAAATAGTACAGTGAGACAATCGGCGGCGGGGGCGGCGCGGGCGGCGGGGGCGCGACGCTGTCGTGACACGCCGTTATGAGCGTGGCTCCGAACATACCGAGCAGGCGCTGAGCACGCATAGAGCCAACTCCTATGGCGAGTGGACGCCGATGACCACGACCAACCAGTACTGGTCGCACCGCGTCGCGGAGTTCGAAGCGCACGCCGAGAGCTCCGCGGAGCCGCCACCGATGCTCAACGTGCCAGGAAACATCCAGTGAACGCTCGTCAACCCATCCAAGCCGGATCTGGTAATCTCTGGCTCGACTCTGCCAATCGACCCGCGGAATCGCACAAAGGCGCCCTCGATGCTGTTGTCGGCACCGTCCATGACGCGCACGGTGGCGCGCACTGAGCCGGAGTCACCCACCTGATCCGCCGTGAGCGGTCCATAAAAATCGACGAAGTATTCCTCGTAGCTGGTAGCGGTTGCTGCCGACGTGAATTCGACTGTGACCGCGTTCTCGAGCGCCTCGCCCTCCAGGTCGCGGATACCCCGTGTGACGATCAAGGTGTAAACCGTCGATACAGCGAGCGGAGCCGCAGGCGTGAACAACACCGTAACACGCGCGGAGTCGAGGAAGGCGAGGGTGCCGGGGACAGCGGTGGAACCGCGGCGGAGTTGTACTGCCCCTGGTAGCGTTGCCGAGTCGATCGGCTCACTGAAGACGACTACGATGCTCGAGTTAAGCGGGACGTCCCGCTTTCGGGGTGGTGGATTTGTGCGGACTACTATTGGTGGCCTTCTGGCCGCCACGACTGCCTGCACCGTGTAGACGACGTCGCCCGTGGCATCGCGCACAACCACCGCGATCGTGTCGCCGGGCCGGGCGCCTACGGCGATCGGATCGAACCCCCCTGATCCGACGGCCACCTCGATCGTGATTGTGGTGCGTAGGTTCTGGACGGTGGCAAGCCGACCCTCTGGTGCTGTTCCCGGCGTCAAAGAGACATACGCAACGCTGTCGCCCGCTGAGGTGGCCGCGGCGGACAGCGACCCGCTGCGATGGGCCCGCGACGACTTGACACCACCGGTGATTTGGTTCGAGACGATCGGACCTAGGGGCAACACGACAGGCCCGGGGCCGGGGCTGTCGGTGCAAGCTGCGAACAGTGCCACGCAGGCGAATACGATGACCCGGCGGCTGATCGTTACCTCAGCGCGCACAGCGACCCCTCTCTCTGGTCGTCATAATGCGACGGACTCGGTCCGGGCGCTTGCTCACCGGCTGCCCTCCGCTACCACAAATCCCGCCCAGTAGAACGGAGGCGTCATCGCCGGCGTCTTTAGCAGCGCCCGTTGCGCCTCGGCCAGCGCCCGCGCCGGCTCGCCCGCGACGTCGCCCGCACCATAGAACCGCTCCATCAACGCGGCCGTGGCCCAGTCGTCCACCGGCCACAGCGTCGAGACAACGTGTCGCGCACCGGCGTGCATGAACGCGCGCGTCAGCCCGACCCAGTCGTCGCCCGCCGGGACGTCGGCAAGTGCGCCCGACGCGACCCCCGTCTCGCACGCCGACAGCATGACGAGATCGGCGGTGAGGCTCAGACCGAACACCTCATGAACCTCGAGCCGCCCGTCCTCCGCACCATCGGGCGCGAGCTGCACGAACGAGAAGAGCGGATTCTGTTTGTTGAGCACGCCGTAGGTCGCGAGGTGCAGCACACGTTGCGTTGGTGCGAGACGACGAAATGCCGACTCCGTCGCGGCGCTGCCGGTCAGCACCCGCGCATCCACTCTCGCAAGGCGTTGGATCGTCGCGACTTCCTGACTCGACCCGGGCAGCGTCATCGGGCGCGGCGCGAATGCCAGCACGCCAGCGCCTGCCGGCCCCGCCGGCCGGTCGCCAAGCGCAATCCAGACGGACGCCGATGGCGTCATCGCGAGCTCGTAACGCTCGACGAGAAATCGGCCCACGCTGTCGATCAGCGCGGCGAACGGCAGGTACTGCAGCTCCACATGTGGCACGACGACCAGTCGAGTCTTCCCGGCGAGCAGTCCGGTCTGCTCGAGGGGAGCAACAAGCGTGGCGTGGAGTCGTCGCAGCGGCGCGCGCCACAGCGAATCAATGCCGCCGGAACCCCGTCGCGCGAGCGTCGCGCGCGTGAAATCGATCAGCCGCGCCAGGTCGTGGCGGCGCGTCCCGAGATCCAACACCGCGATAGTATCGCTGGTCACAACGAAACCAAGCGTCGTCGAGTCGCTCACGAGATACTCGATGAACACCGCGTTATTGGTGAGACGTCGGGCGACGCTCTGCCACGTGACGACGTCGGGGGCGACGAGCGCGGCGTGCCGTGGCGCACGCTCGCGCGCTTCCAAAAGGAGGTCCGCGTATGCTCCCTGCGCGCGAACCAGTGTTTCCCGGGTCACGCTGGAGCTGACCGCTACATCGGATCCGCGGACCGCCTGGTCTCCGGGCTCTACGTTCTCCAAACCACGCGTCAGCTCGGCGATCCGGCGGCGCAGGTCCTGCTCGCGCGTCACGATGTCCTCGGACGCGTCGGCGCGAGTCGTGATGCGGCCCCGCGCCAGCATCTCCAGCATCTCGCGGGCCCGCAGCCTCTCGCTCGCGTCGAATGCCGCTCCGACACGCCCGCGCTCTTGCTCGACGAGCGCGAGCTGCGCGTACACGTCCCACTTGTCTGCGAGAAACGCGGAGCGCCGCTCCGGCAGAACGAGTGACCGGCTGGGACGCTCGATGTCCCCGAGCGCACTACGCAGCTCGCGGGCGGCCGCGTCCGTCGCGCCCTGGACGCGCAGCACACTCGCCCACCCCGCGTGCAAACGCCACGCGATCTCCGGCGCGGTGTGGTCGCCGAGCCGGTCGAGCGCCGCGCGGTAGAGCGAATCCGCGGCGAGGGGTGCACCCGCATGCGCCTCGAGCGCCGCCCATTCGCCGAGCGCAGCAGCAGCGGCCACGGGATCTCCAGCGCGCGTGAGGTCGGCGGCCGCGCGCGCCAGGTGGCTTCGGGCCGCCGCCGTATCCCCACGGGCGAGAACCGCTCGCCCCAACGACACTCGAGTCAGCGCCGCAGCGCGCGAGTTTCCGGCTCCGAGCTGGGTGCGCAGGGCGGTTTCGAGCAGCGACTGCGCGTGGACCGCATCGTCCCGCGCCAGGAGCAACAGTGCCCGCCCTTCCTGCGCCTCGGCCTCGCCCGTGGGTTCTGGCGCGAGTCGGTAGAGAGCCTCCGCGCGCGCGTATAGGCGCTGCGCCTCGGCCAGCGTGTTCAGCTGCACGGCAAGGTCGGCACGCGCGAGCGCGATGCCGGCCCGCGCGGCGGGCGGCGCTCGGGTCGAATCGGCGCGATGCTGCGCACGGCTCAGTTCGTCGCGCGCACGCTGCAAATCCCCCGCGGCCGCGAGCGCGCCCGCAAGGTCGCGCCGGACAGCAAGCTCCTCCGCCACCGGCCCGGTTCGTTCGTAGATCGCCAGGGCTTCGCGCAGGGCGACGCGGGCCGCGGGATAATCACCGCGCCGGAGCTCGAGCTGACCGAGCCCGTGGAGCGCGACCGCGGCATCGGCCCACGACTCGTGGGCCCGCCAGGTCGCGAGTGCGTCGCGGTACAGCGCTTCGGCGCGCGCGAAGTCTCCGGCGAGACTCGCGAGACCCGCGAGGTTGACCAGGTTCGTCGCCGCGACGTCGTCGCGACCGTCGCGACGATTGAGCGCCAGTGCGGTGTCGAACTGCCGCCGCGCTTCCTCGAGATCACCGAGCCGTTGCACCAGCAGACCGAGATTGTTGTGATCCGCCGCGGTACCCCGCGTGTCGCCGATGCGGTCGCGCAGCGCCAGCGAATTGGCGTAGTCTTCGCGCGCCGCCGAGAGGTCACCGCGCTCTTCGTGCGCGCCAGCCAACGCCCCAACGGCATTCGCCTCGACGCGGAGGTCACCGATCGCCGCGGCCAGCGCCCGAGCCCGTTCGAGGTACGTGGTCGCACTGTCGAGTCGACCATCTTCAAGCAGTCCTGCCCCGATGTTGCCCAGGAGCGCGGCCATTCCCGCCGAATCGCTGTTCGTCGTCGCGCGTCGGAGCGCGCGTTGCCAGAGCACGACCGCGGCATGCGGGCCCTCTGCGCCGAACGCCCTGATCCCCGCCCGGCGCATGGAGTCAACCGCGACCTTGGCCGACCGGCGGGCGGGCGGCCAGGCCGCAAAGCGCGCGACCTCGCGCACGAGAAACGAATCGCGCCACGCCGTCGCGTAGGCCGCGGCGATCTTCCACGCGGTGTCAAGCTCCCCCCGCCGCAGCGACTCGTTGACGGCGTCCCGCACCACCAGCGGCCGCTCGCGCACCTCGAGAACGAGCGAAGACGGGGGCAAGCTGACAGCGAGCAGTCGGAGAGAATCGGAGGCAGGCGATTGCACGACGGCGAGAAGACACCCAAGCCCGACGACTATCATCGCCGCCGCGATTCCGCGACTCGGAATTCGGCCAACTCCGACGTCGCCCACCGATCGAAGCCGGTGCGTGCGTCCACCTTCCACAGATATGAAGCGCCCGCGACGAGCGTGACTGAATCAGGGAAGGCGATGACGGTATCGGGGGCTTCGGCGGCGTACACTACGCCACCTGTGGCGTCGAACACCGTCACGCGATATCGGTCCGCCCCCGCGACGTGGCTCCAACGGAGATCGCGAACAGCGGCGACCACGCCAATCGGCGATCGCAGAACGGGCGTGGTTGCGGGTGGCGGCGGTGGCGGTCCCCTGTGCCCGGACGACGGGTCGTCTCCAGGAGACGAAAGAAGGAGGAGCAGGACCGCGGCCGCGGCAAGCGGCACGGCGATCCGGTACCAGCGGCGGCCGCTCGGAGCAACCGAAAGCTCTCGGGCGACCGCGGGATCAGCGAGCGCTCTCGCAAGTGACGCCACGGCCCCCCGACACCGCACACACGTCGCCATGTGCGGGAGCACCGATGCTCTCAGGTCCGGCGCGAGCGAGCCTTCCGCGAACGCCGCGATGACATCGTCCTGCAAGCAGTCGGGTGTTACCGTTTCAGACCGCACCCGGGTATCGAGCACGCGCGTCAACTCCTCAAGGGATTCGTCAGGCAACATGAGACGGTCCCGAGGGTCCGGACTGCTCACAGGTCCTCCCGCCGCACGCCCGCGCGTTCCAGCTGCTCACGCACCAGCGCCAACGCCCGGTACGAGCGGTTATAAACCGCTTTCGCGTTCGGCAACCC
>Ga0137435_1000043_pt1 | contig 60489 bp, 50 predicted proteins | sample EasRivERMGT100_2_FD_104904 | JGI IMG/M metagenome (GOLD analysis project Ga0137435, IMG submission 104904) | Soil microbial communities from meander-bound floodplain in the East River, Colorado, USA - East River MetaG ERMGT100_2 | ecosystem: Environmental > Terrestrial > Soil > Floodplain ... | reverse complement strand
CTGACGCTGTTCCCGCTGGCTCCCGGCCAGGTGTTCCACGTCACGGCGCCGCGCGGCGCGTGGGGCCTGCGGCTCACGGTCGAGATCGCGGCCAATGCCAACACCGTGGTCACCCAGTCGGCCCAGCCGATCACCTACCCCAACTTCTGCTGGTAGGGGCCGCCGTCATGATCCGCATCATTCAGAACCTGTTCGGCGATCGTGACGGAAGGTCGCAGCGAGGGGTGGATCCCACCCCTCGCTGTGTGTTTGGGACGCCCGGGTTCCGCCGGATGGCCGCACGGATGGCGGGCTGTTTCTCGGGCGTCCTCTTTGTTGCGCTCGCGACAGGGGTCGGACCGGCGGCGGCGGGAGTCAAGGTCCGCGACCTGCGCATCGCTTCGTTCAGCGGGGACACGCTCACGATGGCCTGCGAACTGCGGGCCTCGAAGCGCAACCCGGCGAACCCGGATTCACTCGTACGCTACCGGCTTCTTGTGTCCGTCGAAGGCGACTCGGCCGCGTGCGATTCGGCATGGCGGACGGTCGCCATGCCGCGTGACGGGCGGGTCACGGTGAAGGAGTGCATCGTCGGATTCGTGGCACCTCCGGAAGCGCGGCTCAGCTTCTCGATCCAGCTCGATGAGGCAGGGAAGGTTCGCACGGCAGGCCAGCGTCGGCGGCCGCTGAAGACGCGGTCGACTGCGCGCGGCGCGGGGCCATTTCCGGCGCGCGCTGCGGACCTGACGGACGGCTCCGGCTGGCCCGACGAGTATCCAGTTTCCGGAACGGTCTATGAGGCGCCGAGGATCACCTGGGGGATGCTCAAAGTGATCTACTCGAGCGAGCATGCCGCCGCCAGCCGATCGGGCGCCGGCGGTACCAGCGTCGGCCAGGCCGGCGGGGGAGCTCCTGCCGGAGGCGCGTACCACGACCGGAACGCCCGCAGACTGCCGGCGGCCAGACCGCGCGATCCGCGCTGAGGTGCTTAGGCCGGGCGACCGATTGCGGGCTAGCTGCTCGCGAACTCGAACAGGATCTGATCCCGATCCAGGCGCACCCGCACCTTGCGATCGGAGGGACCCCTGCGCAGCAGCTCCTGGGCGATCGGATGCCTCAGGTGACGGTCGATCGTGCGACGCAGCTCCCGCGCTCCGAACTGGCTGTTGACGCCGCGCTCGATCAGAAGATCGTAGATCTCGTCGCTCAGCTCGATGTCGAGTCCCTGCGGGACCAGCTGCTCGATGCCGTCCACGTAACGATCGATGATGTGTCGAAGGGCCGGACGATCGAGGGGCTGGAAGACGAGGATCTCGTCGATCCGGTTCACCAGCTCGGGCCTGAGAACGGTGGCGAGAGCAGCGCGGACGTCGATCGCCACCGGCGCGGGAGGGGGCGGCTCCGACTTGAATCCGAGCGGCGTCGCCGGCGGGGCGCCGAAGCGGAAGACCAGGTTCGACGTGAGAATGATCACCGCGTTGCGGAAATCCGCCCGCTTGCCGTGAGCGTCCGCGAGCCGGCCCTCGTCGAAGATCTGCAGGAAGAGATCGAAGACCTGCGCATCCGCCTTCTCGATCTCGTCGAACAGCACGACGCTGTCGGGATGCGTCCGCAACGCTGAGACCAGCAGGCCCTCCTGCTCGTGCCCGACATAGCCGGGAGGGGCCCCGATCAGCTTCGACACCGAATGCGGCTCCGTGTACTCGGACATGTCGAAGCGCACCAGCCGCTTCTCGTCTCCAAACACGCAATGGGAGACCGCCTTGGCCAGCTCGGTCTTGCCGACGCCGGTGGGCCCGAGGAACAGGAAGGTCCCGATCGGGCGGTTCGGGTCCGCGAGACCGGAGCGACCCGTGAGGATCGCGCGGGCCACGGCTTCGCACGCGTGGTCCTGGCCCACCACCCGCGCGCGCAGCTCCGACTCCAGGGCGAGCAGGCGCTGGGTGGCCGCACCGGACAGTTGCTCGAGGGGAATGCCCGTCCACTGCGACACCGTGCAGGCGACGGTTTGATCGTTCACCTCGAGCCGGGCTCCCGTCGACTTCAGGCTCTCCAGCCTCAGCCGCGCCGCGGACTGGTCGATCGCGTCGATCGCCTTGTCCGGAAGCCGGCGGTGCGGGACGTATCGCACGGTGAGATCGACCGCGGCGTCCAGTGCCGCTTCGGAGATCTCGACTCCGTGATGGAGCGCGAGTGCCGGTGCCAGCCCTGCCAAGATCCTGCGCGCCTGGATCGCCCCGGGCTCTTCCACCATGACCGGCTCGAAGCGGCGCTCGAGCGCGGCGTCCCGTTCGATGTGGCGGCGGTACTCGGTGAGCGTCGTCGCCCCGATGCAGCGGAGGTCGCCGCGCGCGAGAGCCGGCTTCACGATCTCCGAAGCGGCCACCGTCTCGCCGCCGGCCGAGCCCGCGCCGACCAGGGTGTGGATCTCGTCGAAGAACAGGATGATGTGCGGGTCGCTCGCGGCTTCCTTGAGAATCCCCACCATCCGTTCCTCGAAATCACCGCGGAACTTGGTGCCTGCGAGCAGCGACGCGACCGACAGCTCGATGATGCGCGCGTTCTTGAGCGGGTGCTGGTCGTCCACGCTGCCGAGCATGCCGGCCAGGCCCTCGACCACCGCGGTCTTCCCGACGCCGGCCTCGCCGACCAGGACCGGGTTGTTCTTGCGCTTGCGAAGGAGGACTTCCGCGAGCAGCTGCATCTCGGCGTCGCGCCCGATCACGGGCATCATTGCGCCTTCGCGAGAAAGGGCCGAGAGGTCGCGGCCGAAACGCTCGAGCAGGGGGAGCTTCTGATCCCCCGCATCCGGGTCTTCCCGGACGATCGTTTCGCAGAGATCCGCGATCCGGATTTCCTTGGACCGCAGGAAGCGGACCGGAACGCTGCGACCTTCGCGGAGGATCGCCTCCAGGAGATGCGTGGGCGTCACCTGCGCCTTGCGATTCCGCCGGGCGATCTTGATCGCGAGATTGAGGACTTCGCGGAATCGCGGGGTGACGAGCAGCTCCGTCCCCCACGGCCGGTGCTGGAGCGGCTCGATTCCGTCGAGGACGCGGGCGCGCAGGTCATCGAGCTCGATTCCGTGGGTGCGCAGCTCGCTTTCCAGGGAGGAATTCGTCGCCGCGACGGCCGCGAACACGTGATCCACGCCGAGAAAATGGTGACCGAGCTGGGTGCTGTCTTCGGTGGCTTTCGTCAGGACTGCGCGCGTCGCCGGGGAGAGAGGAAGAGATTCCATGGCGTCAGGCGGGAACGAACTCGAGGCACGTGCTGCCGAGAACGAGCAGCGTTCCCGGTGCGACCTGAATGCGCCCTTCCACCCTCTGCTCACCGATGTAGCTGCCATTGCGGCTGCCCAGGTCCTCGAGCCAGAACACTCCGCCTTCGCGGACGATGCGGGCATGATGGGTCGAGACCAGGGGGTCCAGAGGCAGCGCGATGTCGCTTTCCGGATCCCGGCCGATGGTCAACAGGTCGCCCGTCTTGTGGGCGCTGATCCCATCCATCGGTCCGCCGACGACCTCGAGCCGGATCGTCGTGAGCTGGTCGGAAGCTATGGACCGGTCCGGGCGCGGCCGCACCAGCGGCGACGCGGTCATCGTCTCGAGGGGACTGTCTGAGTCCTGCGGCTGACCTTGCTCGGGATCCATTGGCGGCTCCTTGATCGAGAGTGGACAAGGAAGATACAGCATGGAAAAGACCGGTATCCATGGCATTTTCGTACCAATCCGTCGTGGCCGCTCCGGGGGAGAGCCACCTCGAGCGTATTTCCGGTAGCGGGGGAGGGTGCCGGGTGCTAGCGTCTTTGCTCCCCCAAGGACGAAACGGACCGCATGTTCGCGACGTTGCGCATCGAGCGGAGCGGCGCTCCCGCTCAAAGCCTGGAAATCGAGAATCGGCCGCTGATCCTGGACGCCGCATCCGCGGATGTCCCTCTCGGCGGGCGAAGCGGGGCGGGACGCTGCAAGGTGGAGATGGTCGGCAGCCAGCTCCTGGTCACCGACCTCGGCACACCGGGCGGCGTCTTTGCGCGCGGCCAGCGTATCGAGCGCCTGGCCCTCGACCCCGGCGAGGCGTTCTTCGTTGGAGATGCGCGCGTCACCTTCGATCTCGGTCGCGCGTCCGCTCCCACCGTGGCGGCCAACGGAACGGTGGCCGCGGGCGCGATCCGGACCCTGGTTGCGGAGGGCGCTCCGGGACGTCACGCGCTCCTCGGGGTGGCTCCGCCCGTAACGCCGGCGCGCGATGCACCCGTCGACTCGCCAGCGAGCCCGGGCGCGCCTCCTTCGATCGAGGGCTACACCATTCTGCGCCGACTCGGCGAAGGCTCGACCGGAGTTGCCTACCTGGCACGATCGGCCGAAAGCGACGCTTCGTGCGTGATCAAGACCATCGATTTCGAAGGCAAGTCTCAGGCGGCGATCTTCTTCATCCGGGAGGCTCAGACCGGGCTCCGGATGAATCATCCGAACGTCGTCCGCGTGCTCGATTTCGGTGAGGCCGGTGGCCTGCTGTTCCTGGCGATGGAGTATCTGGAAGGGGGCTCGCTCCGCGAGCGCATCGACCGCGCCGGACGTCTATCGAACCGCGAGGCCGTGGATCACCTGATTCAGCTCGCAGGAGCTCTCGAGCATGCCGGACGCCGGAAGTTCGTGCACCGCGACATCAAGCCCGCCAACATCCTGCTGACCGCCGACGGGATACCGAAGCTCGCCGACTGGGGCCTCGCGAAGATGCTCTCGCAGACCGAGCACCTGAAGATCACGCACACCGGGGATTCCCGGGGAACACCCATGTACATGGCGCCCGAGGTGGTTCTCGATGCTTCGCGCTCGGATCAGCGTTCCGACATCTATTCACTCGGCGCCACCTACTACCACGCGCTCGCCGGTGAACCGCCCTTCGCGCCGACCTCCATTGGCGAGGTGCTGGAAAACGTCCTCGAGGCCGAGCCCGCGCCGCTCGAGGCGCGAAACCCCGCGGTGCCTTCCGGCCTGGCCGCCGTGATTCGGCGGATGATGTGCAAGAGCGTGGAGGATCGCTATCCGGATCCTGCGGCACTGCTGCGTGACCTGGAAGCCCTCGGCGGGCGGTAATCACATCGCCGGGGTGCGCGACTCCGTTTCCGACACCGCGCGGCGCGTCACCACCAGCTCGGGGGTGAAGTCCTCGCCGGGGTTGATGAAGCGGTCGAGCTCGAGCTTGTACTGGCGGTCGTACAGCTCGCGGTAGCGACCGCCCTTCGCGAGCAGCTCTTCGTGCGTGCCGCGCTCGACGATCTCGCCGTGCTCGAGCACCAGGATCTGGTCGGCTGACGTGATGGTGGAGAGGCGGTGCGCGATCACGAAGGAGGTGCGCCCGTGGCGCAGCGACTTCAGCCCGTCCTGGATCATCGCCTCGCTCTCGCTGTCGAGGCTCGAGGTCGCCTCGTCGAGGATCAGGATGCGCGGGTCCGCCAGGATCGCCCGCGCGATTGCGACCCGCTGGCGCTGGCCGCCCGAGAGTTTCACCCCGCGCTCGCCGACCACCGTGTCGTAGCCCTTTTCGAAGCCGCTCACGAACTCGTCGCAGTGCGCGATCTGCGCGACGTCGAGGATCTCCTGGCGGGTCGCCCCGGGGCGCGAGAAAGCGATGTTCTCGGCCACGGTGCCGTCGAACAGGAAGTTGTCCTGCAGCACCACGCCGAGGTGGCTGCGGTAGGCGCCGAGCTTGAGTGAGTCGAGGTCCCGCCCGTCTGCCAGGATCCGGCCGGACTTCGGGCGGTGGAACGCCATCACCAGGCCGATCAGCGTGCTCTTCCCCGAGCCGCTCGAGCCGACCAGCGCGGTGGTGGTGCCGGCCGGCGCATGGAACGACACGTGGCGGAGCACCGGGACGCCCGGGTTGTACTCGAACGACACGTCGCGGAACTCGATCTCGCCGCGCAGCGCCGGGATCGGAGCGCGCTTCGCGTCTTCGTCATCCTCGGTGGTCATTCCCATCACCTCACGGATCCGGTCGAGTCCGGCGAACGCCTCGGTGATCTGGGTGCCGATCGAGGCGAGCTGCATCAGCGGCGCCGCCAGCATGCCGGTGAACGTGAGGTACATGAAGAACTCGCCGAGCGTCATCTCGCCGCCCAGCACGGCGTGGCCGCCGACCGTCATGATGATCAGCCCGATCGCGCCCACCACCAGCGAGGATCCCTCGGTGAAGAACGCGACGCCGGTCATGGTCTGCGCGACGTTGCGGAACAGGCGGTGCGCGCCGCGCGCAAAGATCAGCCGCTCGCGCCGCTCCGCGGTATAGGCCTTGACGATGCGGATTCCGCCCAACGTCTCGCCGAGCCGCCCGGTGATCTCGCCCTGCATCTTGCTGCGCTCGCGGAACAGCGGACGCAGCCGCTGGAACGCGTAGGTCATCCCCCAGCTGAAGACCGCGAGGAACACCAGGTTCGCGAGCGTCAGCTTCCAGTTGAGCCACATCAGAACGCCCAGCGCGATGGTCGCGGTGACGAGGCCGCCGCTCAGCTGCACGAGGCCGGTCCCGACCAGGTTCCGGATGCCATCGGCGTCGTTCATGATCCGCGAGATCAGGATGCCGGTCTGGGTCGAGTCGAAGTAGGCGATCGGCAGCCGGCTGACGTGCTCCATCACGCGCTTGCGCATCTCGGTGATCTGCCGCTGGGCGGCCACGCCGAGGAGCTGGGAGAGCGCGAACGAGCTCGCGACCTGCATCAGGGTGGCGACTCCGGCGGCGAGGGCGAGCGGCATGAGCAGCTCGACGCGGCGCTTGCCGATCACGTCGTCGATCAGGAACTTGGTGGTGGCGGGCAGCACGAGGCCGGCGAGCCGGCTCACCAGCATCAGCACCAGGCCGACGGCCAGCCGGCGGCGGTGCTTCCAGACCAGCGCGCGGGCTTCCTCGAGTGCGAGCGACGGCCGTTTCTTCTTCTTCGCGGCGGCTTCGCTCAACGAGGGCTGCTCCGCGGGGCCACGGACTGAACTTCGGCGATCTTCGCCTTGTCGTCGGGGAAGAGCCCGGCTTTGGCGAGCCGCGGAACCAGGTCCACCCAGCGTCGTTCACGCGCGAATACCAGGCGGAACTCCTCGAGCGCTTCCTTCTCGTGGCCACTCGTGTACATCGAGACCGCGGCCCAGAAGCGGAGCTCCACCACGTCGGGCGCCAGCTTCGCCGCTTCCGCGTACTCCTTGAGGGCGACATCGGTCTTGCCCTCGGCGATCGCGTTGTCGCCGGCGTCCTCGCGATTGTAGGCACGACGCAGGCGGATCAGGCGGCGCAGCTCGCCGATCGGATCGGCGTGATCCTCGACCCTCAGATCGATGATCCGGTCCACCCACGGCTTGCCGCTCGACTTGGGAGCCACGACCACCATGGCGGCCGACTGCCGGCCGCGGATGTCGCCGCCCGCCTTCTCGGCGGCCTCGAGCGCCTGCATCATGCGCTCGGCGAGGTCGCCTTCGGCCTTCTCGTAGGCGGCCGCCATCGCGGGCCACACCTGCGGGTTCGACATCAGGTTCGCCTGCACCGAGTACTGCTTGCCGGTGCGGTGCCCGGCATCGGGGATGCACGAAGGTCCGGTGTAGGCGGCGACGTTGCCCTGCGCGTCCACCATCGCGACCTGGCGCGCCTGGTTGTGCGCGTCGGCTTTGATCAGCGAGTCGAGCGCCTGCTGGGCCGTGAACCCCTGGCGCATGAGTTCGAGCCCCTTGGGCCCGTAGTCCACGAGCACCAGCGACTGGGTGGCCACCGCGCCGACCCCGGACTCCGCCCACGGCACGATCGGCCCCACCGAGAAATAGTGAGACTGCACCGCCACCCCCAGCTCGCCGGTGGCCGGGTCGCGCGCCACGATCGAATAGGTGTGGACGAGCGGCCCCCGGAGCGCCGCCGAGGGCGCCGGCAGAAAGCCGCTCATCGCGGCGATGAGCAGCGGAACCCAGTACATCCCGGTCCTCCGATCGCAGGGGCGATCAAGGGAAGCGCGTGACGACCCCGGTCTTGAGATTCATTCGATAGCGGAACTGCGGCGCGGCGTTGTTGGGATCGTTCGTGACCCCGATGAGGGGAGTCTGCGTGCCGTCGAAGGTGATCGTGATTTCCGCATCGACGAAGTCATCCGTGCGGTCCGTCGGATTCAGGCTGTTGAGCCGCTCGGCCAGCATGGAAATGGTCGCCGTGCCGGTCCACGGGAACGGCGGGTTGTTGGCGCGATTCCAGCCGAAATCGAAATCGGTGAAGAAGTTGGTGTTGTAGTAGCGGATGGTGGCCGGGCTGCTGAACTGCGCGAAGCGGTTGAACAGCGAGTCGTTGGAGCTGCCGATGAAATCGAGCGTGTCGGCGGCGTCGGACTCGAAGAGACCGAACCCGTTGCCCTGCGCGGTGTGATGGAAGCCGCCGGAATCGGCGCCCGCCTGGATCGTCCCGCTTCCGGTGCTCGAGAACTGCACTTCCCGCACGTCCGAATTCCAGTCGGCGATCGAGTCGGTCCCGGCGGTATCCGCGTAGAGATAGTGAATAACGTAATGCACATTGGCGCGGTCGAAGATCGAGTCGCGCAGCGCTCCGAAACCGGGCCCGGGATTGGACGCGAACCGGAAATCCGGATTACCGCCCCGGATCGAGCCGAGGCCGCCGCGGAACCTCTGGGGCGCGAAGGGCATGCCCCCCTGCGTGGCCTCGAGCACCGTGAGCCAGCCGCCCTGGTCGGTCCCGGTCGCGATCCCGGCGAGTTGGGCCACGTCGTCGGCCTCGGTCTGGGTCAGCGGCGGAACTTGGATGTCACCGGGGCCGTCGTCACCACAGCCGGTGGCGAGGGGAAGAAGGAGCAGAAGGAGCAATGGGAAGAGGCGAAAACGAGCCAGCATGGTGCGTTCCTCGGTTCGGGGGGTCGGCTTGGGCGCCAATGAGCCTAGGCCATGCGGCGCAGGGCCAGCAAGGGAATAGCCCGGGCCCCTCAGCGTGAATGGACCCAGCGATCGCCCAGCCCGAAGCGCCGGCCCGGGTCGAGCGCCTCGCGGATGCGGGTGCGCAGAGCGAGCGTCGGGGAGGAGACTGGGGCGGTTTCACCACTGGGGCGCGTTCCGATGCGCCGGAACCCGGCAGTCTCGGCGGCGTCGAGGAGCTTGGGGGTCGCGTCCGAGTCGCTTTCGAGGTGAAGTCGCCCGGTGGCCGCATGGAACACGATGTGCTCGAGCGCCGTGACCCCGGCAGGGTCGTTCAGCAGCGGCGCGAGATCGCCCGGCGTCCCCTGCGGACCGGCCAGCGTGATCCGCGACGGGCCCGAGCCCTCGAGATCGGAGAGCGTCTGCCACAGCGCGGCCACCTCCTCACCGGCCAGACGCGCGACCGGCTCGCCGAGCATGCGACGCAGACGCGGTTCCTCTTCGGCGACGTGCGCCGCGTCTTCCTCCAGCCCCACGCACACCCAGAAGCGTCCCGGTCGCGGCGCCGCAGGCAGGGCGCGCGCCTGGGCCGCCCCGACCACCGTCAGGACCGCGGGCTCGCGAGCGAGCAGCGACGCCCAGCGGGTTCGATCGGCGATCTCGGCGGCGCCGGCTTCGTAGATCAGCGCCACGCGGCTCCCCGGCTGCGGCAGCAGCTTGAGGCTCGCCTCGATCAGGATCGCGAGCCCGCCACGCGATCCGCAGAGCAGGCGATGGATCGCGTAGCCGGCCACGTTCTTGACGACGCGCCCGCCGGTGCGCGCGAGCGTGCCGTCGCCGAGCACGAAGCGCGCTCCGAGCAGCCGGTCGCGCGGCGATCCCAGCCGCAGCCGGCGCGGGCCCGAGGCGTTGGCCGCCAGCACGCCGCCGAGCGTGGCGCGCCCGGCGTGCGGCGCTTCGAGCGGAAAATCCTGGCCCTTCGCCGCCGTCAGCGCCGCGAGCCGGGCGAGCGGGATCCCGCACTCGGCGGTGAGCGTGAGGTCCTCGGGGTCGTACTCGACGACGCGGTCGAGACGCGTGAGGTCGAGGGCGAGATCGTAACGCTCGAGTCGCGCCGCATGTGCGAGCGCGACTCCGCCGCCCCACGGCACGACCGATTGGCCATCGCGTGCCGCGGCGCGCAGGATTTCGCACAGCTCGTCGCGACTCGCTGGTCTCATCACGCGGCGCGGCGGCTGACCCGCGATCGCGTAGGCGCTCGCGTCCACGCCCGTGCCCGTGGTCGCGCTCAGATCCACGGGCCCTCGCCATCACCGCCCGGCCGCATCCCGCCGAGCTGGGCGGGCGGGTGAGCGCGCGCCTCGCCGCAGCCCCCGCCACCCGGCAGCACCTTGCAGGGGTTGAGCAGGCCGTCAGGATTGAACGCCTCGCGCAGCCGGCGCATCGCGTCGAGGTCGGCGGGCGCAAACAGCTCGCCCATGAGCGGGCGCTTCTCGATCCCCACACCGTGCTCGCCCGAGATGGTGCCGCCGAGCCGGATGCACGTGCGCAGGATCTCGACCGATGCCTCGAGCGCGCGCGCCTGCTCGGCGGCGTTGCCCGCCTCGAACAGCACGTTGGGATGGAGGTTGCCATCGCCCGCGTGGAACACGTTGCCGACCCTCAGGCCCCGCTCTTTGCACAGGCGATCGACGGCGGCGAGCGCCTCGGCGAGACGGGTGCGTGGCACCACGCCGTCCATCACGTAGAAGCCGCTCGCGGCACGCCCGAACGCGCCGAACGCCGACTTCCGGCCCTTCCAGATCGCCGCGCGCTCCGCCTCGTCTTTCGCCACGCGGGTCGAGCGCGCGCCTTCGGCGACCGCCTCGGCGGTGATGCGCTCCACCTGGCCCGGGAGTGCCACGGCCGGGCCGTCCACCTCGATCAGCAGGATGGCGGCGGCGTCGAGCGGCAGTCCGAGATGGAGCCACGACTCCACGAGCCCGGCGGTGAACTGGTCGATGATCTCCATCGCCGCCGGCACGATGCCGGCCGCGATCACGCGCGAGACCGTGCGGCAGGCCGCCTCGATGCTCATGAAGTCGAAGAGCACGGTGCGCACCGCGGCGGGCCGCGGCAGGAGCCGCACGCAGATCTCGGTGACGATCGCGAGCGTGCCTTCACTGCCGACCACGACCGCGAGCAGATCCGAATCCGGGCCGTCCGGTTCCTCGCCGCCCAGCGATACGATCGTGCCGTCGTGCAGCACCGCCACCACGCCCAGCACGTGGTTGAGCGTCACCCCGTACTTGAGGCAGTGCGGACCGCCGGCGTTGGTGGCCACGTTGCCGCCCACGGTGCTGACCTGCTGCGAGGCCGGGTCGGGCGCGTAGTAAAGGTTGTGCTCGGCGACCGCCGTCGAGAGCCAGAGGTTGACGAGCCCCGGCTGAACCCAGGCATGGAGCCGCTCGGGCTCGACCCGGATCACGCGGTCCATGCGATTGAGCGACAGCACGACCCCGCCGCGCTCGGCGGTTGCACCGCCGGCGAGCCCGGTGCCGGCGCCGCGCGGCGTGACCGCGATGCGCTGCGCGTGCGCCCAGCGCATGAGGGCCGCCACCTCGTCGGTGGTGCGCGGCAGCGCCACCACGTCGGGCCGGAACTTCTCGGCGGTGAGCGCGTCGGCCTCGTAGGTGAAGAGCGCGGCTTCGCTCGCCAGTACGCCGTCGTCGCCCAGCAGCGCGCGCAGTTCTTCGAGACGTTCCAGAGGAAGGCTCACGGTCGCAGGTTAGCATCAGGCATCGTTCCGGCCGCCAGCGCCCCATATATAAGGAGGGGGGCCGCTCAATCGTCGGATTGCAATCTGCAATCTCAGGACGGCTCGCGGGCCGGCCGATAACGCCTGACATGAGTTCCGACCTTCCTACTCGTGTGCCTTCTTCGCTGGCCATTTCGGACGTCCTGGGCGCGCTGTCGCTGGCGCTCGACCTGACCGAAGGCCAGCCGGTGGGACACACGCTGCGCGCGTGCGGCATCAGTATCGAGATCGCGCGGCAGGTCGGGCTGCCCGAGGAGGAGCAGGTGACGCTCTATCACGCGGCTCTCCTCAAGGACGCCGGCTGCTCGAGCAACGCGGCGCGGGTGTTCCAGCTCTTCGGCGGCAACGACCAAATCACCAAGCGCGACTTCAAGCTCGTCGACTGGACGCACTACTTCGAGGCCGCGAGCTTCGCGATGTCGCACGCGGTGCCGGGCGCGAGCATCTTCGAGCGTGCCGAGCGCATCGCTGCACTCGCCAAGGCCGGACCGAACGCGGCCGACGAGCTGGTCGAGATCCGCTGCACGCGGGGCGCGAGCATCGCGGCCCGTCTCGGCTTCGGGCCCAAGGTGGCGGCGGCGATCGCGGCGCTGGACGAGCATTGGGACGGCAACGGCCGGCCGGCGCGCTTCCGTGGCGAGGAGATCCCGATCTCGGCGCGCATCCTCCTGCTCGCACAGACGCTCGACGTCTTCGCCTGGAACGAAGGAGCGGATGCCGCGCTCGAGATGGCGAGACGCCGCTCCGGCACCTGGTTCGATCCGGCGCTGGTCGCGGCCTGCGAAGGACTCCGCGAGCATCTCTCAGCGTGGCGCTCACAGCAGCTCCCGTCGCTGCAGCACGCGGTGCGTATGCGCGACCCGTCACCTCCGATGGAGCTCTCCGGGCAGGGTGCGCTCGGCGACGTCGCCGAAGCGTTCGCGTCGATCGTCGACGCCAAGTCTCCGTTCACCCAGCGGCATTCGCGGCGCGTCGCCGACATCGCGATGGCGATCGCGCGCGAACGCGGGGTCGAGAGCGAGATGCTGCGGGTCGCCGCGCTGCTCCACGATCTCGGCAAACTGGCGGTCCCGAACTCGATCCTCGACAAGCCCGGGCCGCTCACCGAACCGGAGTGGAAGATCATGCGGCGGCACCCGGAGGATTCGCTGCGCATCCTGCGGCGCCTGAAAGGACTCGGCGGGTGGGCGGACGTGGCGGCGGCCCATCACGAAAGGCTGGACGGCCAGGGCTACCACCTCGGCCTCGACGGGCGGGTCCTCAACCTCGAGGCCCGCATTCTCGCCGTGGCCGACGTCTACGAGTCGCTGACCGCGGACCGGCCCTATCGCGCTGCACTCGATCGCACGGCGACCTTCGCAATCCTCGAGGCCGGTCGTGGCAACGCCTTCGATGGGGACTGCATCGACGCCCTCGCGGCCCTGCTCGACCGGGGCGAGTTGCAGGACGACACCGGGCCGGACTCGGTCTCCCGCGCAGCCTGAAGACCTCCACGTCGATGCGCCCCGGAGCGGCGTCACGACGGGCTGCGAGTTTCAGGGCGTCTGCGAATCCTCGGGCGGGACCTGCTGCTCCATTTCCTTGGCGCGGGCGGCGGCCTTGTCGGACTCCTTGAGCGCGCGGCCGACCACGCGGGATCCCGGCAGCAGCGGCTGCTGCGCGATGATGCTGTCGCGCTCGCGTTCCGAGAGCTTGCGGTCCGGCTTCTCCTCGATCGAGCACCCGGCCAGGGCGGCCAGGGCCAGGGCACCGAGGATCGTCAAACGAAGGGCGTGCATGCCGAGGTCATCGGCAGCACGCCCCCCATTCCTAAAGCCGGTTCTCAGTTGCCCTTGAGCAGCACCAGCTTGCGCGAGGCCCTCGCCTCGCCGGACTGGGCGAGCGCGAAGTAGACGCCGTTCGGCAGCGCGGACCCGTCGCCGTCCCGGCCGTTCCACACGATCGGGTGGGACCCGGCGGTGAGCGGTCCACTCTGGGGGGTGGCCACCAGGCGGCCGCTGAGATCGTAGATGCCGACCGTCACGTCCGCCGGCTGGTCGAGGGTGATCGCGAAGACGGTTTCGTCACCGAACGGATTCGGCCGCGCCTCGGAAAGCGCGAGCTTCGCGGGGCCGGTGAGCGGCTGAACCAGTGCGAACGGCACCTGCAGCAGCTTGCCGTCGTTTCCGCTGAACTCGCCGCCGGCCGACCGCACGTCACCGCCCGGCGTCTGACCGGGCTTGAGCCGGAGCGTGAGCAGCAGCTCGAGCTGCTGGTTCGTGTCGAGGGTCACTTCGGGGCCGATCCGGACGATGCCGGCCACTACACGGTTCCCACGCACCTCATGGAGCGAAAGCCAGTTCGGCTTGCCTCCGGCGAGACTCATGTCCTCGACTTCGTAGCGATCGGAGGGGAACGCCAGCTCGAGCCGCGCGCCGCCCAGGTGTTCGGCGTAGCCGAGGCGGACCGGAACGACCACGCGATCCTGGGAAACGACGGGTGTCCCCATCGAAACCTGGACCGGCGTCGGCCGCGGAGGCGTGGTGTCGGGCGGACAGTCGAAGCACGGGTTCCCGATCAGGATGCGCCGCGCGCAGCACAACACATCGTCGATCGACTGGATGGAGTCGCCGTTACAGTCGAAGAACGGGCACGGAATGATCATGCTCCGGTCGTCGCGCAACATGAGGCACTGCACCATCAGCACGAGATCGCGGATGTCCGCGTGTCCATCGTGGTTCGTGTCGCATCCGGGCTGGGTGCAGATCCTCGCCATGATGGGCGCGAAGCGCATCATGGTCGGGCACCCGTAGACCGCCTGGCCATTCGGATCGGAGCCGAGCAGCTCCTCCGGCCGGAGGTACGTCACCCGCGCGGGCGCGTTGGCGCCTGCGGCCAGGCTGATCCGCAGGATGCGGCCGTCACACCGCCCGGTATCGATGCACGGATCCAGCGTGCTCCCGTCGTCCGAGAACAGCGTGAAGCGCGCCCCGTTCGGGGTCGTTCGCCAGGCGAGGCGCATGCCCGCGGCCCCGCCGATCGGCTCGAGGCCCGTGATCTCGAGCCCGGGTGGTTCGAGCACGAAAGTTCCCTGCAGGCCCGCGAGCGGTGTGTTGGTCGAGAGCGTGAAATCGAGCTGGGAACGCCGGTCCGGACCGATGACGGCATCGCATTCGCCGTTGCCCGCGAATCCCGGCATGAAGCAGCCCGGGCCCGGCGAGCATTCGCGAACGTCGAATTGGGCGTACGTCCGCTGTCTCGAGACCACGTTGTCGTCCGTGCACGCGGTGGCGATGACCTGGACCGGAAGGGCGTATTGCCCCGCATAGAGCGGAGCAATCACCACCTCGGCGCTCCAGGGGACGATCGCAAGCCCGCAGGCCTGCTGGCAGTTCGTCAGATCGAGCCAGACGGCGAACGCCGGCGGGTAGCTCTCCGCCACTTCGATCCTCTCGAAGCTCCCGCAGGTGTTCGGGAACTCGCCCTCGAAGCGGATCCGAATGCTGTCCTGGGCGCAGATCGAATCTCCAGGCACGCCGTGTGCCGGCGAAACGATGATGCGGCTCAGGTATTTCACCGTGTCGCCGACCACGCTGAATGGAGCCGAGGTTTGATGCTTGGCGACGATCGAATCCGGCAAGGCGCAATCCGTCTCCGTCATGCGAAGGATCTGCTGATAGAAGCCGGCAGCGAGCGGCGGTTGCACGAGGCTCGCCTCGAACGGCGTGAGCACCTCGGGGCAATCGAGACAGTTCCCCCGCTCCACGGTCATGTCGATGGGCGCGGGGAAGATGCGGCTCCGCACGGGGGCCAGTTCGAACTTGGTCAGCGAGTAGCACGCATTGGGGAAGTGGCCGCGCACGGTGACGCGGATGCTGTCACCTGGCGCGATGGGCCGTCCCGGAACGCCGGCGCCCGCCGGCTCGATCCGGATCTCCTCCACGTACGGCATGGGGGGCAGGGGAATATCGAACTCGAAGACGCCCTGGTAGAGGGTCGACGTCACACCCTCGACCACGTTCATGGTGAGCAGGAGCCGGTAGTGACCCGGCATCATCTGGCCGAGGTCGAAATGCCACTGCCAGATATCGCTGGTGAGCGTATCGGGGCAGTCCTCCCCCAGGAGGTGGACCATGTTCAGGGACAGGGACCCCGAGCCGGGTCCAATCGTCCAGCAGGTCGTGTCCGGGAAGAACCCCCGCAGATGGAGCGTCACATCGCCGGCATCCGAGCGGGTGGTTGCGGCGTTGGTGATGTAGGGGATTCCCGGGACCGGGCGATCAGCGTGCGCCACAGTGGCACACGCGAGCCCGAGCACGAGCATCAGCGCGAAGCGGGATGAAGAATTTCGATGCATTGGGAAATGGCTCCAAACCCCGGTCAGTGGGTTCGGACGCGGCAACGCCGGGTTGGCCTGGTCCGTAGCGGGCGGGGCATGGAGCGCCAGCGCTGCGAAGAGGATTTGCCCTGGCGGGTCTTCTGTCAAGAACCTTTTCCCGCGCGAGCCCGGGCAGCGACTTAAGCTATTGCCCGCGCACCAGGACCAGCCGGCGCGAATCGGTGAGGACCATGCCCTCAGTCCGCGCCGTGACTCGGGCGAAGTAGACACCGCTCGGCAGAGCCGAGCCCTCCGTGCCGGTACCGTCCCACATCACCGTGTGCTGTCCTGAACGATATCGGCCCTGATGGGGTGTGGCGACCAGTCGCCCTCCGAGGTCGAGGATCTCGATGTCCACGTCCGCCGTGTTTTTCAGGGAGAAGACGATCGTGGTGCCTCCACTGAACGGATTGGGTCGCGCTCCGAGCAGCGACAGACCGCCCGCGCAAATGACCAACTCGCCCTCCGCGTACTGAAGGCACGGCTCGACGATCACATCGGGCGGGGCGAGGCTCGGCAGGTTGCGGACCTTCACCAGCGTTGGCCCTCGGACGTCACCCCGCGGCACGAGATCCACTTCCAGCACGAGGCACCCCTGGCTGTCGCTATAGCCCGTCGTGGAATAGTTCAGACAGCTCGGCAGAGGCGCGCCCGCCGCCTCGAGACGGAAGCGGGCGCCCGTCGGGATGGACTCCCATGCGACCCGTGTCCCCTCCGCACGGCCGCGCGGGGTGAGTGCCTTCACCGAAAATTGCGGCGGATCGATCGTGATCTCGCCCGCGAGTTCGAGCAGGGCCGTGTCGGAGGTCGTCGCGATCCAGAGCTTGGTGGCGCCCTCGGCGTAGCCGATATCCAGGCATGCGAGGTAGCCGTAGTAGAAGCCGGAAGTCAGGCAGGGAGGCGGCTTCTCGACCTCGAATGAGACAGGAGCCAGGTTCCATGCCTTCTCCACACCCGGCGCCGAGCAGTCGACTTCGATCGTTTCGATGAGCACTTCGTTCGTCCCGGCCTTGGAAGGCGGGAATGTCCACGATGCCTCGAACCCGGCGTCGCCGGGGCACGAGGTCCGACAGCCGCCTCGATCCACCATCAGCCGCAGCGTGCGTCGCCCGGGTTGAGCCGGGTCGAGGATCACGGCATCGACGATCGAATAGCACGCTCCTGGAAACACTCCCCGCACGACCACTCGAACGCTGTCCGGAGTCAGGATGGGAGACGACCCTCTCGCGGATGTGACGTGCACTTCGGTCGCATAGGGGATGCGCGCTGCCGGAGTGCTTGCCGAGATCGAGACGTCGAGCACGTCCTCCGAGAACACCGGGTCGTGGTCGAAATTGGGGAATTCCAACCCGAGCCAGACATCATGGGATCCGGGATCGAGCACCCCGAGGTCGAACGTCGAGTTCCACCGCTCGGAGGGAGCCATGCAAGGGTCCTGCTTCACCATCTGCAGCCACAAGCCCTGGGCTTCGAACCCGCGGACGGACCAGCACTCTCCTTCGGCTGAGGGCGGGAACGAGCCCGAGAGGCGAATGAACGCTCTGCCGGTTTCGGAGGAGCGGACAAGCTGCGCCTGATCGATGGAGGGGATGCCGGGCACCGGTCCCGTCGGCCCCGCGAGCGTGGAGCGGGTCGGCAACGAGACGATCAGGACAGCGACAAGAACGAAGGGTCTGGGAATGTTCGTCACCACCCCGGTCGGGGCTGCAGCTTCGGATCCAGGCGCGGGCCGAGGATCCGGCCCGCGGCAGATCCCGTCAAGGAGGATGGATGGGGAGGCTCAGCCGCTCGCGGCTCCGACCTGGAGCCGTTCGGCGAACTTCGCGACCACCTCCGCCACCTGCTTGAAGCCGGTCTCGATCAGGAAGTTCGGGTTCCGCCCGTACGACTTGTTGCCGAGGATGTAGAAGTCCGGCTCCGGGTTCGCGAGCACATCGGCTCCGAACGCCGGCGTGTCCAGGCAGTCGGAGGCGCCCGCGCCCTCGAGCGCCGTCGCGAGCTTCATCGGCGCGCGCGAGCCGTAGCACTCGTGGATGCGCAGCTCGCGATAGATCGAGTTGTCGGGCCCGTACCCGCACGCGACCAGGATCTGATCGCACTCGACCGGGTGCATCCGTTCATCGACTGCGAGCTGGGCCTTGTAGCGATGGGTCGCCGAGTTGAACTCGAGGCCTTCGACCCGGATTCCCCCGACGTGGCTCACGCGCGGATGCGAGCCGGCTGCCAGCGCCCGGGCGCGCTCGTGGAGCGCGCGGCGTTCGGGCAGAGGATCGTCCGGGAACCCACGGGCGACCGCGGCGGCCTCGCCGCGGGTCGCCCACACCACGCTCGTCTCCGGCGCCTCGTCGGCGAGGCGCGCCAGGTTCACGACCAGCGTCATCGCGCTCGCGCCGGCGCCGATCACGAGTGTCTTCCTGCCCGCATAGCGCGTGCGGCGGATGCCGAGCACGTCGTCCAGGTGATACGACATCTGCGGCGCCAGGTAGGTCTCGCCGCGCGCCGGAATGCCGCCGTCGCCCGCCCAGCCGGGCTGCCCGTAGACGCCGGACGCATCGATGATCGCGAACGCATGCAGGTAGCTCTCGCGTCCGCCCGGATCCCGCACCATGAGCCGGAACGGATGCTCGCGACGCCCCTCGCCCTCGGACTTGAGCTTCCCCTGCCGCGAGACATGGACGACCTGCGAGTGGCGATGGAGCCGGGTGCCGAAATCCGCGAGCCCGCCGAGCGGTTCCAGATACTGCTCGACGTATTCGGCCCCGGTCGGGCACTGCTCGGCGTCGGGAGCCTTCCATCCGCCGCGCTCGAGATGGGCCTTCGACACTGGTCCCAAGTTCATCCGCCATGGCGTGAAGAGCTGAACATGGCCCCACGCGCGCACGTGATCGCCCACCTCGCCGCGCTCGAAGAGGTGCACGTCGAACCCGGCGGCGAGCGCCGCGAGGGCGGCCTCGAGGCCGATCGGTCCGGCGCCGATGATGGCGAGCGTGTTGCGGGCGGGAAGGGGCATGCGGTTCTCTCCGTGGACCTCGGTCGTCAAGGGGCAACGATCCTAGCCAAATGGACCCGATCCTCCAATGGAGGGAACCCCGGCTGTGACGGCATCCCGTCGCACGCTCCTCGCGGCACTCGCGTTGTGCGGGGGCGTGTTCCTGCTCGGCTACACGGGCGCGCTGTTCGAGCCGTTCTTCAGCGACGACTACATCCTGCTCGACAAGGTGCGCCGCACCGCGGTCGGAGCCCTGTTCTCGCCGTCGGGGCTGGCGTACGGCTACTGGCGTCCATGGTCGCGCGAGCTTCACTACTGGCTGCTCGACGGGCTCTCGGGCGGCCGGCCCTGGGTTTTCCACGTCGCGAGTCTCGCGCTCTGGCTGACCGCGCTCGGGCTCTACTGGAGCCTGTGCCGCCGGCTGGCCTCGACGCGCGCGGCGACCGTGGCGCTCGCCGGCGTTCTGGCGCTGGCCGCGTGGGGGGTGCCGCTGCACTGGGCGCCGGCCGCCCAGGATCTCTGGATGCTCGTGTTCTCACTGCTCTGTCTTCATTCGTTCGCGCGCGGTCGGGACGTTCTTGCGGCGGTCGCACTCGCGTTCGCACTCATGAGCAAGGAGCTGGCGGCGATCGTGCCGCTGATCGCATTCGCGATGACCGGCCGCAGCACATCGTGGAAGCGATTCCGGCCGATGCTGGTCGTGCTCGGTACCTGGGCCCTGGTCCATCCCGCGCTCGGCGGACGCTGGCTGTGGCCCGATGCGCGTGCCGTGACGCCGACCGCCGCCGCGAGCCCGGCGCTCGCGCTGGTCCGCTCGCTGCTCTCGGTCGTGAACCTCGACCTCGTGCCGCGTCCGATGTCGGGGTGGATGAACGCCCTGGCGCTGGCATCGCCCGCCGCCATGCTGCTGTTCTTCGCGGTGCTGCGCCCGTGGGGCGCCGAAGCCGGGGAGGAACCTGCGCCGCGCGCCGGCGCCGTGCGGTTCGGCTTCGTGTGGGCCGCGATCGCATGGCTGCCGCTCGCCGCGCCGAGCCTCCTGTGGCAGCCCTATTACGCGCTGCTGGGTGCGCTCGGCCTGTGGCTCGCGATCGGCGCGTGGCTCGAGCGTCGCACGGCGACCGCGGCCACGATCGTCGCCGCCATCGCGCTGCTCCGCGTCGCCCGTGACGACACGCCGACCCGCGAGTGGGGGAACGAGCGGCTCATGGCGTTCGGTCGGAGCTTCATGGCGATGACCGAGGGCTATCTCGCGCAAGCGGTGCCGCCGCCCGCCCCCCATGCGCGCCTCTACTTCACGAGCGTGCCGCGCGGCGTCGTGTTCATCACCGGCAGGAACGACGCCCCGGCGCTCCGCGTCTGGTATCGCGACACCACGGTGCAGGGCGGCTTCTGGTCGGACTACCGCATGCGCGACGCGTCAGGCCCCCGCGGCCGCGACTTCTTCTTCCGGTACGACAGCCTGAACGCGACGTGGATGGAGATCGTCGCCGGCACCGAGAACCTCGCCTCGACGCGCACGTCGAACCTGGCGTGGCAGGCCGATCACGAGGGCCTGGCGCTCACTTTCACCAACGCCGGCGACGTGCGCCGCGCCGCCCCCGAATACGTGAAGCTCGCCGACACCTACCCGGATCGCGCCGACTATGCCTACCTCGCGGCGCTCTCGTTCGAAGCCGCGGGCGATTCGATCTCGGCGGCGCGCTGGTACCAGGCCGCGGCGCAGCGCCCCGGTGCCGATCCGGAGATGATCAGCCGCGCGAGATCCTTCCAGCGCCGGTAGGGTCTCACCACAGCTCGGCGACGACCGGGGCGTGATCGGAGGCGAGCCCGGGCCCGTTGAGCCCGGTCACCGTGTAGCCGGTTCCGCCCTTCCAGCCGCGCCCGCAGATCCAGTCGAGCCTGAGCGTGCCGCGTTTCTCGGCCCAGGCCAGCCACCCGCGCAGCGCCCGGAGCGCCGGGGGCGGCAGGAAGTTCACCTCGTCGATGCGGTCGAAGCGGAGCTGGAGCGTGGCCTGGCGGTCCACGAACCGGTCCCATTCGAAGCCCGCCTTCTTGAGCACGGCGAACAACGGCTCACGGGCCGGGCCGCGGTCGGGGTGGAGCAGGCGCCGGCGGATCGCCGGGCTGGGCGCCAGCATCAATACGACGGCTCCGGCCAGGGGGTCGTGAGCCCGTCCACGGTCGAACGTATGGGAGTTGAAATCGCCCGCGAAGACGATCGGCCGGCGCTCGTGTTCGAGCGCCTGGGCGATGGCCCGGGCCTGGTCGGCGCGATGGCGTTTCGTGCGATGCACCTCCAGGTGGGAGGCCACGGCCACGAACGGCGCGCCGGGGCGCTCGATCACGGCGATCAGCGCGATGTGCCGGCCCACCATGCGCTCGACGTCGAACTGGTAGTCCTCGGGGCTGGGCAGGTCGATGACGCGCACCTCGGCGATCGGCCAGCGCGAGAGGACGGCGAGTCCGAACAGACCTTCCTCGTTGTCGCGGCCGGCGGCGGTGACGGCGTCGTCGTCGCGGCCGAGGGTGGTTTCCATGAAGAGCGGCGCCCACACGCTGTGCCGGTCGAGCGCCTGGGCCAGGTCGACGGTGACGTCGCGGTTCCCGGCGCGCGCCATGCCGAGGTCGATCTCGTTGAACATCAACACGTCGGCGTCGGCGAGATCCGGGTGACGGAGGAGGGCCTTCTCGACCTGGTCGTACCAGTTGCCGTGCTCGACGTTCCAGTGGACGACCTTGACCCGGTCGTCGGCCCCGGCGGCCGGCGTCTGCGGGGGCGACCAGCGCCGGATCGAGCCCAGCAGCGTCTGGAACCGTGGCGCGAGCTGGCGCCACTCAGGGCTCGCGCGCAGCTCGGCCAGGGTCCGGAAGGGTTTGACGGCCTGCTGCAGCGCCAAGCATTCGGCCAGATAGGCGGGATCGCGGTCCATCGATCGCAACCTAAGCCGAGGGCCGAAACGAAATGTTCACAGGTCGTCAGTCCACGCCGCGTGCGTCATCGACGGCTGGAACACGGACCGGCGAGCGCCTAGACTCTTGTCATCCCACTGCGCCGCAGACCTGAGGAGATCCCCTTGAGCACGAGACCCCGTACCCTGGGCGCCTTGCGCGATGCCGGGTATCGGCCGCGTTCGGTGAAGGACGAGATTCGCAGCAACCTGATCGCGCGCCTTCGCAGCCGTGAGCCGCTGTTCCCCGGGATCATCGGATACGAGCACACGGTCGAGCCCCAGATCGTCAACGCGCTCCTGTCGCGGCACGACTTCATCCTGCTCGGACTCCGCGGCCAGGCGAAGACGCGCCTGCTGCGTTCCCTCTCCACGCTGCTCGACGAATGGATTCCGGCGCTCGAGGGCTGCCCGCTCAACAGCGAGCCCACGAACCCGATCACGCACCACGCGCGCCTGCTCGTGGAGACGCGGGGGGACGACGCTCCCGTCGTTTGGATTCACCGCGACCAGCGCTACCAGGAAAAGCTCGCGACCCCGGACGTGACGATCGCCGACCTGATCGGCGACATCGATCCGATCAAGGCGGCGACGCTCCGCCTCGATTATTCCGACGAGCGGGTCATCCACTACGGGATCATTCCGCGGACGAACCGGGGCATCTTCGCGATCAACGAGCTTCCGGACCTCCAGCCGCGCATCCAGGTCGGGCTGCTCAACATTCTCGAGGAAAAGGATTTCCAGATCCGCGGCTTTCCGGTGCGCATGCCGCTCGACGTGCTGATGTGCTTCTCGGCCAACCCGGAGGACTACACCAACCGCGGCAACATCATCACGCCGCTCCGCGATCGCATCAACTCGCAGATCGTGACGCATTACCCGCTGCGCCGCGAGGACGGGCTCGAGATCACCTCCCAGGAATCCTGGGTGGCGCGCGAGGGCGAGGTGCAGGTGACGGTCCCGAGCTTCATGCGCGAGCTGGTGGAGGAAGTGGCGATCCAGGCGCGGAAGAGCGAGTACGTGGACCAGAACTCCGGGGTCTCGGCGCGCCTGCCGATCGCGCTGCTCGAGAACCTGGTGTCGAACGCCGAGCGGCGTGGGCTGATGCAGCACGAGAAGCGCGTCACCGCCCGGGTGTGCGATCTCCAGCAGGCGGTGTCCGCGGTGAGCGGCAAGGTCGAGCTGGTGCTGGAAGGTGAGCAGGAGGGGGCACTCAACGTGGCGCGCGCGCTGCTCGGCCGCGGGATCAAGGCCCACTTCGCGCAGCGCTTCCCCGACGCGTTCAAGCCCCGGCGCGGGCGCTCGTCGGCATCCTCCGGCGAGTCACCGGCAGCGTCCTCCGAATACAAGACGGTGCTCGAGTGGTTCTCCTCGGGCAACCACATCGAAGTCTCCGACGACATGCCGCAGCCCGAGTACGCGAAGCAGCTCCAGTCCGTGAACGGGCTCGCACAGCTCACGGCGCGCTACCTGCCGACCTCGAACCCCGAGGAAGCGGTGGTGGCCATGGAGCTGGCGCTCGAGGGACTTCACCAGCACTCGATGCTCTCGCGCGAGCGCACCGATGGTTCCCGCACGTCGTTCAAGGACATGCTCAAGAGCATGCTGAGCGGCCTCGGGGACGACTGATTCAGTTTGCCCAGGTACGGACCATTCACTGCAGGAGGTAGGAAATGGTGAAGCCGATTCCCGACGGGTATCACGCCGTCACGCCGTCGATCACGGTGAAGAGCGCGGCGAAGGCCATCGAGTTCTACAAGAAGGCATTCGGGGCCACCGAAGTCGTGCGCATGGGCGAAGGCGATCGCGTCATGCACGCCGAGATCAAGATTGGCGATTCGCACATCATGCTGGGTGACGAGGCGCCGGGTCGCCCGACCTCGGCGCCGACCACGATCGGCGGAACGACCGGCTCGATCATGCTCTACGTACCGGACGTCGACCGCACCTACAAGGCGGCCCTCGATGCCGGAGCGAAGAGCGAGATGGCTCCGGACAACATGTTCTGGGGCGACCGGTTTGCGTCGGTTGTCGACCCGTTCGGCCACAGCTGGTCGATTGCGACCCACGTCGAGGACGTCGCTCCCGACGAGATGAAGCAACGCAGCGACGCCTGGATGGCGCAGATGGCCCAGATGGCGACCAAAAAGTAGAGGGACATTCGTGAGATTCGACTACAGCCGGTGGAGGGGCCCGAGGCCGGAAGACCTCGAGTTCCTCCGCCAGCTCATGGACATCTACCGGAACCTGCTGCTCCAGACCGGTGGCGACGTCGAAGAAGCGCTCAAATGGATGGAGCACTTCGGGCAGGAGTACGGGTTCTTCAACGAGAAGTTCGGAATCGGCGACTTCCGGAAGATGCTCGAGCAGTCGGGCGAGGCCGAGCGCACGCCGCAGGGGCTGCGCATCACGCCCAAGGGCGAGCGCCGGATCCGCCAGGATTCTCTGAACGAGATCTTCTCGGCGCTCAATGCCGGCGGCGCCGGCGACCACCGGACGCCGGTCGCGGGCCAGGGCGGCGAGCGCCTCTCCGAGACGCGTCACTACCAGTTCGGCGACAACCTCTCGGACCTCGATCCGCTCGGAACGGTCAGCAATGCCGTGAAGCGCGGCGGCGTGGACGATCTCACGATCGAGGAGGAGGACCTCTCGGTCTTCGAGCAGGAGCACCTCTCGGCGTGCGCCACCGTGCTGATGGTGGACATCAGCCACAGCATGGTGCTCTACGGCGAGGACCGCATCACGCCCGCGAAGAAGATCGCGCTGGCGCTGACCCAGCTCATCAAGACCCGCTATCCCAAGGACAGCCTCGACGTCGTCCTGTTCGGTGACGACGCCGTACAGGTCAAGACCCAGGAGCTGATGCGCATCCAGGCCGGCCCCTACCACACGAACACCAAGGCCGGGCTCCAGCTCGCGCGGCGGATCCTCGAAGGTCGGAAGGGCGTCAACAAGCAGATCTTCATGATCACCGACGGCAAGCCGTCAGCGATCCGCGAGTTCGGCCGTCTCTACAAGAATCCCTTCAGCCTCGACCCCAAGATCGTGAACAAGACGCTGGAAGAGGCGTCCTTCTGCCGGCGGAAACGCATCACGATCACCACGTTCATGCTCGCCACCGACGCCCCGCTGCTGGACTTCGTGCGCAAGCTCACCGAGCTGAACCACGGGCGCATCTACGAGACCGACCCGGCGAACGTGGGCGCCTACGTGTTCCGGGATTTCGTGCGCAACCGGAGGAAGCGCCTCCACTAGCCATCACGTGATTGGTCAATCCGGGCTATGACGAGCTCGACCCCCAGCACCACCCCCCAGCGCGCGAGTCGTGCGTAGCCGGAATGCGGTGCGGCCGTCACCGCGGCATCACTTCGGCGAGCACCATCACGCGCGACAGTGCGCCTTGCTGCGCCAGCTCGACCACGATGTCGAGGTATTCGCACTGGGCCTCGAGGAGGGCCGCGCCCATGAGCGTCTCGAGCTCGAGGCGATGCGCCCGTAGCGCGGCCTGCCGGCCGCGGGCATTCCTCAGCAGGGTCGCATTCCGGTTCTCGCTCTCGAGGACCCGGAATCCGGCCGCCTCGAGCTGCGACTCGTTCCAGCCGGGGGGAACGAACTGGGTGAAGCCATGGACGCTCCGCCGGCGGATGGCCTCGTTCGAGACGCAGCCGGTGACCACGCCGGCATCGGTCAGCAGGAAACGTCCGCGAGGGCGGACGACGCGCGCGATCTCGCGGAACAGCGCACCGCGGTCGCCGACGTGCAGAACGACGTCGAGGGAGAGCGCGGCGTCGAAGGAATCACCTTCGAATGGCAACGGCTCGTTCAGGTCGGCCTCCTGCACCGCAAGCCGATCCGCGACACCCAGGGCTATGGCCCGCGCGCGGCCCGCCAGCACGGCCGATGAGTTCAGCTCCAGGCCGCTCCCGGAACAGCCCACGGTCGAGAGGATGTAGGTGAGGGGTCCGCACGGGCCACAGCCGAGGTCGAGCAACCGGCTCGACTTCACCAACCCGAGGCGGCGGACATCCTCGCGGACCTCATCGGCGCCGACCCACGAGTGCTGGCCGATGTCCTCCCCGTAGGCGTCCTGCCGGAGCCGGCGCATCACGGGCAGATCGAAATCGCGGTAGAAAGGCTCGTAGCCACCCATGAGTTCCGCGCCCCTCGGCCGTCGTGCCTCGAGACTACTTCGGGACGGCCGCCGTGAGGTTCTCCGGTGCGCCGTCGGTCACCCGCACGTTGTCTTCGATGCGGATGCCGCCGAACTCGAGCAGCGCGTCCACGCGCGACCAGTTCACGGCGTCCGCGTGGCGTGAGCGGTTCTCCGGGTTCCGCAGCAGCGTGGGGATGAAGTACACGCCGGGCTCGACCGTCATCACGTACTCGCGCTCGAGCGGAAGGTCGGTGCGCAGCATCACCATGCCGGGCTTCGTGCTGCGGACGCGCCCCGGCAGGTAGCCGCTGGCGTCGCGCACCCCGAGGCCGACCATGTGGCCGATGCCGTGGGGGAAGAACAGCGCCACCGTGTCGCGCTCGACGAGCGTCGCGGGATCGCCGCGCAGGAGACCGATGCTGCGCAGCCCGTCCGCGATCTCGGTGGCGGCCTTCACGTGCAGCTCGCGCCACTCGGCCCCCACTACGCAGCGTTGGTTGGTGCGCTCGGTGACGCCCTTCACGACCGTGTAGAGCTCGCGATAGAACCCGTCGTCACCGCCCGCCGCGCGGTAGGTGCGCGTGATGTCGATGACGTAGCGCCGGACTTCGGCGCCGGCGTCGATCAGCACCACGTCGCCTTCGCGGATCACGCGCTCGCCCGGCGTGAAGTGCAGCACCGCGGAATGCGCCCCGGCGGCGACGATGGTGCCGTAACCGGTGCGGTCTCCGCCGTGCTTGAAGAACTCGGCCTCCATCAGGATCTGGATCTGGCGCTCGGTCATCCCGGGCTTGATGCGCTCGGCGGCCACTGCATACCCGGCCGCGCTGGCGGCCGCGGCGGCGCGAATCCGCTCCATCTCCACGGCGTCCTTGGGCCGACGCGCGTGGAGCAGCACCACCCGCAGCTCCTCGCTGCGCGCCGCGTCGTACTTCAGGCCCGGGATCGGCACCCCGAGCAGCGCGATCCGCCGCCCGCGCCGTGTCGCCAGCCAGCCCGGGAAATCCGAGAGCGGGCGGCCCGGCGTGTCCTGCTTGCCTTCCCACACGCGCTCGGCTTCGGTGACGTCGGGGACGAACTCGACCCAGCCGTCCTTCGGATCGAAGGCCAGCACCCCGCCCGGGGTCTCGTGATCGGTGAGCCAGAAGAACTCGGCGTGCGCAATGAACGGGTACACCTGGTCGGCGCCGCCCGGAACGGAGATCAGCTCGCCGGCGCCGAACAGCACGATGTCGTCCGAGAGATTCCACGCCTCGGCAACGCGCCGGCGGCGCGTCTCGAGGCACGAAGTGATGTCGGGTATGGCGGGCGCCGCCACCGCCGGGCTCACGACCGCTCCTCCCAGATCTGCGCGAGGTTCACGATCGTCTCGACCGCCTTCTCCATGTCCTGGGCCGAGACCCATTCGAGCCGCGAGTGGAAGTTCTGCTCGCCGGCGAACAGGTTCGGCGTCGGCAGCCCCATGAACGACAACCGGCACCCGTCGGTGCCGCCGCGAATCGAGCGCTCCCGCACCTCGAGCCCGGCGCGGCGAACCGCTTCGCGCGCGTACTCGATCGTCTGCGGATGCTGATCGATGATCTCCTTCATGTTGCGGTACGACTCCTTCACCTCCGCCGTGAGCGTCGCCCCCGGCCAGTCCTTGAGCGTCTTCCGCGCCAGCTCCTCGAGCATCTGCTCCTTCTCCTTGAGCGCGGGCGTCGAGAAGTCGCGGATCAGGAACTTGACCGACGTGCGATCCACCGACGCTTCCATCACGTAGGGGTGGACGAAGCCTTCGTGGCCTTCGGTCTTCTCGGGCGAGCGATCCTTCGGCAGTCGCGAGATGAAGTCGGCCGCGATCTTGATCGAGTTCACCATCTGGTCCTTGGCGTAGCCGGGATGCGTGTTGTGGCCCTGGAAGGTGAGCGTCATGGAGTCCGCCGAGAACGACTCGGACTCGACCTCACCGCGCAGGCCGGCGTCCATCGTGTAGGCGTACTTGGCGCCGAAGCGCGCGACGTCGAACAGATCGGCGCCGTGGCCGACTTCCTCGTCGGGCGTGAAGCCGAGCCTGATCACGCCGTGCGCGATCTCGGGATGCTGCAGGAAGTACTCGGCGGCCGCGACGATCTCGGCGACGCCGGCCTTGTTGTCGGCGCCGAGCAGCGTCTTGCCCGAAGCCGTGATGATGTCGTTCCCGATCTGCTCCTTGAGCGCCGGCGTGTCGGCGGCGCGGATCACGGCGGTCGGATCGTCGGGCAGCACGATGTCGCCGCCGCGGTAGTTCTCGTGGACGATCGGCTTGACGCCCACACCTGGCATCTCGGGCGAGGTGTCCACGTGGGCGATGAAGCCGATCACCGGCACGTTCTTCTTCTTCGAAGTAGCCGGCACCGTCGCGAACACGTAGCCGTTGGCGTCACGGTTCGCGTCGGTGAGTCCGATCGCCTTGAGCTCCTCGACCAGCAGATCGAGCAGCACGAGCTGCTTCGCGGTCGAGGGGAAGGTCTTCGAGTCCTCCTGCGACTGGGTGTCGATGGTGACGTACTTGAGGAAGCGGGGGACGACGCTGGTTCTCTGCGTGGTGGTCATGACGAGCCTCGGGAAAAGAAAGTCCGGATCGGGAGGGACACGTGGATGCTATACTTCCCCCCTTTCCACCGGCAATGGACGCGCCGCCCTCTGAAACCGAGGTCCACCATGCGACTGCACACCCGTCCCACCCTGCCTGCCGCCCTGGCCGTATTCGTTCTCGCCCTGATCCTCGGCTCCGTTGCTTCCGCGCAGGAGCTGCTGCAGCCCAAGATCACCGATCGCAAGTATCCGCAGGGCACATGGTGCCCCCTGCCGTTCGACCTCGAGTTCACGCCGATCAGCACGACCGTCATCATCAAGTTCTCGACCAACGTCTGGTACCAGGACGATTCCGACCAGTCCTTCCATTTCACCGATCAGTACCTCGACAACATCTACGTCTCGCCGCAGAGCGTTTACACCACGAATCTCGGGACCTACAGCGACGACTGCTACTTCCCTCATCCCGACAATCACCTGTCGTCGGTCTTCTATTTCGAAAACGCCGGCGATCAGCCGCTGGATGAAACGTTCGCCGCCGATCCGAGCGCCCGGTGGGACATCGACCACGGGGCCCACTGGGAGAATTCGCCGGGAGGGCCGGCGGGAGGGGGCGACGACACCCGCGCCAACGGAATGCTCGGCCTCGGAGAAGACACCCAGGGTACCGGCGAGAATGCCTCCACGCAGGTCAGCGTCGAAGGCCTCCATGCCGGACAGCCCTACGTGCTCACCGGCTGGTGGAACGTGAACGACCTGCTGCCCGGGAAGGTCGAGCTGACGGTGACGATCTACACCGACGCCGCGACCCCCGTGATGAAGAAGACGTGGGGATCGGTGAAGCAGCTCTACCGCGGCACCGACAGGGTCTCGGACTAGAGACGTTCTTCCGGCCGCGGGGCTAACGCGCGCCGGTGATCACGAACGGAGCCCAGTGGAAGGGCTCCGCCGTATCCGGTCGGGCGCGTACCGCGCGCTTGGCGGCGAACAGGCGCGCGCTCCAGTCGCCACCGCCCGACGCGCCGCGGAACAGCGCCCCGATGAGATCCGCGGTCGAGGCATCGTTCACACGCCACAGGCTCGCGATCACGCGCTCGGCCCCCGCAGCGAGGAATCCTCGCGACAGGGCGAACGCGCCTTCCCCGGCGACGCGCGGCCCACGCGCGGTCTCGCACGCCGAGAGCAGCGCGAGTTGCGCGTCGAGCTTCAGGTCGTAGATCTCGTAGAGCTGGAGCAGGCCGTCGCCTTCGGCGCGCCCGCTGTCGGCCGACGACGGCGCGAGCACGAGCCCGGCGAGCACTTCGCTGCGGCGCTCGGTGACGAAGCCGTGGGTCGCGAGGTGGAGCACCCGATGGCCGGGGAGCGCCGCGCGCACCGCGGGCTCGGTGGCCCGCGAGCCGCCCAGTGAATCCACGCGAGCCGCACCGAGCGCGGCGCGGATCGCAGCGGTCTCGAGCCGCGTGCCCGGGAGCGGCAGCCACGCGGTGCCGTGGCCCGCGAAGCTCGGATCGCTGACGCTGAGCACCTCCGGACCGGTGGCCGCGGCCGGCGCGCGCCGTGCCTGGAGCTGGACGAGCGACGTGGCGGAGGCCTCGTAGCGGATCGGCGGCCCGACGTCGAGCCAGTAACGCACCGCTTCCTTCTCCGAGGGCGGCGTGGCGACTAGGGTTTCGAACGGCAGCAGATGAAGCGCGCCGTCCGGCACCACGACCGCCGACTTCGCGTGCTTCACGCGATCTGCGAGGCCCGCCGGCAGCAGCACCCGCCACAGCGCTGCGAGCTTCCTCTGAAGCGTCTCCTGGCGATCGTTGGCGCTGAGCAGCTCGGCCACGCCGAACGAGCCCGGCCGTCGCGGCCGCGTGGTGTCTCCGGCGATCGCGCGCTCGAGCGCGGCAGCCGGCACCAGCCCCGCGCGAATGCCCAGCTCGCGCGCGGCCTCGGCATCGGCGCCGAGCGCGAATGCCCGGGCCGGCTTGCCGTCGCCCGTGACGGCGAACACCCACGAGGTGGAATCCCCCGCGTGGTACTCGAGCATCACCTCGCCGGGCGCGAGCGCCTTCTGCAGCTCGGCGCGGGGCGCCGTGCGACCGCCCTGCGTAAGCATGCTCCGCCACACCGGGCTCCGGTCCTTGAGCGATTCGGTGACGCGCTGGATGTGCCCGGCCGCGCTGTCGCGCGAATTCTCGAGCGCCTGCACCCGCTCGATTCGCGCGGCCTGGGTGAGCGAGGGGTCGTTCCACGCCTGCTCGATCGATCGCTGGATGCGGGCGAGCGCGATGCGCGCGCGCTCCTCTTCCGCGACGAGCGGCGCCCGCTCGGCCTCGGGAATCCCGGCGCCGAGATCCACGCCGGCGGTCGCGATCTGGTCGCGCAGCACGCGTGCGCGGCTCCGCTCGTGGAAGGCGAGTGCGGCGTCCGGCTTGCCGGCGGCCAGCTCGAGAGCGATGGCGCGGTCGTAGAGCCCGAGGTGGCGCGCCACGAACGAGGCGCGCGTCGCATCGCCGCCGCCGCGGCTCGCCCGCAGCGAATCCAGCAGGTCGAGTGCCACCGCGTACTCGCCGAGTGCCGGCCCGTTCTTCTTCGCGCGCTCGTTCACCGCCGCCATCAGGGCGTGCGCCTCGAGGCGGGATTCCGGATAGGCGCGCGTGGAATCGAGGATCCCGATCGCCGGTTCCAACTCCACGAGCGCGGCGCGATCGCCGCGTCCGGGCATGGCCGACAGACAGCGCGCGAGATCCACGCGGGTGCTGGCCACATCGGGATGTCGCGCGCCGAGCCGCGACACGCGGATCGTGATCGCACGCCGGTAGGTGGACTCGGCAGCGGCAAGTGCGCCGCGCCGTTCCTCGAGACGTCCGAGATCTGCGAGCGTCTGGGCCACCAGGGGGTGCTCCGGCCCGAGCGCGCGCTCGGTGGTGGCGAGTGCCTCGTGGAAGAGGGGCTCGGCGAGATCGAGGCGCCCCGCCTCCGAGAACGACACCGCGGCCTGGTTCACGAACGGCGCGAGCGACGGGTTCCCTTCACCGAGTGCCGGCCGCGCCACCTCGAGCGCCTTCTCGTAGAGCGGCACCGCCTCGTCGTTCCGTCCCTGGAGCCGATACACCTCGGCCAGGTTCAGGTAGCCGGTGGCGAGGGCTTCAGGGCTCGTGTCGGGCGACTGTCGGCGCAGCCGCAGCGACTCCTCGTCGAGCGGCACGGCGTCGGAATAATGCGCGAGGTCGCGGTAGACGCCCGCGAGATTGTTGATGAGCGCCACGCGCAGCGGCGCGTCCTCCGGCAGCTTGCGCGCCACCTCGGTGCCACGGCGGAAGTACGCCTCGGCACGGTCGTAGCGATCCTGCGCGCGTGCGATCTCGCCGAGGTTGTTGAGGTTGTCGGCGATGCGCTGGGTCTGATCACCCTCGAGCGTCTCCTGGATGGCGAGCGAGGCCGCGACCAGCGACTCGGCCGCGGCGTACTCGCCGAGCGAGAAGCGCAGCATGCCGACCTGTCTCAGGCTCGAGGCGGTCGCCACGTCGCGCGGCCCGGCGCGCTCGCGCCGGATCGACAGTGCCTCCTCGGCGCGTTTCACGCCCGAGGTCCACTCGCCCTCGTAGTCGTCGAGCGTCGCCAGCGCCGCCAGCGTGAGCGCCACCTTGAGGTCGCGCGGGCCCAACGTCTTCTTCCGGATCTCGAGCGAGCGCTCGAACAGCTTTTCGGCCGCCTGCCAGCCTTCCGGAGTCCCGAGCGCGAAAAGGCCGAGCGCCAGCGAATCGGCGCAGCCCGCCACGTCGAGGGGTTTCGCCTTCCGCGCCTCGCGCGAGCGCAGGATGGAATCGGCGATCGCGAGCGCGTGGTCGGCGCGTCCGCTGTCGAGCGCCGCGGCGAAGCGCGCTTCGAGGCCGGGCCCCGGGGACGCGGCGAGCGCGAGCGCCAAGACCAGCGAGGTCATGCGTGCGACTCGGCGAGAGCGAGGAGCTTCGTCATCGTCGCCCAGTTGCGGGCCGTGATCCCGTCCCCCAGGGCCTTGTGCAAGCCCAAGAACAGCCGGCCCGCGCTGATCCCCTCCGGGCACCACAGGTAGGCCGCCCGCTTCCCGACCGCCAGCTGTTCCGGCGACCAGTCCTGCTTCGCCAGCGGCGCCAGCTTCCTCGCATCCGCCGCGCTGCCCAGGACCCCGAGCAGCATCCGCGAAGGATCCTTCGCCACCTTGGAGAACGGGTTCGCCAGCATCATGGCGGACACCTCAGCGGCATCGACGACCATGACACGCGCCGAGACGCCGAGCTTCTTCGTCATGGCGGCCTCGATGAGTGCCGCAGCATCGCCCTTCGTCGTGCCGTGGAACACGACGTTTCCGCTGTTGAGCAGCGTGCGGACGTCGGTGAGCCCGAGACCCTCGAAGAGCTTCTTGAGGTCGGCCATCGCGACGCGCTTGGCCTTGCCGACGTTGATGCCGCGGATCAGCGCGATGCTGGCAGGGCTCGTCCGGGGCCTCGACTGGCTCGTCCGTCCGGTCATGAATCGACCTGCGGCTACTTCCGGCTGTCCAGGATGCCCTTGAGATCCATGATCGTGGCCTGGTCCGAGACGATCACGCTGATCTTGTCCGACAGCTTGTCCACGTAGAGGTACTTGATGTAGTTCGGGTTCTGCGCCAGCGCGTGATTGATGATCTCGATCGCCTTCGCGCGACCGTTGGCCTCGATCACCTTGCGCTCCGCCTCGCGCTGCTCCTTCTCGAGCGTGTACTTCATCTGCTCGGCGGTCTGCTGGGCGATCTGCTTCTGCTCGATCGCCTTCGCGAAGTCGTCCGTGAAACGCACGTCGCGCAGCACGACCTCGTCGATCATGAAGCCGTCCTTCTCGAGCAGCACCCTGAGCTTCTGGTTGATCTCGGTCTGGATGCTGGCGCGCTTGGCCGAGTAGACGTCCATCACCGCGAACTCCGAGATCACGAGACGGATCACCGACCGCACCGCGGGACGGATGATCTTCTCCTCGAAGTCGGGGCCGATCCGCTGGTGAATCTCGGCCACCCGGACGGGATCGATGTGGTGCCAGATCGTGAGGTCGATGCCGACCTGGAGACCTTCCTGGGTGGGCGACCAGATCGAATCGTCGGTGTTCGCGCGGCGTCCCTCGCCGCGGTTGGCCGTCATGGTGTACTCGAGACGGCGCAGGTCGTAGAGCGCCGTGCTGGTGATGATCGGCACCACCAGCGCCACGCCCTGTCTCGCGGTGTTGAAGCTCTTCGTGACCGTGTTGAAGACGACGAGCGCATGACCCACCGGGACGACGCGCACCGACGAGAACAGGACGAGGGCGAGGACTACGCCTGCGAAGACCAGACCGATGTTGCGGATAGTCCCTCCGTCGATGTCGCGCGTGACCTGACGGCCATCGGGATCGTGCACGGTGAGGCGGCGGCGGCGCTGAAACGCCCGGGCGATCGCGACCGCGGCGACGATGAGGATCGCGAACAGGATGAATGCTTGCATGTCGGCCTCCTTGGGAGTGCCGCAGGCTATCACAGCCGGATTTCCGCGTGGCCGGAGGACCGCCGCCCACGCTAGACTGCGTTCCGCCGCACCGGCCATCGTTGCCGTCCAGGGAGGAGCGACCGTGCCTGATCTCTACCCGGTCCTGCCGCACATCCGCGACCGCGCTCACATCAAGTCCATGGAGGAGTACAAGCGCCTCTATCGGCGCTCGCTCGAAGACCCGGCCGGCTTCTGGGCCGAGCAGGCGTCGACGCTGTCGTGGTTCCATCCGTGGACCACGGTGCTCGACGCCGATCTCGAAGCGGTGGACTTCGCGTGGTTCTCGGGCGGACGCCTCAACGTCGCCCACAACTGTGTCGACCGCCATCTCGACACGCGTGGCGAGCAGACCGCGATCATCTGGGCGGGCGATGAGCCGGGCGTCTACCGGCACGTGAGCTATCGCGAGCTCAAGCACGAGGTCTGCCGGCTCGCCAACGTGCTGATCGCCCATGGCGTGAAGAAGGGCGACCGCGTCTGCATCTACATGCCGATGATCCCGGAGACCGCGTACGCGATGCTGGCGTGCGCCCGGATCGGCGCGATCCACTCGGTGGTATTCGGCGGCTTCAGCGCCGATTCACTGCGCGACCGCATCGTGGACGCGCACTGCAAGGTGCTCATCACTGCGAACGAGGGCCTGCGCGGCGGGAAGAAGATCCCGCTCAAGGCGATCGTCGACCGCGCGATCGAAGGCCTCTCGGTGGTCGAGACCGTGCTGGTCGCGCGGCGCACCGAGCACGAAGTGCCGATGGCGCCCGGCCGCGACCACTGGCTCGACGAGGAAATGAAGACGCAGCGCTCGACCGCCACCACCGAGTGGATGGGGGCCGAGGACCCGCTGTTCATCCTCTATACGTCCGGCAGCACCGGAAAGCCCAAGGGCGTGATGCACACGACCGGCGGCTATCTCGTGTACGCCGCGATGACGCACAAGCTCGTATTCGACTACCACCCGGGCGACATCTACTGCTGCGCGGCCGACGTGGGCTGGATCACCGGACACAGCTACATCGTCTACGGACCGCTCGCGAACGGCGCGACCACGGTGATGTTCGAGTCGATCCCGACCCATCCCGATCCGGGCCGCTACTGGCGGATGGTGGACGACCTCGGCATCAACATCTTCTACACGGCGCCCACCGCGCTGCGCGCGATCGCGCAGGCCGGCAACGAGCCGGTGCGGCGCTATTCACGGAAGAGCCTGCGCGTGCTCGGCTCGGTGGGTGAGCCGATCAACCCCGAGATCTGGCGCTGGTATCACGACGTGGTGGGCGAGGGGCGCTGCGCGGTGGTGGACACGTGGTGGCAGACCGAGACCGGCGGCATCCTGATCACGCCGCTGCCCGGAGTGACGCCGACCAAGCCCGGCTCGGCGACGCTGCCGTTCTTTGGAATCAAGCCGGTCGTGGTGGACTCCGAGAAGGGGACGGTGCTGGAGGGGAACGGCGTCTCGGGGGCGCTGTGCCTCGGCTCCGCGTGGCCCGGCCAGGCGCGCACCGTGTGGGGCGATCATCAGCGCTTCAAGGAGACCTACTTCTCGCAGTACAAGGGCTACTACTTCACCGGCGACGGCTGCCGGCGCGACGAGGACGGCTACTACTGGATCACCGGCCGCATCGACGACGTGCTCAACGTCTCGGGGCACCGGCTCGGAACCGCCGAAGTCGAGAGCGCGCTGGTCGCGCACGAAGCGGTGGCCGAGGCCGCGGTGGTCGGTTTCCCGCACGACATCAAGGGCCAGGGCATCTACGCGTACGTGATCGTCACCAGCGAGCACGCGAAGCGGCCGACCTCGGAGCTGGTGGGTGCACTCAAGGAGCAGGTGCGAAACGCGATCGGCGGCTTCGCACAGCCGGACATCATCCACGTCGCGACCGGGCTCCCGAAGACGCGCAGCGGAAAGATCATGCGCCGCATCCTCCGCAAGATCGCGGCCGGCGAGTACAGCGGGCTCGGTGACGTGACCACGCTCGCCGACCCGGCGGTGGTGGAATCGCTGATCTCCGAACACCAGGGCCGCGTGACGAAGTGAGCCACTCCCCGTCCGCGCAGCGTCACGTCCATCCGTGGGTATTCATGGTGCTGATCATTCCGTTCGGCGCCAATTCGGGCTATCTCACGGTCACGCTCGCCTACCTGCTTCAGAAGGCCGGGGTCTCGGTGGCCGCGGTGGGAGCGCTGATCGCGCTCACTTACATTCCGCACACTTGGAAGTTCCTGTGGGCCCCGATCACCGACGCGACGCTCGACCAGAAACGGTGGTACCTGATCGGGAGCATCCTGACCGGCGTCGGCATCGCCGCGATGGGGATGATGCCGCCCACCCAGTCCGGGCTCGCGGCACTTTCGGTCGTGGCGCTGCTCGGGAGCCTCGCGACCACCTTTCTCGGGATGTCGGTCGAGAGCCTGATGGCGTACGCGACGCCGGAGGATCAGAAGGGCCGCGCCGGCGGCTGGTTCCAGGCCGGGAACCTGGGTGGTGCCGGGCTCGGCGGCGGGCTCGGACTGTGGCTCGCGGCGCGCCTGCCGGAGCCGTGGATTCCGGCCTCGATCGTCGGGGCCCTCTGTCTGCTCTGCAGCTTCGCATTGCTCCTGGTACCGTCTCCCGGGCACTTCACCGCGGGAGCGCGACAGGGCCCGCTCGCGGGTGTGCTCGCCGCGGTCAAGGATCTCTGGGATCTTGCCAAGCAGCGCGGCCCGCAGATCGCGCTCTTCCTCTGCTTCCTGCCGATCGGCGCCGGTGCTGCGGGCGGGCTGTGGTCGGCGGTCGCGAACGAGTGGCACGCCTCGTCCGACACCGTGGCGTTCGCGACCGGGGCGATGACCGGGCTGATCTCGGCGATCGGCTGCGTGGTGGGCGGCTGGATCTGCGACCGCATGAGACGTCAGCTCGCCTACGTGATCTATGGCCTGCTGCAGGCGGTGTGCGCGGTGGCAATGGCGCTCGCGCCCCGCACCGAATCGTCGTTCGTCGTGTTCACTCTGATTTACGCCTTCATCACGGGACTCACTTACGCGGGGTTCACCGCGTTCACGCTCGAAGCCATGGGCAAGGGGGCTGCGGCGACCAAGTACAGCGTGTTCGCCTCGCTCTCCAATATGCCGATCGCCTACATGACGCTGATCGACGGCAAAGCCCACGACCGCTGGGGCTCGAGCGGCATGCTGTTCACCGAGGCGGCGCTCTGCACGGCGGGCGCATTCCTCTTCCTCGCCGTGGCCGGGGCGCTCATGAAGAAGCGCCCGGGTGCGGCCGTGCCTCCGATCCACCTCGAAGACGCGGGCCCCGATGCCGGTCCCGCGGGTCGGTGGAGAGGCTAGCGGTGTCATGAGAGCCAACCCCGGTGCCCTGGCGGGGGCGATCGCCGCGATCGCCGCCCTCAGCGTGGCAGGCTGTACCGACGACCCGTCCCGCAGTCAGCTCTACCTGATCTCGGGCAATGTCGTGGCGTACGTCGAGGGCCGCGACGACACCGGCGACTCCACAGCGTTCTACCTGGTGGATCAGCCGACCGGAGTGCTCGTGCTGCTGGTCCAGGCCGGAGCGGCGGTCGATTCGGTGACGAGCGATGCCGGCGAGTTCCGTTTCACGTACCGGCCGGACGGCAACTACCAGGTGCTCGTCCGCCAGATGGACACGGTCGCGGTGACCGTTCATGGCTCCAACGTCACGCTCGCGGATACGCTTCAGGTTTCAGCGTTCGGTGATCTCGCGGCGTATCCCAACCCGTTCGATCTCGACGTCACGCTTTCCACCACGCTGGCCGACGGCCGTGCGACGCTGCGCATCCACCAGCCGGGCGGCGAGTCGATCCGGACCCTCTTCGACCGCACGTTCACCGCGGGCGCGTACGACTTCACCTGGGACGCACTCGACGACGATAGTGGCGTGGTGGTGCCCGGCCTCTACGTGGCATTCCTCGAGCAGGGAGGGGTGACGCACGCGCAAGTTCTGGCGCGGTGCATCGTTCCGACGTGCCTGGAAACGCGCCCGGTCCGCCGCCCGCTTGACGTATCCTCGCGCCCGTGAGAATGAACCCTGAGGAGCACACGCCGGGCGATTTCTATCGCTTCATGATCAGCGTGATCGTTCCGCGTCCGATCGCCTTCATCTCGACGGTCGGGGCTTCCGGAGCCCTCAACGTCGCTCCGTTTTCTTACTTCTGCGCCATCACGAACCGGCCGCCGCTCGTTGGCATTTCGATCAACTCGCGTCGCGGCCAGCCCAAGGACACCCTGCGGAACATCCGACAAACGGGGGAGTTCGTGATCAACATCGTGGACGAGCCACTGGCGACACGCATGGTCCAGACTTCGGGCGAATGGCCGGAGGACGTGGACGAATTCCAGCTCACCGGTCTCACGCCGGCGCCCTCCGAGCGCGTGAAGCCGCCGCGCGTCGCCGAATCCCCGGTCAACCTCGAATGCCGCCTGTACCGGGAGATCGAGCTCGGGGACACCACGTTCGTGGTTGGCGAGATCCTGCGCGGACACGTGGCGGACAGCGTGGTGACCGACGGCAAGGTGGACACCCTCAAACTGCGCGTCGTGGGCCGGCTCGGGGGCGACGGCTACATCGTCGTGGACGACGTGCTCCACCTGCCGCGCCCCAAGGTCGGCTCGTGAAGCCGCGGCTCCTGATGCTGGCCATCGTCTTGGGCGTGGTCGCCGCGTGGCCCTCGGTGGCCGCCGCGCGCGAGCAGTCGGATCGCGAGAAGCTCGACGCCAAGATCGAGGCGGCCACGCGCGCCCCGGAGATGATCGTCAAGCCGGCCCACGAGCAGAAACCCTGGTTCATCGGCTGGGGACTCAAGCAGGGACTCAATGCGTCGCGCTTCCACGGCAGCATGGGAACCAGCATGGGCGGCGAGACCATCTACGGCTTCGGTGTCGGCGCGTACGCCGCGATCCGCATGACGGACGGGATCCGCTTCGTGCCCGGGCTCTCCTACAGTGAGCGCGGCGGTCGGGGCGAAGTGGCGGTCCCGGTCACGGGTGGCACGTGGCGATTCGGCCTCGAGTCGAAGCTCACGTACGTCGAGGCCCCGATGCTGTTCGAGTTCGCGGGGACTCGAGGGAACCTGCGCCCGTATCTCATCGCCGGCGCTTCGTTCTCGTGGAAGGTGGATGCGCAGCGCACGGTCTCCGATCTCGGAATGACTCCCGCTCCGCCGGGCGCGATCCGCTACGCCCAGATCTTCGAGAACGTTGGCACCCTCGACGGCGACTCCGACTATCTCGAGGACTTCGACTGGGGACCGGTGCTCGGAGTAGGCGGACGCTACGATTCCGGCCGCATGGCGTTCCTGCTCGAAGGCCGCGTCTACCGCGGCATCCCCACGCTGCTGCCGCCGGAGTTCGCCGCCGATCTCCAGAACGGTGTCTTCTCGCTGTACGCCGGGCTCGAGTTCACGGGCCTGCCCTGATCCGTCGCATCCCGATCCGGACCGACGCCGATCTCTGGACCTTCACCCAGCGCAACGTGCCGCTGTGGGACCTGCTCGACTTCTTCCCGCCGGATGCCGTGGGCCCGCGCGGTCCGAAGGACGAGCCGCGTCCCTATGAAGTGAAGCCGATCACGATCGAGACCGATCTCGGCTTCTCGTTCGAGACCGACATCCAGTTCGGCTCGTGGCAGTTCCGCCCGCGCTCGCCGAAGGAGCCCGGGATGATGCGCTGGTGCCGCGAGCGCGGGCTCGCGGTCGGCGACGCGATCGTGTTCGAAAGCAGAGGAGAGCGGACCTACCGGCTGTCGCTGGAGAAGGGCGCGCCGGGCGCCTGAACCGGCTCGCGCGGTGCGGAGACCCGCTGGCCGAGCTGGAAGGCAGAAAACAGCGCGACCGCCGCCAGCGCATCGATCAGCAGCGTGACGCCCGGCGTGACCGCCCCGCCGCGTCCGAGCAGCCAGCTCACCGCGACCAGCGCGAGGGCGAGACTGCTCGCAATCGCGTGACGGAGCCCGGGTTGCTTGGAAGGAGCGCGCCCGGGGATCGCGAGCCAGTCGATCAGGCCCAGCAGCCACACCCCCGAGCCACTCACCAGCACCGCGCCCGCGCACCAGTGCGCGGTGGCCAGGTGCTCGCCCGAGCGCGTCACGAGGGCCAGCGCGCCGAACACCAGCGAGGTGGTGAGCAGGCTCGCCGGAAAAATGGTGAGGATGGGATGAACCGGATGCCCGGCGATGCGGAGACGCTTCATCGCGCGATCACAGGCCCCAGGTTCAGGCGGGGATCCGTTCCAGGATCTCGTCCAGCTCGGGGAAACGGCCGAGTTCCTTCTTGGAGAAGATCAGCGTGCCGTCCAGCACCACGTCGAACACGCCACCCGAGCCTTCGACGAGCGTGATGTCGACCGCCCGCTGCTTCTTCACCTCGGCCGCCAGACTGGCGGCCCGCGGCTTGTAGCCTCACTGGCCGCAGTATGTGATTCCCAGCTTCGCCATCGAGTCCTCCTGACATGAGTGTCGGCGCGGTGTTCCGCGGGCATCCGGGCCCGCCGGTTCGACGTGCGTGCCGCGCAAACTATATCGTGCTCGATGCCGCGCCCCAACCCGCCGAAAACGTCGCGAGACCATGATGCAGCGAATCCAGACCATCGAAGACCGCCTGCGGAGAGTGCTCGGGACGGATCTCCGTCTCCAGGAGCCGCTGCGCCATCACACCACGTTCCGGATCGGCGGACCGGCCGACTTCTTCTATGCCGCGACGACCCCCGATTCTCTGGTGGCGGCACTCATCGTGGCGCACCGCGCCGACGTGCCGACGTTCCTGCTCGGCGGCGGCAGCAACCTGCTGGTCTCGGACGAGGGCTTCCGCGGCCTCGTCATCCGGAACGCGTGCGAGGCGATCGAGTTCGACGGCACCGCGGTGCACGTCGGGTGCGGCGCCGACTTCCTGGACCTGATCTTCAAGTGCCGGGACCGCGGGCTTGCCGGGCTCGAGTTCGCGGCCGGCATTCCCGGCTCGGTGGGGGGCGCGCTCTACGGCAACGCCGGATGCTACGGCAAGGACATCGGCTCGTTCACGATCGAGTGCACGATCGCCACTCCCAATGGCATGGTGGTCGAGACCCGGCCGGCCTCGTACTTCGAGTTTGCCTACCGCGATTCGCGCCTCAAGCGCGACCCGCGGATCCTGCTCTCGTGCCTGCTCCAGCTGCGTGAGGGCGACCCCGTCGAGAGCACGAAGGAGATCGAGGAGAAGCTCGAGATCCGGCGGGTGAAGCATCCGCAATGGCGGGTCGAGCCGACCGCCGGCTCCTACTTCAAGAACCTGCCGCCCGACTGGCAGATGCCGGGCGCCAAGCTTTCGCCCGGGACGCGCCGCGTCGCCGCCGGCCAGCTGCTGGACGAGTGCGACTGCCGCGGCCTGAGGGTCGGCGACGCCATGGTCTTCGCCAAGCACGCCAACATCATCGTGAACGCCGGTCACGCCAAAGCGGGCGAAGTGCTCGAGCTGGCGGAGATCATGAAGTCGCGCGTGCGCGAGAAATTCAGCGTCGAGCTCGAGGAGGAAGTCATGTTCCTCGGCCCCCGTCCGCGAATCAGGCGGTAGAATCCTCGGAGTGGCCGCGCTCCTCCTCCTAGTCCAGACCGATCCGGCGCCGTTGCCGCCCGTGCTAGTCGCCCTGTTTCCGGTGGGCTTCGTGCTGTTCTGGCTGGGAATCAGTTTTCTTATCAGCCGGGTTGCATGGAGCCGGCTGGCGAGCGCCTATCCGGGCGATCCACGATTCGAGGGGAGACGCTGGCACATGACCAGCGCTCAGATAGGACTAGCCGGTTATGGATCCTCTCTCACGGTGGGGGCCAGCGAAAAGGGTTTCTACCTTCGGCCGATACTTCCATTTCGTTTTGGGCACTCCCCGATTCTCATTCCATGGACTGAGATCACTGCAGAGTGGAAGGAAGGGTTCGGCTTCAAGAATGTTCGGTTCACCGTCCGGCGAGTGCCTGACGCGACGATTCTCCTGCCTGAGCAGATTGTTCGGGAGATCATGCGCGAGGCGGGCAACGCATGGTTCTTGCCGGAAATGGCGAAGGAACTCGAGACTCGCGCCGAGTCCGTCGATCTGGGCCGGACCATCGCCGTCTATGCGGCTCTTGCCGTCTTCATCTTTGTCCTCGCAGGTGGAGGGCTGGGCAGCCTGAACGGCCCGAGATACTGGAAGCTCGACCGATACGGTCAGACGATTGAAGCCAAAGTCACTTCGGTCGAACCGATGAACCACAACCGAGTGCGTTTTGCCTACACCGTCGGCAACGAGACGTTCACGGGATCCGGATCTATCAGCGACGCCCACGTTATCCCGCTGGAACCCGGGGCAATCCTGAACATCCATTACCTGCCCGCGCAGCCGGCCGTCAGCTGCCTCGGAGACCCTCGCGCACTATTCGACAATGAGGTTGCGTTCGCGCTGACGGGAGGAATCATGCTCGCCCTAATGATCGTGTTTGTGCTGAGGAACTCAGGGTTCGCGATCCGCTCCTAGTGGGAACCCCGCGCGCGGAGACGGTGCGCATCCACCATCCAGGGTCGCGTGGTGGCCCAGCTGGCCGAAGCCACGTTCCCGGCCGGGAAGCACGAGATCGCCTGGAACGGAGCGGGACGTACGGGCCCGTTCGCACGGGTGTCTACTTCGTGCAGGTGCAGGCGGGCGCCCAGACCCGGGTGCGTCGCGTGGTCGTGACCACCTAGTCTCATCGGGCGGGCGGTCGAGCACCTCGGCCGCCCGCACCCCGCATGCGACTACCGTTCAGGCAGCTGGTGGGGCGCACCGCGCCGAAGTGCCGACTTTCCTGCTGGGCGGGGGCAGCAACCTGCTGGTCTCGGACGAGGGCTTCCGCGGTCTCGTCATCCGGAGCGCGTGCGAGGTGATCGAGTTCGACGGCACCGCGGTGCACGTCGGATGCGGCGCCGACTTCCTGGACCTGATCTTCAAGTGCCGGGACCGCGGGCTCGCCGGACTCGAGTTCGCGGCCGGCATTCCCGGCTCGGTGGGCGGCGCGCTCTACGGCAACGCCGGCTGCTACGGCAAGGACATCCGCTCGTTCCGTCCGCGCACGCAACACCTTCTTGTGGGAGACTGCCCGCCACTCGAAAGGATTCTGCACGCCCGGGGCCGACGCCCGCACGCGCGGCAGGGACACGGTTCATCGGAGGCCCAACCATGAAGGCAGGAATCATCGGTGTCGCGCTCGCACTCGGGGTCATCGCCGGGTGCAGCGGGACGCAGCGGTCATCCACATCCGCCACGACTGCGGGCGGGATCGACCGGACCGTGCTCCCGATCGCGGAGCCCAATTATCCGCACGCCACGGAGCTCGATGCGCGCGACGCGAAGGCGCCGCCGCGGTTCGAGGTGAAGGCGCCCCAGGGCGCGCCGAACGTCGTCATCTTCCTGATCGACGACATCGGATTCGGGCATGCGAGTGCCTATGGCGGAGACATCCCGATGCCGACGCTCGATCGCCTCGCCAGCCAGGGGCTCCGGTACAACCGGTTCCACACCACGGCGCTGTGCTCGCCGACGCGCGTGGCCATCCTGACCGGCCGCAACCACCACACGAACAACGCGGGCGCGATCATGGAACTGGCGACGGCGTTCCCCGGCAACACGGGAGCGCGGCCGGCCAGCATCACGCCGCTGGCCGAGATCCTGCGTCAGAACGGCTACAGCACGGCGGCGTTCGGCAAGTACCACGAGACGGCACCGTGGGAAGTCAGCGTCTCGGGACCGTTCGATCGCTGGCCCACGCATTCCGGGTTCGACAAGTTCTACGGCTTCATCGGGGGTGAGACCAATCAGTGGGCGCCGATGATCCATGAGGGCACGACCCACATTCAGGCGCCGCACGATCCCAATTATCACTTCACAACGGACATGACGAACCAGGCGATCGCATGGATCAAGGCCCAGCAGTCGCTGACGCCGGACAAGCCGTTCTTCACCTATTTCGCCACCGGCGCCACGCACGCGCCGCACCACGTGCCGAAGGAATGGATCGCGAAGTTCAAGGGCAAGTTCGACGGCGGCTGGGACCAGTACCGGGAGGAGTCGTTCGCCCGGCAGAAGCAGATGGGAATCATCCCGCAGGACGCCAAGCTCGCGTCCAAGCCCGCGGACATCAAGGACTGGAACCAGCTCACTCCCGACGAGCAGCGGCTGTTCGCCCGCCAGATGGAAGTGTTCGCCGCGTTTGCCGCGCACACCGACTACGAGATCGGGCGCGTGGTGAAGGCGATCGAGGACATGGGCGAGATGGACAACACCCTGATCTTCTACGAGGTGGGCGACAACGGCGCGAGCGCCGAGGGCGGCATGTTCGGCATGTTCAACGAGATGACCTACTTCAACGGTGTCGCTGAGACGGTCCCCGACATGCTGAAGAGCATCGACCAGTGGGGCGGTCCCGAGACGTTTCCGCACATGGCGGCGGGCTGGGCGGTGGCCGGCAACACGCCGTTCATGTGGACCAAGCAGGTCGCCTCCAACTTCGGCGGCACCCGCAACCCGCTCGTCGTCACGTGGCCGTCGCGGATCAAGGCCATGGGCGAGATCCGCAGCCAGTTCCAGCACGTCGTGGACATCGCGCCGACCGTGCTCGAAGCGACCGGCATCCCGGAGCCGAAGACGGTCAACGGTGTGGTGCAGACGCCGATGGAAGGCAGCAGCATGGTGTACACGTTCGACGATCCCAGGGCCGCGGACCGGCACAAGACTCAGTACTTCGAGATCGCCGGCAACCGCGCGATCTACAGCGATGGCTGGGTGGCGGCCACCGTGCACAAGGCGCCGTGGGAAGCGGCGCCGCGACACGAGCTCGCCGAGGACGTGTGGGAGCTCTATAACGTGAACGAAGACTTCAGCGAGACCACCGACCTCGCGGCCAGCAATCCCGCCAAGCTGAAAGAGTTGCAGGCACTGTTCATGAAGGAAGCCGAGAAGTACCGCGTGCTGCCAATCGATGATCGGACCCTCGAGCGGTTCGACGCCGCGGTGGCGGGCCGTCCCGACCTGATGGCCGGACGCAAATCGCTGACCGTCTACGAAGGCATGACGGGAATGATGGAGAACGCGTTCATCAACGTTAAGAACCAGTCGGTGACGATCACCGCCGATGTCGAGGTCCCCGCCAGCGGCGGCAGCGGGGTGATCCTCTGCCAGGGCGGCCGCTTCGGCGGATGGGCCCTGTACGTCAAGGACGGCAGGCCGGCCTACACGTACAACTGGGTTGGCCTCGAGCAGTACACGGTGAACTCGACCGAACGGCTCGCGTCCGGGAAGGCGACGATCAAGCTCGACTTCGCCTACGACGGGGACGGGCGCGGCAAGGGCGGGATCGCCACGATCTACATCAACGACCGGAAGGTCGGATCCGGGCGCGTCGAGCACACCAACGCCAACGTTTTCTCGGCCGACGATGCCGCCGACGTCGGCGAGGACGAAGGCACCAACGTCAGCTCCGCCTACGGGCAGCATGGGAATAAGTTCACGGGCAGAATCGAGAAGGTGCGTGTCGACGTGAGGTAGGGACGGAGGGTGGTCACCGGTTCCGGGCGGCCACCCTCCTCTGCGATCCATGCGACTACCGTTCAGCCAGCAGCAGTTCCTCGACGTCTTCGGGGAGTACAACCGGCACCTGTGGCCGGTTTCGTTTCTGCTGTGGCTCGCCGCGCTGTTCGCCCTCGAGCCCATCATCCGGCGCGGACGCCCGGGACGCAGGACCGGAGCGCTGCTCGCGGTGCTCTGGGCGTGGTCGGGGATCGCCTACCACTGGGTCTTCTTTTCGAGGATCAACCCGCTGGCGCGCGTCTTCGCCGGATTGTTCCTGGTTCAGGCAATCGCGCTGGCGATTGTTTCGATGCGCCGGAGCCTGACGTTCACGCTCGAGAAGTCGCCACGCCACGTCGCGGGGGTGTTCCTGATGCTCTACGCGATGGCGTACCCGCTGCTGGCTGTGGCGGAGGGTCACACGTACCCGCGGGTGCCGACGTTTGCCGTGCCGTGCCCGACCCTGCTGCTGACCGCGGGGCTGTTGCTCTGCGCCTCTCCGCGTGCGCCGCGGCGGCTGCTCGTCATCCCGATCTTCTGGGCGGTCGTCGGCGGCTCGGCCGCGCTGCTGCTGGGGATGCGGGTGGACTTCATGCTGCTGGTGGCCGGGGTGCTGCTGCTCGCGCTCGCGGTCGCTCCCGCCAGGACCCCGGCCCGCGCCTGACCTTCACGAGGCGGGCCCCCCGGCCGATGTCTTAGAATGATGGCCCTGGCCGCTGCCTACCCTGGAGCACCCAACATGCGAAATCCCATCTCGAGCTGCCTCGCCGCCGCGGCGCTGCTCATGCTTTCCAGCCCGGCCGCCCTCGCGCGCACGCCCGATCTCCTGTCACTGCGCCAGCAGTTCGGGGTCGAGCACCTGAGCGTCCAGCCAGTCCGCCTCGGCGTGTCCCCGCGAACCATTCCGCTCGAGATCGACGGGCAGCGCGTGACGCTGAGGCTCGAGCCGGCGAATATCCGCTCCTCGGGCTTCCGCCTGATGGTGGAGACCGCCGCGGGGCTAAAGGAGCGGACGGCGCCACCCGCCTCGACCTGGAGCGGCACCGTGGACGAAATCCCGGGCTCGTTCGTGGGAGCCACGATCCGGGAGGGTCAGCTGAGAGCCACGATCGCGCTCGGTGACGGGCGTACCTTTTTCGTGCAGCCGGTGCGCGATTTCGAGCCCGATGCGGATCCGCTCGATCATGCGGTGTTCGATGCCGCCGACCTGGGTGACGAGCCCGGGACCTGCGAGGTCTCGGGAGAACCGGAGCTGGTGTCTCCGGGCGCGACCCGCGGGACTGGAACGGCTGCGCTCAAGCCCGCCGAGCTGGCGTTCGATGCGGACTTCGAGTTCTACGCGCTCAACAACAGCGACGTCGCACTCACCGTCGACGACATCCAGAACATCATGATCGGGGTGAACGCCGTCTACGAGCGCGACTGCGACGTCACCCACTACCTCACCACCGTCATCGTGCGGACCGTTCCCGCGGACCCCTACACCTCCACCGACGCTTCCGTGGTGCTTGACGAGTTCCGGAACCACTGGAATGCATCCCAGACCGGCGTCCGGCGCGACGTCGCGCATCTCATGACCGGCAAGGACCTCGCTGGCGGCACGATCGGCATCGCTTTCCTGGGCTCGGTCTGCAACCGCTCCCGCGCCTACGGCCTCTCGCAGTCGCGCTTCTCGACGATCCTGGGCCGGCGCGTCGCCCTCACCGCCCACGAGCTGGGACACAACTGGAACGCGGTTCACTGCGATGGCCAGGTGCCGTGCAACATCATGTGCTCGAGCATCAACGGGTGCGCCGGCATCGGGCTTCCGAACTTCGAGCCCCTCGGCGTCGCCGCGATCACGAGCTTCGCGGCGAGCCGCACCTGCCTCAATCCCCCGGTCTCCGTGGGTGACCCGGTTCTGAGCGGATGGCTGCGACTCGCCGCGCCCTCACCGACCCCGTTCACGACCGAGACGGTGCTCAACTTCTATCTCGCGGAGAGCGTATCCGCGGAGCTGGACATCTACGACATCGCCGGGCAGCGGATCGCGCGGCTGACCGAAGGGGTCCAGGACACCGGCTGGCATCAGCTCGAGTGGCGCGGCGACGATCACGCCGGGCGCCCGGTCCGTTCGGGCGTCTACTACGCGCGGCTCAATGCCGCCGGGATGAGCCTGACGCGGAAGCTGGTGCTGCTGCGCTGAGCCGCTCCGACCCGCCTACGGCCCTGTGAACCAGGGCGTCGCGAGGTCGGGGATTCCGCGCTCGATGAAGTAGTGCACGAAGCGCGCGTGATCCGTGTAGGCGAGAGCCACGAGCGCGAGGATCGCGCCGCCGATCAGCGCCGGGCGCGCGGCCACCGCAACCCGCCCCATGAGCCAGCCCACGCCCGCGACGACGGCGGCCCCGGCCATCACGAACAGTGCCGGGTAGATCGGGCTCAGGAAGCGCATGTTCTTCTGCGGGTAGACCAGCGCCACGATCATGAAGAGCGCGATGCATGAGCCCAGGATCCACGTGGCGGGCGGCCACGCGGGCGCCAGGCGCGGCGCCGGTCCTCGACGGAATCGTGCGACCAGTGCGGCCACGGCCACCCCGACCGAGGCGAGCAGCCCGAGTGCGATCGGGACCGGCTGCAGGAGCCCCAGTCCCACCGCGTAGTACTCCAGACCGCCGGTCTGGTACTTCCGCATGTACTCGTTGGGATCTCCGGCGCCGGCCGCTCCGGCGAGCGCCTCGCGGACCGGCTCCCAGCCGCCGCAGGCGAGGGTCTGAATGACGAGGGCCACCGCCACCGCCGAGAGCGCCGCAATTCCCGCCGTGACCGCCCGCCGCCGATCGCCTTCCCACCACGCGGCCCACAGGGCGAAGCCGAAGAAGAACAGCGCGGTCTCCTTGATGAGCAGCGCACCCGCCAGCGCGACCGCGAACGCGACGATCCATCCCACCCGGCCGCTCCTCGCGAACTCGAGGAAACACCAGAGCAGCGCCGTCACCGCGAATGCGAACGGCTCATCGCCCCAGAGGCGCCGGTACATCGCGAGGTCCATCGGCGAGAACGCGAGGAAGCCCATCGCGATCGGCGCCACCCAGGGCCCGAAGAACGTTCCCAGCCGCCACACGATGAGCAGCAGGCCGATGCTGGCGGCGAACGAGACCGCGGTGGCCGCGCCGACCGATGCGTTCGAAGTCACGAGCATCGCCGCCCACTGGAGCGCGACGTGGCCCACGCGGGTGGGCGAGGGGTAGTCGCGCAGCTCGGGGCGCGAGCGGTACTCGCGCACGATCTCGGGCAGCGCGGACGGACCGCGCTCGTAGAGGCTCCGTGCGTAGAAAAGGTACGTGCTCTCGTCCGGGGTGCGCACCGGCACCTCGAAGTGGGCGACGCGCACGGCGTTCGCCGCGAGCAGGACCACGAGGCACGCCGCGTGAGGCGCGAGCCGGGGCCACGAGCCGCCGCCCCGCTTCCGCTCCGTTGCTCGAACTCGATCAGGCGCCGGGCCGGAGCGGCTCCTAGCCGCCAATCGCGCTCATCCCGCGCTCGGGCTGCTTGAAGAACGGGCTGTTGATGAGGTGCCCGGGCTCCTTGCGGAGCACTGCCGCGGTGAGCAGCGCGGAGATCTCGTCGTCGCTCGCGCCGTTCCGGAGCGCGGTGCGGAAGTCGTACTCCTGGAGCGAGAACAGGCAGGTGCGGATCTGCCCGTCGGCGGTGAGCCGGATGCGGTCGCAGTGCCCGCAGAAGGGCCGCGTCACCGACGCGATCACCCCGACGCGTCCGCCGCCGTCGCGGTAGCGGTACACGGTGGCCGGCGCGCTCGGGTCCTCGCCGGGCGCGGGCTCGATCGGGAACTCGGCGTCGATCGCGGCCAGGATCTCGTCGGCCGAAACGAGCTTCGAGCGCGACCAGCCGTGCTGATAGTCGAGCGGCATCCATTCGATGAAGCGCAGCTCATGACCCTGTTCGCGCGCCCAGCGGGCGAGCGGCATCGCCTCGTCCTCGTTGAAACCGCGCATCAGCACCGCGTTCACCTTGATCGGCGTGAAGCCGACCCGGCGCGCGGCCTCGAGCCCGGCGAACACGTCGGCGATGCGATCGCGACGCGCGATCTGGCGGAAGCGCTCGCGATCGAGCGTGTCGAGGCTCACGTTCACGCGCGTGAGACCCGCGGCGGCCAGTTCCTCCGCCATGGCCGGCAGCTTGAGGCCGTTGGTCGTGAGCGACAGGTCGAGCCCGGGCCGGAGCGCCGATAGCATCCGCACCAGCACCGGGAGGTCGGCACGCACCGTGGGCTCGCCGCCGGTGAGACGGATCCCCGTGATGCCGTGCTCGAGCGCGATCCGCGCGAACCGGGTCAGCTCCTCATAGGTGAGGAGCTGTTCGCGCGCGAGCCACGGCATGCCCTCGGCGGGCATGCAGTACACGCAGCGCAGGTTGCAGCGGTCGGTGACCGAGATGCGCAGATCGCGCACGGTCCGGCCGTGGGTGTCCACCAGGGGGGCTCGATTCATGGGGCAAGGATAGCTCACTTCCGGCCGACAACAGGGTCAAACCGCCTGTCCGTATGGGCGGGCCATCACCCGTCCGATCCCGGTCCAGGAGCGTGTCGTGCCCAAATCCGACGAGCTGGAACCCCTCCGCCCGAAGCGCATCCTCCTCGGGGGCCTGCTGTGCATCGCGGGTGCGCTCGGAGGGCTGGTCGTGGCGGTGATGGCGCGCCTCCTCCACGCCGTGGCGGTGACGGGGTCCACCCCGGATAGCTACGAGATCGAGCAATTCATCGACTGGACCGGTCCCTTCGTGGTGCCGGTCGCTCTCGCGATCAGCCTCTACCTGGTCATCCAGTGGGCGGCGCGCAACACCGCGGAGCGCGGCGGGAGGGTGGGGGGCGCGATCGCGATCATCGCCTGTTTCCCCGCCTTCTCGCTGATCGGCGACCCCGGAATCCTGAAGTTGATCGCGTACTTCGGCCTCATCACGTTCGGCTACTGGTTCGGGGACGTGGCCGGCCGCCTGCCGCCGCCGGCCGACCGGTCCGCCGAGTGGGCGGAGATGCTGCACCGCATCCAGATCGTGCAGGGCGACATCACCCGCCAGAAGTCGGACGTGATCGTGAACCCCGCCAATCCCACGCTGCTCGGCGGGAGCGGAGTCGACGGCCACATCCACACCGCCGCCGGCCCCGATCTGCTCACCGAATGCCGCAACCTGAACGGATGCGAAGTGGGTGGCGCGAAGCTGACCAAGGGCTACAAGCTTCCGGCCAAGTGGGTCGTTCACATCGTCGCGCCCACCTGGCACGAGGGGAACGAGGAGGAGGAGTACATGCTGGCGGCCTGCTATCGCTCGGCGATCGACCTCGCAGTGGCGAAGGACGCCACGTCGATCGCGTTCTCCTCGAGCACTGGCGCGACGTACAGCTTCCCGATCGATCGCGCGGCGCCCATCGTGCTGCGCACGATCGCCACGGCGCTCACCGAGATGGAGGTCTTCTCGGTGGTGATCGTCTGCACCGACTTCGACTCGCTCACGGCCTACCGGAAGACGCTGTCCAACCTGCGGGTGCCGGTCGTGAAGCAGGTGGACACACCCCAGAAGCTGGCGGCCTGATCAGCCGCCGCACATCGCGGCGGAGCCGCTACGCGCCGTGGGGAAGGTGCTCGGCCAGCGCCTTCGGGATCGCGGCGTCGATCTTCCCGTCGTAGGCATCGACGTCCTCGGGTCCCAGCGAGCAGTCGAGATTCTCGATCAGCCCGTTGTGGATGTCGTAGATCAGGCCGTGGAGCCGCACCTGCTGCCCGCGCCGCCAGGCGTCCTGCACCACCGTCGTGCGCGCCACACTGCGCACCTGCTCGATGACATTGAGGAGGCAGAGCGCCGCCTGTTTCTGGTTCTGATCGGGCTGCGCGGCGAGCGCGGCGCGGTGCGCGCGGGCCACGTCCTGCACGTGGCGGAGCCAGTTGTCGATCAGCCCGTGCGGCCGCTCGTCGAGCGAGTAGGCCACACCGCCGCACTGGTAGTGCCCGCACACGATGACGTGCTTCACCCGGAGCACCTCGGTCGCGAACTGGAGCACCGAGAGCGCGTTCAGGTCCGAATGGCTCACCACGTTGGCGACGTTGCGGTGGACGAACACCTCGCCCGGCCGGAGCCCCACGATCTGGTTCGCCGGGACCCGGCTGTCGGAGCATCCGATCCACAGGTACTCGGGACTCTGCTGCGACGACAGCGTGCGGAAGAAGCCGGGATGCTCGCGCTCGATCGCCGCCGCCCAATCGCGATTGTTCTGGAGCAGCCGTTCGATCATTTCCGCTTCCTCTTCTGCCAGGCGTGGAGCACGAGCGCCACCGTGATAACGGCATAGGCCACGAACACGCGGAAATATTCGCCGATCTGGGCGTCGCCTGCGAGCGCCTTGCCCGCCAGCGGCGAGACCACGAACAGGGTGTGGAAGAGCACCGTGCCGAGCAGCGCCTGCCCGACGCTCGCGCGTGACACGCTGGCACCCGACACCAGGAGCGCCGCGATCGAGAACATGCCGACCTGCTCGTGGGCGCTGTAGGTGGTGAAGGCGCCGATGTTCTGGAGGAAGAGGAGCTGGCCCCAGGCGGCGAACACCGTGGACATCACGGTCGCGATGATGCGGTTTCGCGAGACCGGGATGCCGGCGGTCCCCGCGACATGCGAGTCCTGGCCCATCGCGCGGAACTCCTGGCCAAGCTTGGTGCGGATGAAGAACAGCGTGAACAGGCAGAAGAGCCCGATGACGCCGAAGGTGGCGAGCGGCACCCGCACCGGCGAGCCCGACATGTAGAAATGCACCTTGACGAGATCGTCGACCGCGTACTGGATGCCGCTGAGGTCCACCGTGTTCCGGAGCCCGTAGCCCTGGGGGAGCAGGAGCGCCGGGTCCTTGACCGGGATGAGCGATCCGGCCGCGAACAGGAACACGAGCTGGTAGAGGCCGTTCGAGAAAAAACCGGCGATGAGGCCGGTCACCATTTCGCGGCCCCGCGCCCGGTTGAACAGCCAGCCGGTCCCCATTCCCATCACGATCGCGACCGGGGTCGCCAGCAGGCAGGCGAGCAGGAATCCCGCGATCCCCGGCACCTTCCAGTAGGTGACGAGGATCGCGCCGACCTGGCCCGCCATCGCACCGATCACAATGCCGAAGTTGAGCCCGAGCCCGGCGAGAATCGGGATCAGGAGCGCGATCACGAGCACGCCGTTCCGGCCGATGCGCGACAGCATCTCGCGGATCAGGAACTCGGGAGTGATGTGGGCGACGATGATGCCGAACACGCACAGCACGAGGAAGAGGAGCGGAACCGCGAAATGCGTCAGCGCTGCTCCAGCGGAGAACTTCCGGACCGGTCCGGGGGCCGCGGGGGCGGCCGGCCGGGTGCTCAACGGTCGCTCCGCCGCGTCAGCGCGTAGAGGATCATCCCGTTCTGGATGATGAGCCGCGCGGTCTCCGAGATGTCGCCCTGGATCACCTGGCTCGTGACCGGCAGCGCCACGGTGAGGATCGACTGGAAGAGGAAGGTGCCGATCACCACGTGGGCGAGGGTCGCGCGGTTGACCGACGCGCCGCCGATCAGCAGGCACGCCACCGCAGGGAACGCCATGAGCAGCGGCGCCGTGTAGAGCTGGATGAATCCGTAGGACTGGGCGAAGAGCACGATGCCGATCGCCGCGAGCACCGTCGAGAGCACGGTGGCCTGCACGCGGGTGACCGCGTCCGATACGCCGGCGGCGCGCGCGAACGCGGGGTTGCTGCGCGCGGCCGAGATCGTGATGCCGGCGCGGGTGCGGAAGAACAGCCCGACCAGCACACAGAACGCGGCGAACGCCAGCAGCGTGCCGGTCGGAATCCGGACGCCGAACACCGTGAACGACCACAGCCGGTCGAGCAGCTTGTCGTAGAAGCCGGTGAGCGTGAGGGTGGTGCGGAGGCCCTTGCCGCCGATCGCCCACACGAGCTGCGGATTGCGGAAGGGCGCCACCACCCAGAAGATGCTCATCATCGAGACCACGGCGAACCCGAGATAGGTGCCGACCATCATCTCCTGGCCGCGCGTGCGGTTGAGCAGCCAGCCGTAGGCGAGACCGGCCGGCGCGGCGAGCAGCACGCCGATCAGCCCCGAGAGCGCGAGCGCACCCCAGCCGGTCATGCCGGCATTGAGCGTGATGACGCACCCCACGAGCCCGCACACGATCCCGAGCGGGAGTCCAAAGTTGAGTCCGACGCCGCCCTGCACCGCGGGCAGCAGCGCCAGCACCAGCACGCCGTTCCGCCCGATCCGGAGCAGGCAGTCGGTGAGGAGCCCGGGGATGTCCATGTGGGTCGCGATCGCGACGCCGAAGAGCGCGATCAGGAACACCGCGATCAGGAGCCGCGGGATCCCGATCTCGCGGATCTGCTCGCGGACGAGCTGACCGAACGGCGTCCGGTCGGAGGCGGGAGCGGCCACGGCCGGCTCAGCCACCGTGGGCTCCGTGCAGCTCGCCGGCCATCGCGAGCCCGAACTGGGCGTCGCTCGCGTCGGGCGGCAGGATGGTCTCGATCCTTCCGTGATAGACGATCGCGATGCGGTGGCAGATCGAGCGCAGCTCGGCCAGCTCCGAGCTGGTGATCACGAGCGTCATGCCGCGATCGCGGTTGAGCTCGCGCAGGATGCCGAGCACGCGCTCCTTGGCGCCGACGTCGATCCCGCGGGTGGGCTCGGAGACCAGCATCATGTCGGGCTCGAGTGTCATGGCGCGCGCGAGGCAGACCTTCTGCTGGTTGCCGCCCGACAGCCGCCGCACGTGCTGGCGCGGGCCGGTGCAGCGCACGTCCAGCGCGCGGATCATCTCGTTCGCATGGCGCCGCATCGCGCGGCCGTCGACCAGCCGGAGCGCCGGGATTACGCCGGGATGGACGAACCGGCTCTGCGCCTCGATCGCCGTGAGCGCGATGTTCAGCTCGATGCTCTCGTCGGGAAGGATGCCGACGCCGCGGCGGTCCTCGGAGACGAAGGCCATCCCCGAGAGCAGCGCGCGATGCGGATCGTTGAGCACGAACGGCTTCCCGTCCTTCTTCACCTCGCCGCGCGCGGGGTAGAGGCCCATGATGCCGTTCGCGACGCCGACCTTGCCGTGGCCGGCGAGCCCGCCGATCCCGAGAATCTCGCCCTTTCGCACCGTGAACGTCATGCCCTCGACGCGCTCGCCCGGCATCTCGACATGGAGATCGCGCACCTCGAGCGCGGGGGTGCGGGTCTCGGTGATCGCCGCGGAGACGCTCGCCACCGCCGCCGGGCGTCCCACCATCAGCTCGGCGATCTGGATGACGGTGGTCTTCCTGGGATCGAGAGTGGCCACCACCTCGCCGTCCCGCAGCACCGTGATGTCGTCGGCCACCGCCAGCACCTCGTCGAGGCGATGCGTGATGAACAGGATCGCGAGCCCCTTGGCGATGAGCGTCTTCATCACGTCGAGGAGCTGCGTCGCCTCGCTCTCGGTGAGCACGGCGGTCGGCTCGTCGAAGATCAGGAGCCGCACGTTCTGCTTGTCGACCTCGCGGGCAATCTCGATGAACTGCATGTGCCCGACCGGGAGCCCCGCGACCGGCAGCCACTCGTCGATCGAGAGCTGGACCAGGTCGAGCGCGGCGCGCGCGTCGCGGCCCGAGCGCGGGAAGTCCACGGTCGCGAGCTTGGGACCGGCCACCCGCGAGAGCAGGTTCGGCTTGGTCGGCTCGCGGTTGAGCTTGATGTTCTCCGCAATCGAGAAGCCCGGGATCAGCATGAATTCCTGGTGCACCATGCCGAGGCCGGCGCTCATGGCGCGGGCCGGGGAATCGAAGCGCGCGATCTCTCCGGCGAGCAGCATCTCGCCGCCGTAGCCGCCGGTGTCGCGGATCACCGGCATCCCGAAGAGGATGTTCATGAGCGTGGACTTGCCGGCCCCGTTCTCGCCGACCAGGGCGTGGATCGTGCCCGGGCGCACCGCCAGGGACACGCCCTTGAGCACGCGGTTGCCCTCGTACTCCTTGGTGATCCGGCGCAATTCGAGAATGGGGGTCGTCATGGTGGGTCGCGGGCCCCGGGAGGCGGCCGCAGAGCCCGGTACCTTGTCGCATTTGGCCGGGGTCCGCAACGCTCCGGCGGCCGTGTCGGCGCGTTTTCGCTATTCGCGCGGCGGGGTTTCCGCTAGTCTCCCTCGCCCGTGAACTATCGCAACCTCGGCAACAGCGGCCTCAAGGTCTCCGAGATCTCGCTCGGATCGTGGACCACCTACGGTGGATCGGTGGACGACGCCGAGGCGATCCGCATCGTGCATCGCGCGTTCGAGCTGGGCATCAACCTGTTCGACACCGCGGACGTCTACGTGCGCGGCGCGGCGGAGGTGCTGCTCGGTCGCGCACTGACCGAGCTGCCGCGCGAGCAGATCGTGATCGCGACCAAGTGCATGGGCCGCGTGTGGGATGGGCCGCTGGGCGCGGGTCTCTCGCGCAAGCACATGTTCGACGCGCTGCATCAGAGCCTCCGGCGCCTGTGCGTCGACTACGTGGATCTCTACCAGCTGCACGCCCCCGACGCCTCGACGCCGATCGAGGAAACGTTGCGCGCGCTCGACGACATGGTGACGTCGGGCAAGGTGCGCTACGTCGGGTTCTCGAACTTCGACAAGGAGCCGAAGCTCGCGGCGCGCACAGTCGAGTACCAGAAGGCCCACGATTACGACGCGTTCATCTCGAGCCAGCCGCGCTGGAACCTGGTCGACCGCCACGTCGAGAAGGAGCACGTGGCGTTCTGTAAGGCGAACGGGATCGGGATGATCGTTTATTCGCCGCTCGCCCAGGGCGTGCTCACCAACAAATACGCCGGCGGCGCGCGGCCGGAGACGAGCCGCGCGAACACCAAGTTCGCGTTTTTCCTCACCGCCGAGGGCGCGCTCACCGACGAGAACGTCGCGGCGGCGGAGCGGTTCGCGAAGTGGGTGAAGTCGAAGGGGCTGCCCGGGCCGGCGCCGGTGGCGCTGGCGTGGGTGCTGTCACGGCCCCAGGTGTCGAGCGTGATCACCGGCGCGACGCGCGTGGCGCAGCTCGAGGAGAACCTCACGGCGCTCGAGCTCAAGCTCACCGCGGCGGATTTCGCGGGCGCGGAAGCGGCGATCGCCGGCGTCGGCTCGCGGAACGGGGGCCGGACACGGGGTGCCGTCGCGAGCGGCAAGGCGGCGCGTGCCGCGAAGAGCGGGAAGCCCGTTCGGGTCGCGAAGAGCGGGCGTACGCGACGGACGTGAAGCTCGCGCCGGCCGTCGTCCTCGCGCTGATCCTTCCTGTTTTCGCCGAGGCCGCTCCCAAGGCGGTCACCCTTCCGAAGACGCCGCTCGGTGGCCACGCGACGGCGTTTCTCGCCGCCTTCAACGCGAAGGACGACGAGGCGATGAAGGCGATGTACCAGGAGCACTATTCCGCCGCCGCGCTCGATCGCATTCCCATCGCCGATCGCCTGGAGTTCACGCGCGGCGCGCGCATGGAGCAGGCGCCGCTGCGCGCGCACAAGGTCCGCGAATCCTCCGCCTCGCGCCTCGTGGTGGTTGCCGAAGCCGCGACCGGGGACTGGTTCGCGCTCACGTTCGAAGGGGATCCCGAGGCGGGGAACAAGCTGGTCGGTGTGACGATCGAGCCCACCATGCCGCCGCCGGATGCGCCGGCGCCGCCGCCCCTGACCGTCGCCCAGCTCGCGGATTCGGCGGACACCATGCTGGAGGCGCTCAAGAACTGGGACCAGTTCTCGGGCTCGGTGCTGGTGGCGCGCGGGGACCGCGTGCTCTACGAGCGCGCGGTGGGGCTCGCGGATCGCCGCTGGAACGTGCCCAACACCACGGACACCCGTTTCAACCTTGGCTCCATCAACAAGCTCTTCACGCGGGTGGCGATCGCGCGGCTGATCGATGACGGCAAGCTCCTGGCGACCGATGCGCTCGGCACCCACGTGCCGGGACTGCCGCCCGCGCTCTCCCACCAGGTGACGGTGGATCAGCTCGTGCACTTCACGGCCGGCACCGGGGACTTCTTCGGCCCCGAGTTCGACCGCACGAACCCCGACCTCATCCGCACCACGCGGGACTACCTGCCGTTCTTCGTGAACAAGCCGCTCGAGTTCGAGCCCGGCACGAGTCGCCGCTACTCGAACGCCGGCTACATCCTGCTCGGGCTCCTGATCGAGAAGCTGACCGGGATGAGCTACTACGACTACGTGCAGCAGGTGGTGCTCGATCCCGCCGGCATGAAGGACAGCGGCTACTTCCACTCCGATTCGATCGTGCCGCGCGTCGCCATGGGCTACACCCGCGCGCACGCGGGTGAGGAGCCCTCGCCGCAGACGCCGCTCCGCGAGAACATCTTCAGCCGGCCCGGCCGCGGCTCGGCCGCGGGCGGCGGCTACGCAACCGCGCGCGACCTCCATCACTTCGCGCGCGCGCTGCTCGACGTACGCCTGGTCTCGAAGAAGATCATTCCCTGGGTCACGGGCGATGAAGTCGGCGCGCAGCGCGGCGGCGCCGTGGGCCTCGGCTTCGCCGGCGGCGCCCCGGGCATCAGCGCGCGGCTCGAATCCCCGGACGGTGACCTGGTGGTCGTGGTGCTCGCGAACCAGGATCCACCCAGCGTCCCGCCCGTGGCGGAGAAGCTGCTGCGCTGGGGCCGCCGCGTCCGGTAGAACGGTGCGCACTGCTCACGAACACCGGTTCGCTGCCGCCGACTGGCCGTTTGCAGACCCGGAGTACGTGGCGGCGTTCACCACCGTGCATGTGCTCGAAGGACAACGTCCCATCCTGCTCGTGACCCACGACGCCGATGACGGTGCATGGCAGATCCTGTGCGATACCACGAATCGCACCGAGGATGGCCGCGTCGAGTGTCTGGGCTGCCTGTTCGAGCGAGATCGATCAATCGGCGAGCTCGCCGATCTTCCTCTGGGCTGGCGAGCGCGACGCGAAGCCGTGGGGCAGCCGTGGACGCGGGAACTCCGGCCCGACGATGAAGACTGATCTCGGCTAAGGAAGCACAACTTGCGCTGTATCGATGAAGACGGGTTGCCCCCTGACCGCGATAAGGTTCGCGGCAGACCACGGGGTCGTCCTTGGGGGACGCCCCAACAAAGCGAAGGCAACCCAATGACACGGTACGTCGGTCTCGACGCTCACAGCAAGAAGTGTGTGTACGTGATTCAGGACGAACTGGGCCGGGTGGTGGGCGAGGGCAGTGTGCCGACGACCAGCGAGGGCCTCCTGGTGTGGCGGTCGCGCTATGAGCTCCCGCCCGGAACCGGGGTCGCCCTCGAGAGCGGCACCATGGCTTTCTTCGTGGCGCGTCAGCTGAAAGCACTGGGACTCGATCCGTTGGTGGTGGATGCCCACGAGGTCCGCAGCAAGAGTCTGCGTCCGAACCAGAAGAGCGATCGCCGCGATGCACTGGAGTTGTGTGAGGGGCTGCGGCGGGGGATCTACCGCTCGGTCGTCCACGTGCCGCCCGAGCCGATCGAACGACTGCGCGAGACGCTGGGACGGCGGCGTCACCTGGTCCGGGTGAAGACCATGCAGGTGAACGCGGTGAAGCGCCTGTTGCGCGGCGCGGGCCAGCAGGTCCTCAGTCGCAGTCTGCAGTCCGAGAAGGGGTGGGAGCGGCTGCTGGCCGCGGTCGCGAGCGACGCCTCACTGAACGAGTTCTGCGCCGTGCATCGGGCTCTGTGGCGCTGCGCACACGAGCAGATCGGCGTGCTCGAAGCGTCGCTGCGCGAACAACAACGCCCCTACCAGGAAGAGCTGGATCGGCTGCAGACGGTTGCCGGGCGTGGGCCCGATCGTGGCGCTGACGGTGCGGGCGGTGTTCTCCGACGTGAAGCGCTTCCCGAGCGCCAAGCACGCCGCGAGCTACGCCGGCCTAGTGGCGTCGACGTTCGACTCCGGCGAGCGCGTTCAGCACGGGCACATCACGCGTCGCGGTTCGGCCGAGTTGCGCGCCATGCTGTGCGAGGCCGCCCACCATGCCGGCTATCGGAACAACGCCCTGAGTCCGTACTTCCTTCAGCTGTGTGCGCGGCGCGGTTACAAGATGGCGGTGGTAGCGGTGGCCCACCGGCTGTGCCGGATCCTGTACGCCATGCTGCGCGACGGAACCGAGTTCGATCTGAAGAAGCTGGCCGTCGAGCAGGGACACTTCGAGCACACGGTCGTACGTCGCTATCGGCTCCAGCGCCGCGCAGTGACGGCCGGCTGATCCGAGGAGGCTTCAGAACCGTTCATCACCGCAACCGACGCTCAATCCGAACGGGTGATCCCGTCTTGCGCCTTAGGCTCGAAGCCCGTTGCGCTGTGTGGGACTCCGTTCTTCCGAAGCGAAACGTGGGGCAGAAGTCCTGACCCCGAATAGATGGCTGGTGAGCGACGGCCTGGCTGGGGATGGACAGCTTTCAACTGGACAACCCGTCTTCATAGGTGGCGCAAGTTGCTCCAGAGTGAGTTCTGACTACGCGTTCAGGTTATCCACATCAACCTGCCCCGCCTATGGGCAGGTTGCGTTAGGGCGCACTAACGCAACCCGCGCTGGAGCGGGTAAATGCTGGCGACATTGAACGACGACGCGCCTCAGCGAACAGAACTTGCCGCGTCTATGAAGACGGGTTGTCAACCGTTGTTTTCGTGACGCAACCGTCGCTCACCAACCGTCTATTCGGGGTCACGGATTCTGCCCCAGGTTTCGCTGCGGAGAGAGCAGG
>Ga0137435_1000041_pt1 | contig 60863 bp, 45 predicted proteins | sample EasRivERMGT100_2_FD_104904 | JGI IMG/M metagenome (GOLD analysis project Ga0137435, IMG submission 104904) | Soil microbial communities from meander-bound floodplain in the East River, Colorado, USA - East River MetaG ERMGT100_2 | ecosystem: Environmental > Terrestrial > Soil > Floodplain ... | reverse complement strand
CCGGCCGAGCCTCGTGGTGGTGGACGAGGCGCATTGCATCAGCCATTGGGGGCATGACTTCCGCCCCGCCTATCGCCGGCTCCAGGGGCTCAAGGCCGAATGCGGCGACGTTCCGGTGCTGGCGCTGACCGCGACCGCCACGCGCAAGGTCGTGGGCGACATCATCCGCCAGCTCGGCATGCGCAAGCCCGACGGCTTCAAGGGCTCCTTCTTCCGCCCGAACCTGGTGATCACGGCGCAGCGCAAGGGCGGCGAGCGCGCGCGCGACACGCGGCGCGACATCCTCGGCATCGTGCGCAGGCACGCGAGCGAGAGCGGCATCGTCTACTGCATGAGCCGCCGCTCGGTGGAATCGCTCTCCGGCTGGCTCGGCGAGCGTGGCGTGAAGGCGGCGCCCTACCACGCCGGGCTGTCCGACGAGGAGCGCACGCGCCACCAGGACGCCTTTGCGCGTGACGAGGTGGACGTGATCGTGGCGACGGTGGCGTTCGGCATGGGCATCGACAAGAGCAACGTGCGCTTCGTGGTGCATCGCGACATGCCGCGCAGCGTCGAGGCCTGGTATCAGGAGATCGGGCGCGCGGGTCGCGACGGCCTCGAGAGCCAGTGCGTCCTCATGTACTCGTGGGCCGACGTCATCAGCTACGACGCGTTCCTCGGCGAGATCGAGGAGCTGAGCGTCCGCGAGGAGACCCGCCGCAAGACGGTCGAGCTGTTCCGGCTGGTGGACCGCCGCGGCTGCCGGCACCAGGGGCTGGTGCGCCTCTTCGACGAAACCCTCGAGCCGTGCGGCTCGTCGTGCGACGTGTGCCGCGGCACGACCATCGCCGACCTCGTGGCGGATGCGGGAGGCGCAGGCACACCGGCGCCCCGCCCGGGACGCGCCGCGCGCGACGCCGCCATCGAGAATCCCGGGCTGTTCGAGCGACTGCGCGTCCTGCGCAAGCGGCTCGCCGACGCCGAGGGCGTGCCCGCCTACATCGTCTTCAGCGACGCCGTGCTTCGCCAGATGGCGGCGCGCGTTCCGCGCACGCGGATCGACCTCGCCGCGATCTCGGGGATAGGCCCGGTCAAGCTCGAGCGCTACGGCGCCGTGTTTCTCGAGGAGATTGCCGCGGGACGGTGACCGGAGGCACCGGGTCGGGGCGCCGGTTCGTGCAGCAGTGACCCGAGCGCCGCACGCGTCTCGTCCGCCCACCAGTCGACCTCGCCGGCCTGCGCGACCGCGATCCGCCCCGCCGCGTCGATCACGTAGGTGTACGGCACGCTCGGGCACGGTAGCGCGGCCCTGAGACTCCGCTCGCGATCGAGCAGGACGGTGATCCTCAAGCGATGCCGGGCGACGAAGCGCGCCACCGACGGGAAGGGATCGAAACACACCAGCACCGCGTGCAGACCCCCAATCTCGGCTGACCGGCTCAAGGAGTCGAGCGCCGCGGCCTGCACCAGTGAATGACGCTCCCAGGGCGCCCAGTAGTGGATGAGCACCGGCTCAGCGGCGCTGCTCAGGTGGTGCAGCCCGTTCGGGATCGCCGTCACGATCACGTCGAACGACACCGCCGTGCGCTTTCCCGCGGGGATCAGCTGGAGCGGACGGGGGCGATCGCCGGGTCGGCTGACGGTGAACAGCTCGGCCCGCCACACGAAGGCGGCGCCGGCGAAGGCGAGCACGACCGCGGCCCACAATAGTGTTCTGCGATGCATCACGGGAGTTCCGAGCCCCGGCGTGTCATCGCCGGGGCCTCGAGGGAGCTCGGCGGCGGGGGGCGCCGCGAGCGCCTACTGAACCTCTTCGAGCTTCTCCGGGAAATGCGTCGGGTTCGCCAGCTCCCGCTCGTACTCGTCCATCACGATCTCGGTGAGGTACTTCCTCGTCGTGTCGTTGATCGGGTGAGCGAGGTCCTGGTGCTGGCCATCGGGCCGCTTGCGGCTCGGCATCGCGACGAACAGTCCGTTGTTCCCCCGGATGATCTTGAGCCCGCGGATCACGAACGAGTGATCGATGGTGATGCTGACGAACGCCTTGAGCTTGTCGTCGTTCCGCAGGGATACCCGAACTTCGGTGATCTCGATCATGAAATCACCTTCCCGGTGCGGCACGCCTCTGCGGGGTGCGGCCCACGGCGTACCGGTGATCTTGAGCAGTGTGCATCCTTGCCTCCACTCAAGTACGGCTAGTGACGCAATCGCAGTCCTCTTCGGGTGGAGCGAACCACGTACAGTCTTTCACTCCCGGTGAAGCGGCCCACGACTCCGACGGCGGGAGATCCGGAACCGAGGACTCCGAACACCGCCGACCCGCTCCCGGTAAGACGGGCGGCAAGTGCACCCGCTTCGCCCAGACGGCGACGCAGCGAGACGAAGTCCGACCTCCGTTCTCCCAACACCCGTTCGAAGGTGTTTCCGAGGCGCACCAGGGATGTCTCGCTTAGTCGCTTGCGCCCAAGGATTTCGGCCGATCTTAGTTTCGCGCCCTTCGCTGTCAAGGCCAATCTGCGGCGATCGACTTCAGCGTAGGCGTGCGCGGTCGAGATGCCCCACGCCGGATGCGCGATTACTGCACGAAACGGCTTTTCGAGCCGCACCGGCACGAGTGTTTCGCCGCGGCCGAGCCCGAGCATCGTGCCGCCGATCCGGGCGAACGGCACATCGGCTCCGAGTTCGGCCGCAATCGCGAGCTGACGCTCGAGCGAAAGGCGCCGCCGATGGAGACGCGGCAGCGCGGCGATCGTCGCGGCAGCGTCGGCACTGCCGCCGCCGAGTCCGGCCGCCACCGGGATGCGCTTGATGAGCGTGATGCGCGCGCCGTGATCGAGGGAAAGCTCCGCTGCCACGCGACGCGCGGCGCGCAGGACGAGATTGTCGGGCCCGCGCGGGATCGCGGGCGAAAGTGGGCGACCTTTCGCCGCGACGTCCTCGAAGCGCACGCGCAGCGAGAAGCCGCGGGCTTGGGGCTCGAAGATCAGCGTGTCGGCGAGCGAGACGCTCTGGAACACGGTGACGAGGTCGTGGTAGCCGTCCGCGCGTCGCGGGCCCACGGCGAGCATGAGGTTCAGCTTGGCCCGCGCGTCCACCACGACGCGCGGGAGGACGCGCCTCACGGGCGGTAGAGGATGAGGGCGACCGCCACGGCGTAGAGCACGACACACGAGGCGAGCGGCCGGTCCACGAGCAGGACGAGCGAAGGATCCTCGCTGGTCTCGGAGACCTGGATGAGGTGCAGGTAGCGGAAGATGCCGTAGGTGACGAAGGGCACGGTGTAGAGCAGCGCCTCGGTGCCGAACTTGGCGACGGTCGCGGGCCAGATGGTGTAGAGCGCGTAGCTCATGATGCTCGAGGCGGCGGTGACGACGAGCAGCCCGTCGAGCAGCTCGGGGGTGTAGGAGCCAAGCACCGTCCGCCGGTTCGAGGCCTGGTCCCCCGCGTTCTGGAGCTCGCGGCGGCGCTTGCCGGAGGCGATGAACAGAGCGCCGAAGAAGGTGCACACCAGCAGCCACGCCGAGATCTGGACGTCCGGCACCACCGGCCGCAGCAGCTCGACGCCGGCCAGCGCCCGCAGCACGAACCCGATCGCGATCACGAACACGTCGATCAGCACCTGGTTCTTGAGGAAGAGGCTGTAGGCGACCTGCATCACCACGTAGGCGGCGAGCACCAACGAGAACGCGCTCCCGAGCCACAGCGAGATCACCACCGCCACCCCGAACACCGGCAGCGCGAGGCCGAGCGCCGTGCCGCGTGAAATCCGGCCCGAGGCGATCGAGCGCCGGCGCTTCTTCGGATGCAGCCGGTCGGCTTCGATGTCGCGCACGTCGTTCACCACGTACACGCAGCCGGCCACGAGCGAGAAGGCGAAGAAACCGGCGGTCGCGCGCAGCAGCAGCTCCGGCTCGAGGAAGTGCTGCGAGAAGACGATGCCCGCGAACAGCAGCAGGTTCTTGGTCCACTGCTTGGGGCGGAGCGCCCCCAGGAAGGCGATGGCCGTGTTCATCCGCGCGGCGGTCTCATGGCTCCGAACAGCGCACGCTCGATCAGCTCGCAGAGCGCATGCCCCATCACCAGGTGACTCTCCTGGATGCGCGGGGTCGAGATCTCGGGCACGACCAGCGCGTGGTCGCAGCGGCGGGCGAACGCCATGCCCTTCCGGCCGGTGAGGCCGACGGTCACCACGCGTCGCCGGCGCGCGGCGCGTACCGCCGCGAGCACGTTGGACGAACCGCCGCTCGTGGTGACGGCGACCAGCACGTCGCCCGGCATGGCGAGCGCATCGAGCTGGCGCGAGAACACCTGCGAAAAGCCGTAGTCGTTGCCGATCGCGGTGAGCGCCGAGGTGTTGGTGGTGAGCGCCACGGCCGGGAGCGGCGGCCGGTCCAGCAGGTAGCGCCCGGCGAGCTCAGCCGCCATGTGCTGGGCGTCGGCCGCGCTGCCGCCGTTGCCACAATAGAAGATGGTGCCACCCGCGCCGAGGCTCGCGATCATCGCTTCGGCCGCGGCCGCCACGGCGGCGGCGGACTTCTCCGACATCCGCTCCATCGCGCGGGCGGCGTCGTCCAGCACGGTGCGCGCAGCACGCTCGAGCGGACCGCCCGCGGCATTCCTTCGCTTCGCCGTCGATCCCGCGCGGCGGCCACGTCGTGCGCTCATGCCCGTCCTCTCGTGTGGGACTTCATTCGGACTCGGTCCGGGTTTCGAGGAAACGGTCCACTGCGTCCTTCCACGGTGGCATGCGATCCCCGGTCGCCTGCTCGTACATCTGGAGATTGAGCACCGAATAGCTCGGCCGCGGGGCGGGACGGGCGAGGCTCGCGCTGTCGGTGCGGTCGAGCGCGACGGTGCTGCGCGTCCGGTCGAGCACGTAGCGGGCGAGATCGAACCAGGTGCAGTCCCCGGAATTGGTGACGTGGTAGGTCCCGTACTGGGCACGCATCGCCAGGCGCAGCAGCGCGCCCGAGAGATCGCGCGTCCAGGTCGGCGTGCCGCGCTGGTCGTCGACCACCTTGAGGTCCTGTCCGGAGCGGGACCGGCGCAGGATGGTGTCGATGAAGTTCGGACCGCCCCGGCCGTAGAGCCACGCGGTGCGCACGATCAGGTGCTTGGGATGGATCTCGCGAATGGCCTGCTCCCCCGCCCACTTGGACGCTCCGTACACCGAGCGCGGACCGACGGCATCGTATTCGCGGTAGGGCCGCTTCGAATCCCCGGGGAACACGTAGTCGGTCGAGAGGGCGAGCAGCCCGGCGCCGCACTGGGCGGCGGCCAGCGCCACGTGCCTGGAGCCGATCGCGTTCACGAGGTAGGCATGATCGACTTCCTTCTCGCAGTCGTCCACCTTGGTGTAGGCGGCAAGATGGAAGATCCACTCCGGGTTGAACGCGTGCACGGAGTGCTTCAGCGAGTCCGCGTGCGAGACGTCGGCGTCGCCGCGGGTCAGGGCGAGCACCTCGTGCCCCTCGTCCTCGAGCAGCGGCAGCAGCTCGGTGGCGAGCATGCCGCCGGCCCCGGTGACGAGGATCTTCATCGAGTGCCGCTCACGTCAGCTCGACCCGGCTCGAATCGCCCAGCATGAACCGGTGGGTGCGCGGGGTGTGGTCGACGGCGGTGACGGTGGCATCGCGCCCGATCAGGCTCGACTCGATGCGTCCCCGGATGTTGGAGACCGAGCTGCGCTCGAGCACGATCGAGTGCTCGATCTCGCAGCGATCGAGGACCACCCCGTCCGCGAGCGAGGTGAAGGGCCCGACGTAGCTGTCGCGGATCACCGAGTTCTCCCCCACGACCAGCGGACCGCGGAGCCGCGAGCGCTCCACCCGGGTGCCCTTGCCGATCCGCACCGCGCCCTCGACCACGCTCGCCGCATCCACCTCGCCCTCGATCCGGGTCTCGAGGCCGCCGAGCATCATGCGGTTTCCTTCGAGCATGTCCTCGACCTTGCCGGTGTCCTTCCACCAGCCCTTGATGACGTGCGAGCGCACCCGCTTGCCCGTCGTGATGAGGTGCTGGATGGCGTCGGTGATCTCGAGCTCGCCGCGGCGCGACGGCTGGATCGCCCGGACGGCATCGAACACGCAGGCGCTGAAGAGATAGACGCCGACCAGCGCGAGGTCGCTCTTCGGCTCCTTCGGCTTCTCCTCGAGCCGCACCACGCGATCGCCCTGGAGCTCGGCGACACCGAATTCCTGCGGGTTCTTCACATGAGCGAGCAGGATCTGGGCATCCGGCTTCTCGTCCTCGAACTCGCGGACGAACGGCGAGATGCCGTCCTTGATGAGGTTGTCGCCGAGGTACATCACGAACGGCTCGCCGGCCATGTACGACTCCGCGATCTTGACCGCGTGTGCGAGTCCGAGCGGCGCTTCCTGCTCGATGTAGGTGACCTTGAGACCGAAACGCGCGCCGTCACCGACCGCCGAGCGGATCTCCTGCTGGCTGTTCACCATCACGGTCATCATCTCGCCGGTCCGGTGGTCGGGCTTGAGCATCTCGCGCGGGTCACTCACCACGATGCCGACCTCGGTGATCCCGGCCGCGCGGATCGCCTCGAGCCCGTAGAACAGCACCGGCTTGTTGGCCACCGGCACGAGCTGCTTGGCGCTGGTATGGGTGATCGGACGGAGCCGCGTCCCGCGACCGCCCGCGAGAACCAGAGCTTTCATCGAGCCTCCTCATTCAAAGGGGTTCTCGTCATGGGCGATTCGTCACTGAAGGGCTTCGCGCAGCCGGCGCCGCGCCTCTTCGAGCGCGTCGGCCAACTGGGCCAGATCCTTGGCGCCGGCCAGCGCCAGGTGGGGCTTGCCGCCGCCCGAGCCACCGGTCACCTGCGCCACCGCACGCACCAGCTCGTCGGCACGGAGCTTCTTCGCGGCGACGAGATCATCGGTCACGATGGCGAGGAACGAGAGCTTCCCCTCGTTCCGGATCGCGAGCACCGCGGCGCCGGATCCCAGCGCGCCGCGCAGTCGGTCCGCGGCATCGCGCGCCGCCCCGGCATCGGACTCGGTGGCGAGCTCGGCCACGATCCAGCGGCCGCCCGGTGCCGTCTCGGCCTTCGCCACCAGTGCGGTCATCTCGCTCTCGAGCCCGCCACGCTTCGAGGCCTGCTGGTCCTTCCTCAGCTTCTCGAGCTCGAACTTGAGCTTCTCGATCTGATCCACGAGCTGAGCGGGACTCGCCTGCAGCGTAGCGGATGCGCGCGCCAGCGTCTCCGCCTCGCGCTTGAAGTGACCGAGCGCCTCGTGGCCGCACAGCGCTTCGATCCGCCGCACGCCGCTCGCGATCGCGCTCTCCTCGACGATCGTGAACGCGCCGATCTCACCCGTGCGCGAGACGTGCGTGCCGCCGCACAGCTCGCGGCTCGTGGATATGCCCGCCTCCTCGGCTCCGTCGACCGTCACCATGCGGACTTCGGAGCCGTATTTCTCGCCGAACAGCGCCATCGCTCCCTGCGCCCTGGCCTCGGCGATCGGCATGACCTGCCAGCGCACCTCGCGATCGCGGAGCACCCACTCCGCGACCTCGCGCTCGATGGCCGCGAGCTGATCGCGCGGCGGCGCCTCGAAGTGCCGGTAATCGAAGCGCAGCCGGTCGGGCGCCACCAGCGATCCGGCCTGCTGGACGTGCGTGCCGAGCACGTGGCGGAGCGCGGCGTGCAGCAGGTGGGTCGCCGTGTGATGACGCATGGTCGGGCGGCGATGCCCGGGTGAGACGTGCGCTTCGAGCGAGGATTTCTCTCCGGCGGCAAGCAGCGAGTCCAAGTCGGTGACGACGGCGCGGTGAACGATGAATTCGTCCTCGCGTTGCACATCCTCGATCTGCGAAGACCCGTTAGGCCACGAGATCGTTCCTCGATCTGCTACCTGGCCGCCACCCTCTGGATAGAACGGTGTCCGATCCATCACGAGATCGACAATGAACTCCTCGCCTCCACGGGCAGCCTGACGGGTCCCCGGCTTAGCGCCCGCTTCCGGCAGCCGGTACCTCCTGAGCGCCAGATTCGACACGCCGAACGAGTCGTAGCCAACGAACTCTGAGTGCGGGCCTGTCGTAACTTCAATCCACGGCTGCCCCGCTGCGCTCTTCGTCTTGGTGAACTTGCTCGAGGCGCGGGCGCGGGTGCGCTGCTCCTCCATCGCGCGATCGAAGCCGGTGCGGTCGACCGCGACACCGCGTTCGGCGGCGATCTCCTCGGTGAGCTCGAGCGGGAAGCCATAGGTGTCGTGCAGGGCAAACGCGTCCGCGCCCGCGATCGCGCCGCGGCCGAGCAGGTCCTCGAGCCGCTTGAGACCGGCCTCGTAGGTCTCGGCGAAGGCCGCCTCCTCGCGCTCGAGCACCTGGACCACCTGCGGCTCGTGGCGCGCGAGCTCCGTGTAGTGGTCGCCGAAGCGCCTCACGATCTCGTGTCCGAGCAGCGGCAGCATGGGCTCCTGGATCGCGAGCCCCTGTTTCGAGCGCAGCCGCACCACCGCGCGGCGCAGCAGGCGCCGCAGCACGTAGCCCGCGCCTTCGTTGCCGGGCAGCGCGCCTTCGGCGATCGCGAAGGTGAGCGCGCGCAGGTGATCGGCGACGATACGGGCGTCACGGATCTCGCCGGCGGTCGGGCGCTCGCGGCGCTTACGGTGCGAGAGCACGGCGGATACCAGCGGCTCGAAGAGATCGGTGTCGAAGATGGTCGGCACGCCCTGGACGATCAGCGCCAGGCGCTCGATCCCCATGCCGGTGTCGATCCCGGGCCGCGGCAGCGGCTTCAGCGCCCCGTCGGCCGCGGCGTCGAACTGCGGGAACACCAGGTTCCAGAACTCCATGTAGCGATCGCCGGGATCGCCGGGGCGCTCGCCCCAGAATGCGCCGTCCGCGAGATAGTCGGGGCGCTTCTCACCGAGATCGAAGTAGATCTCGCTGCACGGCCCGCACGCGCCCTGTCCGCCGGCCGGGCCCCAGAAATTATCCGCGCGTCCGAGCGGCACGATGCGGTTCTCGGGCAGCCCCATCTTCTTCCACAGCGCCGCGGCCTCGTCGTCGCGCGGAAGGCCGCCCTCGCCGTCGAAGATCGACGCGTAGAGCCGGTCTTTGGGAAGGCCCAGCACGCCGGTCGTGAACTCCCAGGCGAAGGCGATCGCCTGCTCCTTGAAATAGGCCCCCTTCTCCTTCGGGCCGAACGAGAAGTTGCCGAGCATCTCGAAGAAGGTGTCGTGGCGGGGCGTGCTTCCCACCCGCTCGAGGTCGGTGAGGCGCAGGCACTTCTGCACCGACACGGCGCGCGTGTAGGGCACGTCGTCGCCCGCCGAGAAGTAGGGCTTGAACTGCACCATGCCGGCGGTGGTGAAGAGCAGCGTCGGATCGTTGGGAACGAGCGGAGACGACGGCACGACCGAATGGTCGCGCGCGGCGAAGAACTCGACGAACGCCCGACGCAGATCGGCGGCGGTGCGGGGCGCGGACGAGGTTTCGGGCGTCATCCGGTCTCCGGAAACGGGTTCGCGGCGCGTCGCAAGGTCGGTGTGGAGATTCGAACGGGGGAAGATAGCGCGGGCGGATGGCGTTTGCACGCCGCGCCGATCTACGCGGCCTTGCGCGTCTCGCCTTCGGCCAGCTCCCGGAACCGGTCCATGAACGTCCCGTCCACCGGGCGGCCGTAGCGCATCACGATCCAGATGAAGAATCGGAGAAGCGGGTTGACGCCCGGGTGGTGGATGCGCACCTCGTGAGTCACGTGCGTCACGTCTCCCTGCGCGGCGATGGTGTAGCTCTCGATCATGTAACGCTGGAAGTTCCTGCCGTCCCCCTTGAGCCGTTCCTCGAGACGGACGGCCCAGCGCTCGCCGGGCACGAACTCGACGATCTCGGCGTCGAACGGGTCGCGATGATTGGCAAGCTCGTAGGTCACGCGGTAGCGGAACCCCACGGCCGGCGCACCGGAGCTCAGCACCTCGGTCTCGAGGATGCGCGGGTTCCACCGCACGTGGAGCCATGGGTCGCGGATCAGCTCCCAGGCGCGCTCGGGCGTGGCCCGGGTGTCGACTTCCTCGCGGATCAGCATGGGCGGGTTATCGGCCCGGCGGGTCCTGGGCCTTACGGGTCTCGTCCCGGGGGAACGATCTGCCCGGGATCAGGCCCCGGGAGCCCCCGCACCGGTCAGGAGGTTCGCGAGCCCGGCGAGATCGCGCATGGTGTGCGTCGCGGGGCCGGGACGCGCATGCGGGCGCTCGACGAACACGGTGGTGAGTCCGAGGCGGTTCGCGACCGCGAGGTCATAGTCGGCGTAGGCCGACACGTGCCACCAGCGTGGACCGGGCTCGAGGTTCCGGCGCTCCGCCATCGCCTGCCAGACGCGCGGATCCGGCTTGTAGAACCCCGACTCCTCGGCGCAGAGCCAGTCGGTGAGTCGGAATCCGAGCTGCTCCTGCACCTGCTCGCCGTGGATGCGGTCGCTGTTGGTGAGTGCCGCGCACGGCGCGACGCGCATGAGCGCGCGCAGCGCGATCTGCGAATCCGGGAAGAGCGGCCAGCGACCGACGCTCGCTCCGGTGGCGCGTGCGGATGGATCGTCGAGCCCGATCACCTGGACCAGGCTCAACCGGGTGACCTCGGAGTACGGCAACGATGGGGCGGCCTCGAGCCTCCCCTGCGCGTCGATGATGCGGTCGAACTCGCCGGCGACGAGCGGCCGGCCGGCCGCGGCGCACGCCGCTTCGAGGCCCGACCGCCAGTCGAGCACCGTGCCGAAGACGTCGAACGTGACGAGCGCGGGCCCCGCGTGCATCACTGCTTTCTGAAGGTGTCGTTCAGCTCTGCGAACGAGGCGGCGTCCGCGAATCCTTCGAACGACTGGCCTTCGGCCATCATCCGCGCGGCCCTCATGAACCCGCCCCACGCGGCGCGCGCCAGCGCCCCGCCCACCGAGATCCGGCGCACGCCGGCGTCGCGGAGCGTCGCGAACGTGAGACCCGGCACCGGGCCGGACATCAGCACGTTGACCGGCTTCGGCGCGACCGCGCGCACGATCGCCTCGATCGTGGCGAGGTCCTTTACTCCCGGCGCATAGAGACAGTCGGCGCCGGCGGCGGCGAACTCGGGCAGTCGGTCGAGCGCGGTGCGGGCGGCGTTCGGGTCGCCCACCAGGAACGCCTCGCAGCGCGCGGTCAGCACCACCGGCACTTTCGTGTCGTCGATCGCGGCGCGTGCGGTTCGCACACGCTCGATCGCGGGCGCCCGCTCATAGAGCGGCTTCGCATCGTTACCCGAAGCATCCTCGATGGAAAGGCCGGCCACCCCGGTCCGAACACACGCGGTGACGTTCGCGGCGAGCCCCTCGAGGTCGTCCGCATAGCCGTTCTGGAAGTCGGCATTCACCGGCAGCGGCGTAGCCGCGACGAGCTCACGCAGGTGCTGGAGCACGGCATCGCGCGGCACGGACCCCACGTCGTCGGGCGCCCCGCGCGAGAACGCGAATCCGGCCGAGGTCGAAGCCAGCGCCTGAAAGCCGAGCTTCCACAGGTAGACCGCGCTTCCGACGTCCCACGGGTTCGGGAGCATGAAGCAGCCGGACTCATGCAGGCGGCGGAATTCTGCGTGTGCCGACGGGGCGGTCGAAGACGTTGGGCTCACGGCGGCATCCTCCAAGGGCAGTCGGTGGCTTCAGCGATCGTTGTGGAGCGCCTCGGCGATCACATCGGAATCGAAGCCCCGGCGGGTGAGCAGGGCGTACAACCGCTGCCGCCGGAGCCGTGGATCGAGCGACTGGTAACGCCGCGCCGCCTGCTCGACCACCTTGCGCGCCGCCGTCACTTCATCCACGGCGCCGGTCTGCTCGACGAGCAGCGCCCGGCCGCGCGCGATGTCCTCGCTCGCGACGCCGCGGGCCCGCAGATCCTGCTCGAGACGCCGCCAGCCCGCGGCGCGCCGGCCCCATCGTCCCGCGAGAAACGCCCGCGCATACTCGACGTCGTCGACCAGCTTGAGCTCCGAGAGCCGGTCGAGCACCGCCTCGATCGCGGTGGGGTCGAACCCGCGCTCGTCGAGACGGCGAGAGAGATCCGACCGCGTTCGCCGCGTTCGCTCGAGCAGGCCGAGCGCCGCCTCACGGCAGGCGACCGGATCGGCGCTGCGCTCGGCGGCTACTGGGCGTTTGGGACGAAAGGCTCTCAAGGTCGACCGCTCCTCTTATTGAGCGACGCCAGGGTCGTCGCTCAGCGCCGCCGATCGCCTGCCGGTACCGGAGCTTCTGTGGTCCGCACCGCCGCGCGTGCCGCGTCAGCCACGACCTGAGGGCTCGCCGCCGGTACGCCGTTCGCGGAGGCCGGGGCCTTGAGCCCGAGCTGAGGCAGCAGCTTGGTCTCGATCTGGGTGCGCGTGTCCTTGTGCTCCTTCAGATAGAGCCGCGCGTTCTCGCGTCCCTGGCCCATCCGCTCCTCGCCAAACGAGAACCAGGTGCCGGCCTTCTGGATGACGTTCTTCTCGACCGCGTAATCGATCAGCTCGCCTTCGCGCGAGATCCCCTCGTTGTAGAGGATGTCGAACTCGGCCTCGCGGAACGGGGCCGCCACCTTGTTCTTCACGACCTTCACCTTGGTGCGGCTGCCGATCGCGGCCTCGCCTTCCTTGAGGGTGCCGATGCGGCGGATGTCGAGGCGCACCGAGGCGTAGAACTTGAGCGCGCGGCCGCCGGCGGTGGTCTCGGGCGAACCGAACATGACGCCGATCTGCATGCGGATCTGGTTGATGAAGATCACGCAGGTCTTGCTCTTGGAGATCGAGCCGGTGAGCTTGCGCAGCGCCTGCGACATGAGCCGCGCCTGGAGACCGACGTGGGAGTCGCCCATCTCACCTTCGATCTCGGCCCGCGGCACGAGCGCCGCCACCGAGTCGATCACCACGACGTCCACCGCTCCCGAGCGCACCAGGTGATCGGCGATCTCGAGCGCCTCTTCACCGGTGTCGGGCTGCGCGACATGGAGGTTCGTGATGTCCACGCCGAGCTTCTGCGCGTACTGGGCGTCGAGCGCGTGCTCGGCGTCGATGAACACCGCGTTCCCGCCGGTGCGCTGGGCGTTCGCGATGATGGTGAGCGCGAGCGTGGTCTTGCCCGAGGATTCGGGGCCGTAGATCTCGACCACCCGGCCGCGCGGCACACCACCCACGCCCAGGGCCAGGTCGAGTCCCACCGAGCCGGTCGAGATGATCTCGATCCCGGCCGCGATCTGGTCCTCCCCAAGCTTCATGATGGCGCCCTTGCCGAACTGCTTCTCGATCTGCTGCAGCGCCAGCTCGAGAGCCTTGTTCTTCTCCTTGGAGGTCGGGTTCGGGTTGATCGGAATCATTGTGCTTCTCCTCTAGCAGGGGCGGATCCGTCCATCCGATGCCGGGAGCCTCGAACCGCACTCCCATCGGGTCGCGCCGCATACTACACATTTGGGCAGGCGATGGAAAGGCCGAAAAGCCCGGGGGCCAGCCCCCTTCGGCGCTACGGTTTCGGTTCCTTCCAGTGGGCGCCGGGAACCGCGCCGGCGTAATACCCGATCTCCACGGGCCCCGTCTGTTCCATGAGCCTGGAGTAGGCGACCAGGGTTGCCTGCAGTCGGCTCAGGACCATCTCCATGTGCGCGCTGGCCCCTTCCGTGATGATCCGACAGGGTCCGGGGGGCCTGCATGGAGGCAGATCATCCCAATCCGATGCCAGGATGTCGCAGGTGCCCGCCGGGATCCCTCCGATGGGCGTACCGCCGCTGATGGTTTGGGTGAGCAGCATGCTTCCGATGATGTCCGCGTGAAACCGCAACGCGTCCTCGCCACCTCTCAACATTCTCCAGAGCTGCAGCACGGTGAAGGGATCGGCAGGCATGGCGGCCTCCAGTGGGAACGGTTTCCGATGCAGCCCTGAATTCGGCGGGCCCCGCATCGGCATGGGACAGGTTTGCCATCAACTTCCTGAACTCCCGGTTCATCGGGTCATCGCCATCGGCATTCCTCCACAGGGTGAGCAGGCGGTCGAACGACCTTCGAGCGGCCTGGGGCTTCCCCATTAGAACGTTGGCGCGACCCAGCTCGAGCAGCGCCTCGGGGTAGTTGGGATTGATGCTGAGAACATGCTCGAGCTCCCGGACTGCCTGCGCGAGATTCCCGGACTCGATCAGGGCGGAACCCAGGTGGGTGCGGAAGTACGGGTCGTCGGCGCGCCCCGCATAGCGCAGGGCCCGACTGAAGAGGCCAACCGCCAGCTCAGATCTCCCTCGTTCCATCTCGATCTCTGCCATCAGGTGGTAGTAGAAGCGGCGCGAGCTGTAGGCCTCGACCGTCGTGGAATCGTCCCCCGGTGCCTCCAGAAAGGATTCGATCGTTCGCAGGCGCGCGCGCGCCTTCTCCAGATCGCCCGCCCCGGCCGCCAGCAGGCCGGCAACCCAGAGCGTGTAAGGATCCGAATCCCGAGTCAGCGCCGGCTCGACCAGCGCCAGTCCGCGCGAATAGTCCTTCCTCCGGTGAGCCAGCAGCGCCAGATACGTGTTCAACCGCAGCGTGTCGCGGTATCCTAGCGATCGGGAACGTTCGAACTCACGCTCGGCCTCGTGAAGTCTCCCGAGCTCCATGAAGAGGAATCCACGGTGAGGCCCGGCCGATCCCGGACGAACGCTGTCGAGAGTGTCGCAGAGCGTGAGGGCCGCATCGAAGTCGCCCTGGGACCGGTACGTCGCGATCAGCTCCACGAGTGGTGCCGGCTCCTGCGGGAAACTCCGCCGCCATTCCGCGAGTATCTCGACGGCCCTGTCGCTGCGTCCCGCCTCGACGTAGGCCGCTGCCCACCAGGGATAGTAGGAGTAGTCGAACGGGTTGAGCCCGTGAAGCACCAGGTACTCCGACACTGCTTCGCTGAACTGGCGGCGGTGAACGTAGAGGCGGGCGAGACTCGCGCGTGCAATGACGTCCTCGGGATCCATGGCCAGGACCGCCTCGTACTTTTCGAGCGCGCCCCGATAGTCGTTTCGAGCCGAGAAGTGGGCGGCCTCGATGAGCAGCCGCGTCTTCGGAGAAGCCTTGAAGCGATATTTCATGGCCATGGCCATGTGACGCTGCTTGATTCCCTCTTCCGGTGACATCCGGGCCGCGAGAAGATGCGCGTCGGCAAACGTCGAATCGTATTCCAGGGCATCGTCGAGCCAATCCAGGGCCGCGGTGAAGTCTCCGAGCTCCCGGGCCTCGAACGCGAGCTGGTAGGACTTGAGCGCGTCGATCGACTGGGAGAGCATCACCCGGGGAGGCTCCGTGCGCGATGGGCGGCGGGTCCTTTGTTCGAGGGCACCGGATACTGCCAGCGCCAGCTGATCGAGAGCCGGGTAGAGCTCACGCCTGACGTCAGTGAGGTCCGCGGACCAGCTTCCGACCACGACTCCCTGGCTCACGCTCGCCAGCTCGCAGGTCAGGCGCAGGCGGCCTCCGTTTCGCTCGACATTGCCGCTCACGAGATAGGCGGCGCCCATGCGATGAGCCGCCGACATGGGCGCCGTCGTTCCGGGCGTCGGCCTGGAGGCGAGCGTCTGATTCAGCGAGGACACGGTCTGCCGGCTGATCACGTGAAAGCCATCGCGCCCGGCGAGCGCACGAATCATGCAGTCCATGACCCCGTTGGACAGCCATCCGAGGTCCTCGAGCTCGGGCTCCACGGTCCACCGGGCGATGAGGACGCGGGGCTCGCCCGGAGCGAGCAGGCGCATTGCGACTGCGATGCCGATCGCGCCCAGCACGACGCCGGCGACGGTCGCTTTCAGCCAACGGCGCGGAGCTGCCTTCGCGAGCAGCTTCTCCGGGCGCTTCGGCTGAGCCCGGATTTCGGCCCGCACGATCTCGAGGTCGTGGAGCATCGCGGCGACGTCGGAATAGCGGTCACCGGGTTTCTTGCGCAGCGCCTGCATGACGATACGGTCCAGGCCCGGAGGCAGGCCCGACCGGTGTTGCTCCGGCGAAGCCGGGTCGCTGTTGAGGATGTCGTAGAGCAGCGGCACCTCCTCCTTGCTGACGAAGGGCCTGGTTCCGGTGAGCATTTCGTAGAGCAACACGCCGAGGCCATAGACGTCGGTTCGAGCGTCCGTCTCCTGCCCCTGAATCTGCTCCGGCGCCATGTAGGGCAGGGTGCCGAAGAGCTTCCCCTTCTCGCGCAAAGTCGATCGATTGGCGAGCCGGGCGATTCCGAAGTCGAGCACCCTGCATTGTCCACCCGGCTCCACCATCACGTTCTCGGGCTTGAGGTCGCGGTGAACAACGCCGATCTCGTGGGCTGCCCTGAGTCCCGCGCCGACGCAGCACGCGATGCCGAGTGCCTCTTCGAGGCCGGGGGGATCGCGATCGAGACGATCCCGCAGCGACATGCCCTCGACGAACTGCATGACCAGGCAGGTCGTACCGGCGTCTTCGATGACTTCGTAGATCGTCACCACCGAGGCGTGGTGGATCCTCGAGATCGCCTGCGCTTCCCGGAGAAACGACCGCTGGCTTTCGTCGGTACGGTCCGATTTCAGGACCTTGATCGCCACGACTCGATCGAGGGTCAGGTCCTGGGCCTTGTACACGCGGCCCATTCCACCTTCGCCGACGAGCTCGAGAATTCGGTAGTGAGAAACCTGAGTGCCGAGCACTGCATTGCTCCAGCCGGTCGGAGGAGGACCGGCGCGACGGCCTGACGCGGTTCATGGGAGAACCAACATCGAGAGACTATTCGCTGACGTCACCCGCCTCAACAGGGGACGTTTTGAGCCGAAAGCCCTGCCTTCTCAGCCGGAATCGATCCGCAGCATCGCCTCCGATCGGACTGTGTAGATCGAGCCCTTCGGGTTGAGCTGGCTCTGCACCACGAGCAGTCGGTCCACGCGAAATCGGGGGCGCGGGTCCGGCACGGGAAGCGCCGCCAGGCGCTCCGTCCAGTCGCCACGCGGATCCCTCACCCGGCCGAGCGTGAGGTGCGCGCTGAAGGGCTTGTCGGCCTTGTCGAATCCACGGCGCCGGAGCGCGGCCTCCAGATCGCGCGCCAGCGCCTCCAGCTGGGGTCCACCGCTCGCGAGCCCGAGCCAGATCGCGCGCGGGCGTTTCGCGTTGGGGAACGCACCGGGCCCGCCAAGCTCGGCCTCGAAGGGCGCGTGGCTCGCGGCGGCCTCGGCGGCCGCTTCGGCCACGCGTCGCGCGCCGTCCTCCCCCACGTCGCCGATGAACCGCAGCGTGTAGTGAAGGTTGTCGGGCCTCACCCACGAGACTCCGTCACCCGGCGCGCGCAGCCTCTCGCCCGCCGCGTGCGCCGCGCGCCGCACCTCGGCCGGCGGGAAGACCGCGAGGAACAGACGCAGCCGATCCGCGTCCTGGGGCCTAGATTTCGAATCCACGAATGGTCCGACCTTCGATGACGAAGATCATTCTGCGGAGCGGGTCGATCTCAATGAGTGGCATCCCCTTGAACGGGATCCGCCGGGCGGGTCTTCCGCCGTTCACTCCGATTGCCACCAGCTCCCTCCCGTTGAATCCGTCCACGAACTCGGCGAGCACGAAGACCAGGGAGTCGAACCGCGATGACGCGCGAAACTCCTGTGTGTACCGCTCCATTGCCGGGCCGTAGTCGGGGCCGAACCGCAGCGAGCCGGGCGCGGGAGCAGCGCCCTCCGCAACCTTCAGTGCAGTGCCGGACACCGTCAGCCCCTGTTCCAGGTCGATCAGCGGCTCGTAGCGGACGCGTCCCACGCTGTTCCCGCGGGTGTCGAGCCAGTCGAGCTCCTGCTGTCCGACGACCATGAAACCCCGGGAGGTGTGCACGAGCTGCATCCGATTCACCTGATTCACCCAGGTGGCTCCGAGTTTCGCGCCACTTCCGGTACGAAGATCGACTCGGAACAGATTACGACCGGCGAGCACCCATGCCGCGCCATCGGCCAACAGCAAGTTGCTGAGTGGAATGTCGGACTGGAACATGGTGGTGATGCGCGAACCGACACCCTTGTCGAAACGCGGGAACCTCCAGCGCACGGCGCCGGTTCCCCCGTCCAGCATCACCAGCTCGTCGTTGCCGGCGATCTCGGGCATGGTCCGCACCAGGATTCCGTCCCCGACCTGCTCGACTTGCGCCACGCGCCCGCAGAGCGCCGGCGGGCTCCCCCACAACGGGCGACCGGTCGCCGCGTCCACCGCCTGCAACACCGTCCCCTGGGCGACGAACAGTTGACCGTCGGATCCCAGGTGAATCGACAATGCGGCGGGAAGAGGACGAGGGTCCTTCCGCTCGGGGGGGCCGTTGGAATCACCACGCAAGGGAATACAGGGCTCCGCTGTGCGGGCTTTTGGCGGCGCCGATCTCCATGCGGCTTTGCCGGAACCGAGCCCATAACGAACGAGGCCCGCACGGGTCCAGCCCACGAGGGTGGTCTCGCTGTCGAACCACCACGGGCCCGACAGAAAGGTGGCTGCCTCCGGCGCCGGGACGTCGAGGGTCAGGATCCGCCGGCCGCTCGCGAGATCCGCGAGCAGGACACGATCCTCCCCCGAGACCCTCCCGCTGATCAGCAGTGCGTCGAGCGAGGGCACGTAGAGATCGGCGTGGACCTCCGCCATGCCGAGCACCGAGGTGTCCCAGACCTCGCGGCCGGTCCGGACGTCGATGACGATCCGAGGTGCGCCGGCACGGATACCCTGGCCCAGCGCGAGCACGGCATAGGGCGATCGCGGCAGAACCTCGAGACGCATTCGATCGGCATCACGCAGGTCGTCGCGTCGCCATAGCGTTCGCCCGGTGGGGCCTTCGACGCCCATGAGGCTCGCGCGCGTGCCGAGCACCAGCACTCCCGCCGGGGTGGCGTGCCACCAAACGATGTCGGCCGGCACGTCGATCTTCCAGGACTCTAATTCCGTGATCCCGGTCCCGTCCGGCGGGCCGGCACCGTCGGCCTGCGCGAGCGCGAGAGACGCAGCCAACAGGAGCGCGACCATTGCCCGGCTACCCCAATGCAGGATCGAGGGGCAGCCCGCGGATCGCGCGGCGCACCAGGTCGAGGGCGGTCTGGGCGCTGCGCTCGCGCACGGTGGTGCGTGTTCCGGCGAACGAGTACTTGCGCACGCCCTTCGTCTTCGGCGTCACCACGGCGATGAACACGGTGCCGACCGGCTTCTCCTCGGAGCCGCCGTCCGGCCCCGCCACGCCGGTGATCCCGATGCCCACTTCGACGCCCGCCTTGCGGGATGCGCCGGCCGCCATCTGCTCCGCCACCGGCGCGCTCACGGCGCCGTGCGCTTCGAGGTCGGCCGCACGCACGCCGAGCAGCTCCACCTTGGAAGCATTGGAGTAGGTCACGAACCCGCGCTCGACGTAGGTCGACGAGCCGGGGGTGTCGGTGAGTCGCTTGGCGAGCAGTCCACCGGTGCACGATTCGGCGGTCGCGATCCGGAATCCGTGCTCGACCAGCGCCTGGCCCACCACTTCTTCCATGGTGGTCGCCCCTTCGGCGTAGATCACCGGCAGCACGCGCGCCTTGAGCTCGTCGTACGCCTTGCCGGTCACCGCCTCGACGTGGCTCCCGTCCTCGCCGGCCACCAGCACACGGAGATCGACGCCGAAATAGCTCGGCAGGTACGCGAGCGAGGCGCCGGGCCATCCTTGAGGCAGTGCGGCGATGTGCTCGTGGAGCGTGCTCTCGAAAACTCCCGCCGTGCGGAGCGTGAACGACTCGACGCGGAGCCCGGTCCGCTCCTTGAGATACGGCGCGAGATGCTCGCGCGCGAGCGCCTCCATCTCGTACGGAACTCCGGGCAGCATCACGACCGGCTTCTCGTTCTGGAGGATCAGGATCCCGGGTGCGGTTCCCAGCCGGTTCGGCCATGTCTGAGCGCCGCGCGGGAGCAGTGCCTGGGCTTCGACCGAGGCCGGCAGCTTGCGGCCGAGACGTCTCGCGCGATCGCGGATGCTGGTGAGCACCGACTCGTCGAGCTGGAGTGGACGGCCCAGCACCGTCGCCACCGCCTTGCGCGTGAGGTCGTCCGGTGTGGGGCCGAGCCCGCCCGTCATCACCACCGCGTCCGCGCGCTCGAGGGCACGGCGCAACGCTTCCGCGATCCGTTCGGGCTGATCGCCGACGGTCGTGTGCCAGCCGACCGGAACGCTCACTTCCTCGAGCAGCCGCGCGAGGAAGGCGAAGTTGGTGTCGAGCGTCCGCCCGGAGAGGACCTCGTTACCGATGGTGATGATTTCGATTTGCATGAATTTGTTCTTGTCTTGGGGGGAGGTTTCTTACGACGTGAGGCCGGGCGTAGTTGGAGCCGGAATGTGACCGAAGCGGAGGATGCGCGCAATGTGCGGTGGGCGCTGGCCATTGCTGCGCGCGTCTGCGCGACGGGCTACAGAGCGTCGCGGAGGGTGACGGTGAGGGTGCGGCGCTCGCCGCGGCGCTCGATCACGAAGGTGTGGACTTTGCCCTCGTCGCCGTGGATGAACATCTGGTCCAGCTCCTCGGGTGTGAAGCTGGTTGCCGGACGGCCGTCGATGCTCTGGATCGCGTCACGCAGCTTGAGCCCCGCCTCATGGACTGCCGATCCCTTGAAGATCTGCCCGGGATAAACCGCGTGGCTCAGCTTCACGAAGACGGCGCCGCAGCGTGTGAACTGGTCGCGCTCCATGAAGCGACGGCCCGGCTCGAGGTAGAGCAGCCGATTCTCGTAATCGACGATCAACTTGAAACGCTCGAGCATGCCGTTGCCGATGTTGCCCGAGATCTCCGTGCTGCCGTGAAGGCCGAGGGCGCCAAGGCTCAGGCCGGTGACGGGGTCGCTCAGCTCGTGGGGGCCGATCTGCACGCGCTCGAGGCGCGTGAACCAGTTGATGCTTCCGCCGCCGATACCGCCCGTGTAGACCTCGACCTGCGGGCGCTTCTGCACCGCGCCGAGCATCTGGCAGCGGCGCACCATGGACCCGTGAATGTCGAGTCCGAACGAGTTGCCGGTATCCACGATGAACTCGCCGATGCACTCGGTTCCGGTCGTGACGTCGATCGCCGGGATACCGCCATAGAGCCGCATGGGAATCTGCTTGCTCGTTCCGCGATAGCGATACTTCTTGGGGTTTCTCAGCGTCACGAGGTTCCGGTCGTAGTCGACTTCCAGCACGAAGCGGCCCAGGAAGTCGTAGCCGATGAGCCCCGCTGCCTTCCGCCACATCACCGCCTCGAAGCCTTCGCCGAGGTCCACCAGCGCCACCTTGAGATCGCGGACGGCGACGGAAGCGCCGGACGGGCTCGAGACGCGTATCGATTGGAGCTTGGCGAACGCGCCTTCATCGCTGCCGGAGACGCCCTGAAGCGCGAGGTTGCCTTCGGCGGCGAGCCCGATCGAGTAGGCGTATTCGCGGTCGATCACGGTGACGCTGCATCCGGTGTCGAGCAGAAAGTCCGCGGGCGGAGCGCCGTTGATGGAGGCCTTGATCCAGACGTGACGGGTGCCGTAGCGGAACGGCAAGGACAAGCTGTCCCGGGCCGGCTGCCAGGACACGAGACCGCGGTCGAGATCCTCCGTGAACAGGGAGTCTGGCAGCTTCCTACCGGCCCAGAGTGAATCCACCTGGACTCGCTCCTCCCAGCGCTCCTCTTCGGAGTCCTTGAGGCTTCGTTCCTCGAAGTCCTGATCGGGCGGCGAAGTCGTCTGGAGCGATACGTACCGGCGCCCACTGGCCTTCCGGTAGTCGAGCACGTACATGGTGTACTCGCGATGGTCGCGGCGGACGACGAAACGCTCCATGAGACCGGTGCGTGCGTTGAACCAGAGCGTGCGCGACGGGCCGATGGGCGGCGCGATCTCGAGCGCCTGGATGCGATCGCCCTTGCGGTAGGAAGAGCTGCCGATGCGGATCGTTCCCCCGCCGGCGTCCGCGGTGGCCCACATCTCGTTGTCGAACCAGACCTGGGATCTCACGAACTCGAGCTCCTTCCCGTCCAGGATCGTGACCTTGCGCGAGGCGAGGTCGGTCTCCCACGCGGTTTCGCCGTCGTACCCGGTGCGGAGCTTCAGCGATCCCAGCTTGAGCGTGCCGACGTACCGATCCGGGCGCATGGTTCTCTGGTCGAACGTTCCGGTCATGCCGCTGGACTTGATCCGGCCACGCGCGCGCACGGCGAGGTTCGCTTCGAAGGCGGCTCGGCCCCCGGTGGCATCAAGGTATCTGTCGATGATGCCCTGGGTTTCGGCGGGTATGGGCCGCGGTGCCTTCGAGGCTGCGGGAGATGCGCCGTCGCTCGCAGCGATGGCCGCGGAGCCGAGAAGAATCAATGAAGCCAATGTCAGCGCGAAGCGGCTCATGGATGGGCCCGTGGTGGCGAGCTGGGCGGGCGCTCGGCCCGAGGGGTTTGTTATCGGCGCGAGCGGGGCTCCCCGTGAGAAGCCGGTGGAGGGGCTCGGGGAGACGCGACAGAAGGGCTTGTTTGTGAGGCGCGATGCGACGCCCGCTACGAGCCCCACCCCGTCATGCGCAGGGCCCAGGCGCCCGCGTGGAATGCTCCGCACGCGGTGGCGCCGGCGATCACGTCGTCGGCGACGATGCCCCAGCCGCCGGGGAGGCGCTGGGCTTCGTTCGCGCCGAGCGGCTTCCAGATATCGAATATTCTGAAAAGAACAAAAGCGATCGCGAACGCGATGATCGAATGGGGAACGAAAAGCAGCGCGATGCTCTGGCCCACGGCTTCGTCGATCACGATGGGATGCGCGTCGTGGCCGAGCGTTTTCTCGGCTTCGCCGGCGAGCCAGACTGCCAGCAGGGTTCCGATCGCGAGCAGCACGAGGGTGATCGGCAAGGCGGGCACCGGCAGGAACCAGCCGATGGCTGCAATCACGGCGCTGCCGACCGTGGCCGGCGCGAGGGGCGCGTAGCCGGCCGGTCCGAGGGTCGCGAGGAGTGTTGCGAGTTTCTTCAAGAAGCTCGCGAGGCTCGCGAGGCCCGGGAGCGCCACGCGCGGCGCAGGCCGGTCGAGCGGGCGGCGACCGACGGCGGCATGGGCGGCAGCGGCGGCGCTGCCACCGGAGGGGACGGGGCCGGAGCGATCGCGGCACCCACGACGCGGGTGAAGGAGTTCAGCACGGACTTGCACGCGGCTTTCAAGGTCTCGGAGACGCCGCGGCCATCGACCGCGACCGCCTCGAAGTCCGGAGCGCCGGCGGTATTCAATGCCGCGCGCATGCGCTCGATCGGCATCACACCGGGCAGGTCGCGCTTGTTGTATTGAAACACCCAGGGCAATTTCGCCCGTTCTTCCGGAGTGAGTCCGATTTCTTCGAGCTGAAATATCAAATCTTCGCGTGAATCGAAATTTGCGCTCGCCCGCGCCGGATGGGAGTCGGCGACGAACACCACGCCATCCACGCCCTGCAGCACGACCCGCCGCGAGAGCTTGTAATACACCTGCCCCGGGACTGTATAAAGGTGCACACGTGTGGAATAGCCCTGAATTCGGCCCAGATCCACGGGCAGAAAATCGAAGAACAAAGTCCGCTCCTGCTCGTTCGCGATCGCGAGCAGGCGTCCGCGGCGATCGGCCGGCAGGTGCGAATGGAGAATGCGGAGGTTGGTCGTCTTACCGCCCGACCCCGGGCCGTAGTAGACGATCTTGAAATGAATCTCGCGCGAGCGATGGTTGACGAGAGCCACGACGCCGGCCCTCCGTCAGTCCCCGAACAGGGCGTCCACCTCGCGACTCGCGGCCGCGGCGAACTCCGGCTCGACGACGACACCTTCCCCGAGCCCGACCTTCTCGAACAGCCCCTGGAACACGCGCTCGAGCTCGGCAACCGCGCGCTGGGCGCGGAATCGCACGAGACCGAGGGTGCTCCGGCGGTCGAACACGGTGGACATGATGACGCGGCCCGCCAGCATGCATGAATAGACCGAGCGATTCGGACCTTCGCTCACCACCGCATCCACGCCGCCGTCACCGAGGAGCTGCGCGACTTCCGCGTTGGCGGTGAAGTCCGCGGCAACCAGGCTGGCGAAGGAGGTGGTGTCGAAGTCGCCCACGCGTCCGGCGGAGGTGATGAGCTGCCCGGAGCGATCGACGAGGTGCACAGAGAGCGCGTTGGTTCGCTCGAGCAGCTCGTTCAGTACGCTATCGATCGTTCGAAAGTCATTTTCGAACAGAGTCCATTGAGGCACACAACCTCCTGCACGCATCGTGCGTGAAAGGGACTCTGTGGCACGTCCGTGTCCCGCGCGGAGAACTACCACGCTTGGTCCTTGCGCCACAAGGGCTTTCAACTACGGGTGGCTCGAACCGCTGGACTCCGCGGGGGGCTGGGCCGGCGACTTTGCCGTGGAGCCTGCGGACCATCCGAAGTAACCTTCCGGGGTCGGTAGTCCAGCGACCCCGAGCCCTTCGGCCGATCCCCCCGCCCGATTACCGATTCCAACCCCTGGCGTTCCGCCAGATTCGTGAGGGAGAGCCGCCCATGCACCTGTCCCGATCGATGACCTTGCGAAGCATCTGGTTTTCTCTGGCCACCCTCGTCGCCGCGAACGCGACGCCGGGTGCCTCCGCGTCCGCGAGCGGAACGGCCGGAACGTGGGAGAACCTCGTGACCACGAACACCGACCCGATCACGCGCCGAGGCTCATCTGCGGTGTTCGACCCGGATCGCCACCAGATGCTCGTCTTCGGAGGTATCAATGGGGTCTACTTCAGCGACGTCATTGCAACCCGGCTACCGGGCAATGGCATGTTCGAGACCCTCATGCCGGGCGACGCCGGACCTGCGGGACGTCGCGATCACACGGCCTGCTACGACGCGGCTCGCCATCGCATGATCGTCTTCGGGGGCTGGGACGGCTACTTCCTCGCAGATCTCTGGGCCCTCAACGACGACGGAGGCACGCTGTCGTGGGAACCGCTGAGTCCCGCAGGGGCCGCGCCCCCGGCCCGCTACGGCCACACGATGGTGTTCGACAAGACTCACGACCGGCTGCTCATCTTCGGTGGCTACACTCCCGGCGGAATCACGAACGACGTGTGGTCGCTGTCGCTCTTCGGGACTCCTGCCTGGTCGCAAATCGTCCCCGACGGGGCGCCGCCGACCGAGCGCTACGATCATGCGGCGATCTACGATCCGGTGGGCGATCGGATGATCGTGTACGGCGGGCGCGGCACTACTCCACGCCCGCGATTCACCTGGTCGCTCGAGCTCTCGGGGACCCCGCGCTGGGTGCGCCTCCCGACCGTGGATCCCCTGCCGCGCGCCGGCCATAGCGCGGTCTACGATCCCGTCGAGGATCGCATGGTGATACTCGGCGGTGCTCCATACCAGGGACTCGTCACCAACGAGCTCTGGGAGCTTTCACTCGTCGGCACGCCGACCTGGAATCAACTGGCCCCCTCGGGCTCCATCCAGACGCTTACGGATCAATCCGCGATCTATGATCCTGTCGGTGATCGCATGCTCGTTTTCGGCGGCAGCAACGGTGCCGTCCCCAGATTCTCCGGCTTGAACTTGAATCGCGCAGTGAACGGCGTCGATGCACCTTCGGGACCCAAGGCGTCGTTCGCACTCCACGAAATCGTGCCGAATCCGGCCCGGGTCCAGGCGGCGGTCGCCTTCACCCTGCCGGATCGCGCCCCGGCCCGGCTCGAGGTGATCGATGTGGCCGGACGGCGCCGCTTCGCGCAGGACGTCGGGCCGATGGGCGCAGGCCGGCACCAGATCGGCCTCGACCTCGCAAGCTTCGATACCGGGGTCTACTGGCTGCGGCTCACGCGAGCCGGCGCCGCCGCCTCGCGGAAGATCGTGATCGCGAGGTAGCTCGCTCCATCAGCTGCGGTCGCCGGGTGACTCTGTCGGTCGCGTCAGGTCGCGCACGTGGCGTGCGGCCAGTCGTGTTCGTTACCGTTTTGGTTTTCAGTGCCGCGGACCATGGAGCTTCGACGCCACCCACTCGACCCCGACGACCGTCAGGACGAGGGCGTTGAGGCCGACAAAATTCCCCAGCACGATCTCGTTGTTCGGCGCGCCATCATCGATCTGCTTCAGCTGGATGAGTCCGAGGCCGATCCATGCCGCCCCCCCCGCGAGCTGGCCTTCAACCGTCACGTCCTGCCCGGGGGCGATCAGCGCCCCGCCGGTCGCGAACCCGCCCGTAGCCAGATTGAAGCCCGCGAGCCACTCTCCATCGGAGATGTAGCCGATGCAGGAATAGGCGGCGAAGAATCCTTCCATGAACAGGAGCGGCCCCCAGAAGGAGGGCGGCTTCACGGGCTTGGGGACGAGCGAAGCGAGCGGGATCTCCACGGGCACGTCGGACGAGTCCATGGCCCCGAATACAAGAAGCCGGTCGCGCGTGCGGTCCACGACGAGCCGGGTTCCGGGCCCCGATTCGAATTCCGTCTGCGGTTTGACGCTTTCCCATCGGGGCGGACCGGACATGGAGTACGCCCACAGGCTTTGCTGGCTCCCGTGGTAATACGTCCCGCCCCCCAGGATCAGCATGCGCTGGCGGGCAGGATCGACGCCGGCCCCGTGGTGCCCCCGGTCCTCCGGGCGGATCCCCTTGGGCTCGAGGCGGGTCCAGACGCTCGAGTCTCCGAGCGTGAGCTCCCAGAGATCGTTGTGGGTCCGCGTCGGCGCGTTCCTCATCGCGCTCATGAGGGGCGAGTAGTTCCCGCCGTAGCCTCCGAACACCAGAACACGATCCTGCGCGCTGTCGAGCACGGCGGTCTGACCGTATCGAACGCCCGGTCCTTTGCCCTTCACCTCGAGTCGGGACCAGCGCAGAGGCGGTTCCAGCGACAGATCCCACACCTCCGCCACGCCTCCGCCAACGATCAGCACGTGCTGTCTCGAAGGATCAAGAACCATCGACGGTGTTTCGCGGGGCGCGGGGGCGGTCCCCTCCGGTTCGAGACGTTCCCAGCGGAGACTGTCGCCGAGCCACAGAGCGTGGAGGTCTGCGAGCGTCCGGCTCGTATCCACTCCCCCGAAGATCAGCATGCGGTCGCGGTCGGGATCGTAGATCGCGGCGTGGCGCCAGCGGCTTTCCGGCGGCGGTCCCGCAGGCTCGAGGCGGGACCACCCCGACGCGCTGTCGGCCAGCGAGCGGACCCATACGTCGTGATTCACGTCGCCCGAGGTATCCCGGCCGCCGAAGAGGATCACGCGATCCCGTCGGAGGTCATGAACAACCGAGTAGAAGCGCACGGGGCCCGGCCCCGTGCGGGGAATCGGGCTTACGACCGAATCCGTGTTCGCGGCGATCAGCGAAAGCGTGACGAAGGCGAAGAGCATGGCGGCCCCCGAATCCGGCCCTCGCAGGCCGGTATCCCTTCCCTTGCGTGCGCTGTCCTGGAAACGGGCCGAGTCTACAGCAACCCGGGGTCGGGGACTCTAGCCGCGATCGCCGAGCAGCGGCGTTCCCTTCGGCAGGTCGCGCACGTGGGGTGAGCGCGGCCAGTCGTGCTCGTCCTCGATCTCGCCGACGATCTCTTCGAGGATGTCCTCGAGCGTCACGATGCCGATGAAGCGCCCCTCGTCCTGCACCACGGCCATCTGGCGCTTCTCGCGCCGCATGATCCGGAGCAGTCGCGCCACCGACATCCCGGGCTCGACGAACAGCGGCGGATACATCGCATCCATCAGGATCACGATCCCCCGCAGGCTGAAAAGATGAAAAAGGTCCTTGGTGTTGACCACTCCGACGATCACGTCCGGATCGCGATCCCAGATCGGCATCCGCGTGTGCGCGGTGTCGCGGGCCACCGCCAGCACCTCTTCCTCGGATGCGCTGAGCGGCAAGGTCACCACCTTCTCGCGCGGCACCATCACGTCGCGCACGGTCTTGTCGGACAGCTCGAACACGTTCTGGACGTAGCTCGCCTGGTCTGCCGGGATCGCGCCCGCCTCCTGGGTCTCCTCGACCAGCATGCTCAGCTCGTCCACCGAGTGCACGTTCGTGTGCTTCGAGAGCGGCGGGAGCTTCATCAGCCGCACCACCCCGTTGCCGCAGCGGTTCATGAACTGGATGAATGGGCGGAAGATCCGTCCGAAGACCAGTAGCGGTCCCGCGACGATCAGCGCTACCTGTTCGGCGCGCTGGAGCGCGATCGCCTTGGGCGCGAGCTCACCCAGCACCACGTGCAGGAACGTGATGGTGAGGAACGCCACGATCACGGCAGCGGTGTGGGTGGCCGCGACTCCCCACCAGACGTCGAGCCCGGAGAACACCGGCTGGATCAGGTGCGCGAGCGCCGGCTCGCCGAGCCATCCCAGGCCGAGGCTCGCGAACGTGATGCCGAGCTGGGTCGCCGCGATGGCGTCGTCCAGCTTGTCGACCGCCTCGCGCACCGCCGGGGCACCGAACTTCCCCTGCTCGACCATCTCTTCGACCCGCGTCCAGCGCACCGTGACGAGCGCGAACTCGGCCGCGACGAAGAACGCGTTGAGCAGGATCATCAGGGGAATCCCCGACGCCCCCAGGAAGTCCAGCCAGGTGAAGTGCATGGCGCGGCCGCGCCGACTTACTCGAGCTCGCGTCGCCCTTCGAGGGCGCGCGTCAGGGTCACGAGGTCGGAGTACTCGAGGTCCGATCCCATCGGCACGCCGCGCGCGATCCGCGTAACGCGGACCCCGAGCGGCTGGAGCAGCCGGGACAGGTAGAGGGCGGTGGCCTCGCCGGCCACGTTGGGATTGGTGGCGAGGATCACCTCGCGGATCTCACCGGAGCGCAGGCGCTCGAGCAGCTCGCGGATCCTGAGGTTCTCGGGGTTGGTGCCGTCGAGCGGTGACAGGGCGCCGCCGAGCACGTGGTAGCGGCCGCGGAACTGGCCGGTGCGCTCGAAGGCCAGCACGTCGCCCGGCTGCTCCACCACGCACACCAGTGCCGCATCGCGGCGCGCGTCGGAGCAGATCAGGCAGGGATCCTGGTCGGCGAAATTTCCGCAGATGCGGCACATCCCGACGTGCTCGCGCAAGAGGCGGATCGCCTCGGCGAGGCGGGTCGCCTCCTCGCGCGGAATGCGCAGCAGGTGCAAGGCGAGGCGCTGCGCACTCTTCGGACCGATGCTGGGGAGCTTGACGAGCTCTTCGATGAGCTGTTCGAGGAACCGGGAGCTGTACATGGGGGGCCTAGACCGCGTTCCGGGCCGGCCGAAGCCGGCGGGCGGATCAGAGCGGCAGGCGGAAGCCTCCGGTGATCCGGCCCATGGACTCCTGCATGTTCGCGTCGGAAGCGCGCTGGGCTTCGCCGATCGCCGTGACGATCAGGTCTTCGATCAGGGTGACGTCCTTTTCCTCGAGGATCGCCGGCTCCAGCTTGATCTGCTTGAGCATCTGACGTCCGTCCACGATGGCCGTGACCAGGCCGCCGCCGGCGGTCGCCTCGAAACGCTCCTCGGCCAGCTTCTCCTGCGCCTCGGTCATTTGTTTCTGCAGCTTCTGGGCCTGCTTCACCATGTCGCCGAAGCTCTTCATGAACTTCTCGTCTCCTTCCCGCGGCCGTTCGTGACCGGCTCGGCATCGAACCATTCGATGACCCGTTCGACCATCGGAGCAACGTCGTCGTTGGTGACCCGCTTCGGCGCCGGGCCCGCGGCCGAAAGCGGCATGAAGCGCAGCGCGACTTCGTAACCGAACACGCGGCGCGTCTCTTCCGCCACGACCGCGCGGTTCTCCTTCTCGTCGATGACGGTCGTGTGGAGATCGTCGGCGGCGAGCACCAGCCCGTCGCGGCGGCGCCCGAGGAAACGACTCTCCTCGAGGAATGCTCCCAGCATACGCTTCCTGCGGTTCACCCCCGCCACCACCTCGGTCCACTGGAGCGCGATCGCGTCGTCCAGCTCGAGCTCACCCGCTTCGAGCACCGCGGTCATAGCACCAGGTGAGGCCACGGGGCGCGCGACGGAGGCCATGGGTGCAGCGGACGGCGGCGCCGCCGTCGGAACGGGAAGAACCACGGGGGGCGAGGGCACGGCGCGCACCGTGTAGGTCGGCGGGGGCGCGGCGTGCGCCACGGGCGGACGTTGCGGGACCGGCGCGCTCAGGGCCGGCGCGCTCTCCGCCGCGCGCGGGGCGCCCGCGGTGCGCGGCGCCGTGCCACGCGACGGGGCCGGACTCGGCGCGCCGGCCGGCGCACTTCCGCCACCCAGGCTCTTCTCCAGTGCCTCCACCCGCTCCAGCAGCTCGGCCAGCATCTCCCCGCGCTCGAGCGTCGCCATCTGCAGCACCGCGGCTTCGAGGTGCACCATCGGCTGCGGGCTGTCGCGCATCGTGGTCTGCACGTCGGTGATGATGCGCAGGAGCCTGAGGAGATCGTGGCCCGACCAGTCCTCGCCCTGCGCACGCAGCCGCGCGATGTCCTCGGTGGTCGCTGCCACCAGGTCGGCTGCCTGGGTGTCGACCTTGAGCACCAGGACGTGGCGGATGTGCTGGCTCAGGCCCTCCGCCAGCTCGTGGACGTCGACACCCTTGTCGAACGCCGCGTGCAGCGCGCGGAGCGAAGCCTGCGGATCGCGCGCCGTGATGCCGCCCGCGATCGTGAAGAAGGCTTCGCGGTCGGGAATGCCGAGCACGCGCCGCACGATCTCGTCGGTGATCTTCGGCTCGCCCGCGGTCACCACCTGGTCGAGCGCCGAGACCGCATCGCGCATCGAGCCCTCCGCGTGGTGTCCGATCAGCAGCGCCGCGCCGTCGGTGAGCTCGAACTTCAGACCCTCGGGGTCCCGCGATTCGCGCTTCGCGATCTCGAGCAGGCGGTCGGCGATCTTCCGCACCGGGACGCGCGCGAAGTCGTAGCGCTGGGTGCGCGAGCGGATCGTGTCCGGCAGCTTCTGCGGGTCGGTGGTGGCGAACACGAACACCAGGTGCGGCGGCGGCTCCTCGAGCGTCTTGAGCAGCGCCGCGAAGGCGTCGTTCGAGAGCTGGTGCACCTCGTCGATGATGAGGACGCGATAGCGCCCGCCGGTCGGCGAGAAGAGCACCTTCTCGCGCAGCGCCTGGACGTCGGCGATGCCGCGATTGGAGGCACCATCGATCTCCGCCACGTCGAGCGAGACACCGCTCGTGATCTCGCGGCAGCTCGTGCACTCGTTGCAGGGCTCGGCGCCCTCGCCGCGGCGCTCGCAGTTCAGGGCCTTGGCGAGGATCCGGGCGCTGGTGGTCTTGCCCACCCCGCGCGCCCCGGTAAAGAGGTAGGCGTGCGCAATGCGGCCGCTCTCGAGCGCCCGCAGGAGCACGGTGCTCACATGCTCCTGGCCGACCAGGTCGGCGAAGCGCTGGGGCCGGTACTTGAGTGTCAGTGCGCGATGGACCATGGAAACCGTTTCCGTCCTCGGATACCCCGCGACCGGCCTCTTCAGCCGGCGACGCGGGCCACGAACAAGGGCCAGGGGAACAGCGGCACACCCGAGGAGTTGCTTACCGCTGCTACCTTCCGGTCCTGACGGGGTTCACAAGCTCGAGTTGCGCTGGGCCTGGCCCATTTAATGGTGGAGATGAGCGGATTCGAACCGCCGACCCCCTCGTTGCGAACGAGGTGCTCTCCCATCTGAGCTACATCCCCACGAAAAATGAGCGGCAGGACGCGCCCCGGTACCAGGAGGGTCACGCGGCCATGCCGGGCGCGGCGCATTGTAACAGCGGCCCGAGGACGGTCAAGACCATGCGCCACGCGCCATTGTTTCAACGTCAGGGCGCGGGCCCCGTGCGCGTTTCGCGCGTCGGAACGCTGCACCAGTCGCTCCAGGAGCCCTCGTACAGGATGCCGTTCTCGAACCCGGCGAGCGCGAGCGCGAAGAGATTCTGGCAGGCGTTGATCCCACTCCCGCAGTAGCACACGACGCGATCGACGCGATCGGCGCCGAGCTGCTGAAATGCCGCGCGCAGCGCCGCCGGCTCGTGGAAGCGCGGATCCTCGTTCGATCGCACGTTGGTCCCGTAGGGACGGTTCCTCGCACCGGGAACGTGAGCCGCCACCGGATCGATCGGCTCGACCTTCCCTTCGTAGCGCTCGGCGGTGCGTGAATCCACGATCAGCGTGCGCGAATCCTGGCGCCACTCCTCGACCGTGTCGGCGCCCACCACCATTTCCGGATGCTGAACGGCGTGGAACGACGCCGGCGCATGCGCCGGAACGCGGCTTTCGAGCGGGTGGCCCGCGGCCACCCAGCGCGCGATACCGCCGTCGAGCAGCGACACGCGATCGTGGCCGAAATAACGAAGCAGCCACCACAGGCGTGCCGCGGTCGAGCCGTCGCCGAAATCGTGCACGATCACGTGAGTGTCGGGACCGACGCCCGCGAGCGCCATGCTCCCGGCGAACGCGACCGCGCCGGGCAGCGGATGGCGTCCCGGGCCGGAGCCGCGCGGCGATGCGAGGTCCGTATCCACGTCGAGGAACACGGCCCCGGGGATGTGCGCCTCGAGGTAGGCGTTCCGCCCTTTGGTCTTGTCGAGCAGCGACCAGCGGACGTCGATCACCCGGACGCCGGGATCTTCGAGTCGTCCGGCGAGCCATTCGGTGGAAACCAGCAGCGGCGTGTCCATGAGGGACCCGAGCCTATCACCGGTAAATCCCGCATGTCCCGGACTTGACCCGGTGCGTATGGACGGGCGCTTGCCCCGCCCTTAGGCTGCATGCAGGAAGGATTCCATGAACCAGGAGGGTTCGACCGATGATCATTCGACGAGTGATTCCCGCGCTGGCGCTGTGCGCGATCGTGGCCGCCACGAATGCACGCGCCGAGGTCGATGAGTACCAGAAGACCATCGACATTTTCCGCAAATCCGGCGAGTCCAAGGAATTCTTCGACGGGGCCCACGGCTACGCCGTGTTCCCGAACATCGGCAAGGGCGGCTTCGGCATTGGCGGCGCGTACGGCAAGGGACGCGTCTACGAGCAGGGCAAGCACACCGGCGACGTCACGATGACTCAGGCGACCATCGGATTCCAGCTCGGCGGCCAGGCCTATCGTCAGATCATCTTCTTCAAGGACAAGCGTGCTTTCGTGGAGTTCACGAGCGGCGACTTCGAGTTCGGCGCCGAGGCCTCCGCGGTGGCCATCACCGCCGGCGCGGGCGCCAAGGCCAATACGTCAGGCGCCTCGGCCGGGACCAGTACCGCCGAACACGACGCGCAGCTGGCGGGCGTCTGGTTCAAGGGCATGGCGACCTTCACCGTCGCCAAAGGCGGGCTGATGTACGAAGCCACCATCGGCGGACAGAAGTTCGACTACAAGCCACGATGATCCCCCCGCCATAACCGGCCGGCCCCAGGTGCTCACGACCGCACGGATCGCCCTCGGCAGCATCGCCGTGGGCGTTCTCGTGCTCGCCCTCAAGCTCCTCGCGTACCGCCTCACGGGCTCGATCGCGCTGCTCTCGGACGCGCTCGAGAGCATCATCAACGTGGCGGCGTCGTTCGGCGCGCTGGTGGCGGTCCGCGTCGCGGAGAAGCCGGCCGATCGCGATCATCCCTACGGCCACTACAAGGCCGAGTACTTCTCCGCGGTCGCCGAGGGCGTGCTGATCGTGGTGGCCGCGGGGCTGATCCTGGTCGAGGCTTACGGCGCGTTCATGCGGCCGCGCGGTTTCGAGCTGGGACCGATGGGCTTGAGCACGAGCATCCTCGCGAGCGCGATCAACGGCGGGTGGGCGTGGCTGCTCATCCAGCGCGGCCGGCGCCTGCGCTCGCCCGCGCTGGCCGCGGACGGCCGTCACCTGCGCATGGACGTGATCTCGTCGGTGGGCGTGCTCGGCGGACTCGGACTGGCGACGGCCACCGGGTGGTCGGTGCTGGATCCGGTGATCGCGGTGTTGATCGCCTTCCACATCCTCGGATCCGGCTGGATGCTGGTGCGCACCTCGGTGAGCGGACTCATGGACGAGGCGCTGAGCGAATCCGAGCTCACGCGCATCCGCGACGTGATCGCGCGACATTCCGAAGGCGCGATCCAGGCCCACAAGCTCCAGACCCGGATGGCCGGACGCGCGACCTTCATCGACTTCCATCTCGTCGTGCCCGGCTCGATGACGGTGAAGGAGTCGCACGACATCTGCGACCGCATCGAGCGCGCACTGGGGCGGGAGGTCCGGGGGGCGCTCGTGACGATCCACGTCGAGCCGGAGCACAAGGCCGAACGCTCCGGCGTGGTGCCGGCAAACGAGCCGGAGGCCGCAGAGCCGCAGCGCCGCCGCCGTCACGACCCCAGTTGATGGCGGAGAGAGTGGGATTCGAACCCACGAGGCGGTATTAGCGCCTACACGATTTCCAATCGTGCTCCTTCAACCACTCGGACATCTCTCCGCACGGTCTTTCATCGGCGCACGCCGAATCGGGCCAGAGAAGCTACCGAGGAACGGCGCGGCCTGACAAGCTTGGCGTGCGTCAGGCCCGGCCGGCCTGGGCTTCCGACTTCCACGCCTCGAGCAGCGCGCGCTCCTTCTCGCGGCCGAGACCGGCGCGGCGCGGCGCCTCTGCGGGCCGGGTGCGCTCCCAGACAAGCGTGTCGCGTGCCGACTCGACCAGGGGCCGGAAGGTGAGGCCGGCGGCCACCGCGCGGCGCACGTCCACCTGCAGGAATCCAGCCGGGAAGCCCTCCACGCCTGTCGGGATCCAGAGCGGCATCTCCTCCCACGGGCCGACCTCGCGCGCGAGCAGGAATGCATCGTCGACCCAGACGAAGCGCGCGTCGCTCCCGGAGGCTGCACGGCAGGCCTCCAGCACCTGCACGAACGGAATCGGGACGGACGGACCGGTGGTGTTGAAAGCACCCGGGGTCCGATTCCCGGCGAGACGCACCATCCAGGCGCCGATGTCCCGCGAATCGATCACCTGGAGCAGGCGGTCGGGGCGACCCGGCGCGAGCACGTCCCCGCCGGCGGCGATCCGCGAGACCCAGTAGGGAAAACGGTCCATGTAGTCGTCGGGCCCGATGATCAATCCCGGCCGGACGATGGCGCAGCGCTCGCCGAAGATCTCCTGCACGACGTCCTCGCAGGCGGTCTTGAGCGCGCCATAGAGCGGCAGGAAGTCCGGCGAATTGCGCGGCTCCGATCGATCGAACGACTCGGCCTGCTTCCGCTGCTCGGGCGTGAGCATCGAAAGCGGTGCGGATTCATCGAGCCCGGGCGCGGTCAGATCCGCGTACGCCGAGATGCTCGAGACGAAGACGTAGTGCCCGACCTGCGGTCGAAGCCGCTCCGCGGACTCGCGCACGACACCCGGCAGATAACCGGACGTGTCCACCACGGCGTCCCACTGGCGCGCCTCGAGCAGGTGGAGGTCGCGGGCACGATCGCCGATCAGGTGCTCGGCGTTCGGGAACAGGGTCGCGCCGGTCTTGCCGCGATGGAACACGGTGACGCGGTGGCCGGCGGCGAGCGCGGCCTCGGCCGTGTGCCGGCCGAGGAATCGGGTGCCTCCGAGGATCAGCAGGTTCATGACGGACGCTCCGGGGTCGATGACGAGTGCGCAGATGCTACTCCACGACGGCGCCCGCCGCGGAAGCTGGCAACTCCATCACAATGCCGGCGGCGTTTCGGCTATCATCTGCCGGATCTCATGATCCCAATTGCCCGGGTAACCGTCCTGGCGGCGCTGTTCGCCGCGCTGTCGATGTCCGCGCTCGCCGCGACCCCCGCGAAGAGCCCGGCCAAGAAAACCTCGAGCACCGCGAAGGTGGCTCCGGCGCCCGCGAACATCGACGCCAACGAGCTGATGAAGCTCCACCAGGAATCCGGCGACACCGCGACCGCCGCCGCCGCGATTCCCCGCATCCGGCGCATGATCGCGCAGCAGCCGGATTCGATCTACATCGGGATCCTGCGGCTCGCTCTGGTGAGGGCCCTGATGAGCAGCGGCGCTTCCGGGAAGGACATCGCGGCCGCCGCGGACAGCGCCGAGATGTTCGTGCCGAGCCAGGCCCAGCAGCAGGTGATCTTCCATGCGTCGGTGTCGGTCGCGCTGGCCGAGCGTGGAGGCGCCCCCGAAGCCGCGGTCGCGTACGCCCGCAAGGCCGTGGACGCGGCGCAGGCGACCCAGGGTTACCTCTCTCCCGGCTCGTCGCGCTACACGCATCCACTGCTGTCGTTCGCCCTCCAGAGCCTCGGCACCGTCTACCTCGAGCTCGATCGCCCCGACAGCGCCATCGCGGCGTTCCAGTCGGCCCTGCTGACGAGCCCGGACAGCACCAACCTGCTCTATCGGCTCGGCATGGCCTACGAGGACGTCGGTGACGCCGATCGCGCGATCGACGCCTACATGCGCTCGCTGGGCTCGTTCCCCTGCCGGGACACGCTGGCCTACGAGCCGCTGCGCCTGGTGTACGCGAAGCAGCGCGGCTCGCTCGCCGGCATGGTCGAGAAGGTGAAGACCACGTGCTCCGCTTCGACGCACGCGGTGGCGCTCGAGCCGCGTCGCTACGAGCGGTCCGCTCCGGACTACCAGCTGCCTGCGCTGGATGGTGCCACCGCTTCGCTCGCCGCCCATCGCGGCAAGGTGGTGGTGATCGACTTCTGGGGATCGTGGTGCGGGCCCTGCCGCGCCGAGCTGCCGCACTTCCAGTCGGCCTACGAGAAGCACAAGGGCCACGGGGTGGAGTTCGTCGGGCTCAACTGGGAACGCGCCGACTCGCCCGAGAAGCACACGAAGCTCGCGAAGGACTTCGTCACCGCCAACAAGTACACCTTCCCCGTTCTCGTGGATGCCGGGGGCAGGACGGTGAACTCCTACAGCGTCGAGAGCTTCCCGACGGTTTTCATCGTCGACCAGAAGGGCATGATCCGGTTCCGCAACATCGGCTTCAGCGAGGACATCGCCGACATCCTCGACGCCCAGATCAACTCACTCCTGAAATAGCGCCGCGTTCTAGTCGCGGCGGGTCTTCCGGTAGACGGTCGAACGATCGATCCCCAACGCGCGGGCGGCGGCACTGACGTTCCCGCCGCGGGCTTCGAGCGCCCGCCGGATGTGCCAGCGCTCGATCTCCTCCATCGGCGCGTCGGGCGGCGGGGCCCCGTCTTCGTCCACCCGCGGCCGCGCGTCGGCCGCCAGTCCCAGCACGCGGCGAAGGTCGCAGAGCTGGATCTCCCGCCCGCTGGTGGTCGCGACCGCGGCGATCAGCGCCTGCTCCACCTCGCGCACGTTTCCGGGCCAGGGATACTGCTTCGCGAAGGCCAGCGCGTCGTCGCTGAGCGACCTGCCGGGCGCGATCTTCGCGAGAACATGCTCCGCGAAATCGACCAGGTCCTCGGGACGCGCGCGGAGCGGCGGTAGAACGATCTGGACCTGGCGGACCCGGTAGTAGAGATCCGCACGAAAGCTCCCCGTTCGCACCATCTCTTCGAGATCGCGGTGCGTGGCGCACAAGACGCGGCAGTCCGAGCGCTGCTCGACGTTGCTGCCGAGCCGCCGGTAGGTGCGGTCCTGCAGGAAGTCGAGGAGCCTGACCTGGACCTCGCTGCCGAGCTCTCCAATCTCGTCGAGAAACACGGTGCCGCCCCGGGCGGCTTCGATGACGCCGGGGGCCGAGCGCACCGATGAGGTATAGGCGCCGCGCTCGCTGCCGAAGAGCTGGCTGTCCGCGAGCGCCGGCCCCAGGTGTCCGCAGTTCATCTTGACGAACGGTCCGCGCCGCCCGCTCAACGCATGGATGCGGCGCGCGAGCAGCTCCTTGCCGCTTCCGGTCTCGCCACGCAACAGCACCAGCACGTCGGTGTCCGCCACGCGGTCGGCCATTGCAATCGCGGCACGCAGGCACGGCGAGTGTCCGACGAGCGTCGGAACCCCATCCGTCGCCGCCGGTGCCCGGCGGCCCGCCGCGAACGATCGTCCCAGAACGGCATCGAGGTGCGCCGCATCGAACGGCTTCGGCAGATAGTCGCGGGCCCCCAGGCGCAGGGCCTGGACGGTGCCGTCGATCGTGGCGTGGGCGGTCGTGACGATGATCACCAGCTCGGGATCGGCCTCGTGCGCGCGGCGCGTCAGCTCGAGTCCGTCGAGCCCGGGCATGCGGAGGTCGGTAATGAGCAGGTCGTAACGCTCGGCTTCGAGACGTGCGAGCGCTGCGACTCCGTCACCCGCGCACTCGGGGCTCATCCCGCGCTGCTCGAGGAGCGCGCACAGATGGCGGGCGGCCGTGCCCTCGTCCTCGGCGACCAGGACCTTGAGGGTGTTCACGTCTTGACCGCAGCCGGAACCTGGCTCCCGTCGGGGACGCGCCGTTGCTCGACCGGTTGATCGGGAAAATCGAGGTTCGCCGGGGAGAAGGACCAGCGGCGCCAGACGAGGGTCACTCGCACCTCGCCGCCCGGGCCCACGCGCGACTCGAGCGAGCCGTGTTGAGAGGCCAGCAACGAGCGAACGACGCTGAGCCCGACGCCCCAACCGGCCGCAGCCGGCGCCCCGCCGGCCCGCGCCCGGCTCGTGACCACGAGACGCGTGCAGAGCAGGCTCTGCTCGATTCGAATGCCCACCACGCTGGCCGGTTCCGAATGCTCGGCGGCGTTCAACAACAGGTTGAGCACGCAGTGCCGAATCGCCTCGGGATCGGCGAGCAGCCGTGCCGAGCGAGCGCCCGCCGCGACCTCCACGCGGATGCCCGCCTGGCGGAACGCGGGACCGGCCAGCAGCAACGCGTCCTCCACCACTCCGTCGAGGGACAGCCAGCGCGACGCGACGCACGAGCCGCGGTAGAGGCCCTGGGCCAGTCTCGACAACCCGCCCAGCGACTCGACAGCCGCTTCCAGCGGGATCCGTCCCGCCCCCCCCGCGGGAAGTGCGGCCAACGCCTCGTGGATCAGCCCATTCGCCGAATGAACGGCATTCTTGATCTCGTGTGCCGCGGCGGCGGCGCGGAACTGGAGACGCCCGCGCAGGCGATCGATGAGCCGCATCGTGAGCCAGCCGGTTCCGATGATGCTGACTGCGTGCACCAGCAGGAGATCCGCCGGGATCGGGCGTGCGCCGGTGAGCGCGACGGCCCCGAGACCCGCCAGCGCCGCAGCGGTGGCGATCCAGCACCCGAGCAGGGAAAGGGTCACGGCTGCCGCGAGGATCTCGGCGAGGAAGAAAACGATGAGCGGCGAATGGAGTCCACCGCCGAGCACGGCCAGCGCCGCAATCGCGCCCGCATCGAGGACGATCTGAAGCGTCTCGACCGCGGACGAGTAGCGCCCCCGACGATTCAGCGCGTACGAGAGGAGATTGACGAGCCCGACCAGACCGAGAATCGAAAAGGCGATTTCGGGACGGGTAACCGGCGGGCGCACGACCCAGCAGAGGAGGGCGACGGCGACGAGCGCTGTCTGTCGACCAAACAGCACACGTTCATGTCGGCCCGCCTCGCCAGCACGCAGGGATCGCGCAGACGAAGGGTGCGGCACTATCACGATCAACAACTACCTATCGGGGGTCGGCCGTCCGGCTCACAAACCTCGAGGGGACTCATGAACCCGAAGCGGAGTCGGAACAGGCGGAATCCTCTGCCCTGATCATCACCGAGTCAAGGATTCATGCAAAGCACCTGTGTCAAATAAAAAAAGCGGGGAGGCTCTCGGCTCCCCGCCATGCAGCCCCATGGATCAGGCTTCGACGAGCTTCCGCCGCATCGCCATCCACCCCACTCCCGCGAGGAGCAGCGAGAGGATGCCGACGGTGATCGGCGTGCTCGAGGGCAGCGGTGCCGCCGGCGCACCTCCCGTGGCATCGGCCATCATCTGGGGAGTGAGATTGGCCGTGTTGGGGCAGTTGATGACCTTGGTCAGGCCGACCGCCCGCACGCGGACACGATCCGCCGTGACCTGCAGCTGGAAGTCGCCAGCCGACCACCCGCCGTTGGCCGTCTGGATGCCATCCTTGTCCACGATCAGTCGACCCACGAACACCGCGCCCGCGCCGGAGCTCGTCGGGTCGAGGTTACAGGAGTTGGAATCCGGGTAGACGATGACGTCCAGTCGCGCGTTTCCCGCATCCGCGAGGTTACGCTGGATCATCGCTTCCCCGTTCATGATCAAGTTGGCCGAGGTTGCGTTGATCGGGGCAATGCGGATCATGAAGGAATCCTGCACCGCGGTATCCCCGATCGCAGCCACCTCGTAGCCATCGCGCGAAGGAGAGAGCGCGCCCCTGGCGTTACCCTTCCGCTGGACGTTGACGTACAGCGTCTTCGCCACCGGAGCACCCGGCGGGTCAACCGGCCGGTTGTACGCCGCGATTGCATGAGCCCTGTTTGTGAGACCGATGTTGGCCTCGAAATCAGATGAGAAAACGAAGGTTCCGAACGCTCCCACACCGTTTCCGGGCGGAAGGAAATCCTGATCCGGAAGAGTCGGGATCACGGCGCCCTGGGCAATGACGTTGGCACTCGTCTGGGCGGTGCCATTGGGCCAGGTGATAACCAGCGCCCCGGGGATATACTTGATGGCCGCTGCGGCCGTCCCGGCGAGTGCCGAGAGGGCAACCACTGCCACCGCGAACAGAACAACTTTCTTCATCTTGGCCTCCCCTGCATGGTTTGGAGTCGCGTGAGACGACACACTGAGGCTTTGGGCAGCGAAGAGGCGAAGGGGAGCCGATCGGCTCCCCTTCGTGTGTGCGGCCCTCGGTTTCAGTGAATCAGGCCGTGAGACGGGTCCTCCGCAGAGCCATGAAACCGACGCCAGCCATGAGAAGGGACAGGATCCCGATCATGAGCGGCGTATGTCCAGGCACCGCCTGCGCCTGACTGTCCGTCGCCACCATCGTGGCGAGCAGCGCCGAGTTCGGGCACGAGATCGCCTTGGTCACGTTCGTCGCGGTGACCCGGGCGCGGTCTGTGGTGAGTTGCACGACGAAGTCGCCCGGGGCGAGGCCGCCATCGGCCTTCTCGATGCCGTCCTTGTCCACGAACAGCCGGCCCTTGAAAACCGCTCCAGCGCCGCTGCTTGTCGGGTCCAGGTTCGCGATCACCGTGTCGGGATAGACGATGAGGTTGAGGTTTCCGACTCCGGGTCCCGCAATTGTGCGCTGAACCAGGGCTGTACCGTTGAGGATCAGGTTCGCCGTCGTGCCGCCGGTGGGAACGATCCGGACGGTGAACCTCATGTCGATCGCGGTGTCCCCGAGGGCAGCCACGCTGTTGCCGTCGCGCGTATTGCCGAGCCCGCCGCCCGCGTTACCCTTCGAAACGCAGTCGACGAAAATGGTTTTGGCCGATGCACCAGTACCGTCCGCGTCGAGGTTGTAGCGAGCGGTGGCTGTGCAACTGTTCGTCCCACTATTGTTGGCTTCGGTGTCCGTCGCACCAACCCACGGTCCATTGAACGTGTTTAGAGGGGTGCTGCCCGGCGGGAGAAAGTTGATGACGGGCAGCGTTTCGCCAAAGGGGCCGCCGGCCGAGCCGGAGGCGATGGCATTGGCCCGGGCCTCCGCTTGACCGCCGGGCCACGTCAACACCACGGCGCCCTTGGCGTACTTGATGGCGGCGTCGGACACCCCGACGGCTCCCGCGGCGAGGAGCAGAACTGTTGAGACCAGCGCTTTCTTTTTCAAGCGGCACTCCCATGTTGAGCGGTGATGAGATGAGCCCAGGAAGGGCCCGAGGACAGGGGCCGAGGGGACGGCCCGGAAGTCCCTCTGCTCAAGACTCGTGCCGCGTGTCGAACGTCGGATCGCCGCTGAATTCAACAGGGAGCGGTGCGGGGGCACCGGCGGGTTGCGGCATGGTGCCGCAAGGATTCTGCGGTCTTTAGCGAGAGCTCTCGTAGCGCCGTGAATCCACGGAGATCGTAGGGCTGTTGTGGAATGCCACACCTGTGGCGTGACGCGGCGGCAGGCGGGTCCCAACCGACTCCGGAAGTGCTAACGGGCGGGAACGCCCTCCCGACTCGGAATCGAATCGGGCGGAGTGTCCCCGCCCGTCGCGGGCCAAGTAAGGAATGGGAAATCAGGCCGTGAGACGGGTCCGCCGCAAGGCCATGAAACCGACGCCAGCCATGAGCAGGGACAGGATCCCGATCATGATCGGGGTGTGTCCGGGCACGGCCTGCGCGTCACTGTCCGCTGCCAGCACTGTTGCAAGCAGCGCCGAGTTCGGACAGGTGATCGGCTTGATCAGTCCCGTCGCGGTGACCCGGGCGTGGTTCGTGGTGAGCTGCACCGCGAAGTTGCCCGGGGTAAAGCCGCCATCGGCCTTCTCGATGCCGTCCTTGTCGACGATCAGCCGGCCCTTGAAAATCGCTCCAGCGCCGCTGCCCGTCGGGTCCAGGTTCGCGGCCACTGAGTCGGGATAGACCAGGAGGTCGAGGCGACCGATCCCGGGACCGGCAATCGTGCGCTGAAGCAGGGCTGTACCGTTGATGATTAGGTTCGCGGAAGTTCCACCGGTGGGAACGACCCGGACGGAGAAGGCCATGTCGACGGCGGTGTCCCCGAGGGCGGCCACCATGTTGCCGTCGCGCGTATTGCCGAGCGCGCCACCCGCCCGGCCCGTGGACCAGACGTCGACCCACAGGGTCCCGGCCACAGGGGGGCCAAACGGAGGCGGAGGATCCGTGGGGAAGTTGTAGCGGGCTGTGGCTGTCGCCCAGTTCGTCTTTGCAGCATTGAATTCCTCGTCATCCGACCGAACGTAGAGTCCGAAGGCCCCCACGGCGGTGCCGGGCGGGAGAAGGTCAATGTCGGGCAGCGTGAAGCCGGAAGCCCCCCCTCCACCGCCCGCGCCGGCGGCGATGACATTGGCCCGGGTCTCCGCCGAGGCCGGCCACGTCATCACCATGGCACCTTTGATGTAACGGATCGCGGCGTCGGATACGCCGACGACGCCTACGGTGAGGAACAGGACAGCTGCGAGCACTGCTTTCGTTCTCATATGGCACTCCCGAGTAGAGCGGTGTTGAGGATGAGCCCAGCGAGGGCTCGTGAACGGGGGCCGATGCAGCGACCTCGCAGTTCCCCTTCACCAAGTGTCGTGCCGCGGCTCGAGCGATGAATTGCCGCGCGAATCAAAGGAATGTCGCCCGACTTAGCGGCCGGACTGCCGCATGGAGCCGCAGCGATTTTCGTGGGAAGCGGGGCGGATCCCCGGAGGACGGCCGATCGGCGCACGTCTCTGAGCCTGTCGCCGATTGCAGCACTGTTGCCTGATGCCGCGAGGGAAAGCGCGAAGGGGAGCCGATTGGCTCCCCCTCGCGTGTGCGGCCCCTCGGTTTCAGTGAATCAGGCGCGTACTTGTGACCTTCTGATCGCCATCCACCCCGCACCGGCCATCAGCAGGGACAGGATCGTCACCATGACCGGAGTGCTCGCGGGAACGGCAGCAGCCGAAGCATCCGCACCGAAGTACGACGCGAGCACGGCCGTGTTCGGCGCCACGATGGCCTTGGTCAGGGCGGTCGCCCTGACGCGGATGTGGTTCGTCGTCACCTGCACCTGGAAATCGGAGGCGCTCCAGTGTCCGTCAGCCTTCTCGATGCCATCCTTGTCGACGATGAGCCGTCCGCGGAAGATCGCTCCGGCGCCGGAGCGCGTCGGATCGAGGTTCGCGGTCGTGGAGTCCGGATAAACCAGGAGGTCGAGGCGCCCGACCCCGGGAGCCGGATTCGTCCGCTGGATCAGCATCTGCCCGTTCACGACCACGTTGGCATTCGTGGCGTTCACCGGGTTGATCTGGACGTGGAACGAGTCGGAAACCGCAGTGTCTCCGATGGCAGCCACGCTGAAGCCGTCACGCGAAGGAGCGCCGCCCGAAGCGATGCCCTGGAGCAGGATGACCACGGTCCTGGTTCTCGCTGGACCATCGGGACAGAAGTTGTATCGCGCGCTCGCCTGCCCCCAGTTGTCCGGACTCGGGGTGAAATTCCACTCCAGGTCGTCCGAACGCACGAAGGCGCCGTTCGGCGCGCAGACGCCCGATCCCGGGAACGTGGGCGCCCACAACCAGTCGATGTCCGGGACCGTGGGGAGGAAGGCTCCCTGAGCGATCCCGTTGGCGTTCGTCCGGGCGATGCCCGGAATGAACTCGAAGACGTTCGCTCCGGCAAATGCTTCGCCGCAGAGGGCACTCATTCCCACGGCGAGGAGCGCGACGGCGAGCCATTTTCTGGTGATCATGTTCTCGTCTCCTTGGAAGCGGTTGAAACGTTGGGCCACTCGGACCCGCGAAGAGCAGGGGCGAGCCGCCCCTTCAGGATTTCCCAACAACAAGATGCATGCCCCGCCGGTCCGAGGACTGCAATCCGTGTCTGGCGCCGGAGTTGGAGACCGCGCGTGCCAATCGTGGAGGTCGCGAGGGTGTGGCGCCATCCTTCAGCGGACGGGGGCGCGATGCGGGGCCAATGGCACTTGGACGCGATGGAGCCACGGTGGCTCGAGGGTGCGGGAGCAAGCGACAGTGGCGCACCGTGCAGCAGGGGACGGGATCCCGAGGGGGCGCACTGGCGGAGAGGGAGGGATTCGAACCCTCGAAGGCCCTTACGAGCCTTAACGGTTTTCGAGACCGCCCCGTTCAACCGCTCCGGCACCTCTCCGCCGGTGGTTTTACAGGACTTGCGAGCTTCTCCGCAAATTGGGGCGTGCCGACTTCTGTGCTGTTCCTCCCCGATGCAGGCTCAGGGCAGCGGCGGCTCCGTCACGAACATCGCGTTTTCGGGGCGGCCCTGTTTGAGGCGTGCCATTCGCAAAGTCCGACGAAGTAGGCGACGTGGGGTTGCTTGGGTTGTGCGACGGCGCAGGGCTATCCTCGCCGTCGGTCGACGGGGGGAACCGCGCCCGATGGCGATGAATGAAGCGTTTGGGTGGGTGTGGATCCTGGCGGGGTTTGCGTCCGGGTTCGCACTGGGCCTGGGATTCCATCGTGACGACTGGTTGGGCGGCTACGCCTCGCATCGCCGCCGCATGATTCGGCTCGGGCACATCTCCTTCCTCGGGCTCGGTCTCATCAACATTCTCTTCGCATTCAGCGGACCGCGGATCGCGCTGCCCCCTGGGGCATTGTCGTTCGCGTCGTGGTCGTTCGTCGTCGGCGGCATCACCATGCCCGCCTGCTGTGCGCTGATGGCCTGGCGTCGCGTGTTCTACTGGGGGTTCGGGGTGCCGGTCGCGAGCCTGCTCGCCGGGGCCGCGCTCGTGGTTGTGGGAATCCTCAGGCGATGAAAATCGGCCTGGTGGCCATGAGCGGCGTGCGCGTCGAGAACCCGGAGTTGAACCGTGTCGGAGTCAACCTTCCGGGATTCGTCGAGCGCAGCAAGGTCATTGCTTCGCTGCCGAGCCTGTCGCTCCTGACGCTGGCGGCACTCACGCCGGACGAAATCGATCTCGACTATCGCGAGGTTCGTGATCTGGACGAGGCGGGCACGCTTCCGGGCGATTACGACCTGGTTGCGATCGCCACCTTCTCGGCTCGCGCGCTCGATGCGTACCGGCTGGCGACGCGCCTCCGCGAGCGCGGCACCCCCGTCGTGATGGGCGGCCTTCACGTCACGGCCCTGCCGGAGGAGGCGCGCGCACACGGTGTGACCGCAGTCGTTGGCGAGGCCGAGCTGACTTGGCCGCGACTGGTCGAAGACTTCCGCCAGGGACGCCTCGAGGAGGAGTACCGGCCGCCGGCCGGCCACACCTTCGATCTCGCCGACGCTCCGATGCCACGCTTTGAACTGCTGGACTTCGCCCGCTACAACCGGATCCCGATCCAAACCAGCCGGGGATGCCCCCATCGCTGCGATTTTTGCGCGAGCTCGATCCTGCTCACGCCGCGCTACACGGTGAAGCCGGTCGAAAAGGTGATCGCTGAGATCCGCCGCGTCCGGGAGCGCTGGGAACACCCGTTCATCGAGTTTGCCGACGACAACAGCTTCGTCCTCCGGCCTCACTACCACCAGCTGCTCGCCGCCCTGGTGGACGAGGGCATCCACTGGTTCACCGAAACCGACATCGCCGTGGCCGATGACGACGTGATGCTCGACTTGATGCGCGAGAGCGGCTGCCGTCAGGTGCTGATCGGGCTCGAGAGCCCCGTCCAATCAGGACTCGACGGCGTCGAGCTGCGCCGCAACTGGAAACTTGGGCGGCTGGCCGACTACGAGGATGCGGTGCGGCGCATCCAGTCGCGGGGGATAACCGTGAACGGATGCTTCGTACTCGGCCTCGACGGTCAAGGACCGGAGATCTTCGACAAGATCTACGACTTCGTCGCCCGCACCGGTCTGTACGAGGTTCAGATCACGGTGATGACGGCTTTCCCCGGTACGCCGCTGTACCAGCGCCTGAAGCAGCAGGGACGAATCCTGCACGACGGCGCCTGGAACCTGTGCACGCTGTTCGATGTCAACTTCGTTCCCACCGGCATGTCCCCCGAGACGCTCCAGCAGGGTCTGCTCGACCTTGCCCGGCGCATCTACGACCCGGGGTTCGTACGGGAGCGTCGCCAACGGTTTTTTCGCGAGCTGAAGAGCCGTCGTCTGGTCGCACGCGGGCTCGCACAGGAGGAGTTCCGACATGAAGCGTGAATGGATTCGCCCGTTCTTCATGATTGCGGCCGCCTATGACTTCATCCTGGGTGTGTTGTTCCTGTTCGCGTACCCGGCGGTCTACGACTATTTCCACGTAACGCCTCCCAATCACCCGGCGTACATCCAGTTCGCCGCGGCCGTGGTGGCCATCTTCGGAATCGGGTTCTGGTTCGTGGCGCGAGCTCCCGAGCGCAATCGGGACATCATCAAGCTCGGGGTGCTGCTCAAGCTGACGTATTCCACCGTGGTGCTGGCCTGGTGGTTCAAGGGCCAGATGCCGGCGATGTGGGTGCCGTTCGCGTGGTTCGACCTGGCGTTCCTGGCGGCGTTCCTGGCGTCATTGCGCACGCTGCCCGCGGCCGCGGCGCATTGACCGGGGACGAACGGTGGCGGTGTCGTCGGGTCTTTCCATGAGGAACACTGCCGGCAGCGTTCCCAAGCGCCTGTCCGTGGGCCGTGCCCCGCGGATGTGAGAGACTGCGCCGGCGAAGTGGAATTCGAAGACAGGCACCCCACATCAGGAGAGCTTTCGATGAAGAAGAGCCGGCTGTTCGTCGTCCTTGCGCTCCTCGCCGTGATCATCGGCTCCTGCGGCAAGCAGGGCTCCGAGTCGTCGCAGACCCCGGCCGGCGAGACACCGGTCGCCGAGAAATCGATGGGGAAGATCGCTACGCGGCTGGTCAAGAGCTGGATGATCGGTCTCACCAACCGCCGTCCCGGTCTCGACGCGAAAAAGGGCGTTGCGCTGGGCGAGGGAGCGCTGGGCATTCGGACGACTCCCGAGGCCGTCGCATGGTTCGAGATGGTCGACATCGACAGCAACGGAACGCCGGAGCAGGTCGGCTTCATGTGGGACGGTGCCGGCAAGGTGATGTACGCCTACACTCACGATCCGGTCACGCTCGACAACGGGTCCATCGCGGACAAGGGCCTGGTCGTGGCCCAGTTCGGCGAAGGGAACACGGTGAACCGCCCGCTGGGCTCCGGCTTCTGGGCCTACGCGACCACACGCGACACCACCGACTACCGCGAAACCGAGGGCAACCTGTTCGGCTGCCGTTTCGATGCGACCGGCACCGAGACCGAGTGCGGGCCCGGCACGTGGTCCCGCGTCAACAACGACTTCAATATCTCGACGATGGTGAAGTGATCCACGGCAGGGCGATGCGCAGCGTCTGGTGTCTCGTCTTCGTCGCAGCCCTCTCCTGGGGCTGCTCGAGCCCTCAATCGAAGGACGTGACCGCGGAGTCTTCCCCGCCGGGCGGTGGCGACTTCAAGATCGGCATCATGACCGGCACCGTGTCGCAGGGCGAAGAGGACTATCGCGCCGGCCAGCAGATCGCCGCGCGCTATCCCGGGCGGGTGAAGACCGTGACCTTCCCGGACAATTTCAGCACCGAGATCGAGACGGTGGTCTCGCAACTGGTCTCGTTCGCCTCCGACCCCGAAGTGAAGGTCGTGATCGCAGGCCAGGCGATCAACGGCTCAGTCGCCGCGGCCCGCAAGATTCGAGAGCAGCGACCCGATGTGCTCATCGGTTTCATGTATCCGCACGAGGACCCCAACGTCGCGCAGAAGGTCTGCGACCTGGCGATTCAGCCCGATGAGCTCGCGCGCGGCGTCTCGCTCATCGAGACCGCCCAGAAGATGGGCGCGAAGCACTTCGTCCACTACTCGTTCCCGCGCCACATGTCCATGGTTCTGCTGTCGCGACGCCGTGACATCATGGTCAGCGAATGCGCCAAGCGTGGCATCGAGTTCCACTTCGTCTCGGCGCCCGATCCGACCGGAGAAGCGGGCCTGCCCGGAACGCAGCAATTCATCTTCGAGGACGTCCCGCGCGAGCTGGCCCGGTATGGACCGCAGACCGCGTTCTTCAGCACCAATGACGGCATGCAGGAGCCGCTCATCAAAGCGGTGCTGATCGCGAAGCAGGGGTACTTCATCGAGCAGAGCACGCCGGCCCCGACCGCCGGCTACCCCGCGGCGCTCGGGATCAAGATCCCCCCCGACAAGGCCGGAGACATGGCGTGGATCAGCGCCGAGAACAAGCGGCTGATCGCCGAGCAGGGAATGAGCGGACACTTCGGCACCTGGACCCAGTCGATCGACATGGTCGCGATCCGCGCGGTCGCGACCCTGCTCATCGATGCGGCCGCGCAGAAGATCGACGTGAGGGATTCCGCCACCGTGCGTCGGTACCTCGAAGTCGAGGCCGGCGGCCCGGTGAGCCTGCGTCGCTACGATCCGAACGGCAATCTGTGGTTGGTGCTCATGGAGCACGTGACCTACTAACTAGGCGGTCGAACCTCCTGCCGCGATCGCCGGCGTGCTCCCCCGCCCCACGTCCGGCACGGATTTCCGTACGACTTCCCGGCGCCTCGCACCGATCAACGTCGCAGCAGGATCATCTTCTTCCGGTCCGTGAACGAACCGGCATCCAGCCGGTAGAAGTAGACCCCGCTCGCTACCTGCCGTCCCGAACTCGACCTTCCGTCCCAGATCGCGTCGTGGAAGCCCGCCTCGAGCTGTCGATCGACCAGGGTGCGTACGTGCTGCCCTCGGACGTCATAGACCTTGATCGTGACGTGATCGGATACCGGCAATGCGAAACGGATCATGGTAGTCGGGCCGAACGGGTTGGGCTGGTTCTGCGCAAGACTGAAGGACGTCGGGCGTGACGAACGCGGAGCGGGGTTCGTCCTCAGAGGGACCGGCTCGCGCAAGGTGCCCGAAGCGGCGTCCGCCAGGAACGGGATCGTCTCCTGAATGTCGTAGGAGCTCTCGGTCGAGGGGTCGTAGGCGCGGAACGACACGACTTCGCCGTCCGGCACTCTGCCGTGCACGGTCGCGAACGCCCGGGGATGCGCGAGCCCCGGCACCTCGGCCAGGGTCGCCACTCCACGGCACTCGTCGCCGACGAACGCGCCGACCACGACACCGCTCCCCCACGACGCGTCGCCGGAGTTCCGCACGGTGAGGATGAGCGTCATGTTGAATTCGAACTGGGCGGGGTCGAACGGCCACACCGCATCCTGGGTCTGCGTTGCCATCGCGGCGTTACGGACCTGGAACGACGGCGCGGTCACGGGCGCGGTGTTGCCGGGATACTGGAAACTCCCGGGCAGGGCCGGATCCGCCAGGAACAATCGATATCCCTTACCGGGCTCCATCGTGTCGAGGCTGCCGAACCAGCCCGAGTTCCATTCGGCGAAGCTGGCCTGGCCCTTGATCACCTCGTCGCCGTTCAGGAAACCGAGCGTGGCGAGATTGACGAGCGCCGGCCCGACACCGTTCGCATTCCGGGGCAGGTAGCCGATCCAGTTCCACCCGTTGGCGATCGGCACGGAGGTCGCCGACGGATCGACGAAGACTCCGTCCTGCAGCAGCGTGCCGGCATCGGCGAGCCGGATCATGTAACCCGACGTGTTGTTCAGATGCGTGAGCGACCCCACCCAGCCCACGCTCGTGTCCGGATCGAACACCGCGAACGCGGTCTTGGACTTGATGATGTCGCCTTCCGACGGCGCGAGCCCAGACAGCACGCTGCCCACGCTCATGTCGGACGACAACAGGTTGGTCGAGAACCAGTTCCATCCCGATTCGAGGTCGAACGCGGCCACGGACGGCGGAGGCGTATCGAGCGCGGTCAGCGTGGCGGGAACCAGCGTGGTGCCGACCACCTGATCGGCGAGGAACGGGACGCGCTCGGCGGTGCTCGGATAACGGCGACACCGGTCGTCGTCCCACACCTCGAACCGGACGGTCTCGCCCGTGACGCGGTTGCTGAAGATCGTGAGGAACACGAGCGTGTCCCCGGCCACGCCTTCGGGGGAGGCAACGCCGCGTACCTGGTCACCCACGAAGGCGACCACCCGATCGCCGGGACCGGTCAACGTGCCGCCGACGATCCCGACCCGGGCGACCATCGACATGTTGTATTCGAAGTCCCCGGCGTCGACCGCCCATGCGGGCGCGAGACAGGCCACGTTCAGGACCACCTCCATGACCGCCACCGCGACGGTGTCCGTGCCGGCGGTATTGACGGCCTGGATCGTGACCTGCCCGCGGTGCACTCCCCCGGTGATCAGAGGATCGACGATCAGCTCGATCGCCATTCTCCCGCCCGGGACGAGGCGCCCTCGTACATCCGCGGCCACGACGGTCAGGAAGCTCGGCGTGCCGGTGACCTCGTAGTCGATGGTTTCGCTGGTGCCGTTCACGACCTCGGCCGTCACGCTTCCGGGTGTGACCAGCGGCACGTCGCGCGTCAGGCGGGTCTCGGTCCACGTGAGCAGGCTTTGGCGGTAGTCGAACTGCCAGGACGTGCTCGAGGTCATCGCGTTCCCCACCGCGTCGACGACCCCCTGCACCGAAGCTTCCAGACGCCGGCCGTCGAGGGTGACGGGATCGACCTGGGGCACGAGGACGATGGCTTCGCCGTTGCACACGGCCGCCACCGCGATCGTCTGTCCGGCGTTCGGGCCGTCCAGGTACCGGAGCGTGACGTTCGCGCTTCCCACTCCCGAACAGTCGAGCGGTTCGTTGAACTTGACGCGGATCACCTCGCCCAGCGACAGCTCGCCGTCGGCGGGCTCCGGCTTCCCGAAGACCACCGGAGCATGGCGATCGATGGTACCGGTCGTCGACTCCGAATGGCCGCGCCCGCCGGTCGTGCACACCGTGTAGGCGCGCAGCTCGTAGATGCCGTCCTTGAGAGCCTTGAACGCCCCGTTCGCGAGCGAATCGGGACGCCAGGTGAGAATCGTGTCGGGGGATCCGTCGAGCGAGAAGTCCGCCACGATGCCGGGCGGGCTCTCCTTGATGTCCACCCACGGCCCGAGGCCCTCGCGGTCCACACCGAGGTATCGATACTGGATCCCGACCGCCTCCACGACGTTCGGGATGCGGGGATCCACGATCAGCTCGTAGCCGTCCAGAACGACGTCGAGCTGCTTCCCGGCCAGGCTGTCCGCGTGGTCGTAGATCCAGCCCGATTCGACGTCCGGGCCCCGCAACGCGATGTCACTGCACCCGCCGAAGGACACGCTGAACTTGAGCGTGTCGCTCGTCCATTCATCGGCTTTCTCGATGTGGGGATCCCCGCCGCACACAGGCTCCACGACCAGCGTCAGGTTTTCGTAGTTGAGCCGCCGAGGGCCCCGTTCGACAGTCAGCGTGGCCTCGTGCACGTTGACGTTGCCGCCGCCGCGGCCATCGATGGTGAACACCGGCTTGTTGATGATCGGGTTGCCGTTGACCTTCACCAGCGCGCCACCGGGGTTCGTATGCGAAAGCAGGCGGACCACGTAATCCCGTTGCTCGTCGCTCTGATTGGCGATCGCCAGCTTGAACACCGCGGGCTGGTCTTCCGGCACCCCGAAGCGGGTGTCGGGATCGATCAGCAGCGTGGGGTCATCCCGCTTGACCATCTGCGGCTCGCCGGATTCGCGATCCAGCCAGGGTTCGTAGGGGCAGGAGCTTCGACCGCCGACAACATTGAACACGTCGCCCCAGAACGGGTGCTCGATGACATCGACCGTGTAGCTGTCACCGGTGTCGTCGTCATCGAGCACGTAGCCGACCTTCCAGGTCCGGGACGAGTCACCATGGTCGCCGGGTTCGAAGTCGACCAGCACCTCGCGGCCGAACTCGATGGCGACGCCGACCGTGGCCTCGATCTTCTTGCCCAGTCCGAAGTTGCCGACGAGCTGGGTTTCGGCGTCGATGGTGAAGAAGGCCTGGTTGTCCCATTCCCACTTGTTCTCGGTCTCGCGACTGTACTGGTACTCGGTGCCGCCGCTGAACGAGCGGTTGTACTGCCTGCGAGGCTGAATGACCTCGGTCGAATCGATGGGTGTGATGACGGTCACCAACGTGTCGACGAGGCGTGCCTTGTCGCTCCGGTTGTAGGCGACCTGGCGATCCCAGCTCTCACGAATGCGCCGGAACACCTCCGCCGAATCCGCGTCTCCCTGCGACTCGAAATACTCGATCTTCGAGGTCAGCTCGGGTATGAGGGTTTCGACGATGTGCCGCTCGGTGAACGCGAAGGTGGTGCCGAAGCCATCCGGCTCGAAGCCGATCGCGGTGCTCTGCTCGAGTGTGCAGCCTGCGATCGAGAGCACCCCGACCTCGGCGAAGAGGAAGTTCATGCCGAGGCCGACGTAGACATCGCCACGGCCCCCGATGAAGTCCTCTTCAGCAGAGGTCTTGAACTCCTCGGAGATCTTGACGCAGATGTCGTACGTCGCGTCCCACGAGCCTTTGCCTCCGAAGAGAGCCTTGAAATCGAACTGGGTGTGGGCCTTGACCTCCTCGATGGTTCCGCCTCCCACGCCCACCCAGACCTTCTGGGTGGCGCCGAACTCGAGCTTCACCGTCGGCCCGATCGAGCCTTTGATTTCGCCCTTGCTCCAGGAGATCCGGCCGCACGTCGTTGCACCCTTCTCGATGAAGCCATACGAGCCATCACCGGGAGGATCGCGAAGGACGAACAGGGGCAGTGGGGTGCTCGGGGAGGTGATGAACTCCGACCCCGCGGGGGCCACGTGCCCGGTCACCAGCGCCCAGGCGCGCTCGGTTTTCGGCGCCCGGCCGTCCACCACGGCGCGCACGGTCAGCGCCTTCTGGAACGACCGGTCGGTCGTGCCCTCGGTCCGGCCGCGGACGAGGCTCGGGGTCGTGGGGAAGGTGGTGTAGACGGCCTCGCCATCGAGCACCGTGAGCGTGTCCGGCGAGTTCTCGCGATCGCCGATCTCGTCGATGACGATCACCATGCCGCTGTCGAGGGGGCAGGTGACGTTTCCGTAGACCTCCTCGACGCGAAGAACCAGGTGGAGGGAGTCGCTGCCCTGCGCCAGGATCGGCAGGCCCGCGGGCAGCAGGGTGCCGTCCTCGAGCTGCAGCTGCGCGCATCCGGTCGGCACGTACGACTCGAGCCCTTCGATGGTCACCTGCAGCGGCGCCCGATACACGAAGTCGAGCCGGTCGTCGAGAATCGTGCTGTCGGTGTCGGCCACCAGGTTCACCGGGCGTTCGCCGAGATCCTGGAAGAACGCGATGACGTCGGGCCTCGGGAGCGTGGACGGGATGCTCTCTCGATCGATCGTCGCGCTCGCGAAGTAGCGCATCGGCGGCAGGTCGATCGTGTAGTCGGGATTTCCGGCGAACGTGGTGTCGATGCAGTTGTTCTCGCTGCGGTAGCGGATGCGGATGTCGCCGACGTAGCGGTCGCATCCGCCGCCGGCCCGGCCGGAGACGGTGTAGGTCGTGCGGTTGATGAACACGAGATCGCGGATGCCGGCCTCGACGTCGATCGTGATGCTGTCGGCGCCGAGCGTGTCCCCCTCGAACGCGACGTGGTACGTGTAGTCGCGATGACGCGCCCGGAGGCTGTGGGTGCCCTCGGTGACAGAGACCGAGAATTGTCCGTTGCGGTCGCTCACCGCCCCGACCGAGCCGTCGACCAGGATCTCGACGTCCGGCTCCAGGCACTGCGTTCCCGCGAATAGGACCTCGCCCCCCACCGCGTGGGTCGAGATGTCGGAGAACACCACCTGGTTCTCGACCGGATGGCCGCGATTCAGCGTGATCGGCTGAACCGCCGGCGAGAACTGCCGTTTCCCCAGTGAAGGCCGCAGTTTGTAGTCGGTGCCGTTTTCCTCATAGCGCACGTTGCTCAGGACGAAGCCGCCGTCGCCGTCGGTGACGCCACAGATGTCGAGCGGAGCCCCCTGGTCGGTGCGGTAGATCCCGCCGACCAGCACGCCGTACTGCGGGACACCGGCATAGTCCGTGATTACCTGTCCGCTGAACTCATCCAGGGGCCAGTAGCCGATGAGCCCCGCCTCGCTCCTCGAGACCGGCCGGGAACCCGTCTCCGCGATCTCGGCCGGAGTGCGCGCGGTGTCCCAGATCCGCAGCTCATCGAGCCGGCCGCCGAACCAGGTCGAGGACTCGAAACCCCCGAGGAACACGTCCTGGCCGTTCGTGAGGTCCCCGAGCGCGGCCGTGCTCACCCGGGCCTCCTCGGCGCCGTCCACGTACAGGATCAGCTCGCGCGAGTCCGCGTCGTGCACGCACACGACGTGATGCCACGCGTCGTCGTTCAGGTCGCTGCGCTGCGAGACCGTCCGGGCAACGTTCGTTCCGTCGGACAGCACCGAGAACAGGCGTCCGTTGCGCTGCAAGCCGAGATCCAGGGGGCGCTGCAGGAAGCCCCGCTCGGGCGGCTTGGAGATCAGTCGCGGCGAGCGCTCCGAGCCCGAGTAGCTGAACCAGACCTCGATACTGAAGTCGTTCGCCACGCTGAAATTGAACGTCCCGTCGTCGGGAATCCGGACGTGGCCGCCGCGACCGTCGAACAGCAGCGCCCGCGCGGGAGGCGGCTCGAGGCACACCGATACCCCGCCGACCCCTCCACCGGTCCGGGCCGTGACGCGGCCGGTGATGTGCCCGTTGGGCGGCCGCCAGCCGAAGTCCGAGACCGGGTCGGAAAGCAGACCGGTGGCCCCGCTCACGGTCGCGACGGAATACTGGTAGGTACGGCCGGGCTGGGCCTGGGTGTCGTCGAAGAACTCCTCATCCGCGTCGACGTTGGCGTACTCCACGCCGTCGCGGTAGATGATGAAGCCCTCCTCGCCCCGCGAGCGGTCCTGCCATTCGATGTGGACGAGGCCTTCGAATGTCCCGTCCGACGCGGTGACCTGATCGGGATTCCGCATCTCTGAGACGTACACGGCACCCGACCGGACCCCCTGGTCCTCCTCGCCTCGCGAGCCGAGCACGACGCCGCCGCGGCTCACCGCGACGGCTTCGCCGTCGAACGTGCGCCCGGCCAGGAACCGCTCACGCTCGATCCACGCCCCGTCGTCACCCCGTATGAAGAGGTGCGTGGGAAAGAATTCGTAACCTTCGTCGCCGCCGTAACCGGGCGCTCCCGTTCCAACGACGACGCGGTCGTCGCTGATGGACACCGTGCGCCCGAAGCCACAGAGGGTACTATCCCGGGAAACTAGGCGGGTCTGCTCCAGCCAGGCGTTCGCGTAGCGGTCGTACTCGAAGACGTACGCGGCGGCGGGGCCCTCTTCGAAGCACTTGTCCGTGAGGCGGCCGATGGCCGCGCGCGTGCCGCTGATGGAGACGGACGTGCCGAACGTTCCCGTAGCCTGTGGGTCGGGATCGGTGAGCTTCACGAACTGGCTCCACGCGCCCGTCGTGCTGTCACGGCGGAAGAAGAACGCCGTGCCGCCCGCGCGGCTGCCCACGATCGCCCAGTCACCATCGAGTGATACCGAGAAACCGAAGCTCCTCGTGGTGCCGTCACCGGAGCTCAGAATCGTGGTCTGGGTCCAGGTGTCTCCGTTGCGGTCGAAGATGTAGACGCGCCCCGCATTCGAGGAATGATCCGGAGCGCCGATGATCGCGCGGCTCCCGTCCAGATCGATGGCCGCGCCGAACCGGGAATTCGCCGAGCGCGGATTCGCGAGCACCTTCGGGCTCGCCGCCCAGAGGCCGTCCACCCGCTGCTGGAAGAACATCACCGATCCCTGCCGGGTGTCATCACCCGGAGCGCCCACCGCCGCCCAGTTTCCATCGATCGCCGCCGAGGTGCCGAAGAAGTCGCTCGCCGCGGGGCCGGCGTTGTAGAGCTTCGCCTCCTGCTTCCAGGCGCCGTCCGTGCCGAGCTCGAAGACGTAGGCGGCCCCGGCGAACGCGCCCCGGTCGTCATCGGTGTAGGCGCCGACCACCATCAGGAAGTCATCGCTGATCGCCACCGACGCCCCGAACGAGTCGCCGAAGCTCCCGGTCTGCTGACCGGCGTCATCCGCCTGGAGCCTCTGCAGTGGTGTCTGGCCGGTCACGGGAGCAGTCTGCAGCGGCCGTATGCCGATGTCGCTGGCCACCGTGGAGGAGGCGGCCCCCGCGAACGCGCTCAACGAATAGCGGTACGGGACTCCCGGCAGCGCGAGCGGGTCGGTGAAGCCGGTGGCATTGGCCGCGAGCGTGTCGACCCGGATCGTCACGCCGGCGGAGTCGGTGCGCAGGTGGTAGCCGTGCTCGACTTCGGAGACGTCGACCCAGCGCAGCTCGATCCGGTCGGCGTAGGTGTCGGAGGCGTTGAGCGTCGCCGGCGCCAGCAGGGTGGTCGAGCCGGAATCGGAATCTGCCACCGACGTCCCATGGGCGTCGAATGCGCGCACGCTGTAACGGCTCCTCGCCCCGAAGGGAGGGTTGAGGTCGAATGCCGACGTGACGTTGTCCGTGGTGGAGGTGATCGGGACGCCGTCGCGGAACAGCCGGTATCCGTCCTCGACGTTCGAATGGTCCGTCCAGGTGATCTCGACGCGATCCTCGAACGATCCGTCGGTCGCATCGACCCCCGAGGGCCCGAACAACGTCCGTACCCCCTCGTCCGCGTCGCTCCGGTCGGACTCGCCGAGCGACTCGCCCTGGACGTCGAACGCGGCCACCGAGTAGTCGTAGGTGACGCCGGGTTCGCCGGTTCGATCCACGAACGACGTCGCGCCGGAGCCGGTCTGGCCGATCGAATCGGGCGGGCTCCCGTCCCGCGCCCGATAGACGATGTGACCCCCTTCGTTGGCGGACACGTCGCGCCATGAGATCTCGACGCGATCCTCGAATTCGTCGTCGGTCGCGACCACGTTGATCGGGGTCCGTAGCGCGCGCCATCCGGTGTCCGCAGCCGTCGATGAGGGTTGGAGCTGTCCCGTCATCGCCTGCACGCCGTAGCGATAGCGCCGGCCCGCCGTTCCGCCGTCATCCCCGTACGCGCGCGTTCCGGCGCCCACGGACTTGATGAACACGCCGTCCCGGAAAACCCGGAACACGGTCGCCGTGGTGGAGCCGCTCTCCCAGGTGACCTGCGTGCGATTCTCGAAGTCGCCATCGGTGGCGATCACGTTCGTCGGCGCGAGCACGATCATACGGAACCCGACGTCACAGCCGCTCGCCGACTGTCCACCCCGCTCACTGAACGCGACGACACAGTAGTTGTGGGTCGTGTTCGGGGACGCCTCGTAGTCGTTGAAGGTACGCTTGCTGGCGGCGAGGGTGTCGAGCGGCGTGCCGCCGCGGAGGACGATGTAGCCGTTCGCGATGCCCGTCGAGTCCTTCCAGGTCACCTGGATCCGGTCGTCGAAGGTCGAATCGCTGGCCATGACTTCGGCAGGCGGGAGGAGATCGACGACGCCCTCGTCGCACACCGGGATGGACACTCTTCCGAGCGCATCGAGCGCGCTCACGCAGTAGAGATACCGCACCCCGTGCTGCGCCGTGCCGTCGAAGAACTCCTGGACGCCAGCCGCCGTGGTGTCCAGAACGACGGTGCCGGGCGTCGCGAGGCTGGTCCGGGTGACGATGAAGCCGACCTCGACACTCTGGTCGATCCATGCGACGCGAACGGAATCGGCATATTCGCCATCGCTCGCGCTCACCTCCAACGGAGGAAGGACAACCCCCCGGAAACCGCCGTCGACCGCGGACGCCGATTCGTTGCCGTCGGCGTCGAATCCGGTCACCGAGTACCCGTACTGAACCAGCGGGGCCGCGCTCGTGTCGGCGTAGAAACGCTGGTTCCTCGGAACCGAAGCGATGAGCACCCCGTCGCGGCGAACGCGGAACCCCTCCTCCACCGCCGATCGGTCCTCCCACGTCAGGTGGACCCGGTCGATGAAGTGGCCATCCGAGGCCGACAGTCGCGCCGGGGGCCGCATGCTGCGGCTGCCGGAATCGCACCGGGGAGTCGACTCGCTGCCGTCCATCTCGAGCACGACCACGCAGTACTGGTAGATCGTGCCGCGGGCGCCAGTCGTATCGCTGTACGCCGAGTCCTCGCTCGAAGCGACCGAGATGAGCGCTCCGTCCCGCAGGATCTTGAGGAGGATCGCGTCGCGGTCGATGGCCGACCATTTGACCTCGACGCGGTCTTCGAACGTACCGTCGCTGGCCGACACCCACTCGAGGGTGTCGGCGTCGGCGATCACCCGGGGGGGCGCGGGACCCAGATCCGCATCCAGGAGCGCGGTCAGGGCGAGCGCGTCCTCCTGGCTCGTCGCCCGGTTCCGCGGGCCGGAGGAGCCGGCCCCGAGGTCGGAGCCGAACCGCCGGTCCATGGCTCCTTCCGGGTCGCGGCGCTTTTCCTGCAACGTCCACTTCCCGTTGACGGATCGAAACGCATACACCGCGCCGCGAAGCCGGTCGTGCCACGGAGCGCCCACCAGGATCGCGTCACCCTGAATGGCGACGGCGGCACCGAAATGGTCACGGGCGCCGAGGTCGACGGGCTGCAGGATCCCGGTGCGAACCCATTCGCCGCGCCGGCGTTCGAAGACGTGCGCCGAGCCCCGGAATCCCTCCCGCCACGGGCTCCCGACAACCGCCAGGTCGCCATGTACCGCAATCGAGTGCTCCCAGCGGGCCCCACCCGTCCGGTCGTGATCCCCGGAAGCGCCCTCGGTCCGGGCAGCGACGCCGAGCAGCGTGAGCGCCAGGAGAACGGGCGATCGGAAGACACGAAGCGTGGCCAGGTGCCGGGCCATGGGGGCCTCCAACGGGTCAAGCGGCGGATCGATTCGAAGCGGCGCGCACCTCTCCTGCGTGTCAGCGAGATGGGAACGGCGATACCGAAGGACGGCCTGAGGCCCATATAGAGTGCGCCCGACACCTGCTTCACGACAATCGATATCTTCAGGAGTCGCGTGGCTCTGATCGGCCGTGACGCCGTGAGCCCGCGGGCTATTCCTCGTGCGGGGCCGGGCCGCGGATCCCAGGATCGGGTTCCCGCGCAGCACACGTCTTCAGAATGGGAATTGCCGGGCGGTCGAATCGCCTTCGAGCTTGGTTCGACCCGCGTGATTCGCTACTGTTATCGACATTGAATGTGAGCGCGCGACCTGCGCTCATGCCGAATCGTACGGCAGCCGGAGGGCCCCATGGCACTCGACGGTCGGCAGGTGTGGTTCTCCTCACCCTCGTGCCTGCTGGCCGGAGCGCTCCTCATAGCGCCGGTCTCATCCCCCCGCATCGCAGCTGCGGGCGACGGCCTCGCCGAAATCGGGGTGATCTACGCGACGCTCGGCAACTCCGGCCCGAATACGGGAAGCCTGATCACGATCAGTCCGACCGGCGCCGGCACGCTGGTGGGGAGCACCGGGATCGTCGGGGCGCTGGGCGATCGCGGCGTGCCCGCGCTCGGCGTCAGGTCGACGGGCGAGCTGTACGCGATGAGCATCGAGTCGGCTTCGAAGCTCTATCGGGTGGACGCTTCCACCGGAGCGGCGACCCTGGTAGCAACGACGAACCTGTTGTCGCCTCCCGCGATCGCTTTCGGCGCCAAGGACATTTTGTTTGCCGTCGATGGCAGCGGGAATCTCCATGTGCTCAACGACGTCACCGGCGCGTCCACATTGCGCGGCCCTACCGGTGCCGCGATCAAAGGGCTCGCGTTCGATCCGACCGACGGGGTGCTCTGGGGGTCGGATAGCAACAGTGGCATCTTCACGATCGACCTGGGCAACGGGAGCGCGACACTGGTGGGCGAAACCGGACTCGCGCCATCGCCGGACATCTTTTTCGACCTGGACGGCATGCTCTACGGATCGAGCGGTGGCGGACTCGCGCTCAACAACCTGATTCAGATCGACAAGTCGACGGGCGCCGGCACGGTCATCGGGCCCATCGGTTTCCAGTCGGTAGCGGGAATGACGCTGCGACTGGACACCGATATCCCGACCGCTGCCCTGGTTTCCCTCGTCGCGGCGGAGCTGGTCGACGGCTCGGTGTCGCTCTGGTGGTACTCCGCGGATCCACCGGGAACCGTCTACCGTCTCGATCGGAGCGCCGACGGAGCGGCGTGGACGACGATCGCGCAGCTGCGGGCCGACGGCATGGGCCACGTCCGCCACACGGATCGGAACGTGACGGGCGGCTCGCGCTACGGATACCGCCTGGCCGTTCTGGAAGAAGCGGGCTGGTGGTACACGGAGCCAGTCTGGTTCGAGGTTCCGGTATCGCGCCTGCATCTGGCCGGAGCGATCCCCAACCCCGCCGACGGCGCCCGCCTCACGATCGACCTGACCCTGGCGAACGGACCGGCGTCCGCCTCTCTCGAACTCGTGGACGTCTCCGGGCGGCGGCTCGCGTTCGAGGATCTCTCCTCCCTCGGTCCGGGCCGGCACATGATGGACATCGCGCGCGGATCGCGTATTCCCGCCGGGATCTACTTCGCCCGCCTGACTCAGGGAACGGAGCAGATCATGAAGAAGGTGTCCGTCATCGAGTGATATGGAACGACCCTAGGTCAAGGCACTTTTTGTCCTCTACGGCCACCCTCCGGGGTGGCCGTAGTCTTTGCGTTGGCGTGATGGTAACGAGGCAGCGGAGAAGGCCGGACGCTT
>Ga0137435_1000040_pt1 | contig 61285 bp, 56 predicted proteins | sample EasRivERMGT100_2_FD_104904 | JGI IMG/M metagenome (GOLD analysis project Ga0137435, IMG submission 104904) | Soil microbial communities from meander-bound floodplain in the East River, Colorado, USA - East River MetaG ERMGT100_2 | ecosystem: Environmental > Terrestrial > Soil > Floodplain ... | reverse complement strand
GGCGCCGCGCAGTACAACGGCCGCCCCTCCCCCGTATTTCGTGCCCGACTCGATCATGCCGCAGCCCTTTATCAGCGCGGCCTGGCACCCGTGGTGCTCGTCACTGGCGGCGTCGGCCCGCGTGACACGCTCAACGAAGCCAACGTCGGCCGCGATTACCTGGCGCGGTTGGGCCTCCCCGGAGACGCCGTCATTCCCCTCGCGGGCGGCGACGATACCTACGCGTCAATCGAACAGTTAAGACAATGGTTCGCAGGGCGGGACAGCCGGCGCGTTCTCCTCGTGAGTGACGGCTTTCATATGCTGCGGTTGCAAATCATCACGAGACGGCAGGGGCTGGTACCTTACACGTCGCCCGCGACCGGGTCCCCCATTCACGCCAGCCTGCGCCGGAACACGGGCTACCTATTCGCCGAAGGATTCAAGGTCCCATTCACATGGCTATTCCAACACTGAAGAGCAAACGGGTGTATTCCGGCAAGGTCATCAACCTCGACATCGATTCGGTCCGGTTCCCGGATGGCTCGGTGGGAGAGCTCGAGATGATCCGGCATCCGGGCGCCGCAGCCATCATCCCGTTTGCCTCCGATCCCAAGGGCCCAGACCCGACGATTCTCCTTATCAAGCAGTACCGCTACGCGACGCTCGACACGCTGTTCGAGATCCCGGCGGGCCGGTTGAACCCGGGCGAGGACCCGAGAGGTTGTGCAGAGCGGGAGCTGCTCGAAGAAGTCGGTGTGTCAGCGGGACGCGTCGAGCGTCTCACTACCATATGGACGACCCCCGGCTTCACCGACGAGCGGATTCACCTGTTCTGGGCGGCCGACCTGACCACGGGCCAGCACGCTCGCGAGCCCGACGAGTTTATCGAGGTGACGCCCAAGCCCCTGTCGGAGGTCATTGCTCTTATCCGGAGCGGCGAGATCTGCGACGCCAAGACGTGCTTGGCCATCCTATTCGTAGCGGGTTTCACCCTGGCGCATTAGTCCTTTCGCTCCTCGGACCTAGTTCAAATGTGGAATTGCGTCGTCCCCAGGCTGGGACAATATTCTGTGTTCGTAGTCCGTTGCCACTCGTAAGTTGTTGTGTTGTAACGGATTACTCCTCAAGCCTGGGAGGCACAGTTCGTGCTGACTTCACATAAATTCAATCAGGGCAAGACGTTCCCTGTTCCGCTTCGAAACAGAGGGATGCCCATGCGGACCACATTGAAAGGCCCTACCACCGCCGTCGATTCGCAGCGCGCTCAGCAGCGCGAAGCGCTGCACGAGCTGGAGGACGGTCAGGTCGTGATGCGGCACCTCAGTGGCGAACCGCAGGCGTTCGGCGCGCTCGTGGACCGCTACCAGACACGCCTGCTCAACTTCGTCAACCGGACCATCGGTGACCGCGAGCGGGCCGAAGATCTCGTCCAGGAGGTCTTCATCCGCGTCTTCCGCCATCTGCACCGGTTCGACCAGACCAAGAAGTTCTCGACCTGGATCTATACGATCGCCTCGAACCTGGCCAAGAACGAGCTGCGCAACCGCAGCCGGAATCCGCTGGTGCTGTTTCAGACGATCAAGAAGAACTGGGAAGCCGATCATCGGCCGCTGCAGTTCGAGGACACGACCGCGCGTCCCGACGACCTGTACCGCAAGCGTTTCTTGAAGGATGCGGTGGACCAGTGCGTCCAGCGGCTGCCTGAACATCACCGCGAGGTGTTCGTGCTCCGTGAGCTCGAGGGCAAGAGCTACCAGGAGATCGCGGAAATCACCGGCTGCAACCTGGGGACCGTGAAGAGCCGCCTGAATCGGGCACGGAACAGCTTCGCCCAGCTCATCGGCCCCGTCCTCGTGTAGCTAAAACCAGCCTAAACACCCCCGGCTGCGGAACACTGCGTGGCCGGGGGTGGTACATTTGGACCATGCTTTGCAATGAGCTCCTCGAGCGGCACAGCGAGTTCCGGGACGGGTTGATCCCGTCTTCCAGGGAGTTGCGTCGCTTTACGCGACACATAGCCCATTGCCCCTCGTGTCGCCGCTACGACGCGACCGTGCGCCAGGCCGTCCAGGCTCTCCACTCCGCGTCGCCAATCATTCCCTCTGCCGACTTCCGCCGGCGTCTCGACGCGCGGCTCGCGATCGAGCGGCGCCGCGTGCCGCGCCCGCCCGCGCGTTCCGGGTTCCTGGCGGCGATGCTGGTGCTGGCGGCCGTAGCCCTGTTCTCCTTTGAAGTGTCGCGGCGGCCGCGCATCGACAAGGCGCCATTGCTTCCACCGGCCGCGTTCCCCAAGCCCGTCGCGAGCGCAGCCTTGCCGTTTGTGTCGTTCCAGGATCCGCGCGCCAGCGTCGTCAACGGCAACCCGTATCCGTACGGCACCGCGCTGGTGCAGCCCCCCACGATCATCTTTCAGCCCGCATCCTCAGGACGTTAGCGGCTTTTCGGCCTTTCTCGGGGCACAGGGGCGCGGTAACTTCGCCTGTATGCTGGCGCTCACCCTCGACGCCCTCCTGCGCAGCCTAAAGAAGAAGGGCGCCGCTCCGGAACGCGTTTATCTCCTGCACGGTGACGAGGAAGTCCTGAAAGACGAAGCGATTCGGGCGCTTCTCGACGCCGCCGTGGGCTCGAATCGCGATTTCAATCTGGACGTCCGCTACGCCGCCGATCTCACACCGGATTCGTTCCACGCCCTGGTGAACACGCCCCCGATGCTGGCCGAGCGGCGCGCCGTCGTGGTACGCGGCGTCGAACAGCTGGGGAAGCGGAAAACCAAGCTGCGCGACGAGCTGCTCCGCTACCTGGCGGACCCAAATCCGACCACCGTGCTTGTGCTCGTGGTCGCTGCGGGCGAGGAGCTGGATGCCGAACTTGCTCGTGGGTGCGCGAGCGTGCTGCTCGAGCCCCTTGCCGCTGATCGCGTGCCGCGCTGGCTGCAGCATCGCGCGTCGACACTGGGCGTAACGCTCGCGCCGGATGCCGTCGAGCTCCTCCTGAGTGCCGTCGGCGGAGATTTGAGCACCCTGGCTTGCGAGCTCGAGAAGCTCGCGTCACTGGCGGCCGGCACCGGCCGACCGGTGAGCGCCGACGACGTAACGAGCATGGTCGGCGTGCGTCGCGGCGAGACCATTTACGACCTCGTCCATGCCGCCATGGAGCGGCGGGCCGCGCGCGCAGCGCAACTCGTGGAGCCGATCCTCGAGCAGGCGGGGATGTCGGGGGTCAAGATCCTGTCGCTACTCGGCACGCATCTGGTGGGCACCGCCGTGGCTCGCGCCGAGCGCGACCGCGGAACGGCCCGGCTGGAAGATGCAGTGTTCCACCAGATGCAAACGGCGCGCCCCTACGGGCTTCGCAATTGGCGAGAGGAAGCGGCGCATTGGGCCAAGTGGAGCCTCCAGTGGAATGCGGGTGATCTCGGTCGCGCGTTGCGCGCCGCGCTCGCCGCTGACAATGCGCTGAAGACGGCAACCGTCAGTGATGATCGAGGAATCGTGACACAGCTCGTGCTGGGGTTTGCAAAGATGGATCGGGAGGCTGCGTGAGGCAGGCGGTTAGACGGTTAGACGGTTGGACGGTTAGAGCCGCGATTCTGATGGCCCTAACCGTCTATCCGTCTAACCGTCTAGTCTCTCAGACCGACGCCCGCCTCGTCGAAGCACTCCGTCTCGCACAGTCCGGCCAGGTAGACTCGGGCCGGGCCATCGTGCGCCGCGCACTGGCGACGCTGCCGCCGGGCGATTCGGTATACCCGCAGGCGCTGCTCGCCGCGGCCAAGATCGCGCCTGATGCGCCGACCGTCGCGTCGCATCTCAATCGCATCGTCGTGGAATACGGCGCGAGCCCGTGGGCCGATGACGCGCTGCTGCTCCTCACGCAGCTCTACTTTGCGCAGCGCGATCCCGCGAAGACCATCGACGCCGCAGAGCGCCTGAACCGCGATTATCCCGACTCTCCGTTGCGGGCGCGCGCGAGTTTTTCCGCGGCGCGGTCCTACTTCGAGCTTAAGAACGAGACCCGCGGCTGTGAGCTGATTCAGCAGGCATTGGACGGCGCCGGCGACGACGTGGAATTCAAGAACCAGGTGACGTTCTACGCGGCGCGGTGTAGCGCGGCGAGCACGACGACCACCACCCAGACGGCCGCTGACACCAGCGCCCCCACCCCACCGGGAGGGGGAACGCGCACGTATGCCGTGCAGGTACTGGCCGTGAAGAGCGCGGCCCAGGTGGACGACATGCTGACGCAGCTCAAGGTGATGGGATTCGACGCGCGGGTGGTGCGCGATTCGACGGGCTTGTTCAAGGTGCGCGTCGGACGCTACGCCACTCGCGAGGAAGCGGCGCGCACGCAGCAGCGGCTCAAGACTCGTGTGGGCGGTCAGCCGTTCGTGGTGGAGGAGCCGTGACCGCCGGCGGGGCGACCGAGACGCCGCTCATGCAGCAGTACCGCGATATCAAGGCGCGTCACCCACAGTCCATCCTGTTTTTTCGCATGGGTGACTTCTACGAGATGTTCGAGGACGACGCCAAGCTGGCGGCGCGCGAGCTGGGGCTGACGCTCACCTCGCGCAACAATGGCGGCGCGGCCGAAGTCCCCCTCGCCGGCGTCCCCGTGAAAGCGGCGACGGAATACCTGCGGCGGCTCATCGCGAAAGGACATCGCGTCGCGATCGCCGAGCAGATCGAAGATCCGAAGCTCGCCAAAGGAGTCGTGCGGCGCGCCGTGGTCGAAACCGTCACGCCCGGCACGGTGCTCACCGACGACTGGCTCGTCAAGAACCGCAACAACTTCCTCGTTGCGGTCGACGCGCGCGGCACGGCCGTGGGGCTCGCGAGCCTGGACATCACCACCGGCGAGCTGACGTTGGAGGTCGTCGCGGCGACGGATCTCGAGTCGGCGCTCGCGCGCTATGAAGCACGCGAGCTGGTGCTCCCGGCTGAGAGCGGCGTGACCGCGGGACCCGCCACGGTGACCACGCGCGAGGCGTGGGAATTCGATCCCGCGCTCGCCCGCGAAGATCTGTGCCGCACCTATGGTGTGGCCTCGCTCGACGGGCTCGGCGTCGCCCGCGACGACGCGCCGGCGCTGGGAGCCGCGGGCGCGCTGCTGCGCTACGCGCGCGAGCTGAAGCCGGGCGGCCTGCCCCACCTGGCCCGTCCCACGATCGTGCGGCGGGGCGATAGGATGCCGCTCGACGACATGACGCGCCGCAACCTGGAGCTGGTCGAGCCGCTGCGTGCCGGGGCCGAAGGGGGGGGCGCCACACTGCTCGAGGTCATCGATCGGACGCTCACGCCCATGGGCGGGCGGCTGCTGCGGCGCTGGCTGCTCGCACCGCTCGTCGACCCGGCGGCGATCAACGCGCGCCTCGAGGCGGTCGAGACCCTGGTCAAGGACGGCCGGGGCCGGGAGCGGCTGCGCGAGGCGCTCGACGGCGTGCGTGACTTGGAGCGGCTCGCCGGACGCGCGGCGCTGGGTCGCGCCACCCCGCGCGAGCTGGGCGCGCTGCGCGATTCGATCCAGCGCCTGCCCGACGTCGCGGGGGCGCATTCGCTGTCTTTGACTCTCGACCTGCTCGCGGAGATCGGTGCCGAGCTGGCGCGTGCCCTCGTGGAGCGGCCACCGGCGCAGCTCGATGAGGGCGACGCGATCCAGCCCGGCTACGACCCCGAGCTCGATGAGCTGAAAGCCACGCGCGACGGCGGAAAGCAGTACATCGCGGCGCTGCAGGCACGCGAGCGCGAACGCACCGGTATCGGGTCGCTCAAGGTCGGGTTCAACAAGGTCTTTGGGTACTACCTCGAAGTCACGAACACGCATCGCGAGCGCATTCCCGCAGACTACGAGCGGCGGCAGACGCTCACGGGCGCGGAGCGCTACGTCACGCCCGAGCTCAAGGACTACGAGGCCAAGGTCCTCGGCGCCGAGGAGCGGATCGCGGCGCACGAAGCCGACGTCGTGGATCAGCTGCGGCGCCGGGTCGGCGCGGAGATCACGCGCGTGCAGCGGAGCGCGGCCGTGCTGGCGCAGCTCGACGTCTGGGCCGCGCTCGCCGACGTCGCGGAGCGCGAGCGCTACGTGCGCCCCGAGATCACGGCAGACTTCGGGCTCGAGCTCGAGGGCAGCCGGCACCCCGTCGTCGAGCGCATGATGGCGGGCGGGGGAGGGCGCGAAGCATTCATCCCGAACGACGTGGTCCTGGACGAAGCGGGGCGCGTCATGCTGCTCACCGGTCCCAACATGGCGGGGAAGTCCACGCTGCTGAGGCAGGTTGGACTGTGCGTCGTGCTCGCGCAGATCGGGTCCTTCGTCCCATGCCGGCGGGCGAAGATCGGCGTCGTGGATCGGCTGTTCACCCGGGTCGGGGCGTCGGACAATTTGGTCCGTGGGCAGTCGACGTTCATGGTCGAGATGAGCGAGACGAGCGCGATTCTGCACGCCGCGACCGCCCGCAGCCTCGTGCTCCTCGACGAGATCGGGCGCGGCACGTCGACCTACGACGGTGTCGCGATCGCCTGGGCGGTCACGGAGTGCCTGCACAACAGCATTGGCTGCAAGACGATCTTCGCGACGCATTACCACGAGTTGACCCAGCTCACCGAAGAACTGGAGCATGTGCGCAACTTCAACGTGGCGGTGCGCGAGGTGGGCGACGAGATCGTGTTCGTGCACCGGCTCGAGCCGGGTGGCGCCGACCGGTCGTACGGGATTCACGTCGGCCGTCTCGCCGGCCTGCCCGATGCGGTGGTGACCCGTGCCTGGCAGGTGCTCAAACTGCTCGAGGCAGGACATCATGTGGCCAAACAGCGGGCGCCTGCGCCGCTCGACGCCACCCAGCTCGGCTTGTTCGCGCGTCCGCCCGACCCGCTGCTGCTCGAGCTGGACGGGCTCGACGTGAACACCCTCTCGCCGCTCGAGGCGCTGAATCGCCTCGCGGCATGGAAGAAACGCCGCACGGATGGCGCCTCGTGAGAGCTCTGATCGCGGTTGGCTTGCTGGTGGGGGCTGCCTGTCGAGGCCCGAGGCCCGAGTCCCAAGCCCAAAGCAGTCAGGTCCCGCCGCCCGAGTCGGAAGCGCCGGTCGCGCTCAATCCCGAGGTGCCGATCGCGTATCCGCCGGTGCTGTTCGAACAGAGAGTCGAGGGCGATGTGACGCTGCGTTTGTTCGTCGACTCCGCGGGGACGCTGCTCCCGGAGTCGACGCGCGTCGCGGAGTCGAGCGGGTATCCGCCGCTCGACTCGGCCGCGTTGGCGGGCTCGAAGGCACTGCGGTTCGCGCCCGGCAAGCGGCACGGCGTTCCCGTGGCGACCGCGTTCTTGCAGCCGGTCGAGTTTCGCCAGGTGGGTACGACGCGTACCGGCACGGCGACGATTCCTCCGGCGCCACCACCAGCCGCGGCGCCAGCTGCGACACCACCGCCCCCGCCCCCGCCCCCGCCCCCCCCGCCGCCTCAGCCGAGGCCTCGGCCCCCGGCGCCGCCGCCAACGCCGCTGCGCCCGGATACGACACGGGCGGATACGACGAAAGCGCGGGCTGACACCACGCCGGCGGACACCACCAAGGCTCGTTCGGACACGAGTGGCTCAGCACACTAAGCCGTACGACAACGTCCTCGAGACGATCGGCTGGACTCCGCTGATTCGTCTCAACAAGGTCACGCGCGGCATTCGCACTCCGGTCTACGCGAAGGCTGAGTTTTTCAATCCGGGCGGCTCGGTGAAGGACCGCATCGGTCTCGCCATGATCGAGGCGGCGGAACGCAGCGGAAAGCTCAAGCCGGGCGGGTTGATCGTCGAAGCGACGTCGGGGAATACCGGCGTGGGGCTGGCGATCGCGGCGGCCGTAAAAGGGTATCGCTGCATCTTCACCATGCCGGACAAGATGTCGCAGGAGAAGGCCAGGCTGCTGCGCGCGCTTGGCGCCGAAGTCATCATCACCCCGACTGCCGTCCCGCCCGATCATCCCGATAACTACATCATGAAGGGTCGCGCGATTGCCGCGGCGCATGAGAACGCGATCTTCGCCGATCAGCATTACAACCCCGTCAACCCGCAGGTGCACTATCAGACGACAGGGCCCGAGATCTGGGAGCAGACGGCGGGGAAGGTCACGCATTTCGTCTGTGCCCCGGGCACCGGCGGCACCGTCAGCGGCGCGGGGAAGTATCTGAAAGAGAAGAACTCCAGGATCCGCGTGGTGGCGGGCGACCCGGTCGGGTCGATCTATACGGAGTACGCCAAGACGCGGCAGCAGGTGGAGGGGGAGCCCTATAAAGTAGAAGGGATCGGCGGTGACAAGATCCCCACGTCACTGCACTGGGATGTGATCGACGAATGGGTCGTGGTCAGTGACAAGGACGCGATGCAGATGGCGCGCCGCCTGTCGAAAGAAGAAGGCCTGTTCGTGGGCGGATCGACCGGTGTGAACGTCGTGGCCGCGCTCGAGGTCGCGCGCCGGCTCGACGATCCGAAGGCGCTCGTCGTGACGGTTCTGGCGGATACCGGAGAGCGCTACCTCAGCAAGGTCTACAATGAGGAGTGGCTGCGCGAAAACCAGCTCATCGACGACGAGCGGCCGACTGTGGGACGCCTCGTCGCGGCGAAGAACAGCGATGCGCCCCCGTTGATCCATGTCGCGCCGGAAGCATCGGTGCGCCAGGCGCTGAACCTCATGTCGACCTACAACGTCTCCCAGCTTCCGGTCATGGATGGCGAGGATGGGGTCGGTGCGATCTCGGAGCAGGCGCTGATGGCGCGGGCGATCGGACAGCCGAAGATCCTCGACAGTGCGGTGCGCGACGTCATGGACCCCCCATTTCCTGTCGTGGATGGCGAAACGCCCATCGCGCTGCTCACCACCCTGCTCTCACACACAACGCCGGCAGCGCTGGTGCGTCGCAACGGCAAGGTGGTCGGGATCGTCACACGCTACGACCTGCTGCACCAGCTGGCGGGCATTCGCTGATGCGGATCACCGTATTGACGGGCGGTGCGACGGCGGAGCGCGCGGTCGCGTTCGCGAGCGCCTCGCAGGTCGTGGCAGCGCTGCGTAGCCGCAACCACACGGTGACCGTTGTTGATCTGGCCGGCGGGGGGGGGGCCCTGGACGAGCGCGCCGAGCGCGAGCTGCTGGGCGGTGCAGTGGGGGTCGCACCCCCGAGCGTGGATTCCCTCGCCGAGCGCGAGCGGCGCGTGCTGTCAGAGGAGTTGGGGGAGCTTGCGGCGGTGCGGGAGGCGGAGGTGCTGTTCCTGGCCGTCCACGGCGGGGCCCTGGAAGGGGGGACGCTCCAGGCGGTGCTCGAGGTGATCGGCGTGCCATACACAGGCAGCGGACCGCTCGCCAGCGCGCTCGCCATGGACAAGGACCTGTCCAAGCGGCTGTTCCGCGCCACGGGAGTGCCGGTACCCGCCTGGTTCATGGCCCCTGTGGGGCCGGAGGACGTGAGCACGGGATTGGGGTGGCCGGTGATCGTGAAGCCTTCCAAGCAGGGCTCCTCGGTCGGATTGACCCTGGTGAAGAAGGCCCAGGATTTGGGCGCAGCCGTGAAGCTGGCGGCAGGCTACGACGATGAGGTAATGGCCGAGCAGTACATCCCGGGGCGAGAGTTGACCGTGGGGGTGCTGGGGGAGGTGCCTCTCCCCGTGGGAGAGATCGTCTCCAAGCACGAGCTCTTCGACTATGTGACGAAATACACACCGGGAATGTCAGAAGAGACCTTCCCGGCAAAAATCGATACGGTGCTAGCCCGACAATTGCAGGAATATGCGCTGATGGCGCACCGCGCCTTGAAGCTCAGCGGCTACTCGCGGATCGACTTTCGGGTGAGTCCCGAGGGAGACATCTTCTGTTTGGAAGCCAACTCCCTGCCGGGAATGACCCGCACCAGTCTGTTCCCTCAGGCCGCGCAGGCGGCGGGTATCCCTTTTCCCGAGTTGTGCGAGCGCATTTCGCGTCTCGCCCGGAACAACCGGACGGTGAAAGGGGGATAAAACCTAGACGCCATGACCTGGAGACCTGAGGAAGAGATGGGCCCGCAGCGGATGTACAGTTTGACCGTATGGGTGCGACGCATCCTCGTCGCCAACCTGCTCGTCTTCTTGATTCAGAAGACGCTGCTGGTGGACCCGAAGTATGCCGCTGCCTTCGGGTTCAACCCGATGGAGGCGTGGCGGCAGCCGTGGACGTTCCTCACGTACATGTTCCTGCACGGGAACATTCTGCATCTGCTGTTCAACATGCTCACGCTGTACGTCTTCGGCCCCTCCGTCGAAGACCGGATGGGCAATCGCATGTTCCCGCTGTTCTACGTTTTGTGCGGGCTCGGCGGGGCGTCGTTGTCTTTCCTGCTGATGCAGTGGGCGCCCGTCGGGACGATCGTCGGCGCTTCCGGCGCCATCATGGGCGTGGCGGTGGCGTTCGCGTGGTACTGGCCCAATCATCCCGTGTTCGTCTTCCCTCTGCCGGATCCGATCCCGGCCAAGTGGCTGATCACGTTCCTGGTGGGCCTGGACCTCGCCCTCGCCTGGGCGGGCGCGTTGACGCGCGGGGGCCTGGGCGGCGGCGTCGCGCATCTCGCCCATCTGGGCGGCGTGGGCGCGGCCCTGCTCTACCTCAAGGCGCAGGACTGGCGCGCCACCGATCGGGGGCGCCGCGGGTTCCCGATGGCGGAATCGAGCGTGCTCGTGAGCCAGCCGCCTCGCGCGAATCGGAGCGGGGTGCCACCCTCGGCCAAGCAGACAAGGCGGAGCGCGCCGGACGCGCGCGCCAGTGCCGAGATCGACCGTGTGCTCGACAAGATCAACGCGACCGGGATGGATAGCCTGACACCCGCCGAGCGCAAATTCCTGACGGAAATCAGCCGCCGGAAGCGCACGCCGCCCAAGGGCTAGATCGTGATTGCGCTCGCGGTAGCGCTAGCGCTGGTCGTGCAGGACACCTCGATAACGCGCATCGAGTCGCTGCTGGCGGCGGGCGACGTGCGTCCAGCGCTGAAGCTCGCCACCAAGCTCGTCGAGCGACGTCCATCCGACCCGGCCGCGCATCTGGTGCTGGGCCGTGTGCAGTATGCTCGCCCGGTCATTGGGCGTTTTCCGGCGCTCGAGCAGTTCCGCACGGCAGCACGCCTGGCGCCGGCGGATCCCGAGCCGCTCTACTGGCAGATGAAGGTGGGGCTCTATCTGCACGGCGATGATGGCGATCGCATCGCGCGTGAGGCGCTGATCGCGCTGTTTGCCGTCACGCCGGACTACCGGGACGCCTGGGAGCGCTTCCGGGACGTCTACCGCAATCCCGGTATCTGGCGACGAGCCGAACGCGCGCTCGCACGTCACGGAGAGCACCCGGCTGCGCTCGAGTACCGCGCCGAGCTCTTGATCGCGCTGGAAGAAGGCGCGCGCGCCGATTCGCTGCTGGCGATCGCCAGCGCGCGGGGAACCTCCGGCGTGACGAGTTATCTCCTCCGTTCCGAAGCGGGATTTCTGCGCGGCGACAAGACAGCGGGATATGCCTGGCACGACTCGGCCCTGGCGCACGCCGAGATGGACGCGCGCGATGCGCTCTGGGACGAAGTCTGGCTCATCGCCTCACCCGACGAGATCGCCAGACACGATGCCACACCGCCGCCCGAGCGCCGGTCGTTCTACGAGCGCTTTTGGGGGCAGCGCGACCCGAATCTGTTGACGGTGGAGAACGAACGCCTCGAGGAGCATTATGCGCGGCGCCGGGAAGTGCGACGTACCTACCGGCTGCTGCACCCGCAGCGGCTCGTCTATCACTCGACGTTTGCTCGAGCGCTCCAGGCGTTCGACGACCGGCGTGAACAAGGGGATTTCACGATCCCGCAGTACCGTGTCATCCCGGGCCCATCCTGGGAGCTGCGCATGATCGACCAACGGCTTGCCGCCCTGAACTCCCAGGCGCTCCAGGATACGGCGATGCCCATGGCGTTTCGTGCCGGGTTGACCGCGCAGGGACTGGTTTTTCTCCGGCAGGGCAAACCGGACGCACAGGCGAATTGCATCGCAGACATCTTTCGAGGCCATATCCTCAAATCGGATCTGGCGTGCCTGAGTTATCGGGATTCCGAGTCCTGGTTGTACTGGACCGCCAACGGCCCGATGAGCATCAGGTTCCACCGGGGTGAGACGTTCGCGCCGTCGTCCAGCGAGCAGTTGCGGAACTCGTTCGTACTACTGCGCACCGATCGCTCGACGCTGCCGGCGCCGCTCACCGTGCGCGCCTGGACGGCGATGTTCATGGGCGCCGACCTCGGCCTCACCGATGTCTACTACAAGGCGAGCAGCGACTCGGCTGCCGTGGCGCTGTGGAACTCAAACGGCATTCCGTTGCGGGTGGCGGGCAACGGGGGGGGCCTGCTGCAATTGAGTGTGCCGCCGGGACCGTACGACCTCGGGCTCGATGTCGATTCCGCGGGCGTGCTGGGCAGAATCCGCGAGGCCGTCACGGTGCCGATGTTCTCACTCGTCGACCTCAACCTGTCCTCGCTCGTGCTCGCCCCGATCGACCACTCCGCAGCGCTGCCCGATCGCGAGACGGCGCTGCGCGGCATGCCGGCGGATCTGTCGTTCCGCTCCGGCGTCCCGCTGGCCGCGTACCTCGAGATCTACGGCCTCGGTCTCGAGCGTGGCGATCGCGCGCGCTACCAGGTGCGTTACACATTCGCGCCGCTCAAATCGGCGTTCGCGCGACTGTTCCGCGGATCGAGGGGGGGGCGTCCCGTCGTGTTCGAGTTCGAGCGCGGCTCCGAGTTCAGCATCGCGCGCGAGCGGCTCGTGATCGAACCGGACAAGCTGGCCGCGGGACGCTATCGCGTGACTGTGGCGGTGACCGACCTGACGCGAAATGTCAAGTCGGAGTCAGTCGCACTCGACATCACCATCCGCTGAGCGACGCTTGTCACCGAGCGGCCCCGTTCCCAGATTGGGTGCGGCAACCGCGCAATGCTCGTCAATCTCGTTCCGGAATTCCTGGCGACGCTCTCCGCGTCCGATCCAACCGCGGCCTACCACGAGTATCTCGATCGCCATCGTCCCATCCTGAGCGCGTACTGGCAGAACTACGTGCTCGATCCGGCGTCGCCGCACGCGGAGCCGATCATCGAGAGCGCCCTGCGCGCCGATCGCAGCGACCTCAAACGGCTGCTCGAGGACGTGGACGTCATCGCCAGCGCCGAAGAGGCGCTGCGCCGGGCCACCGGGCAGCTGGAAGCCGATTGCCCGGTGGATCTGTACGTGATGGTCGGCGTGGGCGCCGCCAACGCCGGCGAGCTCGTCGTGGGTGGACGCGGCATCGCGTTCGTGTGCCTCGAGCATTTCACCGGACGCGCCAACGCGCACACCTACGGCATGGGTCTCTCGCCGCAGCTCCTCCCGCTGTGGATCGCGCACGAAGTCGCGCACGCGCTCCGCTATACCTCGCCCACGAGCCGCGCGACGATGCGACGCCTGGTCGGCGATCTCGGGGGCTACTACGACAGCTGGGAGCTGGGCTCACGCGCGGCGCTGCGCGAGCTCGTCGTCAACGAGGGAGCGGCCATTGCCGCGTCACAGGCGGTGGCGCCGGGCTTCGAGCCGTGGGAGTACTTCGGTTACAACCGGCGCCAATACCGGCGCTTGCGCGAGCTGGACGCCTTCCTGCGCCGCGCCTCCGCGAACGATCTCGAGTCGTCAGGCCTCGGCCTGCGGCTGCGGTACCTGTCCGGTGGGATGAGCCCGGCGGCGCGACTGCTCGCGGGCAAGGTGCTGCCGGAGCGTTCCGGCTATTACCTCGGTCTTCGCCTGGTCGAGAACTACTTCGCCGAACACGGAGCGGCGTCGACGGTGCGGGCGGCGGCGGCTGAGCTGCGCCAGGCGGACGACCGGGCGTCGGGTATCCAGACGGCGTGACTCCGCGCGGAAAAGGGCGCCCCCGCCCCCCCTCCCCCTCCTCCGAGCGCCGCATCAACCGGCCGTTGCGGGAGGTGCTGGACGAGCTGCTCAGCCACGCCCGGGAGATCGCGCGTCGCGCCAAGACGATGACCCCCGCCGAGCTCGACTACGCCCAGCAGCGCCTGGAGTGGCTGGCGGACGAGGTGTGGCGGGTCGCGACCGGCGAGGCGACGCCTCCCGAGTAGATTACCCGGAGTATGGGAACTCGCGGCGAATTCAAAGTCGCCATCACCAAGGAAGACCTGGTCTTCGCGGCCGCGCACTTCATCACATTCGCCGGGCACCGCTGCGAAAGACTCCATGGCCATAACTACCGCGCGAGCCTCCTGGTGGAAGGCGGGCTCGAGCCGGACAGCTGGTTCGTCGTCGATTTCTCCGCGGTGAAGAAGATCATGCGGACGCTGACCGCCGAGCTCGATCACCGCGTGCTGCTCCCGCGCGACAATCCCAAGCTGGCCATCGCCGAGCGCAACGGCAGCGTGCATGTCGCGTTCGCCGGCGAGCCCCGCTACGTCTTCCCCGCTGGCGACTGCGTGATCCTGCCGATTCCCAACACGACGGTCGAGATGCTGGCGCAGTACCTCGCCGGCCGGGTGCGCGCCGACCTCGGATCGGTCCACCTCAAGACCATCGAAGTGGCGGTGGAGGAAAACTTCGGCCAATCAGCGAGCTACCGTGAAACCCTCGACGACTAAGCTCTCCGCTTCGGAGATCGCCGATCAGCTCAAGAGTCTTCCGTCCTGGCGCCTGGAAAACGGGGCGATCGTGCGGGAGTACACGACAGACGGGTGGCCGACGACCCTGATGCTCGTCAACGCGATCGGGTTCTTTGCCGAGGCCGCCGATCACCATCCCGATCTCGCCGTGAGTTGGGGCAAGGTGCAAGTGAAGCTCTGGACGCACAGCGCCGGCGGCGTGACCGCAAGTGACGTCGAGCTGGCCAGGCTGATCGAGGAGACGGCGCTCTGGCGGCCGCGAGCCGGCGCCAGCGCGCTGCGCGGCACGCCCAAGAAATTCGTAGGGCCGTGACGCTCGCAATCGAACTCACCCCGGCGCCCGATCCCTTCGGCACGTGCGTCCGATGCAGTGCCCTTCCATATTTGCTGTTTCTCGACAGCTCCGCTCAGGGGCTCCTCGGCCGCTATTCCTTTCTCACCGCTGATCCGGTCGCGCTGGCGCGCACACCGGACGAAGCGCGCACGCTGCTGCGGCGTCATGCGCGCCCGCCGCTTCCGGGTCTGCCGCCGTTCCAGGGTGGCGTCGGTGGCTACCTGAGCTACGACTGGGGCGCGGAGCTGGAGCGCGTGGCGCGCCCCGCGCCCGACCGGCTGACGCCGCAGATCTCGGACGTCCTGCTCGCGCTGTACGACTGGGTGATCGCGTGGGATCACCTGGAGGCGCGGGCCTGGATCATCTCGACGGGAATTGGGGAGGGGGGACGGGAGAAGGGGGACGGGTGGGCCCACGAGCGGCTCGGCTGGGTCCGCGAGAGACTTGACGCTCCGGCTCCCGCCGATCAAGACGCCATCCCCGGTCTCCCGTCCCCCGTCCCGTCCTCCAACTTCACGCGCGCCGAGTACGAGGCTGGGGTGTCTCGCATCCGCGAGTACATCGCCGCGGGTGACGTGTATCAGGTCAACCTGGCGCAACGTTTTCATACGCCGTTCCGAGGTTCCCCGCTGGCCCTCTATCGCCGGCTCCGCGCCCGCAATCCGGCGCCGTTCGGCGCCTACCTCGAGTTCGCGGGCGCGGCCATCACGAGTATCTCACCGGAGCGCTTTCTTCGCCTCGACGCCACGACGCGCGCGGCCGAAGCGCGCCCCATCAAGGGCACGCGCCCGCGCGGCGCCACGCCGGCCGAGGACGCTGCGCTCGCCCGGGCGCTCTCGGCGAGCGAGAAGGACCGCGCCGAGAACATCATGATCGTGGATCTGGTGCGGAATGATCTCGGGAAGGTGTGCCGACCGGGGTCCGTGACCGTGCCGAAGCTGTTCGCGCTCGAATCACATCCGACCGTGCACCACTTGGTGTCGACGGTGACGGGCGTGCTCGCGGAGGATCGGGACGCGTTCGATCTGCTGTGCGCGGCGTTCCCCGGAGGATCGGTGACGGGGGCACCGAAGATTCGGGCCATGGAGATCATCGCGGAGCTGGAGCGCGCGCCCCGCGGCGTGTACTGCGGCGCCATCGGCTACGTGTCGAACACGGGCGCGATGGACTTCAATATTCCGATTCGGACGATCGTGCTGCGCGACGGGATGGCGACGTTTCATGCTGGGGCCGGCATCGTGTGGGATTCCGAGCCGGCCGCGGAGTACGAGGAAACGCTCGCCAAGGCTCGGCCCATGCTGGACGCGGTCACGCCACCAAACCGTGACCGGGCTGTTATGCGGGCGATCTCCGTGCGCGCCAAGTCTCGATGATGTCGTTGCGAACCCGTTACGCGGTCGCCATCGCGCGAACGAGCGCCCGGTAGATTGCTGCAGAGTCCGGGGGGAGATGGTTTCCCCCCGGATTCACTTCCCAACGCAGAACGCCGCGAACACGCGGTCGAGGATGTCCTCAGGCGTAACGGCGCCGATCAGATCGTCGAGCGCGAGCACCGCCGCGCGCAGGTGCGTCGCGGCAGCGGCCGCATCCACGCCGGACTCGCGGGCGCCCCAGAACCCGTCCAGCTCCAGTACGGCCCGCTCCAGCGCCGCGCGGTGACGCGCGCGCGTCACGACCGGCTCGACGTCGCCGAGCGCGAGCAGACGACCGAAGGCCACTTCGGCGAGGCGGCGCCGGAGCTCCGCCAGCCCCTCACCGGTGACGATGGAGACCGAAGCGCCCGGGGGACGGTCCCGCAGATCCGCCTTCGTCACGATTTCGACGACCGGCGTTGTGCCGACGTCGGGCACCTCCTCACCCGCCGCATCCCGGCAGAACAGGATGAGGTCCGCCGCCTCGAGATAGCGTTTGGAGATCTCGATGCCGAGCCGTTCGACACGCTCCTCGCTCTCGCGCAGTCCCGCCGTGTCGACGAGGCGAAACGGAAAGCCCTCGATCACCGCATGCGCTTCGATCGCATCGCGCGTGGTGCCCGGGATTTCGGTGACGATCGCGCGCTCGGTGCCGAGCAGCGCGTTGAACAGCGACGACTTGCCCGCGTTGGGGCGACCGGCGATGACGAGCAGCGCTCCCTCGCGCAGGCGCTCACCCTCTGGGGCGGTTTTCAGCAGGTCCGCGACACGATCCCGCACGACCTCCCACGCACCACGCACCCTGCCAGGTGACACGGGTCCCTCATCTTCTTCCGGAAAATCGATGTCGTAGGCGATCAGCGCCTCGAGCTCGAGGATTTCGTTGCGAAGCCCCGCGAGCCGGTCCGACAGGCCGCGCTCGAGCTGCTGCAAGGCGCGGCGACGCTGCGCCGGCGAGCCGGCGTCAATGAGATCGGCGGTCGCCTCGGCCTGGAGCAGGTCCATCTTGCCGTTGAGCACCGCGCGCCGGGTGAACTCGCCGGGAGCCGCAGGCCGCGCCCCGGCGGCCGTCAGCGCCGCGAGCGCCGCGCCGGGGACGACCAGCCCGCCATGCGTGGAGATCTCGACCAGATCATCGCCGGTGTAGGAGTGTGGCGCGCGGAAGCAGACCGCGAGACAGTCGTCCACGGGCTCGTGCGAATCGGGATGCTGCAGCCGCGCGCGGAACACGGTGCGCGGCGGATCGGGATGGAAGGGTTCGAGACAGCGGGCGGCAACGTCGAACGCTCCCGCGCCCGACAGGCGAATCAGGGCAAGGGCGCTGCGACCCGGCGGCGTCGCCAGCGCAACGATCGGATCGGAGAGCAGCTAGGTCTTGACCGGCGTCGTTACGCGCGCTCCTCCAGCAGTCACGGGCGCTTCGCGCAAGCGGCGCTTCGCGATGAGGTATTGCTGCGGAATGCTGAACAGGTTTTGCGCCGCGTAATACAGGTTCAGCCCCGACGCAAAGTTCAGGAACAGCACGGTCATGAAGATCGGCATGAAATACAGCATCATCTTGGTCTGGGGATTCGGCGGCACACCGATCTGGCCCACCTTTGACAGCCCGAACATCGACAGCCCCATCAGGATGGGGATGATGTAGTAGGGATCCGGCCGCGAGAGATCGGGCAGCCACATGAACGGCACGCCGCGGAATGCGATCGTGTTGGCGAACACGAAGAACAGCGCGAACAGCACCGGCATCGGCAGGAGCATCGGCAGGCACCCGCCGAACGGATTCACCTTGTGCTCCCGGTAGATGCGCAGCATTTCGCGCTGCAACCGTTCGGGATCATTCTTGTACTTGTCCTGCGTCTCCTTGATGAGCGGCGCGACCGCCTGCATGCGGATCCCCGACTCCATCGCCTTCTGGTTCAGCGGCCAGAGGATCACGCGAATGACGATGCCGAACAGAATGAGCACCCAGCCGTACGCCAGGTTCATCTTTTCGTGCATCCACAGCAGGATGTTCAGGACGAACACCGAGACCGGCTGAATGATCGGGCGGAAGATGCCGCCGTAGGGATTGGCGTCGTCGAGCCCGTGCCCCAGGTGGCTCAACTGCCGATACTCGAGCGGGCCCGCATATACCTGATAGCGGAAGTTGCCCGCCGGCGTTACCGGCATCGTAATCGTGACCTGAGCGCGCGAGGCCGCTTTCCCGGTGCGCGGCCCACCCACGGCGATCGCGCCGCCGAACTTGGGTTGTCCTTCGTCGAAGGCGAGCGCCGCGGTGAAGAAGTACTTCGATTTGACACCCACCCACTCGAACGGCCCGTCGAACAGCGCGCGCTCGCCCGGATCGAACTTGGAGAAGTCGGTGCGTTCGGCTTTGGACGCTTTCGTGACGACGGAGAAGTGCCGGTAGTCGTCAAGCGTGTCCTTCTCGACCGAGCGCAAGCCGTCGGCGAGATCAATGAGGAGCACCGCGCCGCTCGCGCCGAGTCCCGTAACGGCCCCCTGCACGTCGAAGCGATACTCGTCCGGCACGAAGCGATACTCGAGCGTCACGCGCGAGCCGCCGCGCTCCGCTTCGAAGCGCAGCGTCTTGGGTCCCTGCCCCGCGGACACGACGACGCCGGGCCCGTCGGGCGCGGGCTGGAAACTCCAGTCGGCGAGTGACACGGTATCGCCACCGGGGAACGCGAGGCGGTGGCGCAGGAATGCTCCGCCAGGGGGCACCAGCTCCACCGGTTGCGCCGAATCGCCGGCAGCAAACGATTGGTATTGCAAGAGTTCAGCAGACACGAGGCGTCCGCCGCGCGTGCTGAAGCCCAAACGATAGAGCGGCGAGGTGACCCAGACGATGCGGGCTGTGTCGTCGGTTAGGCGGTTAGGCGCTTGGGCGGTTAGCGCGGGCGGCGCGACAGGTCGTTGCGCGGCCACAGAGTCGCGGACCGCAATGCTATCCGCCGAACCGCCCAACCGCCGATCCGCCGGTTTCGGCGGCCAGATGAGCATCGGCGCGAGCCAGACGAGCAGCATCAGGAACACGGCGAGGATGACGCGCTGTCGATCCATCACTTAGCCCTACGGGACGGGATCATAGCCGCCCACATGAAACGGATGACATTTGGCAATCCGCTTGATCCCAAGCCAGGAGCCTTTCAGCGCGCCATAGCGCTTCACTGCTTCATACGTGTAACGCGAGCACGACGGTTCGAAGCGACACTGCGTGAACATCAAGTGCGACAGCGTCAGCTGGTACCCGCGAATGAGTGCCATTACGACCGTTCGCGGCAATCGTTGCAGCGTCACGTCAGCGTCTCCACCACGCCGGTCAATTCGGCGCGCAGGGCTGCAAACGAGGCGGTATATGCCGAGCGCTTCGCGCGAATCACGAGATCGATGGCCGGGAGGGAGCGCAGCACGTCGCGTCGCAGGATCTCACGCAGGCGCCGCCGCAGACGATTGCGGGCCACGGCTGATGACTGATGCCGTGGCACGATGAGTCCGAGCCGCGCGTGACCCGAGGCACTGTGACGCCAGACCAGATCGAGATGCTGAGTGCGCCGCCGGCGACCTGCTTCCCAGCAGGTGGTGAGCTCCGAGCCGCGCGTAATGCGGGCGCGGCGCGGGTACCGCTCGCTCGTTTACCGGCTCCGGTGTTTGGATGGGATACTGACGACGAGGCGCCTGCGGCCCTTCTTGCGCCGGCGGGACAATGTGGCACGGCCCCAAACCTTTTTCATCCGCGCGCGAAATCCATGCTTATTGATGCGTCGCCGATTTCTCGGCCGATACGTCGGACCCATAAATTCCTCGAGTAAGGCCGGGAAAGTTACCCGGCTCGTCACGCGATGGTCAAGGTTGACTTTTCCACAGAGGGCCCGTACTTTCGGTCGCCCTTGCTGGACGCCCTTCCAAAATCTCAAGAATCGTAATGGAGCAATCGGTAAACGAAGCTTGGAAGCGCCTCCTCGACGAAGCTCGACGTGAACTTCCCGAGGCGACGGTGCGGACATGGCTCGAGCCGTCTGAGCCTATCGCACTGGACGACGGCCGTCTGATCCTCGGCGCGCCCGATCAATTCGCCGCTGAATGGAACGAGTCGAAACACGCGAGTCTGCTCGCCCGCGCGGCCGAGCGCGTGCTGGGTAGGCCGACGACCGTCGTGTTCCGCGTACAGGAAGACCGGCAACGCCGGCCGCAGATGGATTTCTTCGTCGCGCCGCGCGAGAGCGCAAGCGTGGCGACGGCCTCGTCGGTCGCGACCACGCCGCTCAACGAGCGCTATACCTTCCAGACGTTCGTCATCGGGAAATCGAACGAGCTCGCCGCGGCTGCCGCGCACGCCGTCGCCGAAGCGCCGGGGAAGACGTACAACCCGCTCTTCATCTACGGCGCGACGGGACTCGGCAAGACGCACCTCATGCAAGCGATCGCGCACACGGTGCTGCAGAAACACCCGGAGACGCGGCTGCAGTATTTCGGCGCCGAACAGTTCATCAACGACGTGATCGAGTCGATTCACGCGCGCACGATGTCCGAGTTCCGCCGGCGCTATCGCAACGACGTGGACCTCCTGCTGGTGGACGACGTCCATTTCCTGGAAGGCAAGGAAATGACCCAGGAGGAGTTCTTCCACACCTTCAACGCGCTGTTCGAGGCGCATAAGCAGATCGTGCTGACCTCGGACCGTCAGCCCAAGGAGATTCCCGGGCTCGAAGAGCGGCTGATTTCGCGGTTCGAGTGGGGCATGGTCGCCGATATCGGACATCCCGATCTCGAGCACCGCGTCGCGATCCTCCGAAAGAAGGCCGAGCAGGATCATCTCGAGCTGACGATTCCCGACGACGTGCTGCGCTTCATCGCCGAGCACATTCGCTCGAGCGTGCGCGAGCTGGAGGGCTGCATCATCAAGCTGCTGCTGTTCGCGTCGCTGAAGAACCGCGAAGTCACGATCGAGCTGGCCCGCGAGGCGTTGTCGGACAAGATCCGCCAGGGCGAAGAAGGCGCGTCCTACGGCGGCGGCTCAGGCGCGGCGCCGAGCATCGACCGGGTGCAGGAGGTCGTGGCACGGCGCTGGGGAGTAACGCCCGAGGGACTGCGCTCCAAGGCCCGCACCAAGACGCTCGTGATCCCGCGGCAGGTCGCGATGTATCTGGCGCGCGACATGCTGGCCATGCAGCTCGTCGAGATCGGCCAGGCGTTCGGTGGCCGCGACCATTCGACCGTGATTCACAGTGTCGACAAGGTTGAACGGCAAATGATGCGCGATCGCACGTTCAAAGAGCGGGTGGAAATGGCGCGGCAGGAATTGTCCGCACTGTAACCAACACCGGGCGTGGGAAAGGGGCTCGGCTGTGGGTTGTGGGGAAAACGGCGTCGATTTCCGCAAAGCGCCAACAGTGCCAACAGTGGACCAACATCGGGTGACGGACGACAGGTAGTTTGGTGGTTGCGCGTTAGCGAGATCGCCCACATATCCCCGTTGTCTACTACTACTACTAGTAGTTCTATATAGAGAAGTAGTAATAAGACTTTCCTCATTGGAGACGGCACGGCAGGCATGAAGTTCACGATCCTACGGGAACAGCTGCAGGAAGGCCTCGCGGCGGTGGCGGCAGCCATCCCCGCGAGGACGACCTTACCGGTCTTGGCGAACGTCCTGGTCGAGGCCTCGAAGCAGGCTGGTGGCCTGCGCCTCTCGGGGACCGATCTCGACATTGCCGTGAGCACGACGGTCCCTGCCGAGGTGGACGCGGACGGTGCCGTGACGCTGCCGGCCAAGAAACTCGTGGACATCGCGCGCGAGCTGCCGTCCGGACCTGTCCGGGTGACGGCGGCCGGGGAGGCGCGCGTGTCGATCGAGTCGGGCCGCTCCAAGTTCAAGCTGCTCGGCCTGCCGCGCGAGGAATTCCCGTCATTCCCCGTGGTGAAATTCGAGAAGGCCTGGAAAGCGGCGGCCGGTGTCGTGCATAAGCTCGTGGGGCACGTGGCATTTGCGGCGTCGACGGAAGAGAGCCGCCCGATCCTGAACGGGGTGCTCTGGGAGCTGCGGCCCGATCGGATGCGGATGGTCGCGACCAACGGGCACCGGCTCGCCAAGATGGACGTGCCGGCGACGGGCGGCTCCACGGCCGATCTCATCGTGCCGCCCAAGGCGCTAGAACAGATTCGTCGCCTCTACCCGGGTGATGCGGAGATCGAGCTCGCCAAGAGCGACAATCACATCGGCTTCCGCGCCGGCGGCACGCTCGTGTTCTCCCGGCTGATCGAAGGGCCGTATCCGAACTACGAGCAAGTGATCCCGCGTGAGAACGACAAACATGCGACCGTCGACAAGGCGGCCATGGCGGCGGCCCTGCGGCGCATGAGCGTCGTCGCGAGCGACCAGACGCACCGCATTCGGCTCGCATTCTCCGGTGGCAGCGTGAAGTTCTCCGTGCAGACGCCCGACCTGGGCGAGGCGCAGGACGAGCTGACCGTGACCTACGAAGGCGAGCCGCTCGAAATCGGCTTCAACGCGATGTATCTGCTCGAGATCTTGAAGTACATGCCGACGGACGAGGTCCGGTTCACGTTCAAGGCCCCGGAGCGCGCGGCCACCATCGAGCCGGTGGGCTGGAATGATCCGGCGTCCTACATGGCCCTGGTCATGCCCCTACGGTTGGTGGATTAGCGAGTCAGGCAGAGAGTCCACTACAGAATCGACTGGAATCACTGGGAGTACGGGAGGCTCGATCACCGGCACATCGGGGATCGAGTCTTCTTCTATGTGCGGCACCGGAGTCTTGCCGCCGTAATAGCGGGCGAGAATCAAATTGCGGCGCGCGAGCATGCGCTCCGGTCGGTAGGCGGGGTTCGACGTCCGCGGATGTGGCAGCGTCGCCGCGAGCGCAGCCGCCTGGGCGGCGCTGAGCCGGTCCGGCGCGACCCCGAAGTAGGAGCTGCTGGCCGCGCGCGCACCCCACACCCCAGGTCCCCACTCCACAACGCTCAGATACAACTCCATGATGCGCTCCTTGGGGAGCGCCAGCTCGAGTCGCACCGCCGTGACGGCTTCTTTGATTTTTCGAAACACCGATCGGGAGGACGACAGATACAGATTCTTCGCGAGCTGCTGCGTGATCGTACTGGCCCCGCGATGGCCGCCCGCCGCCCAGGCCTCGCGCAATTCGACGAAATCGATTCCATGATGCGTCTTGAAGCGCGAATCCTCGGCGATAATGACCATCCGCTCGAGGGTCGGTGACGAGAAGCGATTCGCCACGCGGCCGTCCGACTGTCCGATCGTCCGACAGTCCGAGCGTTGTCGCATCATCGCCGTGCACCGCGGCTCGTGATCGCGCCACCAGATCGGTGGCGGCCACACGGCGGCCACCCACGCGGTAAAGAGCGCGCCCGTCACTAGCAGAACGCGTCCGGCAATCCTAGCTTCTGGCACCGCCATGGATCTCGAAGCCCTCCAGAAGCGCCTGCAACAAGCGCTCGGTTCGGAATTTACCGTTGGCCCCCTGCTGGGTCAGGGGGGCTTTGCCGCCGTCTTCCGCGTCCGCGACACCAGTCTGAACCGCGACGTCGCGGTGAAGGTCCTCGACGTCGAGCTCTCACCCTCGCCCATCGTCGCCGAGCGCTTCCTGCGTGAGGCGCAGACCATCGCGCGCCTCGAGCACCCGCACATCGTGCCGATTTACAAGGTCGGCCGGCAGGAAGAGATCTTCTACATCATCATGCGGTGCATCGACGGACCGTCCCTGCGCGAGCTCCTCGGCTCACACAAGAAGCTCTCGGTCGGCGACGCCGCGCGCATCGCGCGCCAGGTGGCTGACGCGCTGGCCTATGCGCACTCGCACGACATCGTGCACCGCGACATCAAGCCCGACAACGTGCTGCTCGACAAGGCTGGGCACGTGCTGGTGACCGACTTCGGGATCGCAAAGGCCGCGCAGGCCGCCCAGGCGGCCACGCCGGGCGCGGCGCAGCTCACGAGCGAAGGGATGATCATCGGGACCCCGCAATACATGAGTCCCGAGCAGGCCTCCGGCGACCAGCTGGACGGGCGCTCCGATATCTATTCGCTCGGCATCGTCGTGTATCAGATGCTCGCGGGCGCGCCGCCCTTCGACGGGCCCTCGTCCGCCTCGATCCTCGCCCAGCAGCTCACGCAGGTGCCGGCGCCGATTCGCCGCGAGCGACCCGACGTCTCCGAGGAGATGGCCTTTGTGCTCGAGCGCATGCTCGAGAAGAGTCCCGCGAAGCGCTTTCAGACTGCAAGCGAAGTCAGCCGCGCGCTCGTCGACGCCCTCCCCACCGCCGCGCGCAACCGCATCCAGGTCCCGTTCCGGCGCCGCCTCACGTCGATGTTTTACAAGTCCCTGCTGGGGCTGAGCGTCGCGGGCTGCCTGCTGTCGGTCGCGTTCGTCGCCGGGGCGGCGGTGGTGGCGTACACGCTGTTCAGCAAGCCTCCCCGCATCGAAGCGCGCGCGCCCGTTCCCGACAGCCTCACGCGCATGCTGCGCACGCGGCGCGTGCTCGCAACCGGCGATGCGGCGCTGTTCGTCTACCAACCCGGCGGCGAGACCACGCTATTCGTGGTGACACGGCGCCGGACGGCGGCAGTCACGCCGCGCGCGGTCCGCTCCTATGCGCGCGACAGCGTGCAACCCGATGTGGATCTCGACGTCATCGGCGGCCTTGGCGCGCGGCTGGTCATCAAAGGCAATAGTCGAACGGAACCGGTCGATACCGTCTTCCGCAGCTTGTCGTTCCGCGATGTGATACGTCTGTCGTTGGTGCTGCAGCAGCTGGAGGAGGAGGATCCGGCGAAGCGGCCGCGCACGGGCGTGCGCGTTCGTACCCGGCGTTCCTAACGACGGCCCGTCGACTCGCGCGTGGCGAGGCCGTACAGACTCACCCCATCCACACGAGAAACGTCGCCTGGCGTCGTCCCGATCGCGCCGAACTGATCCTGGCCGCCTACCGACAGCCCGAAAACGAACGCGCCCCGTCGCAGCTCGCCGTCGGTATCCAGCCGGGTGATGATCGCGACAGGCCAGCGACCCTTGCCGGTGCGCCAGCTCAAACCGAAGGCGAACGAGGCCACGGAGTCCGGTGTGATGCGCGCGTCTGCCGAGAGCCCCAGCCCCGGAACTGGCGGCGGACGCCAGGTCACACCGGGGATGTACGTGAAGCGTTGCTGCAGACCGCGCACGACCGGCTGTCCGAGATTTGCCCCCACGAGCCCAACCGTCACGGAACGATGCACCGCGTAGTTGATGCCGAGGTCGTATCCGGTCGCTTTGGCATTGGTGCCGCCGTAAAGGGCGAGCGCGAAGCCGGCCGAGAGCCCACCCGATCCTCCCGCCAGCCCGAGCCGGTAGGTGTGCCCGCGCGCGCCGTCGTCCAGGTTGTCGCGCTGATAGCCGACTGACAACCCGCGGGCGTTGAACCCCGCGTTGATCTGCCGGAGCCGGCCGCTCGTGCCCGGATCACTGACCAGGAATTCCCCGTAAATGGACGCCTCGCGTAGCACGCCGAGGCCCGCCGGATTGAGCCAGAGAGCGCGCGCGTCCTGCACTTCGGTGGGAAAGAGGTAGGCAGTGGCGCGGTTGGGAGCGACTTGCTGAGAAACCAGACGGTTAGACGGTTGGACGGTTAGCAGCACCGCAGTCACTATCGACCAACCGGCTAATCGGCTAAGCACTACGGCAACACCGTCACCGTCGTCCGCGAGGCCTGCGTCCGCGGAATCGTGAGCGACTGCACCGGTAAGGTGATGGTCATGTTCGTCGAGTCACGGGCCTCGCCGCCGAGATAGCGTCCATCGATGGCGATGTAGTCGACGCCGTTGCGTGCGCCCGTGCCGTTGACTTCGAACGGCTGCCCGACCTGCTGTCCACGCCCCTGAATCTTGTAGTCGGACGTCACTTCGAGCCGCAACGCGCGCGTGCCGTTCCGTTCTTCCCAGGCCGCGGCATGCGAGCGGTTCACATTCGTGATGGTGATGGTGCCAACGGCGGCTTGCTGGTCCGTCGTCGTATCGGTCCATGCCGCGCCGAGTGTCACCCCGCCAGGCGGCAGGCGCGGGAAAAAATTCCGGAATGAACCGACGATCGGGGAGACCACTTGTGCCGCGACGCTATCGGAGGGCACTGGATCGCGAAACTCGCCGCGCGGCGACAGGCGACCTCGGAATGAAAGCGCTTTCGCCGCGCCGAGATTGATCCCCATTGGTATCGTCGTGCCCGAATCAGGCGCGACAGAGTCGATCGTAATTGTCGTCGGGTACCCGCTGCTGTCCGCCGGTCCGCTGATGGTCACGGCGAAGACGATGCGGAGGCCGTAGTCAAGGACCTGTGGACCAGTCGGCAGCTGCTGGTCCACGTGAATGACCTGATGCATCGCGTAGCGCAAGGCGCTGGGTCCGAGCCGAACGGTCTGGGTCGCTGGCGGCGGCGGCGGCGGTGCGGGCGGTGGCGCGGCTGGATTCGTGGGTGTGGGGTTCGACGGCGTGGTGTGCGAGGCGCACGCCACGGCGATGGTACTGGCTGCGACCAGGGCAAGACGTCGCATCGACTATTCCTTGTTTTTGGTGCGTCCGAAGATGGCCACTACCTCGGTGTCTTCGCTCGACACCTTCAGCAGTTTCCAGCCGCGCTTGCGCATGTCCGTCCGCCACACGATGAGCTTTTCCCACTCCTCGGCGGTGGTTCGAAAAACGCGCAAGTCCGCGACGTTCTCCCAATGGGGAGGATATGGAGTAGACGACGGCTTCGCGGTCACAGGAGAGGAAGTGGTGGGACCATAAGCCGAGTTCTGTTTACCCGTTGGTACGAGCAGATGGTCATCTCTCTTGGATGACTGTCGCCAGCCATCTCGTGCGGCCTACCCGCAGCTCAAACGACCCGGGCCGGGTCTCGCTGCTTATTTGGCCTTGCTCCGACCGGGGGTTACCGTGCCGTGCCTGTTACCAGGCACGCGGTGGGCTCTTACCCCACCTTTTCACCCTTACCCTTTGGATACAAGGGCGGTCTGTTCTCTGTGGCCCTGTTCCGTCGCCTCGCGGCGCCCAGGCGTTACCTGGCGGTCTGCCCTGTGGAGCTCGGACTTTCCTCGAATGGCCCCTCCAGCCGGCCATCCGCGACCATCGGCCCCACCACTTCCAGCGGACAATACTACCGGGCCAGCCTCGCCTCCGGCAAGGCTTTATCTCACAAACCGGCGAATCACGCGACCCAAACTATCGGTCGCGGCGGCGTCGAGCCAGAATCCAGCGCCCTCCGTAAAGACCAGCCTGTGGAGCCGCGCCGCTTCGCCCGGCACAAACGACGCGCGATCCGGCACCAGTCGCACGGCGGCCAGGCCATAGATCTCGCGCTCACGATAGCGCCGCACTAGCTCGCCCACCCGACGCTCGCGTATCCATAGCAGGGCGGGAGCATCCCGGCTCGAAAAGCCTCGCAGCAAGCCGAGCGAGAACCAGTCAGCCGGCATCTCGGACGCATGAAAGGCGAATCGCACGTCGGGGTTCAGGCGGCGGAGCTCTCCGCGCAACGCCACTGCCCGCTCGGCAACGGCGGCCTCGAGCGCGGAGAAGTACCGTTCCAGCCAGCCGCGCTCTAGCAGCGTGTCGTACCGAACCCTGGGTGGGAGTGTCAGAGCACTGCGCAGGTCCGCGGAGTCGAGTCCCAGTCCGGCGAGCCCAATCCTGAAATCGGCGTCGCAGAAGCCGCTGCCGCGATAGTACGTTGCGGCGCTATCGAGATCCAGGGCCACGCCGGTGATCACGTCCGGTCGCGCGCCACCCAGCCGCGCGAGGGTGCGCTGCGCGGGCCGGAACGTCTCGCGCCAGAACAGCGAGTCGAGTCCGCATGCGACCGGCATCAGGTCGCCATGGCGGTTCACCTCGCCAGCGGGACCGGCCTCCTGAGCCTCGGCCCTTCCGAATCTTCCTGCGCGTCGGGCTCGAATCCGTTCGAACGTCGAGCTCTGCGACGCCAGCGCGTACAGCGACACTCCGGGGAACCAGCGCACGCTCGTGGCCTGCATGCGCTCGGCGGTGACGCGCCAGATGTTTCGCGTGGCGAGGGTATCAGCGAGCGCCCCTACTGGAATGACGGTGGCGAGGGCGTTCAGCGCTGCAATGTCCACGAAGGCGAGCAATGAATCGAGCGACTGCGGCGTGAAGCGGCTCCAGAAGACCCGCATTCCCTGGCGAGCGATCCATCCCGGCGCATCGACGGATTCGTCGTCCGCACCTCTGGCGCCGGGACGCGACCGAGGCGGGACGGGCAGCGTGACAGGCGCCGCGCCCTCGGGGGCCTTGAGGGGCGGCGGGTGCACCGCGACAGGCTGCGGGGCGTTGGCCAGCCGCAGCGGCATGGGGTGGGTGGCCGCGCGGACGTGGGCCCACTCCGCCGGCCGGCGCGTCCAGCGGGCCAGCTCGATCAGGAATTCACGAGTCCGCGCATCTTCGATCGCCGAACTCAGCAGGCTGCGGCTCGCGACGACGACGAGCCCATCCTCCACCCGGCTCGCCGCGACGAGGGCACTTGCAGGCGCGCGCGCCAGAACCTGGCTCCCATCCCGGATTTGCAGCGCGTGATTGTGGCCCGCCGGAAACGGTGCGAACCCGGTGTTGTCCAGCGCCGAATGCGGCAGCGGCGACGCGGGGGCGTCGATCAATTCGGTCCCGATCGCGATCCCGGCGCCCTCCGAGGCCAGCCACTGGTTCACGACCCAGCGGTCCAGTGTTCCGTCCTCGCGCTGGCCGCGGGCGGCTCGTGTATCGCTCGCGTATCCCAGGATCACGACGCCGTCGCGTCCTCGGATCCATTCTTTCAGGATCGCGAGATCGCCGATCGCAAGGGCGTCGGAAGGGGCCTCGGGTTCGCGCCCACCGAGCAGGATGATCGCGCGGTAGCGCGCCAGATCGGCGCGGGTCAGGTGCGGATAGAACTGCCGATACTCGACCCGGTAGCCGGCCTCGTGCCACGGGAGGGCGAGGTTCTCGACGACGATCGGATCGGCGAGTGTCAGATCGACGAGGAGCAGACGGCGCGCCTTCGGCTGGCACGCCGCGACCAGCAACAACAGCGTGAGGCAGAGGGGTTTCACCGCGCCACAGGCTCGACCAGGCGGTTGTATTTGCGCAGCGCCGCACGCAGGCGCTCGTGCGGCAGCGCGTACACGCGCAGCCCGTTTGCTCCGGTCATCGTCTGTGCTGCCACCATGGCGTTGACGATGGCTTCCTCGGTCGCCTGAATCGTGGCCTCGAACAACGGCGAGATCCGTTCATTGGGCAGCATCGTCACCGTGACGTTTGCATCCGGTTTGGCTGCGCCGGAATTCGCCGTCGAGAACGCGACGAAGATGTCGCCGGACGTGTTCCCGCCGGTTCCCCCGAGTCGTCCAACACCCAGGGCGGCGCGCTTGGCGATGCGCTTGAGCTGGTGCGGCAGGAGCGGCGCATCCGTGGCGACGACGATGATAATGGAGCCCTGGTCGGCGGTCACGCAGCGCCGGCCGCCAGCCGGTGTGCCGGGGATCGAGTCGAAGCAGGGCAGCAGATCGGGGATCTCCTGGCCGACTGGGACGCCGGCGATCGAGAGCCGGCCCCGCGAGCCGTAATTGCATTGCACGAGCACACCGACCGTGTACCCCCCACGCTCGGCCGGGAGCCGTCGCGATGCGGTGCCGATCCCGCCCTTGAATGCGTTGCAGATCATGCCGGTGCCGCCGCCCACGTTCCCTTCGGTCACCGGACCGCCGCGCGCGCTGTCGAGCGCCGCGAAGGTATGCTGCTTGGTGACGTGAAAGCCGTTGATGTCGTTGAGCGATCCGTCCCAGGTCTCGGCCACGACCGGCAACGACCAGTCGAACTCGAATTCTTTCTTGACGAGCCATTCGATCACGGCATCGCGCACGATGCCGACGCTGTGAGTATTGGTGATCATCACAGGCCCAGCGAGGAAGCCCGATTCCTCGAGCCAGGTCGTGCCCGTCATCTCGCCGTTGCCGTTGAGCGTGAACCAGCCGCCGAACACCGGATCACCGTTGGTGGCGCCGCGCGGGAAGATGGCGGTTACGCCGGTGCGCACGGGACCCTGGCCGACGACGAGCTTCCCCTGCCCCGCGATGATCGTGGCGTGACCGACCGTGACGCCGGCGACGTCGGTGATAGCGTTGAGGGGACCGGGCGTGCCGTCGAAGGGGACGCCGAGCGCGCGCGCCCGTGGGCGCGGCGGAGCCTGCGCGTCCATGGGCTCGATTGCAAAGAGAAGTATCAATCCGAAACGGAGGATGGTCTTCATCGTCACGATTCTGTGTGGTTCCGTTTGCTCAAGCAACTCTCGGTGCCCGGCGCCCGTCCTACCATGCACAGGAGCACCCGCCGGACCCAGATCAACTGAACGCCGTCGCGCACCCTCAGATTGGGAGGTGGTTATGAGGACGGCTCTTACTCTGCTTGCAGTCGCTAGCGTTGTTATCGCCCCCAGCAGTTTCGCATCCCAGTCAGGCGCAGATCCCGCACAAGCGGTCGCTCGATCAGGCATACAGGAGTCTGAAGGTGAGCTTAGTACCGACGTTACGCTTCGTCTCGACCGGGGTGACCAGTTGAGCAGCCGGCTGAACTTCGCCGCCGCGGCTCGCGAGTACCGGCAGGCAGCCGACATTGCCCGGCGCGAGGGGCACCTTCCCAGCTGGACGACCTGGAAGCTCGCGAACGCCCACTTCAATGACAACAACCTGCTCGGGGCCGCAACCGCCCTGGACCAGCTCGCCGATGAAGCGGCGCTCGTCGGTGATCTTCCGGTTGAAGCGCTCGCGATCTTCAACTCGGCGTGGTTGAACAGCAGGGCGGGGCGCAACAGTGCGGCTGTTGCACGCGTGGCGCGCCTCAAGGGGTTGCTGCGTTCCCGCTACATGCCGATCGCGATCCGCGATCATCTCACTGGACGGCTGAATTTGCCGAGCGAAGTCGCGACGCAATGAAGCCGGGGCAGGCCCCGCTCCCTTACGTAACGACGGCGTAGGGGAGCAGCGCCTGCCGCATGTCGGCCGCCGATTGCCAGCGCGCTTCGCGCGCCTTCGCCAGCGACTTCATCACGGCGTCACTGAGCGCGCGCGGCACGTCGCGCCGCAGCTTGCGCAGGTCGGGCGGCGGGGCGTGCTGCTGCATGTCGAGCACCGCGGCCGCGCTCGCGGCGGAGAACGGTGGCCGGCCGGCGAGTGCCTCGAACAGCACGACGCCCAGCGAGTACAGATCGGTGCGGCCGTCGATTTCGATCGAGCCGCCCGCCTGCTCCGGGCTCATGTACTCCTCCGTCCCCACGACGAAACCGCTGCGCGTCACGCGGTCCTCGCCCGAGCTGGCGATCGCGCGCGCGATCCCGAAATCCACCAGAATGGCGGCACCGCCCGGCTCGGACAGCACGATGTTGTCCGGCTTGATGTCGCGGTGCGCGAGGTTCTGCCCATGCGCGTGGCCCAGCGCCTCGAGGACTTCAGTGGCGATCCGGACCGCGCGATCGATCGGCAGGGTCCCCGTGTGGCGCAGCGCCTTCCGCAGGGTCTCGCCGGGCACGAACGGCATCACGAACCAGAGCAGATAGTCCGTTTCGCCGGAGTCGAGCAGCGGCGCGATGTGCGGGTGATTGAGCTGGGATGCGTAGCGGATCTCGCGCAGGAAGCGGTCCGCGGCGACCGAGACCGCCAGCTCCGGGTGCAGCACCTTGATCGCGATCTTCCGCCCCTGGGGGTCGAACGCGCCGAACAGCGTCGCGTTGCCGCCGCGGCCGATCGCCGTGATGACGGTGTAACGGTCGCCCAGCGCCTTGCGCACCCGCTCGATCAGATCGCGAGCCATGGACGTCAATAGGCGGCGCGCGCCCAGAAAATGTAAGGGCGGCTCAGCATCCGAGCCGCCCTCCACATCAAGCTGCACCGATACTACGGACTCGGCGTGTTCACGGTGATGTAGTTCAAGGTGCCGTCCTTGTACTGGGCATCAGCGGTGCCTGAGCGCAGGTAGTACAGCCGGCCAGAGGAGGGATCGTACCGCACCGCGTTGATCGCCCCCGGTCCTGTCGTCACGAGCTCGTCCGCCCCCGTACTCAAGTTCAGGCGTCGAATGGTTCCACCTATGTCGCCGTAATAGAGGAACGTGCCGTCCGACGTGAGCGACGTAACCGCCGAGCTGTTGGTGAACAGCAGGGCGTTGCCAACGTCGGAGAGGGCCCACACCTCCCCTGAGGTGATCAGCGAGTAGTAAATGGTCGAACCGATCTTGACGAGGGACCAGGTGCGGCCCAGCCCCGTCGCTAGGCCAACCGGGCTGTCGTAGCTCCCCGACGGGAGCCGATAGATGTTCGTCGCCTCCTGGTCGTCGCTCGGGCCGATCAGGTAGATGTCCTCGTTCTCGTCGAGGAACATGTCCTGCGCGGCGATCGCGACGTCCGTCACGGGCGTTTCCACCCACCCCGCTGCGCCGGTAAAGCTTGCGCGACTCACCCGGCCCTGCTCTCCCGGGCTCGAGCCGACATAACCAGCCAGGTAGATGCTGCCGTCTTCCGTGACAACAACCGCGTCGGAATTCACGGGGTTGGTGAGCAGGGTCTGCAAGATTCGGCCGTCCGGTGTCCAATGGAGCAGCGTGGTCTTTCCCCCGAACGTCGTGTTGTGCCCCGCCGTCTCCGTCAGGTACGCATCGAAATGGCTGATCCACAGACCTTTGGGATACTCGAGGCCGGTGAGCACCGTTTGCGGAGTGAATCCTCCGGTCACACCGGTTGCGAAGAACGTGACCCTGCCGGTCCCCAGCGCAACGGGCCTTTGCTGGTCCGTCGGCAGCGAGATATCGGGCATGAAGGGCTTCACCGTCGCGTTCGGATAGTTGTTCTGTGCCGCGATGCCGCGTCCGCTGGCGACCACCGTGTTCGGGCCGGCCTTGATCGTCCAGAGAATCTGGGCGACACCGTCGCTACCGCTCGTCGCGGTGCCGATGATCGTGCCGTCCGGCTCCCCCGGCTCGGTGAATGTGACGCGCGCGCCCTGAACTGCTGTCCCATCCCAATCAGTGACTTTCACGGCGGTGGGGAGTGCCGTCCCCGCGGGAGCGGTGCGATCCGCGTCGCCGCGGTTCAGGTAATCCATTTTCGCCGGGAGCGCGAACTGGAAGTCGCTCACGGTTTTTGGCGGCGTGACGGTGGCCATGGGCGATCCTCGCGGGCCGCTGCGCCTCATGGGACTCTGAGGCGGGCAGGTCGTCGTGAGCATGATGCCTGGCACCCTGCCCGGCGCCGGCTCGGGTGGCGGCCCGCACTTGGCGCCGAGTACGCCGGTCTCGCCACCGGCGCCGACGTGAAGCAGCGCGTTCCGAGTCGCCGCATGGGCAGGTGTGGGCGCGAGGAACCGCTCCGCGAGACTCTTCAGCCAGTCCCACCCGCTGCGATTCATGCCGATGGTTCCGCAATTCGGATCGGCGTGCGGCAGCGCGCGGATGAGCGAGCCATCCTGTTGGTGCAGCGTGATGAGATCTTGTTGCTCATCCGGCGTGTTGTACACCGAGTTCAGCACGCACATCGAGATCAACACCGGCTTGGAGAACTCCAGCTCACCCTGCCCCGTCGCGTCGAAGAACGTCGAGAGGCGCAGGCACTGACCGAACGTCGGCAGATCGACGTCGATGCCGCTGCAGACCTCGAGATTGACCGTCACGTTGGCGACCGGCTGCCCACCGAACGTCGCGGACGTACCGGCTGGAATATCGACTTTGAAGTCCTCGCCGGCGGCCAGCAGCTCGACGCCGCCACCCTGGGACAAGTTGATGGTCTTGCTTGCGCACGCGGCTCCATTGCAGAGCGCGTTGTTCCCGAGCCAGAAACGGATTGGCAGAATCAAGTTCTCGAGCAGAGGAACGAAGTCGTCGCGATTGACGCGCGCTGCCTCTTTGATCGTGCGGACGACGTCCACATCCGCGAACCCGAGGACTGCCCCCCCGACCGAGATCTGGATGCGATACGTCCGGTCCGCGCGCAACCCGATGCCGCGCGTATCCCACAGCGCCTGGTACTCGCGGAGGCGAGGAAGCACGTACAGACGATTCAGTAGAGGGGTGCCGCTCGTCTTCGTGATCCGGGACTTCAGCGCGCCCAGCGGGGGAACGCATCCCGTCGCGCTCGTGCCGGCGCATTCGTACACCTCGATCACCGGCGCCAGGTCGGGATTGAACCCCGTCGCGGGTATCGTCGCGTCGTCCGCGAGCCGGCGGATGGGAAAGAGGAAGAAAAATCCCGAATTCCCGCCGTTGTGGCCGTCGCTGATCTGGAATACCGGTCCGTTGGTAGCGATGGGGGCGACGGGCTGCTGATCCTGACAAGCGACGACACTGAGTGCTGCGACGACCATGAGGAGATGGGCGCGGTTCATGCGGCTGCTCCAACGTCGGGGTTTCAGATGGGGGCGCGGAGTCAGATTCTATCCGTGTAGGGAAAGCCCGCAAGTGTTCTGACGGGCAACATGTGTGACCGCCCGTCACATAGCGCGGTTTCAGCGAAGCTGCGTGTTCTGTGGCGTAGGTGCGACAGTTTCAGTGTGCGCTGCGACGTAGCTCCTGGAACTGGGGATGCTGCTCCAGCCCCCGCCACCACCAGTGCAGCAACCCGCCGCGCTCGAACGAGTGGCCCGGATGGGTCGCGACGTAGCGTCGCAGCAGGGTGATCGCGCCGTCGGTGTCGCCCATCTGCGCGCGCGCGACCGCTTCGTATCCCGGCAGGTCCTGCTCGGCGTCGATCGCCGGATCCGTCGTGCGCGCGCGCGCGAACACATGCTCCGCGCTGTCGCGACGACCCGCGCGCCCGATCGCCCCGCCGACGAGAATGCTCCGCAGCCGCGAGCGAAACGCGCGCTGCGCGGGCGCCGTCAGCGAATCGGCCCGCGCCGCGAGACTCCACGCGCGCCCGATGTCGAGGTCCGTCCCCGCGCCCGGCGTGATCAGCATCCAGATCTGGCAATCGATGAAACGCGCCGTGTTGGGAAAGCGTCTGCCGCCCTCGTCGCACCAGCGGCGTGCTTCCTGAAACTGCGCGAGATCGTACGATGCGTAGAACAGCCGCTCGAGCACCGTCTCGGCCTCGCGCAGGTAGGCGTCCGCCTCGTACGCCGCGCGCGCTTCGAGGACCACGGCCACGAGATCCTCGCGCGGGGGCGCATAGTGCAGCACGCTGAGCACTGCGTGGACGCTCGCGAGCGACGGGTCGGCGCGCACCGCCCCCTCGAGGTCGGCCTGCGCGCTGTCGAGCAACGCGGCTCGGCGCGTCGAATCGGAATCGAGGTTTTGACGCCACAGCTGGTAGCGCAACGTGCCGCGCAGTCCCAGGGCTGCGGCGTCGTTGGGGCTGATCTTCAGCGCCTGCGCCGCGTGGGTGAGCCCGTCCCGCAGTCGGGTGGCGCGCTCGCTCCGCTCCGACTCCGCGCGTGCCGCGAGCAGCGAGACGTAGCCATGCAGCACGTGCGCGTCCGACCAGCGCGGATCGGCGCGCTCGGCGTCGTCGAGCAACGAATCGGCCTGCTGGGCGGCGGCGAGTGCGCCCGCCGCATCGCCGGCGGACAACGCCCGCTCGCCGCGCTGCCGCACATCACTGCCGCGCTGCACGAGCGCCCACGCTTCGGGACTGCTCGTCTCGGCCTGGAGCTCGCGCAGCCGCACCTCGTCGCCCAGCCGCGCCCGCAGCAGCCGCGCCGTCTGCTGGATCACCGAGTCACGCACGCGCAGCACTTCTTGAACGGGGAGCGTGAAACTGACCCGCTCGCCGACGTCGGCGCCGCTCGTTCCGTCGACCAGCCGCACCGTGGCGCGCACGCGATCGCCAACCGGCTCGACGCTGCCCGCGACGAGCGTACTCGCCCGCAGCGCGCGCGCGATGCTGTCGCGCGGCACGACGTCCTCCTTGCCGCGGAACGGCGCCACGCCGTTCGCGGATACGACCGCGAGGGCGCGCACTTTCTGCAGCTCCGAAATCAGGCCTTCGGTGAGACCGGAAGCGACGTGGCCCAGCGAGGAATCGCGGCTGAGATCGGTGAAGTACAGCACCGCGACGCGGTTCGCATCGAGCGCGCCGCTCGACAGCGTCCGGGCCTTGCCGCTGCCACCGAGGATGAGCCACCCCGCGACGGCGATCGCCGCCACGCTGGCGGCGGCGATGAGTGACGGACGCCAACGACGGCGACGCGGATGGCGCGGCTGCGTAACGCGGGAGACGCGCCCGGTGCTCGCGGCGACGAGCGCCTTGGCGAATTCGGTGGCGCTCTGATAGCGGTCAGCCGGCACCTTCTCGAGGGCTCGTTCGATCACCGCCTCGAGGTCGTCCGGAATCGCATCCCGTACGATCTTGAGTCTGGGCACTGCGTCAAGCGAGTGTCGAGCCATGATGGCCTGCGCCGTCGGCCCGGTGAATGGCGGCTGGCCGGCGAGCGTCTCGTACAACACGCACGCCAGACTGTAGATGTCGCTACGCCGATCCACCTGCCCTGTCCCCGCGGACTGTTCCGGCGGCATGTACACCGGCGTGCCGATCGCGAGTCCGGTCTGGGTCAACTTGTCGCCACCCGCGGCGCTGACCGCGCGTGCGATGCCGAAATCGGTGACGACCGCGTGACCCCCCGACAGCATGATGTTCTCGGGTTTGATGTCGCGATGCACCACGTCATGGCTGTGCGCGTACGCCAGCGCCTCGGCAACTTCTCTGGTGATCTGCAGCGCGTCGTCGACCGGCAGCTGCGGCTCGCGGTCGAGCCGGTCGCGCAGGGATTCGCCTTCGACAAACGGCATGACGTAGTAAAGGGTCCCGCCGGCGTCGCCTGAATCGTAGACGGGGAGAATGTTGGGGTGCTGCAGACCAGCGGCGAGCTTGATCTCACGCAGGAAGCGCTCGCGTCCCAGCGCCATGGCGATCTCGGGGCGCAGCGTCTTGAGCGCGACGAACCGTTCGTGCTTGACGTCGCGCGCCAGGTACACGAGCGCCATCCCGCCCCGACCCAGCTCGCGATCGATCACGTACCGGTCGGCGAGCGCGGTGTTCAATTCTGCAAACGAATCAGTCACTCGGGATAACGATAATCCTGGCGTACATGCTCAGCGAGCGCGCGCCCCAACGTATCGAGCCCTGCCACCGGCCACGGGCGATCGGTTCGTACCACGACCCGGCCGCTGCCCGCATCGACCACGATCATCTGCACTCGCACTGAATCGCTGCGAGCGGCGATTGGGTCCAGGCGCCCATAGACCGCGAAGCCCGCACTCGTGCGTCGCGCGAGATCGAGGGCCGCAAGCTCGGGCCGCGACTGCCCGCGCCACCGCTCCCGCACGACTGCCTGAGGGACCGCGCGCAACGGTGGCGCGGCGCCCAGTTGCTCGGTCAATCGCTCGGCGAGCCGGACGCGCCAGGGCTCGAGGCCGGTGACGAAGATGTCGAACGGCGCGACGGCAAAGAGCAGCGGGTCAGGGCGATGCTGCCGGGCATAGCGCACGAAGCTCACCGCGCCTGCGATCGTCAGTAGGGCGACGAGAACCGAGAATCTCACCAGCCATTGTCGCGAGCTGGCCATTGGCGTTCCTTCCGGGGCGCGGGTAGCTTCGCACGCCCGTCCCCTGTTCACAAGGATCGAACCCGAGCTCCCGAAGCTGCCCTTCGGCGTCTCACCTATTCCTTCTTATGCGGAGTCGGTAGCATCCCAGCGCGCTGACGTTCGCGAAAAACGCCGCGTACGGGCCGCGGCCGGGTAATGCAGGCGGGGTGACGCGACGTTGAGGCCTCGCGATTACCATGAGGCCGCATGGTAACCGTGTGCACAGTTCTTTCCCCACCAGAACGTCCCCGCATCGATGCCGCGGGTGACGGTTGCTTCGATACGCTGCACGCGGATTCGCTCCGCGAAGCATTGTACGTCGCGCGCCGCCGGCGCGTGGATGCCGTGGTCATCTCCGTTCATCGCTGCCACGGTGAGGCGCTCCCCGGCGTCGCGCGCTTCGTGCGTGAATTCCCCGCGATCCCCGCCGTCGCGCTCGTGTCGCGCCACGATCGCGAGGCGACGGAGACCCTGCTGCGCCTCGGCGCCACCGGCGTGCGCAATGCGGTCGATTGCACCGAGCCGGAAGGTTGGCGGCGGCTGCGTGATCTCGTGGGCCATCCTGCTTCGCCGGTCGCGGCACAAATCCTGGCGCGCCTCATACCGGCGCTGGGTGAGTGCTCGGCAGAATCGCGACTGTTTTTTGAAGCGGTAGCACGGCTGGCTCCGGCCCTGACGACCGTGCGTGGGCTCGCGCGACACCTGCGCGTGCGACCGAGCACGCTGATGTCGCGTTTTCACCGCGCCGGTGTTCCTTCTCCAAAGAGCTACCTCGCCGGCATGCGGCTGCTGCATGCGTCGTTCCTGTTCCAAAACCCAGGTCTGTCGGTGTCGGATGTCGCGTACCGCATGGACTACTCGTCGCCGCAGAGCTTCGGCAGGCACCTGCGCGCGGTGCTGGGAGTAACCGCGGGAGAGTTTCGGCGCCGTTTTCCCTTCGATGTCGCGTTGGTACGCTACGTCGATCTGCTCATCACCCCGTACCGGGAAGCCCTGCGAGCGTTTCTCCCCTTCAACGCGGGGTCCTGGGACCAAGGCCCGAGCGTTCCTGTGGCTTCCCGGGCGGGGTGAGTCAGTCCGCGGCTGGTCTGACTTGCTGATCTCGCGTGGTTTGCTCGCGTCCCAGCACCGAAAAGCGGGCGATGCCGCCGCGCAGGCGCTCGGCCAGCTGTGCCAGCTGCTGCGATGTCGCGGTCAATTCCCCCATTGACGTGATCTGCGCTTCAGTCGCCGCAGCCGTAGCATTGGCGCTATCCGAGGACGCTGTCGAGATACTGGCCACTTGGTGTAGCGATTGTGCAAGCTCGGCGAGCCGCTGGGCCTGGCTGCGGGAGACGTCCACGGTCGCGTTGACGAGGTCGCCCATGAGCTGCACCCCCTGATGCAGCTCCTGCAGCGCTGCGTCGGCCTCGGCGGCGACCGCGCCGATGTCACGCACCTTCGATTCGCCCGACTGCATCGCCCGCGCGGCCGCGTCGATCCCCGACCGCAGCTCGCTCACCAGCTCAGCAACTTCTCGCGCCGACTTCCCTGCCTCGGCCGCCAGCGTGCGCACTTCGTCGGCGACTACGGCAAAGCCCTCGCCGTGCTCTTCGGCGCGCACCGCCTCGATCGCCGCGTTCAGCGCGAGCAGGTGCGTCTGACGCGCGATGCGCGCGATCGTCTGTGCGAACACGCCGATGCGTTCCGACATGCCCGACAATCCGGCAACAGTAGACGCGGTGGCGCGCACCTCTTCACCCACGGCTCGCAACGTGGCGCTGGCACGCGCGACACGCTCGCGACCCCGCTCCGCCGCGCCCACCAGCCGCGAGGCGTCCACCTGCATCAGCTCCGCGCGCACGCGCAGTGACTCGGCCTGATCCGCCGCCTTGGCGCTTTCTCCACGCGCGCCATCCGCCAGGTTGCGCTGGCGGCCGAGGTCCCCCGCGAGTCCGTGCGACGTCTCGGTCAGCGACTCCGTCGTGGCATGCAGCTGCTCGGCCGCGGCGGCCAGCTCCTCGGCAAAGGCGGCGACCTCGTCGGCCTCGCGCTGCACCGTCGAGATGGTCGCACCGATTTCCTCGAGCATGCGGTTGAAGCTCTTCTCCAAGAACCCGAGCTCGTCCGCTTCGGCCGCGGCCGCGCGCACGGCCAGGAACCCCTGTTCGGCTTCCCCCATCACGCCGCGCGCGCGTCGAATGCGTTGGATCAGGGTCGCGGGAATGCGCTTGAGCGTCATCGCGACGGCGATGAACAGGCCGGTCTCGAGATACGCGCCGGCATCGAGTCCGGATTTGCCCGGGTACAGCTGGCCGTGCGCCCAGCTCGCGAGCAGGTACGCAATCGAGCCGGCGAGCACGAGAAAGTCCCCGACTGCTTGACCCTGATCGAAGGCATAGGGGAGGACAGCGATGAACAACGCGGCGACGACACCGCCGTGTCCGAACCACAGCACCAGCACCGTGACGAGCGCGACGTCGAGCATCGCCAGCATGTAGATGAACCACCAGCGATACCAACCGCGCTCGTTGATCATGCCGACGATCGCATTGAGCACCGCCGCGGCGCCGGCGACCAGCACGATCGTCCCGAGCCGGGTTGGAGTCGTGCCGGACAGATTGCCGAGCGTGCCGAGGACGAACAGCGCCGCGGCGATGGCCCAGCGGCGGCGGTGACTGCGCCCGAACGTCTCGAGATCTTTGAAGCGTTGCTCGAGGGCGGTGGCGTCGTCTTGCCAGCCACGGACGCGGGCGGCGAACGACGGGCGGCGCACGGGGTCTGTCACGGTCCGAGGGGGGGCTCGAGGCCCAGATCTGCTGCGGTGAGGAACACTTCGACGACATAGCCGGCGCGCTCGATCGCCTCGCGCCCGCCCTCCTGCCGATCCACCACGGCCAGCACGCCCAGCACGTGCCCGCCTTCGCGTTCGACCGCGCCGATCGCCTCGCGGGCCGAGCTGCCGGTGGTGAGGACGTCCTCGACCACGACGACGGGATAGCCCGCGGCAAAGCAGCCTTCGATGCGCTTCCCGGTGCCGTGCTCCTTCGGCTGTTTGCGCACGGTGAACGCGTCGAGCAGCTGGCCGCGGCGCTGCGCGGTCAAGGCGAGCGCGTAGGCAACGGGGTCGGCGCCGAGGGTCAGGCCGCCGACCGCGCGCGGGGTCCAGCCGCGCACCGCCAGTCGATCCAGGCCAAGTCCCCCGATCACCGCCAAGCCGTCGCCCGACATGGTCGTGAGCCGGGCATCGATATAGAAGGAAGACCGGCGGCCCGAGGACAGGACGAAATCGCCCTGGCGCACCGACCGTGAGACCAGCAGGTCTTTGAGTGTGTTTCTGAGGTAGTAGTAATCGCTACTACTATTCACTGTTACGCTTGTTGACGATGTTCTTGAGCGCTCCCAGCCAGCCCCGCGACTTGCCCTCGCCCTTGGTCTGCGCCAGCGCGGCCTCGAGCTCCGTCGCGAAGGCGCTCACGGTCGGCTGGCGCTCGCCGGGCTGCCGGGCCAGGCCTTTCATCACGGCGGCCTCGAGCGCCGGTGAGAACGTGAGATCCTCGGTCGCTTTCGACAGCGGAATCGCCTTGCCGCTCAGGAGCTCCTGAAACAGCTCCCGCGGGCTGCGCCCCTCGTGCGGATGGCGTCCCGTGAGCATGTAATAGGTGATCTTGGCGAGGCTGTAGATGTCGGCGCGGCCATCCACCAGCTCGCCCGACAACGCTTCCGGCGCGACGTACTGCAGCGTGCCGACGAAGAACCCGGTCCGTGTGAGCCGTTCTTCGAGCGGCTGCTCGGCGTCCCGCGCGATCCCGAAATCCAGCAGCTTCACCGTGCGCGCGCCGGGATCGTACATGATGTTTTCCGGTTTCAAATCGCGATGAATGATGCCGGCTTGATGGGCGGCGGCGAGCGCGTCCGCGAGCTGGCGCACGAGGGCGACGGCGTCGGCGGGAGCGAGCGGGCTTTCGCGGTGTAGGAAGTCGGCGAGTGGTTCTCCCTTCGCCCACTCGAGCGCCAGATAGTAGAGGCCGTTCGCTTCGCCGAAGTCGTATGTGCGGACCACGCCCGGATGCACCACGCGCGACCCGTACCCCGCTTCGCGCAAGAACCTTTTGACGACGATGGGGTCGCCCCTGAGGCGCTCGCGCAATACCTTGAACGCACAGGCACCGCGCGTGGCGTGGTCGGCGCGGTACACTTCCGCCGTCCCTCCTTCGCCGACGCGTTCGAGGAGGCGGTAGCCGGCAATGGACGTGCCGGCCAAGTTTTCGTGAGCCATGGGGTTGCGCGAAACTAACGTCCCGATTTGAGGCTCGGCAAGTGATACGATGCAGGGCAGCGTGGGTCGTCGTGATCATGGGTGCGGGAGCGTGCGGGTCGTGGCAGCGAGTCGGCACCGCCGACGACCCGCCGCGTCCCGGCACGACCGTCCCACGTCTGTTCGACGCGACGTCGGTGTACCGCTCGATGGGCGCGCTCGTGGGCGGCGGCGCCCTGCCCTTCATCGCGTCGGTTCGTTACCTCGGCGGGCCGACGCCGGATTCGACGCTCGCGTTGTTCTCCGTATCGCTCACCAACCAGACGCTCAGCTTCCGCCGCCGCGGCGCAGAATTCTTCGCCGAGTATCGCGTCGAGGCGGCGTTCCGCACCGACAGCGGCAACCTCGCGCCCGTGCGGCAGATCAGCAGCGACGAGCAGGTGCGCGTGCGCAACTTTCAGGAGACCCTCCGCACGGACGAAAGCATCATCTTCCAGCAGTTCGTGACGCTGCCGCCCGGCGTCTATCAGGTGATGGTGCTGGTGCGGGACCGAAACAGCCCGGCGTTCTCGCGCGCGGAGCGCGTCGACACGGCGCCCCGCTTTGCCGGGTCGCCCTCGACGATGACCAAACCGCTCCCGGTGTACGCGGCGCAGGGCCGGCCGCAGCGGAGCGATCACCCCGACCTCGTCGCGAACCCACGCGCGACGCTGCCGTACGGCTCCGACTCCCTGCGCTTCTACGTCGAGCACTACGGCTCCTCGCCCGAGGCGCTGCTCGGGCGCGTCGTGGACGCAACCGATCGCGAACTCTGGCGCGACTCGGTACGGCTGACCGTAGGGGCCGATCTGGCGTTCGCGACCGTGATCGTACCACCCGGCAATTTGCCGGCCGGGCAGGCGGAGCTGCAGGTGGTCGCGCCGTCCGGCGATACGACCGTCGCCCGCTTTCTCGTCAGTTTCTCCAATCAGTGGGTGGTCACGAATTTCGACGAGATGCTGAGCCTGCTCCGCTACTTCGACCGGCAGGATTGGGTCGATTCCTTGCGCCGCTCGCCGCCTGAGCGCCGGTCCGACGTGTGGCGCCAATTCTGGAAGGGCACTGACCCGGTACCGCTCACTCCCGAAAACGAGGCGCTCGACGACTATCTCCGTCGCGTGCAGCAGGCCAACCTGCGGTTCCAGGATGAAGGACAGCCCGGCTGGCTCACCGAGCGCGGGGAGGTCCTCATCTCGCTTGGCGAGCCGGACGAAATGCTGGACATGTCGAGCGGGCTCGATCGCAGCGGCCAGCGCGTGGTCCGCTGGACCTACACGTCGCAACGTCTCGTTCTGTACTTCCAGGATCAGTCGGGGTTCAGCCAGTTCCGGTTGACGCCGGCGTCGCGCTCGGAGTTCCAGCGCGTCCTTGCCCGTGTGAGGCGCGCAGGCAGGTGAGACGCGGCGCCGCTCTGAGCTTCGCGGCGCTGGTAGCGGCGTCAACGGCGGGAGCCCAGCAAGTCCTGCGGCCGCCGGCCGAGCATACCGCCACCCATCGCGCTGATTCGCTCCGCCTCGCCGGGCGCCCCTGGCACGCCGCCGAGACCCTGCTGGCCGCTGCCCGGCGCGACCCCAACCCAAACGCGTTTCTGATCGTCGAAGGCGCCAAGGCTGAAGTGCTGGCGAAGCGCCACGAGCGGGCGCGCACGTTGCTCGTGTCTCAGCCCTGGCTGCGTGACTATGTCGACGGGGAAGCGCTCGCCGTCCTCGCGCAGGCGGAGCACGGCTTGGGCCGCTACGCTGAAGCCGCCTCTCACTTCGAGATGGCGCGGGAGCGCGCGCCCGGCGCTCGCGCGAGTCTGCTGGCGGTGTGGGCGGGTGTCGCCTTCGACGCGGCGGGCCTCCCGGACAGCGCCGCCGCCGCCTTCCGGGCCGCGCGCTCCGGGGGGAAGCTCGCGGCGATCGACCCATGGCTGCGCGTTCGGCAGGCTCGCGTCACCGCCGACACCGTGGTCGCGCGTGAGCTGCTGACGGACGTGCCGGCGCCGGCGGCGCGCGCGGTGCCCGTGGCCCGTGCGCGCTCGTTGCTCCTCGCCGGCGACACGACGCGCGCGCTCGACGCCTTCACGACGGCAGGGAAGGGGCTCGACGCCGCGCGCCTGGCGCTCGCCGTGGGCGACTCGACACGGGCACGCGCGGCCCTGTATGACCTGTTGTCGCGCGCCCCGTTGAGCGATGACGGCGCCGCGGGGGTCGCGCTCGCGCTCGGTCCGCTGCCGCCGCGGGATCCCGCCGAACACGTGGCCCTGGCGCGCGCCCTCAATCGCCGCACGACCACCAGCGACGCGCGGATTCATGTCGAACACGCGCTGCGGCGCGGCGACTCGAGCGCTGCGACGCTGATGTTGTACGGTGAGCTGCTGGTGGCCGGAGGACGCCTGCGGGAGGCCGTGCGGTCCTATGGCGCGGCGATGCGTGATACGACGCTTGCGCCCCTCGCGACCTATCGCCGCGCGCGCGTGCTGGTGCGGCTCGGCGATCCCAGGGCCACGGCGGCGCTCGCTGAGTTTGCGGAGCACTACGCGAGCGACAGCGCGGCCCCCGGTGCGCTCTACATCCTGGCGGATCTGCTGGACGGTCGTGACGATTGGGCCGGTGCTGCGCGCTGGTACGGCGAGCTGATCGCGCGCTATCCAACCGACACGCGCACCTCGCTCGCGCGCTTCCGGCTGGCGGCGCGTGCCGAAGCCGCGGGGCAACTCGACAGCGCGGCGCGGTTCTATCAGTCGGAAGTCGACGCGGCAGGACAACAGCGAACCGCGGCGCGCTTCTGGCTGGGGAAGCTGGCGCAGCAGCGGGGTGACTCGACCCGGGCCGGAACCGTCTGGGTCGCGCTCGCGCGGGAAGACTCGCTCGGATACTACGGCATGCGCGCGCGCCAGGAGACCGGGCTCGGTCCATTGACGTTTGCGCCGCTACCGTCGCCGTCGCCAACGCCCCCCCCCGCCGTCCTCGCCGGCCTCGCTCGCATCGACACACTGCTGCTCGCGGGTCTCGACAGTGAAGCGCAGGCCGAGGTGCGTGTGGTGCTGGCGCGGCCCCCGCAAACGCTGGATGCCTTGCTGGCCTGGAGTGAGGGATTGGTTTTGCGCGGCTACGGCTCCGCCGCGGTGCGACTCGGCTGGCAGGCGTCGATCCAGGCGCCCGGCGACGTGCGCGTGTTGCGCGCGATCTTCCCGTGGCCCAATCGCGCGGCGGTCGAGGCCGAAGCGGACGAGTTCGGGGTCGATGCGCGACTGCTCGTGGCGCTCGTGCGTCAGGAGAGCGTCTTCGATGTCGAGGCGCTGTCGCCCGTGGGCGCGCGCGGGCTCGCGCAGCTGCTGCCCAGCACCGCGGCGATCCTGGCGCGCGGCCTCGATGTCACGTTTTTCCCCGAGTGGATCACCGTGCCGGATCTGAACCTGCATCTCGGCGCGGCCCATCTCGCGGAGCTGCTGCGTCGCTTCGGACGCGTCGATGCGGCGCTCGCCGCGTACAACGCGGGGCCGACGCCGGTGCGCCGCTGGCTCGAGCGCTATGGCACGGCGGATCCCGACCGTTTTGTCGAGCTGATCCCGTATCCGGAAACTCGCGGCTATGTGCGCACTTTGTTGCGCAATCGCGAGTTGTATCGCGCGCTGTACCAACCGTAGAAAACCCGCTTGACAGCGTTCCGGACGGCGGTCATTTCTATCGCGCCCGACACCACGGCCGGGCAGGCATCCCAACGCTGGGCGCCCAGTAAGAGACTCTGCAGGAGGCGGATTGTGATCAAGGGAAAGGTGAAGTGGTTCAATGACGCCAAGGGGTACGGCTTCATTGAACAGGACGGCGGCGAGGACGTGTTCGTGCATTTCTCGGCGATTCAAATGGACGGTTTCAAGACACTCGCCGAAGGTCAGGTGGTGGAGTTCGAAGTGAAGCAGGGGGATAAGGGGCTCCACGCCACGAACGTCGTGCGCGTCTAACACGCATCTGCACCCGACCCTCCGCCCCGCCCGTGACGCACACGGGCGGGGTTGTTGTTTGGGTGGCTAGGTTTGAGCGATGCCGCCCCGCCCAGCGCCGCCGATTCCCGCGACCTCCGCCGGCAAGACGAACGTCTTTCTGGTCGACGGCTACGCGCTGATCTACCGCGCGTTCTTCGCGATGATCGCGCGCCCCCTCACCACCAAGCGCGGCGAAAACACCTCGGCGGTCTGGGGCATCACGAATTTCCTGCTGCGCCTGTACGAGAACTACCATCCCGAGTACATCGGCTGGGTGCACGATCGGGGCGTGTCGTTCCGGTCGGCCGAATACCCGGAGTACAAGGCCACGCGCGAAAAACTCAGCGATGAGCTGCAGCAGGACTTCGACCGGTCACTGGAACGCGTCTGCCAGATTCTCGATGCGTTTCACATTCCCGTGATCGCCATCAACGGCTATGAGGCCGACGATGTGGTGGCGACGCTCGCCGCCCGTGCCGCCACGAACGGATTGCAGGCGGTCATCGTTTCCGGGGACAAGGATTTTTATCAGCTGATCGGCCCCGGCATCGCGCTCCTGAATCCAGGACGCGGCGGGCAGGCGGCTGTTGAAGAGCAGTGGGTCGATCAATCCAATGCGAGCGAGCGGCTGGGCGTGCCTCCCGCCCAGGTGGTCGATTTCCTCGCTCTGGTCGGGGACAACTCCGACAACATCCCGGGCGTCAAAGGCGTTGGCGACAAGACCGCCCTGCAGCTGCTCGAGACCTACGGCGATCTCGACACGATCCTGGCCAAGGCGGCGGAGATCCCCGGTAAACGGCCGCGCGAGGCGCTGCTCGCGAACGCCGGCAATGCCCGGCTCTCGCGGCAGCTCGTCACGCTGAAGCGCGACGTCCCCGTGGAGCTGGATCTCGAGCAGCTGCGCGTGCGGACCCCCGACACCGAAAGCCTCGCCGCGCTGTTCACGGAGCTCGAATTCCGCACGCTCATTCCGAAACTGAGTGACCTCGACGCGGTGGGGACCGCGCCGCCTGGCGACACGGGAGCTGCCGCGCCCGGGGGCGGGGGGGGCGGGGGGGGCGGGGGGGGCGCCCCGGCGCCGCGCGCGCCTCAGCTCGCCGATCCCCAGATCCTCGACGACCCGGCGCAGCTGGCGGCGATGCTGGACGAGCTGCGACGTGCCCGCCTCGTGGCGATTCGAACCGAGCCCGGACTCGCGGGACTCTCGTTCGCGGCCGCGCCGGGGCATTCGTGGTACCTGCCGCTAGGGCACCGGGCGCCGGAAGGGGAGTTCGACAGCGCTCCACCGCGCAACCTCCCGGCGCTCTCGAGCGATGCGCTCGCGGGCGTGCGCGCACTGCTCGCCGACCCCGCCGTGCGTAAGGCGGGCCACGACATCAAGGGTGTCTGGGTCGCGCTGGCGCGCGCCGGTGTGACGCTCGCCGGCGTCGCCTATGACTCGATGGTCGCGAGCTTTGTCCTCGATCCGGGCAACCGCTCGCATGCGCTCGAGGATCTTGCGCGCGAGCATCTGTCGGTGGAGCTACCAACCACGGCACAGCTCCTGGGAAAAGGGAAGGGCGGGACGACGGAGCGCACGTATACCGACGTCGCGCCGGCCGAGGCCGCCCGGGTGTCGGGAGCCCAGGTCGAAATGGTGCTGCGCCTGGAAGAGGCGTTTCGTGCCGATATCGAGGCGCACCACCTCACGCGTCTCCTGGAGGAAATCGAGATCCCGCTCATCCCCGTGCTCGTGGACATGGAGGCGACCGGGATTCTGGTTGACCGTGCATTGCTGGGTGAGATGTCCCGGGGGTTCAACAAGGAGCTGACCGGGCTGGAGCTCGACATCTATAAGGCGGCGGGGGGCGAGTTCAACATCAACTCGACGCCACAGCTCCGCACGGTGCTGTTCGAGCGCCTGAAGCTTCCGGTGCAAAAACGAACCAAGACCGGCGCCTCGACCGACGTGGAGGTGCTCGAGCAGCTCGCCGCGCTGGGGCACGAAGTCCCGCGGCTCCTCATCGAATACCGCGAGCTGACCAAATTGAAGTCCACCTACGTCGACGCGCTGCCCGGATACATCGATGCGGCCACCGGGCGTGTCCACACAAGCTTCAATCAGACGGGCGCGGCTACGGGCCGGCTCTCGTCGTCTGATCCGAATCTCCAGAATATTCCGGTGCGCACCAAGCGCGGAGGGGAAATCCGGCGCGCGTTCATCGCGCCTCCGGGACATCTGCTGCTGATCGCCGACTACTCGCAGATCGAGCTCCGCCTGCTCGCCCACCTCTCCGGCGATCCCTCCTTTGTCGCCGCATTCCAGCGCGGGGGCGACATCCATCGGCAGACGGCGGCAGTGGTTTTTGGGGTGCCCGAGGAGAAAGTGACCGGCGAGATGCGGGCGCGCGCCAAGACGATCAACTTCGCCACGATCTACGGGCAGGGCGCACTCGCGCTGTCCCGCCAGCTTGGGATCACGCTCGAGGAAGCGAAAGCATTCATCAAACACTACTTCGAGCGGTTTTCGGGTGTCCGGGCGTGGCTGGATAAGACCGTTGAGGAAGCGCGCCAGCGGGGTTTCGTCGAGACGTTGTTCGGCCGCCGCCGCTATATCCCCGAGCTGCGCGACCGCAACTTCAGCATCAGGGCGTTCGGCGAACGCACGGCGACCAACTCACCATTGCAGGGATCGGCCGCCGATCTCATCAAAATCGCGATGATCCGCATTCATGCGGCCTTGAAGCGGGAGCGACTCGGAACGCGAATGCTCCTCCAAGTCCATGATGAGCTTGTGTTTGAGATGCCCGAGCCTGAGCGGGGGGCTGCCCAGGCTCTTGTAAAACGCGAGATGGAAGGGGTCGCCAGCTTGGCCGTGCCGCTCGTCGTAAGTGTAGGTGCTGGAAAGAATTGGATCGACGCGAAAGGTTAAGCACGCCTCTTGCAGGAATCGGGGGTGTATCCCACAATAGGGGCGTCGATTTCGGGGTGATCCCGAGCTCGACGCCCTTTGGCGCCCGGAGGGTAATGCCGTGAAGGCACGAGGTTTTACACTGATCGAGCTGCTGATCGTGGTGGTGATCATCGGGATCCTGGCTGCGTTTGCGATCCCGAAGTTCGTCAACACGAAGCAGAAGGCCTACGTCGCCCAGATGAAGTCCGACCTCAAGAATCTGGCGACGGCGGAGGAGGCCTTCTTCTATGACAGCACCTTCTATACGACCAGCCTGGCGGCGCTGAACAACTTTCGCTCGTCCTCGGGTGTGACGCTCACGGTCGGTGAAGCGTCCCCCATGGGATGGTCGGCCCTGGCGGTTCACGCCCAGACCGCACGGCAGTGTGCCCTCTTCCAGGGGAACGCCGCGCCGGTCGCGCCCGCTACCGTCGAGGGCCGGATTACCTGCACCTAGAATCGCCCTATCGGGAATTCAAACGCCGCCGTGAGGGGATGCGCTTCGCCCTCCACGGCGGCGTTTGGCTGCACCGCCACAAGATCAACGACGAGCCGATGGTCCATCTGGTGAGCGCTGATAAGGAAAGACTGCTCGCGTTGGGGCGCTCGCTCGGGTTTCACCCAAGCTGGCTCCAGTACAAGCCGCTGAAAGACCCGGACACGGGCGTCCGGGTGCCGGCGTGGCACTGGGACGTGCTGGGTGAACGGTTGAAGCTCTTGAAGGCGAGCGAGCCTAGGTAGTCTCTTCGACGTCGCGCCGCGGCGCGCGTACTCCCGGCCACCAATTCCAGCGTCCCGCGATGTGCATGATCGCCGGGACGAGCACCATGCGGATCAGCGTCGCGTCCAGCAGCACCGCCACCGCCAGCCCGAACCCGATGAACTGCACGGCGAGCACGCGGGTGAACGCGAAGTTTCCAAACACGATGATCATGATGAGGGCCGCAAACGAGATCGTCGACGCCGTGGCGGACAGGCCTTCCATTGTTGCGTGGTCGTTGCGCCCGGTCTTGTCGAACACTTCCTTCACGCGCGTGAGCAGGAACACCTCATAGTCCATCGATAGCCCGAATACCGTCGCGAACACGAGCACCGGGACCACGACGAAGATCGCCTCGGTGGGCCCCTCGAGGCCAAACAGCTGGGCCCCGTAGCCGTGCTGGAACACGAGCACGGTGATGCCGAACGCGGCGCCCACCGAGAGACAATTCAGCACCACCGCCTTCAGCGGCACCAGCACCGATCGGAACGCCCAGAGCAGCATGACCGCGGTGACGCCCAGGATCATCGCGATGATCCCGGGAAAGCGTGCCAGCAAACGCTCCTGCAGGTCGAGACTCGAAGCCGCGAACCCACCCACCACGATCTCCGACCCGCGCAGCCGCGTTCCGCGACTGATCACGCCGCGCACGTTGCGCGCCAGCTCCATCATCCCCGTGTACATGACGGTATCCGCGGCAATGACGTCCATGAGCGTCGTGCGCCGGTCGCCGCTCAGGTAGGCGTTGAAGAACTCCGGGTAGCGCGCGCGCACCGAATCGGGATTGCCGTAGAAGATCGCGAGCTGAAGGGTGGAGAGTCCGGGACGGAGCGTCGCGACGCCGCGCACCTCGCGCACGCGCGGGTCTTTGCGAATCGAGTCGCTGAGGGCCTTGAGACCGGACAGCCGCCGGCCCGACAGCGCGGACTCGCCGGTGGGGAACTGCACCAGAACCCGGAGCGGCTGAATCACGCCGCTCGCGCCCATGTCGCGGAGCGCCTCGAGGCCCTGGGCCGATTCCGCTTCGGGCGGAAACCAGTTGCGCACCGGCAGCCCGATCTTGATCTGCGTCAACGGAAATGTGAGCAGCGCGATCGCGAGCCCACCCCCGATAATCGCGCGCCACGGCCGGTGGCCGAGGTAGCGGGCCCAGCGCTCCCATCCCTGCGGGGCGTGAATCCGGGCGAGCGGCCGTGCGAGCCACTTGGGCCGGTCGATGTTGCGGCCCAGCAGCGCGAGCACGGCGGGCAGGAATGTGGTCGCGAGCAACACGGCGGTCGCGACGACGATGAGGCCGCCGATGCCGACCGAGCGCGTCTCCTCGAGTGGCGTCAGGATCAGCGCGGCGAATCCGACCACCACGGTCAAGCCGGACGTCACGACGGCCGATCCCGCCGTCTGAATCGTGCGCACGGCGGCGTCGCCGGGCGACAGCCCGCGATTCAGCTCTTCTCGGAACCGGGTGACGATGAGCAGGGAGTAGTCGATTCCCACCCCGAGCCCCACCATCGTCGTGATGTTGAGCACGAACACCGACATCGTCTGGAACTGCGCGGCGACCGCGACGACGCCAAGCGCGATCGTGATGGCGAGAATGGCCACGATGATCGGGAGCGTCGCGGCGACGAGCGCGCCGAACGCGAGCACCAGCACGACGAGCGTCAGCGGCACCGCGCGCCGTTCCGCGGTGCGGGTGTCGGCCGTGCTGATCATGCGGACGTCATAATCGAGGGCGGGATTCCCGGTCACCTTGACATCGAAGCCGTCCGCGCGGGGCAGCCGTCGCAGTGTGCCGTTCACCGTCTCGCGCAGCTCGGGGACGACGATGCGATTGACGTCGTTCATGCTCGACGATGTGATCGCCGCGATGAGAAAGGTCGTACGGCGATCGGCGCTGACGAAGGTGGATTCGCCGAGCGTGCGTACCGACACGACCTGGCTGATGTAGGTCTGACGGGACAGCGCGGCGGAGATCGAATCCAGCACGGTCTCAAAACGCGGATGGGTGTAACGCACCGGCCCGTGCACCACGACCGCCACGTAGTCGGCGATGGGATTGGGAAACGCCTCGCGCAGCAGCTGCGAGGCCCGGGCGGATTCCGATGCTTCGACGGCGGTGCCGCGGACGGCCAGCACGCGCTGCACATGGGTAGCTTTCGGCGCGAACAGCAGCGCCAGCACCGCCCAGGCGGCAATAACCCACCCGCGCCAGCGCACGACCAGCTTCGCGGGTAACCGGATCACTTATCATCCAAACACATGCGGGCCACAATCATAGAGACGTGCAGAGTGCAATGCTAGCGGCGCAACGGCGCCTCTTCGCATATTGCGCGCATGGTCGAACGCCGACTCACCGGAATGATCGCCGTGGCCGCGGTGCTGATCCTGCTCATCATCTTCTGGGATGCATTTCGACCCACGGGGCGCGTCACCAACCAGCCCGCACCGGCGGTGACGATGCCCGAACCGGAACCGCCCGCGGCGATTCCCCCGCCGGCGGCACCGCCGGCGATGCCCGGCACCGTAACGCAGGGCACCGATGTGCCCGCCGCGCCCGAGGCCCGCGAGCCGTCGTATATCGAGCTGCTCGCGCGTTCGGAAATGCGACGGCGCATCCGTGCGAGCGGCGCGAGCACATACCTCGGCGAGATGATCGCCGAGAGCGGCGATTCGATGCTGCGCCGCTGGGAGAATCGACAGGCCAGCCCGATCCGCGTGTGGTTCGCGCCGACGGCCGCGGCGAACTTCAAGCCCGTGTTTCTGGACGCGATCCAGACCGCGTTCGGCGCGTGGACCAGCGTTGGCGTCCCCGTCCGCTTCGACTTCAACGCCGACTCGACCAGTGCCGAGGTCACGGTGCGCTGGCGCGTTCAGTTCGAGATCGAGCGGACCGGCCAAACCGACGTCACCTGGGACCAGAACGGCCAGATTCAGTCCGCGGTCGTCACGCTCGCGACGTTCGATCCCAAGGGCCGCCCCATGGAATCGGACGACATCCGCGTCGTCGCCGCCCATGAGGTGGGACACCTGCTCGGCCTCGATCACTCGAAGGATTCGACCGACATCATGTTTCCGACCGCGAAAGTGCGGGAGTTGTCGAACCGCGACGCGCGCACGGTCGTGCTGCTCTACCAGCTGACACCCGGGAGTCTGCGCTGACGCCACGCAGCATCATGTCCTTCCTGACGCACGTCGCTCCGCAGGCCCCGTTGGCGGAAGCGCTCGACACCCGCGTGCGCGAAGCCGAGTTGATCGAAAAGCTGGACGGGGGAGCGGTGCGCTGTTTCGCTTGCGGCCACCGGTGTCTCGTAAAGCCGGGACGGCGCGGCATTTGCAAAGTGCGCTTCAATAAGGAAGGGACGCTGTTCGTCCCGGCCGGATACGTCGCGGCCCTGCAATGCGACCCGACTGAGAAGAAGCCGTTCTTCCATTGCCTGCCGGGCAGCGACACCCTGACCTTCGGCATGCTCGGCTGCGACTTCCACTGCGGCTACTGCCAGAACTGGCTCACGTCGCAGGCGCTGCGCGACGCGACGGCGGGCGTGATGCCGACCGACGTCACGCCGGACGAATTGGTGGCGCTGGCACAGCGCCAGGGGGCGCGCATGGTCGGCTCGTCGTACAACGAGCCCCTGATCACGGCCGAATGGGCCGTGGACGTCTTCAAGGTCGCGCGCCCGCGGGGACTCAAGACCGCGTTCATCTCGAACGGGAACGCCACCCCGGAGGTCCTGGACTACATCCGGCCCTGGACCGATTGCTACAAGATCGATCTCAAGGCGATGGACGATAAGCGCTATCGCGAGCTCGGCGGCGTGCTCCAACATGTCCTCGACGCGATTCGCCTGGTGCACGAGCGCGGCTTCTGGCTCGAAATCGTCACCCTGATCGTCCCTGGGTTCAACGACGACGACGCGCAGCTCACCCGCGCCGCCGAGGCCATTGCCGCCGTGTCACCGGAGATCCCGTGGCACGTCACGGCGTTTCACAAGGACTACAAGATGACCGACCCCGACAACACGCCGGCCGCCACGCTGCTGCGCGCGTGCGAGATCGGATCACGCACGGGGCTGAAATTTGTCTACGCGGGGAACCTCCCCGGCCGGGTGGGCCGCTGGGAGCACACCTATTGCCCCGACTGCGGCGACCTGCTCATCGAGCGGCACGGGTACGTGATCAAGCAACAGCGCATCGGCGCCGATGGTCGCTGCCCCTCCTGTAGCCGGCGGATTCCGGGCATTTGGTCGTAGCTCTTCTCTCCCTGCTGGCCGTGGTGCAAGGATTCGGTGGGGTCTTCGATCCCATCGTGCAAGCCGGCATTCGGGACGGCGTGTATCCGGGGGCGGCGCTGATCGTCGGCCGGCGCGACACGATTCTGTTCGCCAGGGGCTACGGGCGATTCACCTGGTCGCCCTCCAGCGCGGCCGTGAATGTCGACAGCACGTTCTGGGATCTGGCTTCGCTGACGAAGGTGGTGGCGACGACGCCCGCCCTCATGCTCCTGGTGCAGCGAGGACGCGTCGACCTCGACGCCCCCGTCGTCCGCTACGTTCCCGAGTTCAGCAGCCCGGGAACCGGCGCGATCACGGTGCGCCAGCTCCTTACGCATACGTCGGGGTTACGCGGCACGCTGCCGTTGAAGGACGCCCCCGACAGCGCGACCGCTTTGATGATGGTGCTCACGACGGTACCGGTCGCGACGCCGGGATCCCGCATGGTGTACTCGGACCTGAATGCGATTCTGCTGGGCGAGATCGTGCGTCGCGCCGGGGGGCTGCCGCTCGACGCGTTCGTAGCGCGCGAGGTGTATGCACCGCTCGGCCTCGAGCAGCAGATGCTGTTTCGCCCGCCGAAGCGCCTCGAGAAGCGGACCGCGCCCACGGGCCTGTGGCACGGATACGCCATCGCCGGGATCGTCAACGATCCCAACGCCGCGAAGCTTGGCGGCGTCGCGGGCCACGCAGGACTGTTCTCGACCGCGAGCGCGCTCGCGCGCTTCGCGCAATTCATGCTGCGCGAGGGCACACCGGTGCTCAAACCCGAGACCGTACGCCAGTTCACGAGGGTCGCGGTTCCGGCGCGGCGCAACAGCAGCGCGCGCACACTCGGCTGGGAAGCCCTGCCCACCGGCGAAGACGTCTCGAGCGCGGGGACCCTGCTCGGCCCGCGCAGCTACGGGCACACGGGGTGGACCGGGACGTCGCTGTGGATCGATCCGGATCGCGACTTGTTCGTGTTATTGCTCACCAACCGGGCGTTCAATCCGAAAGTGCGCGGCTCGTTCACGAAGCTCAAGGAGGTACGCGGGCGCCTGGCCGACGCCGCGGTGCGTGCCGTCGATGCCCGCGACCCCTGACATCGGTGCGCCCCCCACCCCCGCCCCCGCCCCCGCCCCCGCCCGCTCCAACGCTGATCTACGATGGCGAGTGCGGGATCTGCCGGTCGTCGGTCGCGCTCCTGCAGCGGTGGGATCGGGAACAGGTGCTCCGGTTCGTGCCGTTCCAGGACACGGCCGCGGTTGCGCGGTTCGAAATCGCATTGCCCAAACTCGCTGCTGCGATGCATTTGATTCTTCCTGACGGCCGCGTCTATCCCGGAGCAGACGCGATGCCGCGGCTGCTCGAGCTGTTCCCCGGCAAGCGCTGGCTCGCGCCGCTGTTCAGCGTCCCGGGTGTGCTGCCGCTCGCGCGTCGGATCTACGCCTGGATCGCGATCCGGCGGCACTGTCTGGTGCGTGGTTTGGAGGGTCGCTAGGTTGCCTCACATGACGACCGCTGTGCTCAGCGCGGACGCCGTCCGCCAGGCCTTGCGTCAGGTCAAGGATCCCGAGCTCGACATGAACATCGTCGATCTGGGTCTGGTCTATGACGTGGAGGTGGATGACGGCCAGGTGCGCATCAACATGACGCTGACATCGCCCGGTTGCCCGGCGGGGCCCATGATCACGAACGACATCTACAAGGTCGTGCGCGCCCTCGACGGCGTGAAGGACGTCGACATCGACATCGTGTGGGAGCCGTACTGGACGCCGGAGCGCATCGATCCGAAGATCCGCGCGATGATGGGCTTCTAGCGCAGCGCATCGAGCAGCGCCGCCCCCAGCACGTCGACCTGCCAGCGCCGCAGCTCGGCCACGTGATCCAGCCCCGCGCGATCTGACGGCCGGGCGCGCGCCACCGCCTCCAGCGTCGTCCGGCCGCACAACACACCCGCCTCGATTCCCAGCTCTGTTGCGACGCGATTGCGCGCCGCTTTCAGCTTTTCCAGCCGAGCGTCGAACCCGGCGTCCTTCTGCGGCCGGGCCCGCCGTTCGAGCCGTGGCAGCTCGCTCTCGGGGAGCGTCCTGGCTCGGGCCACCGCCTCCAGCAGGGCAGGGCCATGACGGCGTGCCAGCGAGGCGGGCAGCTCGCGAATGCGGCTGAGATCGGGCATGGCTCCGGGCAACGCCCGGGACAGGCCGAGGAGCGCGTCGTTGCCGATGATGCGGAACGGGGCCTTGTCCTCCCGCTCAGCGACAGTTTCCCGCCAGCGATGCAACAGTCGCAGCGCAGCGAGGCTGCGCGGCTGGAGTCCTTTCGCCCCTTTGAGCCGCAAATAGGTCTCTTCGTCCCCTTCAGCCGGGCCGGTCCAGCGCAGCGACTCCAGCTGCTTGAACTCCTCCTGCGCCCAGGTAAGACGACCCAGCTGCGTGAGCCGCTGCTCCAGCGCGTCGCGCAAGTCAAGCAGATGCTGGGTGTCGGCGGCGGCATAGGCCAGCATCGGCGGCGTCAGGGGCCGGAGCGACCAGTCCGCTTTCTGATGCTCCTTATCGAGCTTGATCCCGGCGTATTTATCGAGCAGCGCGGCCAGCCCAATGGCGGGCTCGCCGGCGAACTGTGCGGCGATGCGGGTGTCGAACAGGTGGGCCGCGCGGAACCCGTAATCGCGGTCGAGTACGCGCAGATCGTAGTCGGCATCGTGGAAGGTCTTTTCGACGGCTGGATCGGCGAGCAGGGCGCCGAACGGGGCCAGATCGGCCACGGCGAGCGGGTCGATCAGGGCGGTGTGGGTCCGACTCGAGACCTGTACGAGGTAGATACGATCGCGGTAGCGGTGGAAGCTCGCGGCCTCCGTATCGACGCCGACTCGCGACTCCCGACGCATGGAAGCGATGAACGCCGCCAGGTCCTGCGGCGTGTCGACGTATTTCACTCCTGCTTCCCTAGCGCCTCCATCCCGGCGGCGATTTGTTCGAGCGCCTTGGCTAACGTCTTGTAGAATTCCGGATCTGGAGCCTGAGGGGCACCGCCCAGTGGATCGCCCGCACATTTGCGGGCGGCTCGCGCCGCATGACGGATGTAATCGGTGGTTACTTGCATGGATCGCTCCGCTGTGTTGGCCACAAAGATACGCACCGCCTTCGCGCCGTGCAGTCTCGGGGAGTGGCCGACGCCCCTCGAGGAGCAGCCGGCGCTCGCCCGCGCGCTCGGGCTGCACGTGCTGTGGCTCAAGCGCGAGGACCTGGCGGGGGGCAACAAGATTCGCGGGCTCGAGTTCCTGCTCGCAGGGGCGCCGCCGCGTTCGGTGTTTGTGACGCTCGGTGGCGAGGGATCGAGTCATGCGCTCGCGACGGCGCGGGCGGCACGAGCGCAGGGCTATCGCACGGCGGTCGCGCTGTTCGCGCAGCCGGAGACCGAAGCCAGCAAGAGTGTGTTCGCGGCGACCGCGAGCAGCGCGAATGTCGTCGTGCGCGCAGCCAGCGTCCTGACCCTGCCGTGGGCGGTGTTGCGCGCGTGGCGCGCGGCGCATCAACTGGGGCGTGGGACGCCGCGCTGGATTCCGGGCGGCGGTGCCGAGCCGCGCGCGGTGCTCGGCCATTTCATGGCAACGCTCGAGTTGAGCGAACAGCTCGACGCCCCGCCCGATTCGATCGTCGTGCCGCTCGGTACGGGTGGGACCGCGGCGGGCATCGCGCTGGGCGTCGCGTGGTTAGGTTGGTCGACGCGCGTCATCGCGGTGCGGGTGGCGCCACGCATCGTCGCGAATCGTTGGCGGACGCTGCGCCTCGCGCGCAAGGCGGCGTCGCTGATCCAGCAGGCTGGGATCGAGTTCACCGTGCCGCGATCGTCAATTCGTGTCGACGTCGTCGATGGGATGGGACCGGGCTACGGTCATCCCACGCCGGAGGGAGAGTTGGCTCGGTCGCTGGCGCTGGAACACGGAGTGCGGCTCGATCCCACGTACGGAGCTAAAGCCTTCAGTTTTTTCTTGCAGCGTACAACCGGCAACCTGCAACGTTCAGTATTCTGGCATACATTCGCGTGGCCATGACCGCCGTTCTCTTCATTCACGGATTCCCGTTCGATCATCAGATGTGGCGACATCAAATCGCGGCGCTCACGGGGTGGCGCTGCGTCGCGCCCGACTTGCTGGGTGCCGGCTCGCGACCAGGGCCCGCCGCGCCGGGCGCCTTCTCGATGAGCGCGTACGCCGATGATTTGATCGGCAGGCTCGACCAGCTCGAGATCGACGCGACGGTCGTGTGCGGGTTGTCCATGGGCGGCTATGTCGTCTTCGAGCTGCTGCGGCGTTTTCCAAACCGCATTCGGGCGGCGGTGCTCTGTCACACGAAAGCGACCGCCGATACCCCCGAGGCTCGACACGCTCGTGATGCGCTCGCCGCGCGGGCAAAGAAGGAAGGGGCGGGCGCCGTCACCCGGGAGTTGATCCCCAAGCTGCTCGCGCCCACCACGGGAGCCGAGATCGCGCGCGAGGTTACGACCATGATCCAGCGCCAACCGATCGCGGGGATTGTCGGTGCGCTGCGAGCGCTACGCGACCGGCCTGACTCGAGGCCGCTACTCAGTCAGATCCGAGTTCCGGTCCTGGTGGTTGCGGGCGACGCTGATCAGATCGCGCCAGCGACTGGAATGGAGGAAATGGCGGGTGCAATTCCGGGAGCGCGGTTCGTGGTGATTCCCGGATCGGGACATCTCTCGCCGTTGGAGCAGCCGGGCGCCTTCAACGACGCCCTCAGCGCTTTTCTATGAGCCCTTGCGCTGCGGCTTGCCGGGCGGGTTCTCGCTCTGGAAAACGTCCCGGTTCTTCGCGATGTAATCCTTCCACTGCGGCGGCGTGTCTTCCTCGGGGAAAATCGCGGTTACGGGGCATTCAGGCTCGCAAGCGCCGCAATCGATGCACTCGTCCGGGTGGATGTAGAGCATGTCCGGACCTTCGTAGATGCAGTCGACCGGGCAAACGTCAACGCAGGAGCGGTCTTTGACGTTGATGCACGGCTCGGCAATGATGTACGGCATTCCTTCTCCTGAGCGCGTTTTTCGCGAGGCTTAGAGGAAGCGAAAGGCAAACCTAGACGGGCGCTTACCTCAGTCAAGGGACCGCATAGTATCCCAGATACTCACTGGTATCTACTGTACCCGAGCAAACGCCCGCACCGGGAAGCTTCCCATCCCCTTCACTCTGGGTGGCACGGCGAAGAACGTAAAGCCGCGGTCCGGGAGCGCGCCCAGGTTGGTCATGTGCTCCACGATTGCCACGCCAGCGCCCAGCAGAATCGTGTGAGCAGGTCGTTCGCCGTCCTTGCCGTCGTCGATGTTGAGGGAGTCGATCCCGACCAGAGCCGCACGCGACGTCGCGAGATGCTCCGCCGCGGCTCGAGTCAGAAAAGGATGCTCCCCGCCCGAGTACTTGTCGGTGCGCCAATGAACGTCCCATCCAGTGTGCACCACGACGGCCTTCCCTTTCACGTCCAGCCCTGCGAACGCCGCGGTATCGATGGCCCTACCGGTTCGCGCCTCCGCGCGCACGACCAGTCCCGGGAGATCCGCCACGGCCTCCAGCCGGTATCCGGCGATGTCGGCACCCGTGTCATACCGGTGGAAAGGAGCGTCAATGTAGGTCCCGGTGTTGGCGAGCAGATCGATCTTGCCGATCTGAAAAGTGGTCCCAGCCGTGTAACGGGCCTTGGAGGCGTCGCGCGAGAGCCAGTCGCTTATGACCGGCGCCGGCATGCCGCCGTAGGTGACCATCCCGTGTTCGATCTCGTGACTGACGTCGACTAAGCGGGCCATAGGCGAGCGAGCGCTTTCAAGAGTTGGCCTTCGGGGTTTGGTCCCTCCGGAGCCTCGGAGAGGACGGTCGCCAGACGCCTGCGCAGTAGCGGATCGCGCCCGGCTTGAGCCGCGAATTGGAGCGTGAGCGGTATGAACCAGGGAGCGTGCCGGGCGCCCGAGCCCGCGCGGGCGACCGCGGCGTACTGCTCGAACAAAGCCAACAGGAATGCACCCTTCGACGGGAAATGCCGGTAGATCGCGCCTTTGGTGAAGCCCGCGGCGAGCGCGACTTCGTCCAGCGTGGCGAGCTCAAAGCCGCGCTCGGCGAATAGCTCGAGGCCGGCCGCGACCAGGAGACTCCGTGTTTCGACCTTGCGCCGTTGGTGAATGATTCCCACGGGTATCTACGATACTCATGGGCACCTATTGCGCAAGCCATCAGTTCGCGATTGAACGAACGACGTGCGTAAGGCCGTGGACCACGCGCGCCATCCGATCATAGTCGAGCTTGTCCGCGGTGTCCTGTGGCGTGTGGTAGAACGGGTTTCGGTACGGGGCCGTGTCGGTGATCATGATTGCCGGGTATCCCTCTCGCCAGAATGCCCAGTGATCCGACCACCACACCCCCGGCACCCAGGACGGAGCGGCCGCGCCCTGCGTGGGAATCGCGGCGTGCGCGCGAAACGCGCTGATGGCCTGATGGAGCAGCGAGCGCGATCTGAGGTTCGAGACGAAGCCGATGAAATTGCCGACGTCGGGATACGCCAGGTTCAGCGGAAACGGATAGCGCTGGCTGCCTTTCTCGGTGTCGTAGTAGCCGATCGATTCGATCGAGAGCATCGCCGTGATCTGATCGTTCTGCGCTCGCGCCGCTGTCGCATAATGGCGGCTGCCCATGTTCGCCGTTGGAAACGAGGGTGGTTCTTCATTAGGGAAGAAGACAAACCGGACCGTACGTGATTGGCGTTCGCCGGCAAACACACGCGCCAGCTCGAGCACGCCCGCGACGCCGCTCGCGTTGTCGTCCGCGCCGGGGGCCTCCTCCGCGCTGTCGTAGTGCGCGCCGAGGATCACGACTTCCTGCGGGCGATTCATGCCAGGAAGCGTCGCCTCGATGTTGCGATAGCTGCGATCGTAGGCCGAGAACTCGTGCGAGACGACTTGGTAGCCCAGCCCCTTGAGTGTGCGTTCGATGTACGCGGCCGCGCGGTACACGTTGGTCCAGTTTCGGTCTCCCCGGACACCGATCGTATGCGCGAGAAACCGTACGTGCTGCTCGAGCGCGGTGCGCAT